>Ga0310827_101727_pt1 | contig 10810 bp, 6 predicted proteins | sample WT_ome_2_FD_201309 | JGI IMG/M metagenome (GOLD analysis project Ga0310827, IMG submission 201309) | Sorghum-adapted microbial communities enriched on wild type (WT) sorghum from Joint BioEnergy Institute, Emeryville, California, United... ... | reverse complement strand
CGGCGGCGCGGAAGACGTCTTCTTCGCTATCACGCATCTCGACGGCCATGCCGTCACTGGAGAGCACCTCGACATTGAGGCAGAGCGCCTGCATCTCCTTGACGAGCACCTTGAACGACTCAGGGATGCCCGGCTCGGGGATGTTCTCGCCCTTGACGATCGCCTCGTAGACTTTCACCCGGCCCGTGACGTCGTCGGACTTGATGGTGAGCAGCTCCTGCAGCGCGTACGCCGCGCCGTAGGCCTCGAGGGCCCACACCTCCATCTCGCCGAAGCGCTGACCACCGAACTGGGCCTTACCACCCAGCGGCTGCTGGGTGATCATCGAGTACGGCCCGGTCGACCGCGCGTGGATCTTGTCGTCGACCAAGTGGTTGAGCTTCAGCATGTAGATGTAGCCCACCGAGACCGGCTCGGGGAACGGCTCACCGGTGCGCCCGTCGAACAGCCGTGCCTTGCCGTCCGGTCCGACCAGCCGCTGGCCGTCGCGGTTGGGGAGGGTGCACTTGAGCAGCCCGGTGATCTCCTCCTCCTCGGCACCGTCGAAGACGGGCGTGGCGACGTTGGTACCGGGCGGGGCCTCGGACGCGCCGATGGCGTGCAGGTGACGCTTCCACTCCTCGTCGTCGCCCTCGACCTTCCAGCCGGACTTGGCGACCCATCCGAGGTGCGTCTCGAGCACCTGGCCGACGTTCATCCGGCCCGGCACGCCGAGTGGGTTGAGGATGATGTCGACCGGCGTCCCGTCCTCGAGGAACGGCATGTCCTCGATCGGCAGGATCTTGGCGATGACACCCTTGTTGCCGTGACGTCCGGCGAGCTTGTCGCCGTCCTGCACCTTCCGCTTCTGGGCGACGAGGACCCGCACGAGCTGGTTGACGCCCGGCGGCAGCTCGTCGCCTTCCTCACGGTCGAAGACACGGGTGCTGATGACCGTGCCGCTCTCGCCGTGGGGAACCTTCAGCGAGGTGTCACGAACCTCCCGGGCCTTCTCGCCGAAGATCGCCCGGAGCAGCCGCTCCTCCGGGGTCAGCTCGGTCTCGCCCTTGGGGGTCACCTTGCCGACGATGATGTCGCCCTGCACGACCTCCGCACCGATGCGGACGATCCCGCGCTCGTCGAGGTCGGCGAGCATCTCCTCGGAGACGTTGGGGATGTCCCGGGTGATCTCCTCCGGCCCCAGCTTGGTGTCCCGAGCGTCGACCTCGTACTGCTCGATGTGGATCGAGCTGAGGATGTCCTCCTGGACGACCCGCTGGGAGAGGATGATCGCGTCCTCGTAGTTGTGGCCGTGCCACGACATGAACGCGACCAGGAGGTTCCGCCCGAGCGCCATCTCGCCGTTCTGGGTGGAGGCCCCGTCGGCGATGACCGCGCCGGCCTCGATCCGGTCACCTTCGTCGACCAGCGGCCGCTGGTTGATGTTGGTGCCTGCGTTGGAGCGACGGAACTTCGCCAGCCGGTAGGTCTGGTAGGTGCCGTCGTCGTTCGCGACCTCGATGTAGTCGGCGCAGACCTCCCGGACCACACCAGACTTCTCCGCGACGACGACGTCGCCGGCGTCGACCGCGGCGCGGTACTCCATACCGGTGCCGACCAGCGGCGCCTCCGCCCGGAGCAGCGGCACCGCCTGCCGCTGCATGTTGGAGCCCATGAGCGCCCGGCTGGCGTCGTCGTGCTCGAGGAACGGGATCATCGCCGTGGCGACCGAGACCATCTGCCGCGGCGAGACGTCCATGTAGTCGACCTGGTCGGCCGGCACGAGGTCGACCTCGCCGTGGCGCTTCCGGACCAGGACGCGTTCCTCGGCGAAGCTGCCGTCCTCGTTGAGCACGGCGTTCGCCTGCGCGATGACGTAGCGGTCCTCCTCGTCGGCGGTGAGGTACACGACCTCGTCCGTCACCCGGCCGTCGACCACCTTGCGGTACGGCGTCTCGACGAACCCGAACGGGTTGACCCGACCGTAGGTCGCCAGCGACCCGATGAGACCGATGTTCGGACCCTCGGGCGTCTCCACCGGGCACATCCGGCCGTAGTGGGAGTGGTGGACGTCGCGGACCTCCATGCCCGCCCGGTCACGCGACAGACCACCCGGACCGAGCGCGTTGAGACGCCGCTTGTGCGTCAGACCCGCGATCGGGTTGGTCTGGTCCATGAACTGGCTGAGCTGGGAGGTTCCGAAGAACTCCTTCAGCGCGGCCACGACCGGACGGATGTTGATGAGCGTCTGCGGGGTGATCGCCTCGACGTCCTGGGTGGTCATCCGCTCACGGACCACCCGCTCCATCCGGGCCAGGCCCGTACGCAGCTGGTTCTGGATCAGCTCACCGACCGTGCGCAGGCGGCGGTTGCCGAAGTGGTCGATGTCGTCCTCTTCGACCGGGATCGTGCCCTGGGGAGCCTCGAGCTCCGTCCGCCCCTCGTGCAACGCGACGAGGTAGCGGATCGTGGCGACGATGTCGTCGATGGTGAGGACCGTCTGCTCCTGCGGCAGGGCCAGCCCGAGCTTCCGGTTGACCTTGTACCGCCCGACCTTCGCCAGGTCGTACCGCTTCGGGTTGAAGTAGTAGTTCTCCAACAGCGCCTGGGCGGCCTCTCGCGTGGGCGGCTCACCAGGACGCAGCTTGCGGTAGATGTCGAGCAGCGCGTCGTCCTGGCCGGAGGTGTGGTCCTTCTCCAGCGTCAGACGCATCGACTCGAACTCACCGAACTCCTCGAGGATCTGCGCGTCGGTCCACCCGAGCGCCTTGAGGAGGACGGTGACGTTCTGCTTCCGCTTGCGGTCGAGTCGGACGCCGACGAGATCGCGCTTGTCGATCTCGAACTCCAGCCAAGCGCCGCGCGAGGGGATGATCTTGGCGGTGTAGACGTCCTTGTCGCTGGTCTTGTCGGGCACCCGCTCGAAGTAGACGCCCGGCGACCGCACGAGCTGGCTCACCACGACACGCTCGGTGCCGTTGATGATGAACGTCCCGTACTCGGTCATGAGCGGGAAGTCGCCCATGAAGACCGTCTGGGACTTGATCTCGCCAGTCTCGTTGTTCATGAACTCCGCGGTCACGAACAAGGGCGCGGCGTAGGTGAAGTCGCGCTCCTTGCACTCCTCGACGGAGTTCTTCGGCGGCTCGAAGCGATGGTCACGGAACGACAACGACATCGTGCCCGAGAAGTCCTCGATCGGGGAGATCTCCTCGAAGACCTCCTCCAACCCGGACTTCGTGGGCACGTCGGTGCGGCCCTCTTCGAGGGCCTTGGCCACCCGGGCCTTCCAGCGCTCGTTGCCGATCAAGGCGTCGAAGCTCTCCCTCTGCAGGGCGAGCAGGTCGGGAACCTCGATCGGTTCCTTGATCTTCGCGAACGAGACGCGGTGGGGCGGTGCGGCCTTGTGAACAGTCGTGCTGGATGTAGTGGACGCGGTGATGCGCGAGGCGGCCAAGAGGGGTCCTTCCGAGGCTGCGGACTCGTCTCTCACATGCCAGACCGACCCAGGTCACCCTGGGAGCGGTCGGAAGGCAGGGCAAAGTGACAGTGTAGCCACAGCGTACACTGCTGTCCAGTCCGGTGGGTAGTCGCGAAGCCAAGTCACCGCGGCGCGTCGCCGTCGGCGCCATCTCTCACCGTATGTCACGGTCCGGTCCCCGGCCACCGGTCACCGATGGCGGCCACCTGCCTACAGATGACCCTTAACTGGAGCATGACGCTCCAGAGGAGCGGAGTCAAGCGCGTCACCGCCGTCCGATACGCCACGCTTCGGACGCACCGCCCGTGAGCGGCACGGGTCGCCGCTCACGGGCGCGGCTACAGGGCCTCCACCCGGCTCACCAGCCAGCGCTCCCCCACCCGCTCCATGGTCATCCGGACCCGGGTCAGGTCGACTCTGGGCTCCGGGCGTTCGGCGAGGGTCGTCGTCTGGTTGACGAAGAGGACGAGCACCACCCGCTGGGAGCTGGCGGAGACCACGGAGGCCGCCCGCGCCTCGGCCCGCACGACAGCGCCGGTTCGCTCGGCGACCGGCCGCACCGCCGTCCGGACGAACCTCGTGTACTCCCGCTCGAAGCGCCCGGTGATCAGGCGTCGGGCCCGCGCGACGTCCCGGTCCAGCCGGCGGTGGTCGTAGCTCAGGACGACCTCAGCGGCATCGGTCCCAGCGCGGAGGGCCTGGACGCGCGCCGTCTCGACCGCGCGCGCCGTGTGGACGCGATAGCCCAGGACGGCGCTGACGAGCACCGCGACCAGCGTGAGGGCGGCGAGGAGCCACACCCGCCACGACAGCGGTCGGCGCCCTGCGGAGCCGCGTGACGGCCGCGCCCCTACCTGCTGAGCCACGGTCTCGCCCGGCCCGTCCGTCTGCCCGGCGTCGCCGGCGAGTCCCTCGACCACCTTGGCCGCCTCGACCTTGGCCGCCTCATCGCCGGTGGTGGCTGGGCTCGTCCTCATGGTGCCCTCCTGTCCGACCTGTGCGCGCTATCCGACGAAGGTGAGGTCGACGACGCGCCAGCCGGCCTCCTCCCGGCTGAGGTCGACCTGGATGCGGTAGTGCCGCGGCTGTGGCGTCTCGGTCGCGACGTTGGTGACGTCGGCGTCGGCCACCACCAGGACGCGGGCGGAGTCCGGATCGAAGCTCACCACCCCGGCCTCCAGGACCTCGCCTTCGGAGACCGAGCGCACCTCGCGGATGAAGTCGCGCAGCTTCCTCGCCGAGGCGCGGTACTGCTCGGCGAAGTCGCCGGAGGAGAGCGCGAGGACGTTCCGCTGCGTCCGCTCGAACGACCGGTAGTCATGGGTGAGGAAATCGACCACGAGCTGGCGGGCGGTGCGGACGGCTTCGGCGCGTTGGCGCTCGAGCTCCGAGAGGCGCCGGGCCTCCATCCCGAGGAAGACCGCGGCGACCACCGCCGCGACCAGCAGCACTGCCAAGGCCCCGCTCAGCAGCGTGGCTCCACGCTGGCGAGGCGCTCCCCCCGCCGGCGTCTCGGTCCCTGCCGGCGTCTCGGCCCCTGCCGGCGTCTCGGTCCCCGCCGCCTCGGCTGCCGCCGCTTCCGTCGCGTCTCGCGTCACGTCCGATCCGGGCGCGTCTGCTTCGGTCACGTCGTGGCCAGCCGCGGCGGACTCGGTCGAGCCGGCGTCCCGCGCGTCGGCGCGCCCGGCCTCAGGGGTCGTGCCCTCCGCGGCGGCCGGGTCGGCGGTGGCCGTCCCGGCGCTTGTGGAGCCAGCGCCCGTGGAGCCAGTGCCCGTGGAGCCAGCGCCCGTGGAGCCAGTGCCCGTGGAATCGGTGCCCGTCGACCCAGTTGTCCCCCGCCCGGCGGTCGCAGTCCCGGGGGGTGCCTCCGGGGACGCGTCCTCGGCCGTCACCGGCTCGTCCGTTCCTTGCTCAGCGGGCCGATCAGTAGCCACTTCCAGGAGTCCTCTCCGAACATCTGTCGCTGACCGCCGAGGGATCCCAGCCGCGCCGACCTGCCGTCCGGCAGCCGGAAGACTCCACTCGACGGGTCGTACTCCGCCACGGTCGGTACGGTCGCCCCCGGTGCCGGTTCCCCCACCGACCCTCCTGCCGAGCTCGTCGGCGTCCCTCCCGGTTTCGTCCGTCCCCCGGCCAGGCCAGGTCGTCTCGCGTCCCTCCCCGCTCGCGCGGACTGCTCGTCAGGTCGGCGCGGCGACGGACCCCCGCGGGCGCCGGGCGCGTTGTGCGCGCCGCGCATCGTCGTTGTCGCGTCGGCGCACCGGGCGTCGGTGTTCGGTGGCGTGGGCTCCACGTCCTCCGGCGTGCGTTTCGTGGTCTGGCCGTAGCCCTTCCGGCACGCCCGCGGCGCAAGCGACAGCTGGAGGCCGAAGTGCGCCGTGTAGCGACCCGTCCCCGGCTCGGGCGCGATCACGGTGTAGCCCCCGCGGACGACGTAGGGGTAGAGGATCAGCACCTGCTGGAGGCCTTTGAGGCGGACCCGGACGATCTGTCCGGTCGTGGCGAGGTTGGCCAGGAGGACCGGGACGTCCTCGGCGTTCTCCTCGATGAGCGCCCGAAGCTCGCGTGCCGCCACCACACCCTCGTCGAGCACCGCCCGCAGATCGCCGTCGGCCTCCACCAAGGTGTCCGACAGGTCGGCCAGGTCGGCGGCGAAGCTCCTGATGGCGCGAGCCGACTCCCGCTGGGTCTGGAGCACGGTGCGACCGTCCTTGAGGAGCGCCACGGTGTCGTGGAGGTTGGCGTCCGCCGCTTCGACGAGGGCGTTCCCGGCGTCGATGAGGCGGGACAGGTCACCACCGCTCCCCGCGAAGGCCGCACCGAGCTCGTCGATCACCGTGACGAGGTCGCGTCGCGGCACGGACGCCACCAGTCGGTCCAGGTCCACGAGCAGCTGCGTCGTGGACAGCGGCGTCCGCGTCTTGGCACGCGGAATCCTCGACCCGTCCTCGAGGTAGGGCGGACCGCGACGGCGGGGCTGGAGGTCGACGTACTGCTCGCCGATCGCGGAGCGGTTGGCGATGACGGCCACTGTGTCAGCCGGCACCCTGCTGTCGTCGTCGAGGACCAGCTCGACGCGCACCCCCGACGACGTGGGGACCAGCGCTCCGACCCGCCCCACGGCGACGCCACGGTAAGTCACCTCGGCGCCCTCGAAGATTCCACCCGCTTCGGCGAAGTCGGCGTGGACGCTGTACGTCCCGCCGACGAGGCGCGCCCCGAGCCCGACGTACCGAGCGCCCACGAGGCTGACACCCACCATGGTGAGCGCGAGGAACACGGCGAGCTGGATCCGGGCCGCCTTCGTGATCATCGCACCCCCACCAGCAGCAGCCGTGCCAGATGCGCGGCCTGATCCGACGACACCGGCGAGGTCACCGGTGTCAGCGTCCCCTGCGCCACCGCCGGGGCACCTGGGTCAGGAGTTGCCGAAACGTCGCCTGGGACAGCCCCTGCGGGAGGCCCTGAGGGAGACGCAGCGGCCGCGCCACCGACACAGGTCAGTGGTGGCAGGCAGGGCAACGTGCGATCGCCCGGGCTGCGCTGAGGAGCCGGCAGCGTCGGCAGCGGGACCGGGAGCTCGGTCGGAAGCGGCAGGGAGGTCGGGAGGGACGTCGGCAAGGCCGTGGGCAGAGGGAGCGAGGTGGGCAGCGGGAGGGACGTCGGCAGGGATGTGGGGAGGGACGTCGGCAGCGACGTGGGGAGCGGCAACGGCACGGGAGGCGGGGTCTGGCCGGACAGCAACCCCTGCAGGTCGAGGTCGAGGGTGAGCTGGAGGTTCGTGTAGTCGCCGCGCACCGCGTCGAGAGCGGAGTCGGCGAACGGGTAGGTGAACAGGACCTCCAACGCCTTGGGGAGGTTCTCGCCGGCCTTCGCCAGCTCGGTGAGGATGGGTGCGAGCGCCTCCAGGTTCGCCAGCAGGTCGGCCTTCGAGGCCTCGATCACGCGCGTTCCCACGGTCCCCAACCGGGACAGCTCCACGAGCATCCGGGTGAGGTTGCGGCGCTGGTCGGCGAGGACCTCGAGCGCGGGCGGCAGCTCCTCGACGGCGGCGGCGATCGTGCCACGCTGTCGCGCGAGCGAGGCGGAGAGCCGGTCCAGTGCCTCGATCGCCCGGGTGATCTCCCGCTTGTGCCGGTCGAGCTCGCCGAGGAAGGCCTCGAGGTTGTGGAGGAGGTGGCGGACGTCCTCCTCACGACCGTCGAGAACCTTCGACAGCTCGACGCTGATGGTCTTCAGCTGGGCGACACCGCCGCCGTTCAGCAGCAGCGAGAGCGCCGACAGCACCTCCTCCACCTCGACGTTGCGACCGGTTCGGGCGAGGGGGATCACGTCACCGTCATTCAGCCGGCCGTAGGCACGGCGACTGGGCGGCGCGAGCGAGACGAACTTCTCCCCCAGCAGGCTGGTCTGGCGAATCCGAGCGGTCGCGTTGTCGGGGAGGCGCACCGAGCCGTCCAGGCGCATCCGTACGTGGGCGGTGAAGCCGTCGAGCCAGATGTCTTCCACCTCGCCGACCGTGACGTCATTGACCTTGACCGCGGAACGCGGGACCAGGTCGAGCACGTCGCGGAACTGTGCCGTGACCCGGAAGGAGTCCTCGCCGGTGCTGACGCCACCCGGCAGCGGGAGGTCGTGAACGGTGAACCCCTCGAGCCCGCAGCCGGTCAGCAGCCCGCCGACAACCAGCCAGACGGCAGCCGCTCGCGCGACCCGCGTCGACCGGCTCATCGCCGTCCCTCCCTCCCACTTCGGTGGGAGCCACCCTGGCGCGCGTCGCGGTCCGGACCGGGCGAGGTCTCCGACGTGGTGCCGGCCGGACCTCCGGGCACCTCCGGGAGCGGCAGGTCGTCCAGGACGGTACGGAGCAGCTCGCACAGCGCCCGGGACTCGCCGGCCTGCTCGAGAAGGGAGCACAGGTAGAGACCCGGGTCGTCGAGCTGGGCGAAGTTGTCGCGGGTGTCGAGCGTGCCGGTCCGCGGGTTGTAGGTGCGGTCGAGGTTCGCCAGAGCGACCGGGGCGGTGTCCAACACCTCCCGCAGGGCCTCCTGCTGCTTCACCAGGGTTCGCGACAGCTCGGTGAGGTCGTCGACGTTCGCCCGGAGCTCGTCGCGGTTCTCACGGACGAACGACGACAGCTCGGTCAAGGCGACGGCGAGGTTGTCCAGCGCTGCCTCCAAGTCCTCGCGCTCGCCCGCCAGCTGCTCGGCGACAGCGGCCAGGTCGGCGTTGAACCGCCGCACCTGCTCGTCGCTGGCCGCCAAGGTGGAGGTGAACTGTCGCAGCTGACGGACAGTGGCGAAGAGGTCCTCCCGCCCAGCGGCGAGCGTCTCGCTCGCCTCCGCGAGGTCGCCGATCGTGCCGCGCAGCCGCGCGCCCTGCCCGTCGAGGTTGGCCGCGCCGACCCGGAGCGCGCGCGACAACGCGCCGTCCTTGTTGGCTCCCTGCGGCCCCAAGGCGACCGCGAGGTCGTCCAGGCTCTCGTAGATCCGGTCCAGCTCGACCGGCACGGCCGTCCGATCGACCGGAATCCGCGCACCGTCCGGCAGCACCGGCCCACCTCGATAGACGGGCGTGAGCTGGACGTAACGGTCGCTCACGATGGACGGCGCGACGATGACGGCCTGGGCGTCCGCGGGGATCTTGTGCCGGGCGTCGTAGGACATCTCGACCCGGACGACGTCGCCACGCGGGACCACGCGGTCGACGCGGCCGATCGGAACGCCGAGCACCCGGACGTCGGATCCCTCGTACAACCCGATCGCGCGCGGAAAGTCGGCGATGACTCGCCGCGTGGACCGCTCCGGCCAGAGGGCGTACGTCGTCGTCGCCACCACCGTGACCGCGACCAGGAGCGCGAGAGCGTGCATGCCTCGCGACCATCGGCGCAGCATCGCGCTCATCGACCACCTCCGGTGTGCCGGCTCGGCCGCGGCAGGCGCGGGACGTCGGGATCGTCGTCCCCCGGCAGCCTGGGGACGGCGGGAAGCGGAGCGAGGTTGGGAATGTAGGTGTCGAACCAGGGGCCGGTGCCGAGCGTGTTGGCGAAGACCCGCACGAACGGCGCGAGCAGCTCGATGCTGCGGTCCAGGTCACGCTGGTTCCTTCGCAACAGCTCCACCACTGCCGCGAGGTGACGCAGCGCCGGCTCCAGCTCGGCACGGTTGTCTCGGACCAGGCCGGTGATCTGCACCGCCAGCTCCTGGGTGGTGACCAACAACTGGTGGATCAGCTCGCGCCGCGCGTGGAGCTCGCGCAGGAGCAGGTCGCCGTCACGGATGAGACGGGCGATTTGCTCGTCGCGTGCGGCGAGAACCTTCGAGACGGTGTTGGCGCGCGCCAGGAGGGTGCGCAGCTGCGCGTCGCGGGAGGCGATCGTGCGGGACAGCCGGGACAGCCCTTCCAGCGTTCCCCGGACCTCCGGTGCGGTATCGGCGAACGTGGCGCTCAGGGTGTCGAGCGCCCGCGCCAACTGGGCGGTGTCGATGCGTTCGCTCGTGACCGCGAGGTCGCTGAACGCGTCCACCACGTCGTACGGCGCGACGGTGCGAGAGAGCGGGATCTCCTCGTCAGGGGCGAGCTGGCCCGGGCCGGCGGGCTCCAACGCGAGGTACACCCGCCCGAGGAGAGTCTTGACCCGGATCGAGGCGCGCGTGCGCGTCCCGAGGCGGGGAGCGTCCTTCTCGAGCCGGAACGTCACCCGCACGTGGTCTCCGGCCAGCTCGACCGCCTCGACCGAGCCGACCTTGACCCCGGCGATCCGCACCTCGTCGTCCACGCGGAGCCCACCGGCCTCGCTGAACTGCGCGACGTACGTCGTCCCGCCGCCGATGATCGGCAGCTCGTGGGCATGGAACGCCGCGTAGACGAGACAGACGAGCACGGTCAGCCCGACCGCACCGACCACGAGGGGGTTCCGCGTCCTCCTCACCGCCACCACCTCACCGTCGGCACCTCTGCGCCGCGACATGGAAGGACAGCCGCGGCAGCTCCGTCCCGTCCGGGAGAACGATGCGACCTTCGAAGTCGCACAGGTAGAAGTTGAACCACGAGCCGTACGTCGCGGTGCGGGTCAGCGCGCTCAGCTTCGGCGGCATGGTGCGCAGCGTGCGCTCGACGATGTCGGAGTGCTCCTCGAGTGTTCCAGCGACCTTGCCGAGCTCCTCGATGTCCGTCCGCAGGTCGTCGCGACCCTCTCGAAGCAGGTCCTGGGTCTGTTGGTTGAGCGCGACGATCGCCTCCAGGGAGTCGCCGATCGCCTCGCGGTCGGCCGCGAGACCTGAGACGAACCGCTGCAGCTCCCGCACCATGTCCGACAGCTGCTCGTCTCGTTCGGCGAGCGTCGCCAGC
>Ga0310827_101715_pt1 | contig 10858 bp, 11 predicted proteins | sample WT_ome_2_FD_201309 | JGI IMG/M metagenome (GOLD analysis project Ga0310827, IMG submission 201309) | Sorghum-adapted microbial communities enriched on wild type (WT) sorghum from Joint BioEnergy Institute, Emeryville, California, United... ... | reverse complement strand
AAAGGACCCATCCGAGGACCTCTGTGCTTCCCAATCGTGTGACACCACCAGCTTGAACTCCATGCTCAGTTCATGGAACATGCCGACCATTTGCTTCAGGTCATCAATCGCCGCAACGACGTTTATCATACGGGCCCTTCGCATGGGCCTGCAAGAAAGAGACACCTGTTCAGAAGGTTGCGTTTTTTCGAGAATTCGTAAAGAAATTGCATTATACGAATTTTTTATATATTGTAATATTTATTGCTGAACACGGTGTAAACCCTTCCATCAAATTGATAGATTGCCGTTGAAGCTTATCCTCACCCAAGCTCATTCACCTTCAACGATGATCCAGGAGGAGAAACATGAAACAGCGAAAGTTAAAAAAGGGCGGTCTTATCTTCCTCATTACCATCCTGTCGATGATCCCCCCTCTTGCGACGGATCTGTACATGCCTGCTCTGCCGGATATGGTGACGTATTTCGATACGACCACGTCCATGACCAGCCTGACGATGACGTTTTTCTTCATCTTCATGGCCATAGGCACGCTGGTGCTGGGGCCTGTGAGCGACAAGTACGGCAGAAAGCCCGTGCTCGTCTGGAGCACCGTCGCCACCCTGCTGTGCAGCGTCATATGCGCCTTCTCGCCGAGCATCACGTTCCTGATCTGCATTCGCGCCATTCAGGCGTTCGGTTCGGGCGGCATGATCGCGATCGGCTCCGCGCTGGTGAAAGACAGCTTCGAAGGGCCGGAGATGGGCAAGGTGCTGTCGATCACGCAAGCGCTGATGTTCATCGCCCCGGTGTTGGCGCCGATCCTGGGGGCGTCCATCCTTCAGGTTGCCGATTGGCGCATGACCTTCATCGCGCTCGCTGCGCTGAACGCCATCACTTTGATCTTCGTGCTGCTGCTCGAGGAAACCTTGCCCGCGGACAAGCGCATCCAGGAGAGCACCCTGCGTTCCATACTGGGCTTGACCAAGGTGATCCGCAACCCTGTGTTCACCTTCATCCTGGTGATCAGCGGCATCCTGACCGCTCCTTTCATGGCCTATCTCGTGGTGGCGCATCGGCCAGAAGCCGTATCGCAAGGTGCTGGCGATCGGTTGCTGCGTGACGACATTGGCGGGCACCCTCCTGATCACGATCGGCAAGCTGAGCCCGAACCTGTTCCTGCTCAGCTTCATCCCGTTCACCGTGATGTCGACCTTTATCCGGCCGCTCACCGCCCATCTGCTGCTCAATGCGCAGAAGGACAACATCGGCGCCGCCTCAGCCGCCATGAACTTCGGATTCACGATCCTCGGCAGCCTGGGCATGTTCATCGGCTCGCTGGGATGGTCCAGCTATATTACCGGAATTGCCATGACCATCTTCATGTGCACCGTTATATCCGCGGTGATCTGCCTTGCAGCTGGCAAGCTGGGCGTGTTCAAGGGACTTGACCAGGCCAGGGGATCCTGACCGCCTGACCATCAACTGAGACGCCGCTGTTCAGATCGTCAGCCAAGATCGGCCAATAGACATGCCAACAGCCTGGCGGACACAACCGATTGAAAACCCAGCCCAAAAATTGAACTGCCTTCGCCAGCGGCATCCCCACGATCCCGGCAAGATCTCATGTTGATGTCTTGCCAGCATACCGCCGGCTTATCCGTTCAGGTCCGGCTATTCCCGCGCCTCCAGCGCCCGAAGCCCCTGCGACCTGGAGATCAACAGCGCCGTGATGACCAATCCCAAACCGGAGAGCATGATCAGGAGCCCGATGCCCCTGGTCTCTCCGGTGCCGATCACTCTGCCCACGGTATCCGCCAGAACACCGCCTTCCTTCAATGCCGGGTTAAAGACATAATCCGCAAGCACCCCCGCAAACACATAGGCCACGATATACCCCAGCTGCGAGATGAGCGAGATCAGCCCCCAAGCCCGGCCCTGCTTGTCGTTGGCGATGGATGTGCGGATCAGCACCTCGATGCTCGTATTGGCAAACGGCAGCGAGGCGAAGAACAGAAAACCCGCCACCGTGATGACCGGTATGCTGGTGGTGGCGCCAAAGCCCGCCATTGTGATGCCGGCCGCCACGAAGCTGGCCACCATCACGTTCACCAGATTCTTCCTGATCAGTCCGCCGCCGATGAGCATGCTCGAGACGAGCATGCCGCAGGCGACCACCGTCTGCAGGATGCCCGTTGTCTGCTCGCTGGCAAAGGACAGCAGCATCGGTCTCGCCAGCACCTGAAGGATGCCCATATAGAACACCAGCACAGACACCAGGACGATGAGCAGCATCACTCCTCTGGATGCAGCGATCACCTGCCAGCCTTCCTTCAGATCCCGAAGAAAGTCCAACTCCTTCTTCTCCGTCGGCCTGGTCTTCAGAGATCTTCTGACCATCAGGATCGCCACAACGGTCACCACCAGCGTCAGGATGTCGATCACGAGGATGAGCTCCATGCTGTGCCAGGCGAGGATCAGCCCGCCCAGGATCGGCGAGATCAGGAACTTGGAGGCTGACGCGATCCCCACCATGCCGCTGGCCCTGGCATACTCCTCCTCGGTCAACAGGTCCGTCAGCGTGGCTTTATAGGCTGGGTCCAGCAGGGACGAGAAAGCCGAACTGAACCCGACACACAGGCAGATCTGCCATACCTGGATATGGCCTGACATCATCAGCAGCAACATGATGAGGAGACCCAGGCCTGAGATGCTGTCCCCCAGCGCCATCAGCAGCCTGCGGTCGTACCGGTCCGCCAGCACCCCTGCCACAGGAGTGAGCAGAATCAAAGGCAGCAGCGCGGCCAACTCCACCATGGCCACATCCAGCGCGGATCCGGTCAGCTGCCACACATAGACGCCCAGGCCAAACGCCGTCATCCCCGTACCGATATTCGAGATCCATTCTCCCATCCAGATGATGAGGAATTTGCGGAATCCCGCCTCTGTCTTCACGTCACTCATCGCCATGCGCTCCTTGTCTCCGTTCTCCTATCCAATATCCAATATAAATCATGCCATCAGACGTTAAGCTCGATCATCTTCCTCGCAACCCGCTCGACTCTGGCCTCCATGCCCGTCCCGTCGCGCCTGGACAGCGCCAGCTCGCTCACGATCCGGCCATCGCGCATGAACAGGATCCGCTCTGCCCACGCCGCCACCCTGGCGTCATGCGTGACCAGCATCACGGCTGTTCCCTCCGCATTCACCTTCGCGAAGAGGCTCATGATCTCCTGCGACGCTCTGGAGTTCAGCGCACCGGTGGGTTCATCTCCGAAGACGATCCTCGGACGGTTCATCAGCGCCCTGCAGACCCCCGCCCGCTGCAATTGCCCGCCTGACACCTGGGTGATGTCCCGCTGCTCAAGCCCCGATATGCCTGCCCTTTCCATCAGCATCCTGGCCCTGGCCACGAGATCTGTGGCATGCTTGCGCTTATCCCGCAGGGCGGGCAGGATGATGTTGTCGAGGAGGTTGAGGTTCCGCAGCATCGTCGGCTGTTGGAACACGAAGCCCATCCGCGTCCTGCGAATCTCCGCCAGCTCCTTCTCCGAGGTCGACGTGAGTTCCCTGTCGCCGAAGATGACCTTGCCCTCATCGATCGTGTCCATGCCGCTCAGCGCATGCAGCAGCGTCGACTTTCCCGATCCGGAAGGTCCCATCACGGCCACGAACTCGCCCTCATGAATGTCCACAGATACTCCGTCCAGGACGACACGCCGCTCTTCCCCTGTGCCGTATGACTTGACGATCCGTTCTCCAATCACCAGCTTCTTCATACGATTACTCCTTTATGTTGTCGGCTATCCGGATTCGACCGGCGCCTGAGATGCCCACCCAGGCCGCGAGCAGCACCGAGCCCGTCATCAGGATGGGACTGAGCACATACGCCGACATCGGATTGACCGCGAAATGAAACGCCGCCGCGCCGAACGAAGCGATCACCATGCCCGCCAGCAGCTCTCCGAGCGTGTTGGCCAAGAGCGTGCCAAGCGCCATACCGATGATGAGCACCAACAAGGTGCGAGAGAGGTACTGAACCTCGATGTCCGCATGGGTATACCCGAACGCTTTCATGACGGCGATCGGGTAGCGATCCTTCGCGACGAGCATTTTCATAAAAAGCAGCGTGACCAGGACAGCCAGCGCCACCGCCACGACGATCGCCACGCGTGAGGCCGTCTGGACGGAGGCAATCGTCGAGCCAAAGGTCTGGGCGACAAATTCATCGATGTCCGATATTTTCGCGTAAGCGAACTTGCCTGCATATTCCCCGACCCTCACCTCCACCAGGGACGGCTCCGCCAGCTTGACGCAGATCACGGTCCACAGCATATCCTTCGCATCAGTCGGGAAGGTGGCCTTGGCTGTCTTGCCGCCGTTGGTGATGTCGGAGTAGATGCCGGTGACCGTCATCACCTTCTCGCCGCCAGCCACCAGCAACGTGAGCGCATCGCCGACCGATGCTCCCAGCTCATCGGCCAGGATCGAGGACAGGGCGATGTCATCGTTCCTGGCTGGCGCCTGGCCTGTCACATAGGCGATCGGGAAGATCTTATGGTCGCCGAGCTCGACCTTGATGTTCTGCTCTGTCCCGTCTTTCGTGATGGCCGTAAACGCCTTGGTGACAAGGACAGCCATCCTCGAGACAGCCGGATCATCACCCAACGTTTCGGCGATTCCGGCAACCTTGTCCGCGACCTGGTCGACGCTGCCGGGTACCTGAATGCGCAGATCGTAGTTGCCGATCCCCATATGCCCGATGAAGTTCCTGGAGGAGATGGTGTGATACAGATTCTGGGGGACGATCAGGATGAAGGTCGATAACACCAGCACGGCCAGCATGGTCGCGTAAAGTTTCCTTCTGGAGAAGACGTCCTTCACGCCGAGCAGGATATTCGCGCTTAACCAGCGGTTGCCGCTTAAGGTGAACCATCGGCTGCCGCCGGCCGTGTCCGGGGAGGTGCCGAAGCGCAAGGCTTCCACAGCCGAGATCTTCCGGCAACGGTTCAGCACCCGGTTCACATAGGTCGTGATCGACGCGAAGACCAGCAGGATGCCGAAGGCTCCCGCGGCTGTGGCGAGTGCCGCATGTTCACCGCCGCCCATGAAGAGCCGGATGTTCCGAAGCAGCATGCCCTGGAAAGCGAAGGACAGCGCATATCCCAGCGCGGCGCCGACCGCCGCAATGGCCGCATACTTGGCGAGGTAGATCTTCTTGATGTCGGAGAGCCTGAGACCGATCGCTTTCATCACGCCGATCTCGCGATAATCATCCTCCAGCTTCGCCAGCAGCGTAAAGCGAATGCACATGAACGCGATCGCCACGACCAGCAGGCTGACCAGCAGGAGCACGCCGATCATCAACCCGTCGGAGATGGCGTTCATCAGCCGGAAGAGGGCATGGGTCACCGTCGGGCCGTTCATCTCCAGTCCTGCAGCGAGATAGGCCTGCTCCAGTTCGCCCAGCCTCGACGGATCCTTCAGCCGGAATTCGATCAGATACTCCATGTTGCCCAAGGGCTTCAGCGCTTCAAAGTCACGGTCGCTGACGAGAAACCGCTTCGAACCGGCCAGGGAGGAGTTCATGGCAGCATCGCGAAGGAACCCGGCCACGACGAAAGGGCGCCCGCCGATGTAGGCCTGGTCGCCGATCTCCAGCTGGTATGGCTTCATATAGCTGACCGGCACGTACAGTTCGCCATCAGAGGGGGCGACGACCTTCCCGTCCAGGTCCAGCAGGAAGTCGAACTGTCCGTTCTGCACGCTCAACCCGTTATCCTGTACGCTATCCGCCAGCGTATGTTCGCCGATCGAGATCCTCGCTCCATCGATGTTCAGAAAGGGCACCACCTGCAAGGCCTCGATGTTGTGGTTCCGTGCGGCGAACGCCTCCAGCCGTGCGACATCCAGATCACCGGCATGCATCTGCATATAATGCGGAGCCTTCGCTTCTGTCATCAACGCATCCAGCGAGCCAGTCAGGTGAACGATGAGGATGGCCGCAAGTGACACCAGCAAGGCAGAGGCTGCGACGAAGAGCGTCGTGATCAGCGAGATGGCTTTGCTCCGCACGATGTCCTGTCGGATTAGTCTGAAGTACATGGTCCACCCCGATATGCTTGTTAACATGATTAACGAATTAACGTTGATCTCCGCCGAACACCCGGATCACATCCGCCAGGCTGCCGCTTCTTGCGCCCAGCATCCTTTCCACATGGAAGATCAACGCCTGTATGCGGGCGGCGCGCTCCTCGTCGGTCATCGGCACCATGTCGTCATCGAACACGGTGTTCGCGTAGACCACCACCATCTCCATGCACTCATACGGATAGGGGGTGTGGAAGATGCCCTGTTCGACGCCCTCCTGGATGATGCCGGCCATGATCGGCGTGACGCCGCGGATGACGACCCTCTCCAGCTTCCGGTGCATGAGCGCGTTCTGTGGCTTGTGGATATGCTCCATGATCTGCCGGCTGCTTCCGCCGCTAAAGTTCAGCGCCATCACCACGCGGATGATGCGCTCGACGATGGGGATGCTCCTGTCCTCGGCGATCTCCTTCGCCTGGCTGAGCAGGCGCAGGCTGTATCGCTCGATCAGCGCATCCATGATCTCTTCCTTGGACTTGAAATGATGGTACAGGGTCCCCCGCGCGATCCCCACCTTCTCGAGTATGTCGTTGGTGCTGGTGCCGTCGTATCCCTTTTGCGCGAAAAGCTCGTCAGCCGCATCCAGAATCTCGTTCTTTCGCACCTCCGCGTCTTTGACAATTCTCATATGCAAACTCCTTTCTCTTGCCTCCGAACCGCCATGTATCTGGCTGAGGATCCGGGACTTCGCCTCATCATTCCTGATGCCCCTCTCTCTTGTGCTGCTTTCCACCCTATCGGATCGTCCAGACCAAGGATCGGGAGATGCTCCGCTTCACCGCTTACCGAACGATGTCTATCCGGCTCCGTTCTCGTATACGATGAGTTGGTCCGGGTCGGAAGGTCGCTCCACCTCACCACTTACCGAACGATTTTCTCTCCCGCCTCGTTCTGTCGTATCCGAGCTGGTCCTAACGCGGGAATTGCGCCCTCCTTCGAAGACCGACCGACTGTCTGTCTGTTTGTATTATAATCCTGTTCCCCGGAGATTTGTCAAGACCATCATCAGCTGCCCAATCAAAAACCCCGGCCCTTCGGCTGAGGCTCAAATCACGAACGCGTACACATATATCGAAGCGATCGGCAATATCCAGTTCAGGTGGAGCGCATTCCACCACAACGCCCTTGCGAATGCTCCTTTCCCCGTGATGTGTGGCGCCTGTCCGTGATCCGCGTCCCCCATCGATCACCGCCGTACCGTGAGCAATCTCATCCTTCGATACGTCATCCATGTCACCGATCCCCGATATTTTCGTACTTGTTATTCATCGGACAGCATAATAATATAATTATGTAAGATGCTTACAATATTGAAGTAATATGAATTGACGGACAACAAGGGATAGAGCTTCTTCGCACATCATACATTCGCACATCATACATTCGCACATCATACATAAGATGGAGGGATTAACGATGAAGATTCTGGTCACCGGGGCAACAGGACATCTTGGATCCTTGGTCGTCGAGGAATTGTTGAAGCTGGTACCTGCAGAGCAGGTCGCCGTCAGCGTGCGCGATCCGAAGAAGGCGGAGCATCTGGCCGCACACGGGGTCGATGTGCGCGTCGCCAACTTCAATGACTACGATTCGGTCGTCAAAGCCTTCTCCGGCATCGACCGCCTGCTGATCATCTCCACGGACGACCTGGCCAATCGGATCAGCCAGCACACGGCAGCTGTCAACGCAGCCAAGGCAGCGAACGTCGGGTTTATCGCGTACACCAGCGCGCCCAATGCGGCCAACAGCCAGCTTCTGCTCGCCGAAAGCCACAGGAAGACAGAGGAAGCGATCCTTGACACGGGCATCCCGTATGCGTTCCTCCGCAACAACTGGTATCTGGAAAATGAACTGGGCACCTTCCAGACGGTTCTGAACGGAGGACCGTGGGTGATTGCTTCGGGGCAGGGCAAGATCGGCTGGGCAACTCGCCGCGACTATGCAAAGGCGGCGGCCAGGGTGCTTGCCGGACAGGGGCGCGACAACAGCACATACGAGCTGGGCGGCAAGTTGCTCACCCAGGAGGAGCTGTCGGCGATCTTCGCGTCTGTCACAGGCAAGGCCGTGCAGGTTCAGTACGTCGATCAGGAGACGTACAGCAACATCCTGAAGCAAGCGGGACTGCCGGATCAGGTCGCCAACTTCCTGGCCACGGTCCAGACCCAGATCGGCAAAGGCGCGCTGGAAGTGGCCAGCAACGACCTGGAGCAGCTGCTTGGCCATCCGCCCACTCCTCTGGAGGACGCGATTCGTTCATTGGTGGGGTAAGATCGATCTTCCGCTATTCGGGCAGAAATCGACATTTTCCCGAAGTAACGACGTTTGGACTTCCATTGTATCATCCACTTCCACCCAGGCGTGTTCCGGTTGCCGTTGAAATATCATCCGGATTGAAACTCTGCTGTAATATCTCTTATCTATGGTATCCATACATCCAAGAAGGGACAGATCTCATGAAGCGCATCTCGGTCCGGAGCAAGTGGAAATGGAACAGCATCAAACTGTTAGGCGGCCTGCTGATCGGAGCAGGAGTGGCGGATTGCATCATCGCGACGAAATCAATGGACCTGAATCAAATCGCAAGAGGGTTGACGATCTTCAGCGCCGGCCTTACGATCCTGGTCGTCCTGGACTCGGCCATCACCCAGCGGCAAACGGAATTCAAGCAACAGGAGGTCCGACAGAAACTGGAGCATATCGAGAAGCTGCTCTTATAGTATAGGTATATGATGACATATTAACGCGGTAATTTAATAAAGACAAAAAAATACAGCCTGTTGAAGGTTTTTCAACAGGCTGACCTCGGTCAATCAACCGAGGTTTGGCTATGCGATTCTTGCTCCGGTTGGATCGCGGAAGCAACCTGGGCTTGCCTGATCTCAAGGTAGGCGGCCGACCGCATGCTTCGCTCTAATCCGAATGTGCAAAATCAATACGAATTTGTATGTATCGAAGATCTCGTGCTCCGTCTGGAACATTTCGTGGAGAAGTTCGGATTTGAAGACACACTGGAAGCGGTCGCGCTGGATGCCGGTTACTTTACCGCGCATATCTGCAAGAAACTTCATGAGAAAAAGCTTTTCGCCGTCATTGGACCAGAGCCTGGCTTTCATGAATACTTTCATGAATGCACTGAAGCGAATGCCCCGAGAAACAGGGCTTTGCCAACAGTCTGAGCTGCCCGTACGGGCAGCTTATACATAAAAAAACCTTATGCTTTTAGCATAAGGTTTTTTATTTCATGATGCTGGTGAAGGGACTTGAACCCCCACTCTGTCGCCAGAAGCGGATTTTGAGTCCGCCGCGTCTGCCATTCCGCCACACCAGCTTGGTATAAAAAAAGTGGCGTGCCCTAAGAGATTCGAACTCCTGACCTTTTGATTCGTAGTCAAATGCTCTATCCAGCTGAGCTAAGGGCACACAATGCCGAGGACCGGACTTGAACCGGTACGATAGTCACCTACCCCAGGATTTTAAGTCCTGTGCGTCTGCCAATTCCGCCACCCCGGCGAGAATTTGCTTGATGGAGGCGCCACCCAGATTCGAACTGGGGATAAAGCTTTTGCAGAGCTCTGCCTTACCACTTGGCTATGGCGCCGTATATAGATGGAGCGGACGACGAGATTCGAACTCGCGACCCTCGCCTTGGCAAGGCGATGCTCTACCCCTGAGCCACGTCCGCTTGAGAAAGATACTGGGGATTCAGGATTCGAACCTGAGCATGACGGAGTCAAAGTCCGTTGCCTTACCGCTTGGCTAATCCCCAATATATAATGGGGCGATCGATGGGAATCGAACCCACGAATGTCGGAGCCACAATCCGATGCGTTAGCCACTTCGCCACGACCGCCACAAATATGAAATTGGAGAATTGGCAGGGGCAGCAGGAATTGAACCCACACTAACGGTTTTGGAGACCGCTGTTCTACCTTTAAACTATGCCCCTAGGGAAGATGGTGGAGGCTGATGGATTCGAACCACCGAACCCGTAAGGGAACAGATTTACAGTCTGCTGCGTTTGGCCACTTCGCTAAGCCTCCACGTTAGAACAAGCTATTCTCTTCATGGTGCCGGCGAGAGGACTTGAACCCCCAACCTACTGATTACAAGTCAGTTGCTCTACCAATTGAGCTACACCGGCGTATTTTGTTATCAGTTAGGTTATGGTGTCGGCATCATCTTAGTCCTGGCAGCCGTATCCGGTTCCTTCGGAAATTTCTTCAGGTTCCGGATGGCTCGGGACGGAATCGAACCGCCGACACGAGGATTTTCAGTCCTCTGCTCTACCAACTGAGCTACCGAGCCGCACCCTTTATTATAACACATTTTCATGAAAAGTAAACAATCATAAATGGCGGAGCCGACGGGATTCGAACCCGCGATCTCCTGCGTGACAGGCAGGCATGTTAGGCCTCTACACCACGGCTCCACGATTGCGGGGGCAGGATTTGAACCTGCGGCCTTCGGGTTATGAGCCCGACGAGCTACCTGACTGCTCCACCCCGCGGCATTGGATTGCAATACACACGTTGAATCGTCATGAATGTGAGTGTCTTATTGTCCGCGAACAGTTCTATGCTGGTCGCCTTTAAGTTTAATCGGATGGTGGACGCTGACGGGATCGAACCGCCGACCCTCTGCTTGTAAGGCAGATGCTCTCCCAGCTGAGCTAAGCGTCCAAAGTGGTGACCCGTAGGGGATTCGAACCCCTGTTACCTCCGTGAAAGGG
>Ga0310827_101698_pt1 | contig 10954 bp, 7 predicted proteins | sample WT_ome_2_FD_201309 | JGI IMG/M metagenome (GOLD analysis project Ga0310827, IMG submission 201309) | Sorghum-adapted microbial communities enriched on wild type (WT) sorghum from Joint BioEnergy Institute, Emeryville, California, United... ... | reverse complement strand
GCGCTCTCGGGTGCGTTCGAGCTCACGTCGGAAGTCGGCGACCGAGAGACGAGAGGCCTTCGGACCCGCGCCGGGTGTGAGGTGCTCGAGAAGCGGCTCGAGCTCGGCTTCAGGCAGGTGGGCCGCGATGGCCCTGCCGAGCGCGGTGAGGTTGAACGGCGCCACCTTGCCGACGAAGGTGTCGAACTGGATGAATCCGGGCGTTGCGGCCTTGGCGACGTAGACGATCGTGGCGCCGTCCAGCACGCCGAGATGGGCCGGCATCTTCACGGTGTCGCTGAGCTCGCGAAGGTAGGGACGGGAGACGTTGGCCGGGTCGATCTTGCGGACGAGATGCGAGGTCATGGCGTACAACCGCAGAGTCGGACGCCAGAAGTGGCTTCGGCCGACGATCTGGCGGGTGGCATAGCCGTGATCCTCGAAGGTCTGCACGATCGACGCACAGGTGGCGAGCGGCACCCCGGCGGTCTCCGCCAGCTTGGTCAACGTGAGGGGACCGTCGGCTTCGATGAGCGTCTCGAGCACCGCCAGCGCACGAGCCGTGGACGGGGAAGCCGGGCCGGAGGCGGCGCGGCTCGACGAGACGCCGGAGGCGGACCTGCGACCTCGGCGAGGCGCAACCGGTCGTTTCGCGCTCACCTGACCTCCTCTGCGCCCGACGTCTTTTCGGCATTTCGAAGGCTAGTCGGCTCCAGCGTGCGCGCTGCCACACCCTCGAGCTCCAGTGTGTCGGCGTAATGACAACGCGACAAATGCGGCACATGACCTGTGTCGGTTACAGGCAGCAGCGCGGGCTCGTCGGTGTCGCAGCGTTCCCGGGTGTAAGGGCAGCGGGGGTGGAACGTGCATCCGGCGGGCTGGTTGGCGGGATCGGGAACCTCGCCGCGCAACGGGATCCGCTTTTTCAAGCTGCGCAGCCGTGGGTCAGGCAGCGGGAGCGCGCTGAGCAGTGCCTCGGTGTAGGGGTGGCGAGGTCGGCTGAACAGCTCCTCGGTCGGCGCCTGCTCCACGATCCGGCCGAGATACATGACGGCCACGCGATCGCACAGGTGCTGGATTACTGCTAGGTCGTGCGAGACGAAGATGTAGGTGAGGCCGAGCTGCTCCTGCAGATCCTCGAGCAGGTTGAGGATCTGGCTCCGGATGGACACGTCGAGGGCCGACACCGCCTCGTCGGCGATCACCAGTCGCGGGTTCGTGATCAGCGCCCGGGCGATGCCGATCCGTTGGCGTTCGCCTCCGGAGAACGCGTGCGGATAGCGGTGCATGTACTCAGGTCGCAGACCGACCATGCGCAACGCTACCGCCACGCGGTCACGGAGTTCGTCCCCACGGGCGAGATCGTTGGCCAGCAAGGGCTCCCCGACGATCTGGAGCAGGGTCATCCGGGGGTTGAGCGAGGAGTTGGGGTCCTGGAAGACGGTACGAATCTGTCGGCGATAGGGCCGCAGCTGCGCCCGGTTGAGCTGGGCCAGGTCGACGACCGTGCCGTCGTCGCGGCGGTAGCGCAGCTCGCCGGCCGTCGGCCGGTACGCACGCAGGATGCACCGTCCCAGCGTGGTCTTGCCGCAGCCGGACTCGCCGACGAGCCCGAGCGTTTCCCCTTCCCGCACGTCGAGGTCGACGCCCGTCACGGCGTCGACGGTCATCCGTCCCGCGATGCCCAGGAATCCACGCCCGACGGTGAACCGCATCGAGAGGTTGCGGACGGCGAGCAGCGGCTCGGTGTCGACAGCCTGCTCACTCATCGGCTCACCTCCTCCCGGACCGTTCCGCGGTGCAGCGCCTCGGCGGACTCGTACAGGAGACACCGAACGGTACGCTGCCTGCCCTCCGTCGTGGTGAGCACGGGCGGCACCGTCGTGTCGCACGTGCCCGGCATCGTGTCGCGGCAGCGGGTGTGGAACGGGCAACCGGTCGGTCGGTCGTAGGGATGCGGCACCATCCCGGTGATGGTGGCGAGCCGGCGTTTGGCCCGCGGCCCGACGACTGGCACGGACTCCAGAAGCGCCTTGGTGTAGGGATGTCGTGGGTCGTGGAAGAGCTCGTCGACTCCGCATTCCTCGACGACCAGCCCCAGATACATCACCGCGACGGCGTCGGCGATCTCGGCGACCACGCCGAGGTCGTGCGTGATGAAGAGCATCGCCATGCCGTACTGTTCGCGCAGCTCCTGCAGCAGGTCGAGGATCTGCGCCTGGGTGGTGACGTCGAGCGCGGTCGTGGGCTCGTCGGCGATGAGCAGCTTGGGTCGGCACGCGAGGGCGAGCGCGATCATCGCGCGCTGTCGCATCCCGCCGGAGAGATGGAAGGTGTACGAGTCGACCCGGCGTTCCGGTTGCGGTATGCCGACCTGTCGCAACGCCTCGATGGCGCGGTCTCGCGCCTCCTTCTTGCTCACGTCTTCGTGCGTACGAATGTGCTCGACGATCTGGTGCCCGATCGTGTGCACGGGACTCAGCGACACCATGGGCTCCTGGAAGATCATGGCGATCTCTTTTCCCCGGATCGCCCGGATGGCCGTGCCCTTGGGGTCGAGTGCGGCGAGGTCGAGGACGCCGTCCCGAGCGGAGCGCACCGCGGCCTGGTCGCGACGGGACGGATGCCGCGCCGTGAGGAGCGGGTGGTCCGGGCCGACGCGAAAGTTCACCGTACCGGCGGTGATGCGGCCGGGCGGATCGACGAGTTGCAGGATCGACCGCGCGGTGACGCTCTTGCCGCAACCGGATTCACCCACCACGCACAGCGTCTGGCCGGGATACACGGTGAGGTCGACGCCGTCGACGGCATGCACGACGCCTTCCGGCAGCTCGAATCGCGTGCGAAGTCCGCGCACCTCGAGCAGAGGCGGCTGGCTTCTCGCTGCCGCTGGCTGGGTGGTCGCGGTGTCGCTCATGTGGTTCATCCCGTCAGCTCTCGTACGGATCCGCGGCGTCACGCAGGCCGTCACCTGTGAAGTTCAGCGCCACGACCGCCACGACGACGGCAAGGCCGGAGATGAGCAGCCAGGGCGCGGTCGCGAGGACCCGAATGCTCTGCGCTTCCTGCAGCAGCACGCCCCAGCTCACCACCGGTGGCTGCAAGCCGAGCCCGAGGAACGACAAGGCCGTCTCGCCCAGGATCATGCTGGGGATCGCGAGCGTGAGCGTGGCGATGATGTGGCTTGTGAACGCCGGAAGCATGTGCCGGTTGATGATGCGCAGCCTGCGGACCCCGTCGAGCTCCGCGGCGAGCACGTAGTCTTCGGCCCTGATCTGAAGGAACCGGCTGCGGATGACGCGGGCGAGCCCGGTCCAGCCGATGAGCGACAGGATGACGGTGATGGCGAAGTACGTCTTGATCGGTCCCCACCCCGGCGGCACCGCTGCCGCCAGTCCCAGCCACAGCGGCAGGGTCGGCACCGACATGACGAACTCGATGATCCGCTGGATGACCGTGTCGGTCACTCCGCCGAAGTAGCCCGAGATGCCGCCGAGCAGGAGGCCGAGCAGCAGCGACAGGAAGACTCCGACCAGACCGACCGACATCGAGATCCGCGTGCCGTAGATGATGCGGCTCGCAAGGTCACGGCCCTGCTCGTCGGCGCCGATCGGGTAGAACGGCTTGCCGCGTTCGACCGGACCGAACAAGTGGATGTCCGTGGGGATGATGCCCCACAGCCGGTACGGCTCGCCGCGCGCGAAGAACCGGAGCGCGACGGGCTTGCTTTTGTCCTCGACGAACTCTCGCTGCAACGTCTGGGGATTGGCTTTCGAGTCGTACTCGTAGACGAAGAAGTGCACGCCGCCGTCGAAGGAGACGTGGATGCGCTGCGGCGGCGCGTAGCTGTACGTCGCACGGTAGGTGTCGGGGGTCGTGGGTGCCCAGAACTCGCAGAATGCCGCCACCAGGTAGATCAGGGCCAGCACGACGAGGCCTGCGACGGCGAGCTTGTGCCTGCGGAACCTCCACCACACGAGCTTGTACTGCGGGGCCACGTAGATGTCGCCCGAGCGCTCGCGGGCTGGACGGCTTGGCCTCAGCAGGCCCATCTCGCCATCACCTCCCCTCCACGACCGTGGCCGTCTCGCGGTCCTGCTCACTGGTAACCCTCACGGACGCGCGGATCGACCAGTGCCAGCAAGATGTCGGACAGCAGCGTGCCGAAGACCGTGAGGACGCAGGCGATGAAGATGATGCTGCCTGCGAGATACATGTCCTGGCTTTCCAGCGCGCCCAAGAGCAACGGCCCGGTGGTCTGCAGCCCGAGCACGGTGGCGACCAGGACCTCCCCGTCGAACAGAGCCGGGATGAGCCAGCCGACGGTGGCGACGAACGGGTTCAGTGCCACGCGCAAGGGATAGAGGGCGATCAGCCGTCGCTCCGACAGCCCACGCGCTCGGGCCGTGACGACGTACGGTTTGCGGAGCTCGTCGAGCAGGTTGGCGCGCAGGATCCGGATCGTGCCGCCGATCCCGCCCAACGACAGCACGACGATCGGCAACCAGACATGGTCGAGCAGGTCGAGGATCTTGCCGAGGTTCCACCGGGCGCCGACGTACTCCGGTGAGAACAACCCCCCGACGCTCTTGTCGAAGTAGCGGAACTGCAGGTACGCGACCGCCAACGCGAGCAGGAACCCCGGTACCGCGATCCCGACGAACGCGACGGCGGTGAGCACGTAGTCACCGATCGAGTACTTCCGCACCGCCGAGTAGATCCCCGCGGGCAGGGCGACGGCCCACGTGAAGAACAGCGTCGCCAGGCCGAGCGCGATGGTGAGCGGCAGCCGCTCGGCCAGCAGTGCCGACACCGGCCGCCCGTACTCGAACGACTGGCCGAAGTCGAGGTGCAGCAGGATGTTCGTGATCCACTTCCAGTACTGCGCGATCATCGGCTGGTCGAGTGCGTACCGCTCCCGCAACGCCGCGAGCTGCTCCGGTTCGACGGTCTGCCCGGTGCGCGACAGGTTGGCCACGACCGTGCTGAGGTAGTCGCCCGGCGGCAGCTGGATGATGGCGAACGACACCAACGAGACCAGCAGGACCGTGAGGACCATGTAGATCAGGCGTCGCAACAGGTAGTACGCCATGGTGGTCCGTCAGGTGTGCTGCTCGGGGTGCTTGAAGTACAGCTGCGCCAGATCCGTCGCGGCTTCGTAAAGCGTACGGTAGCTTGCGACCGCCTCCTCGCGGACGTTGCCCAGGTCGTCGCTCACGACGACCGGTGCAAAGGCCGACTGGACCGTCCCGATGATCCAGACGTTCTTGTCGTGCAGCTTGAGGATCTCCTGTCCGAGTGCCAGACGCTTGGCGTCGTCGACCTCCTGGACCAGCTGGTCGTAGAGCACCTGGAGCTTGCGGATGTCGCCCGTGGGCTCCATCGACCACTCGCCGTCGGGGTCGTTGTACCAGTTGCCGTACTTCGGCGCCCAGTACGTGAGCCCGCTGGTCGGCACGTACCACAGCGAGTCGATGTCCCACAGGTAGCCGGCAGGTGTGTAGCAGTTGAGGTCGAAGTCGCCGTGCCAGATGCTCGCGTACCACAGCTCGGCCGAGATGTTCTTGATGACCATGTCGATGCCGACCTTGGCCCAGTAGCGTTTGACGAACTCCAGGATGCTCACGGTCGGCACGCCGATCCCGATGGTGAACGTCTGGGCGACGAGCTGCATCGGCTTGCCGTCGGGACGTAACCGCATCCCGTTGCTGCCACGCCTCGTGAGGCCGGCGCGGTCGAGGTAGTCGTTGGCCTTGTCCTCGTCGTACTCGATGAACCGCCGGCCCATGCCCTCGATGAAGTACGGATCCTCCGGCTGGGCACAGGGATGCTCGAGCCTGCCTTGTCCTGCGAACAACGCGTCGCGGATCTCCTCACGGTTGATCGCGTGCGACACGCCTGCGCGGAAGTTGATGTCCTGGAACAACTCCCGCAACACGGGGTCGGGGTGGCTCTGGTTGAGGTTGATGGCGTGGAAGTAGCCGTCCGGCCTCCAGCGCAGTACCCGGTAGTCCTTCTCCTTCTCGTTCCGGATGAGCAACGGAACCGACTGGGTGCTGATGTCCCATGCGGCGAGGTCGATCTCGCCGTTCGCGGCTCGCAGGCCGAGCGCCTCCTGGTCGAGGAAGGTGTAGACCGCCCCGTCGATGTAGGGAAGCTGCCGGCCTTCGGGGTCGACCTTCCAGTAGTAGGGGTTGCGCTCTGCGGTCGCGTTGTTCCCCTTGGGCGGCTTGGTGATCTTCCACGGGCCCAGCACGGGCAGGTCGGGATTGGTCCAGTGGTTGTGCATGTTGTGGTAGTGGTCGACCCAGGACTCGACGTTGGCCGCCTTGAGCAGCTCCTTCACCTTGTCCTCGCCGGCGAGGGCGGGATGGAACTGCTGCATGTAGTGCTTGGGCTGAAGGATCGGGTTCAGCCCGCCGGCGAGGCCGACGAAGCAGAGGTACTTGAGCAGCAGCCCGTGCGGCTCTGCGAACTCGATCCGGAACGTGTACTCGTCGACCTGGACGAACTTCGCCGGTTTCCCTCCAGACGTGAGCCAGTGGGGGAACGTCGGGCTGAGCTCGGTGTTCTGGTAGACGTGCTCGTAGACGTACATGATGTCGTCGGTGGTGAACGGCTCGCCGTCCGACCACTTCACGCCTTCACGCAGGTGGAAGACGTACGTACGCCCGTCGTCCTCGATGTCCCATGAGTGGGCAAGACCCGGGCCGGGCTCGGGCGGGGTGGTGGGCGTCCACTCGACGAGACCAGCCCACCCCATGTACTGCAGTCCGTCGGTGTTGAGATCGATCTGTCCGCGCTGCATGACGCCGCCGTAGACGCCGAGCTCGTTCTGCGGCCTGACCACCATCGGGTCCTTCGGCAGCCGATCCGTCAAGGGAGGCAGCTTCCCGGACTTCACCAGGGCCTCCAGCATCGGGGCTTGTTTCGCGCCAGTGGCCGCCGCACCTGGCCCGGTCGGCCGGTCGGGGTCGGTCGACAAGAACGAGCAACTCGTGATCCCGTACACGCCGATGGTGGTCGCGCCACCCAGCTTCAGCAGTTGTCGACGGGAAAGACTCGACGTCACGTGACCCTCCTTGAGAATCAGGCGGGACACCGCATCGGGCGTCACCGCCACAGTTGTCGCGTGGTCGCCCGCCCCGTTCGCGTCTCGCGCCAGGCACGCCCCGTCGCTCCGGCTCAGGACCCAGTCCTCGGACGATCCTTCGAAACCAGAGATACATCTACGAGATGTGAGAATGATACACAGGATGCTCTCGGAGTCCAGGGGTTCGGAACCGCCGGAATGTTTCGTGCGAGTTACGAATCGAACGGGCCGCAGCCGGTCAGGGTCCCGCTCCCTCTTGCGGCAATGGACGTCGCGCCTCTAGCATCAACATTCGAAATCAGAGAAACATCTACGAAATTTCAGATAACTGGCTTCGACACGCGACAATCGACACAGGGACTTGACAGGACGGCTCACCGGCTGCGCGTACCCGCCGGTGAGAACTGGAGGTCGCATGTCCGCGACAGCTCGTAAGGTCATTCCACGGGGCGGTATCCGGGCAACGCAATCTGGTGGCAACACCGTCGGCGCCGCGTTGCGTGAGGCGACACCTCGGGCCGACGGCTACCGGCACCTGGACACGCCGGCGATGATCGCCAAGCTCCAGGAGCTCGGCGCCAACACGTACATCTATGGAATCTGGGACTCGCCGACCGACTGGGACGACCTGCGGTTCGAGTTCGCGCCGGCCGCCGCACAGGCCGGCATCGACGTGTGGGTCTACCTGGTGCCGCCCAGCGAGACCGACCGGCACGGCGGCCGCGCGTCCAGGCCGTACATGATGGACTACCTCGCCTGGGCCCGCGCCTGTGCCGAGCTTTCCAAGGAGCACCCGAACGTCAAGGCCTGGGGGATCGACGACTTCGAGTACAACCAGGACACGTTCACGCCCGAGTACGTCGCGCAGATGCGCAAGGTCGCCAATGACATCAACCCCGACCTCGCGTTCTACCTGTGCACGTACTTCCACGCGGCCACCAGCGCGGAGTTCCTCGCGAAGTACGGACCGCATCTCGACATGGTCCTCTATCCGTTCCTCGACGGGCGCAACCACAACACGGTCGTCGCGGACAGCGTGGGCCCGTGCCTGGACGACATCCGGGCCGCGGTCGCCCCGTACGACCTCGACATCGTGCTGCTCGTCTACACCGGTCGCTTCCTGGATGCGTGGATCGAACCCACGCCGGAGTACAGCGCGGCGGCGGTGCGGACCGGGCTCGAGTACGCACGAGACGGCAGGATCGCGGGGGTCACGGCGTACGGTCTGCAGCTCGACGACGCCCCGACGATCTCGTCGAGCAACAAGGCGATGTACGGCAACGGCCGGCTGAGCTTCTTCGTACCACCCATCCCGCGCGTGGAAGGCGCCTATGCCGAGGCGAGCCAGGTGGTGCGCGTGGACCCCGACGCGCCGCGGCACGAGCTGTCGTTCTGGCACCACGACACGTTCAGCGGGTGGTTCGGCGGGCCAGGCCAGCACATGAAGCAGGTGCTGCTCGACGGCGAGGTCGTCTGGCAGGAAGACGTGTGCCAGCGTGGCTTCGCGCTCTGGCAGCAGTGCTCGCTCTTGCACGGACCGATCGACGTGAGCGAGAAGCTGCGTGGGAAGACCAGCGCCACACTGACGTTCCGTCTGCTCGAGGCGTCGACCGACGGCGTGTTCCCGGTCGACGTCGGGTTCGACCACATCGAGACGCTGGGCTTCACGGTCGAGAACCCTGGCTTCGAGACGACCGACGCCTGGCAGCTGTCCACCACGCACGGTGTACCAGTGCCCAGCATCGACATCTTCGTCCCTGACCGGCCAGCACGCACCTTCGCCGCCGTCGCTGCGGAGTACCACGCCGCGGCACGCCGGGTCACCTGATCGGGCGACGGTGGTGCCGTGGCATGGACGAGATACGTGTCGGCATCGCCGGGCTGGGTCCGCGCGCGGTCGGCACCTGGATTCCCCTCCTGCAACGGATTCCCGGTTACCGGATCACCGCGATCTGCGATCCGATCCAGGCGCTGCACGACCGGGCACTGGCCCTGCTGGACGGGCGAGGATCGGTGCGCGCCTATCGCGGGTACGACGACCTGCTCGCCGACCCGCGCGTGGACGCGGTCGCGCTGACGGTGCGCAGCGAGCGGCAAGGCGCCCTGGCCGCTCAGGCGCTCGAGGCGGGAAAGCACGTGCATGCGGAGGTTCCGGCGGCCCATTCGCTCGCAGACTGCTGGCGGATCGTCCTCGCGGTGGAGCGGACCGGCCTGACGTACCAGCTCGCTGAGCAGACCCGCTACTGGGGGTTCGTGGACGCCTGGCGCGAGCTGGTGGCGAGTGGTCGGCTGGGGCAGATCACCTGGTGCGAAGGGCAGTACTTCCACCATGTCGTGACGGGGATGTTCCAGGATCCGCACACGGGCGAGACCTTCGGGCCGGAGGGCCTCGCGGCCCATCCGGATGCCCAGCCCACCTGGACCCAGCGCATGCCGCCGATCCACTACCTGCCGCACGAGCTGAGCCCGATGCTCAAGGTCCTGGACGACCGGGTGACCGAGGTCGTCGGGATGAGCACCGACGCGCCCAGCGCGGCGCATCCGGAGATCGTCCAACCCGACGTGCAGGTCGCCTTGATGCGAACGGAAAAGGGCGCCCTGCTGCGCATGGCGACGAGCTTCGCCCAGCCGCATCCGGATGGTGCCTGGCACTGGTATCAGGTCACCGGCACGCGTGGGCGGGTGGAGTGGTCGCGCGGTCGCGGTGACCCGCCGAAGTTCTGGTTCGCCGACGCGGGCATGCAGGACCTCGCCCCGGCGGACTGGAGCTACGAGCGCGGCGACGCGCCGGCCGAGGCGCGCGGCAGTGGCCACGGCGACGCCGACTACTACACGCACGTGGCGTTCCGGGACGCGGTTCTTGCGGGGCGCCAATCGGAGTTCGACGTCTACCAGGCGATGGACACCGCCGCACCGGCGATTCTTGCCGCCGAGTCGATCGCGCGGGGAAGCGAGCTGGTGCGTGTGCCGGACTTCCGCCCTGGTGCCGATCGACGATGCGGGGAGGAGCCATGACCATCGCCGTCGTGGTGCGGCAAGATCAGCGCGTCGGTGCGTTCGGCCACTACCTCGCCGAGATCCTGCGCGCCGAAGGCGTACGAGACTACGAGATCGTCGACGCGAGCGGCGGCCACCCGATCGACCTCGACGGGTACGACGTCGCCGTGGTCGCGCGGATGCGGCCGACCAAGGCCCAGGTCACGGCACTCCTGGAGTATGCGCGCGCAGGCGGGCGGCTCGTCGTCGTGCGACCGTCGTTCCTGTTCGCCCGCACCCTGGGCCTGGTGTCGGCGTACGGCATGGTCTCGCCGGCGTACGTACGTCCGGGCTCGGCGAGTCGGATCGGAGCCGGTGTCCCGCAGGAGCCGATCGAGACCCACGTCCCCGCCGATGCGTACGAACCGGATCGGCTGCCGGACGGTGCGGTGACGGCGGCCAGCCTGTACGCCGACTCGCGGACGCCGACGTCGTTTCCTGCCGTGGTGGACTTCCCGTACGGTCGAGGTCGCGTCGTCGTGTTCAGCTACGACCTGGCGCACGCGGTTTCGCTCATCCGGCAAGGCGATCCGGGCCGGGTCGGTGGACACGGGTCGGGGGCGGGCGAACCCTACCGGATGCAGGACCTGGTGATCGGGTACGCCGATCCGGACTGCTGGCACCTGCCGCAGGCCGACATCCACGCGATGCTGCTCGGCAACGCGCTCAACGAGGTCGCGCCGGCGCCGCACCCTCGGCTCTGGTACTACCCGACACCCGACATCCGCAGCGTGCTCGTCCTCGACTCCGACGACGACTGGTCGGCGCTGGAGCACTTCGAGGCGCTGCTCGACGCGGTGGAGGCGCACGGTGGTCACATCACCATCTACCTCATGTCGGGGACCA
>Ga0310827_101695_pt1 | contig 10964 bp, 9 predicted proteins | sample WT_ome_2_FD_201309 | JGI IMG/M metagenome (GOLD analysis project Ga0310827, IMG submission 201309) | Sorghum-adapted microbial communities enriched on wild type (WT) sorghum from Joint BioEnergy Institute, Emeryville, California, United... ... | reverse complement strand
GTGAGTCAACCCTCCGTTGTTTCATAATTTTTATTGCCTCTGTTAAAGAAACGTTTGGAGTAACAGTTACAGGAGCCGGGTTCATAATTTGATCGACCGTTTGAATATGTGGACGGACCTGAGATAACCGCTCTTTACCGATAAATTCTTCAACAAATTCATTCGCCGGATTTCGTAGTATTTCATCAGGTGTATCAAATTGGACAACTCGACCATCTTTCATAATGACAATCCGGTCAGCAAGTTTAATTGCCTCATCCATGTCATGGGTGACAAATACAATCGTCTTGCCAAGTTTTCTTTGTAGTTTTTTAAATTCCGTTTGTAATGAATCTCTTGTAATTGGGTCTAAAGCACCAAATGGTTCATCCATTAAAATTAACGGTTGATCAGCTGCAAGTGCCCTAAGTACACCAATACGCTGTTGTTGTCCGCCGCTTAATTCATTAGGGTAACGATTGAGGTAATCAGGAGTCATATCAACGAGGCTCAATAATTCTTTTGCACGTTCTCTTTGTTTGTCAGGCGACCATTTTAATAATCTCGGGACAAGAGAAATGTTTTGTTCGATCGTCATATGAGGAAATAAACCAATTTGCTGAATGACATAACCGGTTTGTCTTCTTAATTTAACCGGATCCATTTGCATGATATTTTCTCCGTTAAGAAAAATTGTTCCCTCTGTTGGTTCAATCAGCCGGTTAATCATTTTCATTGTTGTTGTCTTCCCGCAACCACTTGGTCCGATAAGAACAATAAATTCACCTTTTTCTATTTGAAAATTTAAATCATCCACCGCTCGTTTTTGTCCTTTATAAATTTTTGAAACATGTTCAAATGTCAGCAAAAAGAACACCTCCGTATAATTTTTTGAACTAATAATAATATTGTATAATAAATTTTGTAAAATTAAAAGTTTATGAACGATGAGTGATCAGAAACTATAGGTAAAAGTAAAATGCGGGTCACTCAAGTGATTCGGGAAATGGCGGAACATGATACGAGTGAAAATTAATCATTTTAAAAGGCCATAATTAGAAATCGAAGTCTAGTCCCATTCCACCGACCTTTTTTTCTTTCTATTCTCTTCTCACAGTTTTATGTATACCAAAGTATCCCCTACACCCGTCCATTCAAAACCACCATTACAATCATAAATTATTATAAATTGTTAAAAGTAGGTGATTAGATGTACAAGTCCAGGCGAAGAGGATTTTGTTTTCCGGGATATAATTGGTGTGGTCCGGGTTGTTCGGGGCCAGGGCGACCAACAAATCCTGTCGATGCCTGCTGCAAAGCCCATGACGAATGTTACAGAAGATATGGTCATTCCAGGTACTGTGATGAAATGTTTATGAGATGCTTACAGCCTTATCGGAACAGACATACAAGAATGGGTAGAGATGCAACGTTATTTTCTCGATTTTTTACGGTAAAGAATCTTTTCTTTTAACCTTTTAATTCCTATTAATGCTGTCCAAAAGGCAAAATCGATGTGTCTTTTGAGACAGCCTCCCTTATCCAACTTTCTGTACAAAACAGTGTTGTTCCGTTCGTGCAATTTTTTTGCGGTTTTTCAACGTAGGCTAAGTGCATTGCCAGAATTCCATTAAAAATTCTTTAAACCATACGTAAAGAAGAATATGAAAGATTTTACTGCGTTTAATTAATAAAAAAGTAAAATTGTGGATACTAAACGGATTGAGGACTGAAGTAAAGATAAACTATATCGTCTCTGGCTGGTGTTTGATTCCTTACCATATTTCAGCACCCTCGGGTTTGCCCCAATCCACTTCATCATGTTTATTTTCAGGAGTAATTTTTGATATTAATTCTTCAAGAGTTGGTTTTTTCTTTATCAGAATAATTTTGATTGCATTATTTTCTACGGAAATACTAATGTCTGAACCTTCTTTCATATTTAAGTCGTCTAATATAACTTTCGGAATTCTAACAGCAAGACTATTTCCCCATCTTTGCACTTTTGTCGTCATCTTGATTTCCCCTTTGTTTTCTTTATTCATTTTAATTTTATCATCCTTTGCAAAATTCTTTTCATTTGTATATACATATCGTTTAAAAGTAATGCAAAAATATTTTTTTATTATTGGTTTTTTAAAGGAGATAACTACTTTTTACTAGCTTCCTTATGCTTCTTCTCATGTTCGAGCAACCATTCTTTCCGCCAAAGTCCACCGGCATATCCGGTCAATTTTCCATTAGCACCAATGACTCGATGACATGGAATCACAATGGTTAATTTGTTTTTCCCATTGGCACTTCCCACAGCACGAACGGCCTTCTCATTTTCGACGGCCACCGCAATATCTTTATAAGACCCCACTTCAGCATAAGGTATTTCCGTTAATGCACGCCAAACTTTCTTTTGAAAAATGGAGCCTTCCAGATGATAAGGTATCGTAAATTCATAACGTGTCCCTTGAAAGTACTCATCCAGTTGGTTATAGCATTCTATCAGAACGGAAGGTGTTTCCGGCCGGGGGTCGTTCTTCCTTTTATCTTCCTCCGAGAACAAAATCGATGTTATTGCATCTTGAGTACCGGTTATTTCTATCACACCAATGGGTGATTCGTAGTCTAATTGATATTCTTTAGCCATATAAAAACCTCCATTGAAATATATGCAAGCCCCATTGATAGATTAGAACCAATCGGACGAATGCTGGCAGCCCGTCCCCCAAATATAAACTTGAAAATTTATGGGGGATGGCCTGCCTGCAAAGACGAGATAAATTGATTGAAAATTTCAAAAAACCTTTTTTTAGATGCCAATCAAAAAAGTTGAGCGGCAAAAGGTCACGCATAAAAATTATGTGTTAGAAGCTTCCGCAATTGCTTCAATGGATTTACCCAAAATTGCATTAAATTCCTCATCGGTTTGATTTGCCGATAATCCTTCTGTTAATGCACGGGAGAAGCTGGCAATCATTCCATGGTTACGAGCTAAAATTTTATTTGCTTCAGCTTGTGAATAACCACCGGAAAGTGCAACGACCCGTACAACATGAGGATCTTTAATTAAATCACTGTAAAAATTATCTTCTGATGGTAACGAAACTTTAAACATGACTTTTTCATTCTCGTCAAGTTTTGCTAAATGTTTAAAGAACTCTTCTTTTAAAATTCTTTCTGATTCTGCTTTATCTTGTGCATGAATATCTACTTCCGGTTCGATTATTGGAACAAGTCCGGCTGCGATAATTTGTTTTGCAATATCAAATTGTTGTTGAACAACTGTTTTGATTCCTTCAGCATTTGCTTCCTTAATAAATGAGCGCATTTTTGTACCAAATATGTTGCGTTCATTCGCTCGTTTTAATAAGTTATCTAATCCATCAATCGGTTTCATCACTTGAACGCCATCTTTTAGAGGAGCAAGACCTTTGTCAACTTTTAGGAAAGGAACAATCCCTTTCTTTTCCCAGAGAAAATCAGCTGTATATTGTCCATCAATATAACGATCCATTGTATTTTCAAAAAGAATGGCACCGAGAATATGTTTCGAGTGGAAGGCCGGACTTTTGATAATACGTGTTCTCATTTCGTGTATAATGGCATACATTTCTTCATCATTTGAATAACGGTCTTCACTAATGCCGTAAGCTTTTAATGCTTTTGGTGTACTACCGCCACTTTGATCTAATGCGGCAATAAAGCCTTTTCCTGACTGCATTCTTTTCAATTGCTCTTGATTCATCATTATTACCCCTTTCAATAATTGGAATTATGTACATACCTAAATTATACCATTCTTTATAAGGATCGGGGTAGCTTGTTAATGGAAAGAAATTATGATTAAGTTAACTCCCTATTTGTTACTTCTTCTTCAATGGATGTTTTGTTGGTAATTACACTTATTTTGTGTTTTGAAAGGCATTTTTAAACTTTAAACAATTGTAGGTGAAAATAATGATATTAAAAGTATTAACATTTGGATCTTTTGTTAATGAATTTTTAAGCAATATAAGGAATCTTCATAACCTAAAAGAGCCAGCAATTTGTTTGTATTGCAAAAAGATAAAAGATCTTATTTTTTCGTTCTCACTCTGATAACAGAACCTACCTTTTTGAAACACCCCTTACTACAGAAGCTGTGGTTACTTTTCTTTTTCTTATCCCTTGATGAATATTGGAAACTGTAAATATCACAATTGCCAGCCAGATACATGTGAAAGTAATGGCATGATCCTTTGTAAACGGTTCATTATACATCAGGACACCAAGAAGTAAGCTAATTGTTGGCGTGATATATTGAAAAAAGCCGACCATATACAGCGGAATTTTTTGCGCCCCAATGCCAAAAAATAGCAGCGGTAAAGCTGTCGCAATCCCCGAACCAAGTAAAAATAAATCAATTTTAGGTGACCCTGTCAAAAAACTTTCCTGGCCATTCATGGCTATATACACTAAGAACAAGAATGCAAAAGGGAAAACAAATAATGTTTCTAATAACAAACCTAATATCGAATCTACTTTTATAAGTTTCTTAGACAATCCGTAAAAGCCAAAAGAAAACGCCAGCAGCAAGGCAATCCACGGGAATTTACCAAATGTAATTGTCATATAAATAACACCGATTCCTGCGATGCCAAATGAGACAGCCTGCAATACGTTAATTTTCTCCCGTAAGACAAAAACCCCTAGTAAAACGGAGATAAGCGGATTAATGTAGTATCCTAAACTCGCCTCCACAATGTGGTTTGCATTCACAGCAAAAATGTACGTAAGCCAGTTAATGCTTATGAATAAAGATGCGACAAATAAGCCAATCCATGTTTTCTTTTTGCTCATTTGCACTTGGAAAAAGCTCTTAAGTAGTTTTCTTTTTAAAATGATTACGATGATTAAGACGAAAAAAAACGACCAAATCACACGGTGAGCCAGTATTTCAAGTGCCGGAACACCGCTTAAAAGTTTCCAGTAAATAGGAAGTATTCCCCATAATAGATAAGAACCTGCAGTAAAGGAAATACCGATTGCGTTATTACGTTCCATAAATTTCCTCCAGTGTCTGTTTATTACTTTAAAATTGTTTGTAATTATATCATATTTATCTTAAATATTTCTCAAAAATGCTCGTTTGCTTCTTAAGTGACCGAAAATAATCAAAAAAAGAAAGTCCGCAACGGATCAAAAAAATCGGTGAACCTAGGCTTTTTTTTAATTAAACTAAAAACGATTTAAATACTTTCTTGGCCATAGGAAAAAGTTTATTTAACATCAATAATACCGGCCCATTTCAAAAGGCACAATTATTGATTAATCAAATAAAATAATTGCAAAAACTAACAAAAGATGTTAATGTTTATAACAATATATTTTTATTTACTTGGAAAATATGGTATAAAGGAGGTTTATGATGGCTAGGAAAGTTACATTGGAAACATTATTTCGTCACCCGATTGTTCAAAAATATGTGGGTCGTTCCGGTATGGATCATGCGATTACTGTCGCTGAAAAAGCCTTTAATATTGCTATAAAGTCAGGTGTAAACCCGGATTTAGCAGCAAAGGCAGGTTTGCTCCATGATATAGGCCATTATCAATGGTATACAAATGGTAAATGGGATTATCAAATGTACAAACAAAATGATATCCATGCAATCAAAGGTGCTGCTCGTGCCCATAAACTTCTTGTGCGTTCTGGAGAAGATTTAGAAAATGCGAAGGAAATTGCACTGGCTATCCTGCTTCATACAGATTCTTATTTACCTGAGGGAAGTCTTGAATTAACCCCGCTTCAAAAAGTTGTTGCCGAAGCGGATACCAATGACGAAGAACCAGGGGGAAAACATCATTATCGGCAAATTGATCAAGGCACCGCGCTAGCCCGAATTCAATTGCTTGACAAAAAAATTGAACGCCATCTCAATTACAATCATTTAGAAAAAACAAGTTGAATCATATGTACAAAAAATTTTTATGAGGTTGAATTCTTTTCCTTCCACCCTCCCCGCCTGTTTTATAGAATAAAGACTGCCTGCGGAAACAGTCCCGGACAGCCTTTTCACTATGCTTTTTTCCAAAACAGATGCACCAACTCACCCACTCACCTCATTTGTACCAATTTTGGGCAAAACATACCCGTTCTTCCCTAATCTATTTTGGAAACGGAATAATTTTCCCCGCTTCTTTCGGTTGCCTGCTGATCATGATTTGAATAATCGCCTTTCCATATTCTATATACTCACTTTGAAAAATTGCATATAATTTTTCACCACTATCCATCAAAGACGATGGTATTTCATTATCCGCTTTTGGCACATAACCCAACACATACCCGTCTTCCGCAGTAACTAAAATCGCCTTTTCATCATAAGGATTTTCAGGTTCTCTCTTTAAATATAAAATATCGCCTTTTTCGATCAGTCCCTCAACAACCGAAAGATCCCGATAATAGATACCGGCAATTTTTGTCGTCATTAAACGGATATCCCATCGTGACGGAAACACTTTTATTTCATCCACATCCACATATCGTTGCTCTTTTACCGGTTTTTGATCAGCTTTCCCCATCAAGCGGAGCAATCTTTTTTTGATATTTTTATTAGGCTCGATTGTATAAGCGTGCGCTAAAGCTTGTTCAACCAAGGCACTCCATTCCGATTTGAAATATCGGAGTCCTTTTATTGCTTCAATTCGGGCATCCGGAAAACGGCAGGTCAAACAGCGAATAAATAATGGTTCATCATAATGATCCTCATTTTTAAGAGCTTTTAATAAATAGACAAGCCAAATATCCGGAATATATTCTTTTGTTATTTCATCATCTTTGATATCTAGCGGTTTTTCAACAAATATTTCTTTTGGCAACACATCTTCCAAGTCGTTCAGAACATTTTTCCAATAATACTCCGGATGATCAATTAGTACATACTTTAAAATGGCCATATGGAAAAAATCCCGATTCAGCATCGGTCGCAGTTTCTTATATTCGACGATTAGATTGAGCTCATTGATGACAAGCATAATTAAACTTGTTTTTTCTTTGGGCTGACTTAATTCAATATCGAGAACTTTCTTCCATTTTCTTTTTTTTAACAATTTGAAACATTGTTCACGAACCTGTTCGATCCGATGAAATGTCCATCCATGTTCGAAAGTTGTCTCCCCTTGTTGCCAGTTTATCTCCATACTTTTATGTATCGTACAAACGGCAACTAAGTCGATAAACGTATTGGCATAAGTCGGTGCAGTATCCATGTATTTTTCTATTAAATCAAAACTTCCCTCGAAAACTTTTACATCATTATCTTCACATGCATAGGCAATTAGATAAGATAATTTAGGAAAAGTCTCCCTTGTCACAACCAATTGTTTATAAAACTCCCTCATATCTGGTTTCGTAAAGCAAAGCATCGCTGACAGATTGGGTGCGACAGGATTCACAGCACCATAATGAAAAAACCACTTCTGCTGTTCCGGATGAATCGGCTTACATTTTATTAGTGCAGCAAGTTTTCCAAAGCCGGTTGTATTTTGAACAAAAGTAAATAAAAATTGGTTGTAATCTCGGAAATTTTCAACTGCCTCAATTGCATAAAGGGTAAACTCACTATGAAAACCAAGTACCTTTATAATTTTTCGGGTAAAATCATTTTCATAAAACCTTAAAATTAAAATACCCAGCTTTACTTCTTTTACAGATTGGCTTTCGGTTGCTAGTTTAATAGCAAACGTATACAACAGGGTTTCGTCAATGAGTCGCTCGGATAATAACAGTTCAATGCGGTTTGTCAAATTTTGATAATATAAATAAAGGGGTGTGTGCTCCAACGATTTTCGCAATGCTTCCATCATTGTTTGATTTAACAAACAAGGCTTCAAAACTTCAATTAATTCCATCGCCAGTTTTTCTCGCTTATAAAAAGTAAGTTCATCACTGAAAAAAACATGCTTGCAATCTCTTGCTCCTGCCGTATACTCATCTTGAAAAATATAAGGGAGCTCAGGAAATTGTTCTGCCATCCGGGTTATATATTGATAAATACTTTCCTCTCGGTGTTTGCTCGGCACATAACCCCTCCTCAATTTTACCAACTTCTTTTGATGTTTTTACGTCTGGGGCAATTCGTGGGTTTAAAATTCTAATCTTACAACCCCATTTTGGTAAACAACTTCTTATATGTGAATAACAAAACAGATTGTAGAATGAGGACTAATGATATTATCAAACCTGACATATTATGTTCTATAACAGCCAATGTTGCAAAAATGATACCTATAAGGATAAAAAAAATACTTAAGATGGGTGTGAGTTTTTTAAATAACTTTAATTTTTTATTCATTGGATTCTTCCTCCTTTTTCTTACGCGCACCGTAGATTTATAATGCATGGACAGTAAGCGTATCCACTACTACATGTAACTTCTGCCATTACTTCTTCTTAATTACATAATAACATATGACAGAATATTTTGTTAGCCGTGTTCAATTTTTTTATGAAAAGTTTTTGATTGAATAATATGATGAATCGTTAAGTAAAGTCTTTGAAATGTCACGACTTTATTTAACCTATTTGCCCAATTAAAAACATATCTTCTCAATTACTTTTTTAACTGCTGCACCCGCCACCACAGCTGGAGCAACTGGAACAACTGGAACAACTGGAATCACCAGAGTTATCCGACCCGCCGGAATCGCCCCAATCACCGTGATGCCCGGAATGTTTTGAATCGCTATCCACATAGCAAGCAAAACCGGAACAAGAAGATCCGCTATTGTATTGTGTCGCTTTATAATATTCACCAGGCATTGCATCATGCATGACCTTTTCATATTCATTTTCATAAAAAAGCGAAAAATACACCGCCGGCAATAACGCATACTGATATACATCTGCTTCCGATTGCGTCCTCTTTGTTGCAAAAGGTTTTTCTCCTTCAATCTGTTCAGATTCCTCAATTTGCAACTTCATTTTTTTAATTAAGCTTCTCTTCAAATCCATCCACTCACCATTATGGCGGAAGTAATGGTTTAAAAGTTCCTCTTCAGATAAAGTTTTGAAATCCTCTAATATATTATGTGAGATCGGATATTTTAGAAATCCGCCCCAAAGAACCCGGCTATTCGGTGTCGATTCAAATATACTTAAATATACCCAATCAAAGAAGCCTCTCTCTCCCGGAATTGGCTTACTGTCTAAATTTGGTGTGTGATGGAGCATATCATGATAAAATTGTTTACTAAACTGTTCATAATCTCTCGTAAACATCAACATTTCATGCCATACTTCATCGACTTCCTTACTAAACATTGGCACCGACTTTAAAATTTTATTCATGATAAAATACCGTTTCAGTTCAAAAAAAGCCCATTCAAACTCGTGCTGTTGCCAATTTGGATGTTCCTGTAAAAACCGATATTTCATTCTTTCTTGGAAATGAGGGGATAATGCTCGATTTAACTCCTCGACTAACTCTTCTCCACGCTCGATATATATACCTAATTGTACAGGAACCGGCACATCCTTAATTCGCCTTGTTCTTTTATTTGCGGAAAAGTAATTTTTTATTTTTGACATGAAATTTACCATACTCATTCCCCCTTGCTTAACCTTTTCTAAATATACGTTTTTTGTTGACCGAAAGTTTCATAGGCTTAAAGAAAATCATGGGACTGTCCGAAAAGTAAAATCCCCAAAATTTGATAATCAAGAAAGTTGATATATCAAGGTTTTGAAACATGAAAAGGGGCATCCAGAAGTCTAAAATACGACTTTCTGGACAGCCCCATGATTGCCATTCTCATGTTATTTGTTTTCCGTGATTATCAATTTTTTATTTCACTGTCTTCGATTTTTTCATACTTATATGAAGTCATCGATTCTAAGTCAAAAAGTTGAATACCCTCTTCATTATACCGTTGGAGTTCCATCGGCATTTTTTTACGGTTTGGCTCTTGTTTTTTTCCATTGACGTACTTGCTATCATGATGGAATGTGACAACTCCTTGGATATAATTCCATTCCCATGTACCGATTAACGCATTGTCTTTATTTGGATACTCTCCATTTCCATATCCCTCATAGCTGCCGTCTTTATTCAGCACAATGCTGACATTTGGAGAGCCGTCTTCCTGATAAAAGCCCCATTTTCCAATGAGTTCATGGCCATCTTTGGATACATTTAATAGGACACTATCTCGGTCAATTCCAGCGTTTAGGTCCAACTCTTTCAAATCATCCGTGTTAATCGTTCCATCTCCGCCATCTGCAGGAGGAATTGGATTGTCAATAGCCAGTAGTCTGTAGGCATGATTCCAATAATCTTGTCCCGTTTTCATATGTTCCAAGGCTTTGGTATCTTTGCTTGCATCTCCATCTTTTATGGCTTCCTCAAACAATTCCATTCCTTTATCATATTCATCTAACGCCACAGTAATCTCTTCCCCCACCTGTTTGTGAGAGTTTGGCGGGGCAATCCGACGAAATTCATTTAATATCGCCCGAATGTCTTTGATTTTTTCAAAAGAAGCTTTTTGCCATTCTCTTGGTTCCATCTTTGTGTCTTGCCGTACCTCTCCAAAGGCTTTGATCGCGTTGTTAAATTCTGAACGCAGTCGTACCGCTTCATCTGTGTACTCCTTCAAGGAAAGTTGATTGGCTTTGACTTCTTTTGGAGCCTCTTGTGTGGAGTTTTTCGAATTCTCTATACTGGTACATCCTGCTAGGAAAAGCATCGGAAGGGTGAGTCCTACCACCCATTTTATTTTGGACTTCATGTAATACCTCCAGTTTCTTTCAATTGACTCATACTGATCGTTATAGAAGAAGAATATTCCCTTGTCTTTTCAAGGTTGTGTTCCATAGACCAAAACGAAAATAAAAAACCGCTCATAATACATATTCGCTATTCAAAAGAAAAACCCTTCTCTATATTTATAATTTTTACTTTAAACAGTGAAATACGTGACGCAAACCACGGCTAATCCGGTTATAGCGAC
>Ga0310827_101693_pt1 | contig 10975 bp, 10 predicted proteins | sample WT_ome_2_FD_201309 | JGI IMG/M metagenome (GOLD analysis project Ga0310827, IMG submission 201309) | Sorghum-adapted microbial communities enriched on wild type (WT) sorghum from Joint BioEnergy Institute, Emeryville, California, United... ... | reverse complement strand
CGAAGTCGCTTCGCAGCGTTTCGATTCCTTTTAACTCCTGCACCATCTTGTTAAAACTGACGGCAAGCTCGTCTAGTTCAAAAACGACGCTCCCCTTCACCGTCGCATGGGCTGAAAAATCCCCTTTGGCCACCTTCGCGGTAGCCTCCATCATATCGCGAATCGGCTTGACGGATCGTCTGCTTAACAACGCGGCAATGACAACGCCCATAAAAATGCTGATGTAGATCAGGACGTAAATGCCGCGATAGGAATTCGGCTGATTCAGGTCAATCCAGCCTGCGCGGTTCAGCAAGAAGGCAAGTAAGCCAGCAGATGTAATCGACAGCACCATGACGAGAAAGACCCAGGCGACTAATGTAACGGCTAGGGTGATTTTTTTCGGCAAAAACTGTTGGATCAAGTTCATCCCCTCTTCACCGCTTTGTATCCCAAACCGCGCACCGTCACGATCTCAAAATCGGGACTGTCTCTAAATTTGTCGCGCAGCCGGTTGATATGAACGTTCAGTGTATGATCATCCGTTTCCGTATCTGGCCCCCAAATCTCCTCAAGCAGCTGCAATCGCGTAAAAATTTTATTCGGATAACTAAGCAGCTTAAACAGAAGGTAAAATTCTTTCTGCGGCAAAGAGATTTGTTGATCTCCCCTTGTCACAGTGAGTGCGTTGTAATCCAATACCGTTTCCCCAACAACTAGCCTGCGCTCGTTCGCGATCTGTGCGCGACGCAACAGCGCTTTGATTCGGAACAGCAGTTCCTGCTTGTCGAAGGGCTTAGTCATATAATCATCGGTTCCGACAAGGAAGCCATTGTGCTTAAACTTGATATCATGGGCCGCAGTCACCATCAGGATCGGAATGTTGTCCCCCGCGCTTCGTAAATCCTCACATAATTGGTATCCGTCCATCTCCGGCATCATCAAGTCTAGTACAACCAAATCGAAGTGACGTTCCTCCATCAGGTTAAGTGCCTCGATCCCATTTCCGGCCACATGCGAATTGTACCCCCCGCGCTGAAGCACAGCGCAGATCAGTCGCTGCGTATTGACGTCATCTTCGACCACCAAGATATCAAACACAGGATCTCCCCCTTTTTTCTACTGAATATACTCCCCAAAAATAAACCGAAAATCAACAACTCGGCGCCCTGGGTTGAGGTTCAGTTGAGATTCGTCGTTTAAAGTACAAGCTGTGCTCAGGTGAAACACCAAATCGTGTTTTCTCTAAATTTTAAAGTAAAGGGTGGTTAGAGAGATGAGTAATGGAAGAAGAGGCGGCACCAACGCCATCCAATTGGATAATGTCAGCAAGAGCTTCGGCGATTTTCATGCGGTTCGCTACCTTTCGCTTGAAGTACACAGAGGGGAAATTATGGGCTTCCTCGGTTTGAATGGAGCTGGCAAAACAACAACAATTAAGATGCTCCTGTCGCTGCTCAAGCCTACCTCCGGCAGCATCTATATGTTGGGCAGCAAGGTGGATTCCGGTAACTATAAGCTTTGGAGCCACGTTGGTTACTTGGAGGAAGCTTCTTATTATCCGGATCTTACCGTGGTGGAAAATCTGGAGATCGCCCGAAGAATGCACCGGATCTCCGACCGAGGGGCTGTTGACCGTGTCATTAAGAAGCTGGATTTAGAAATTCACCGTAAGAAGAAAGCCAAAAACCTGTCTCTAGGGAACAGACAACGCCTAGGGTTAGCAAAAGCGATTATTCATAACCCAGAGGTTTTGATATTGGACGAGCCGGTCAACGGGCTGGATCCAGCCAGTGTCGTGGAAATCCGGGAGTTGTTACTTGACCTTTCCCGCAACGAGGGCGTCACGATCTTCCTCTCCAGCCATCTCTTGGAGGAGCTGTCTAAGCTGGTTGACAGTGTGGCGATCATGCACAAAGGGCAACTTGTCCAGAACATGAATATCGATCAACTGGAGCGTTCGGTGGAGAAGAAACTGGTTGTGGGCGGACGAAATATCGATGCCATTCGACATATTCTCGCCGAGAATGGGTACACGTTCAAAGATACTGAGGATGAACGGCTGGAGCTGACTGAAGAGCGTGCCTTGGGGAATCCAGAACAACTGGCAGACCTGTTAGTACGTGCAAGCCAACCGCCAACCCATCTCAGCGTAGTCACTGAAAATCTGGAAAGTTACTTTTTACGGACCATTCGTACAGCAGGGGGGAACGCTTGATGTTACTTTCTTTTATTCATAACGAGCTGCTTAAAGTATGGAAGTCTATCGTATTTTGGGTCGTAGCTGTCGTCTTTATCGCCATGCCTTTATTGATTGGGCTCTTCAAGGAGCCCGGCGTTTCTTGGGACATGTACTATACGGATATCTTTGACTCCATCGCCTCGCTGCTGGTGGTCGGGTTCTCCTTCACCTCAGCATGGGTGTTTGGACGAGAATACACCGATAAAACCATTAAAGATTTGATCGTAAAGCCTATTCCCAAATCGTATAGCGTGCTGTCGAAATTCATCGTGATTACGATCTGGAATATATTGATCGCCCTTTTCACTTTTGCCCTAATTACGATCGCCGGATCTTTCATTGGGGTGAATGGCAGTTCCGGTTCCTCCATCCTTCAGTTCTTCGGGACGTTCATGCTTACATCCGTGCTTATTATGGCTGTCAGCTCAACCAGTGCTTTAATCGCCAATATCACGAAAGGGTATCTCGCCCCGATTGGGCTGATCTTCGTAATCATCATCGCATCCAATGCGGTTGTTCAGCTCGGCCTCGGCCCGTACTTCCCATGGACTATTCCGGTTCTTCTGACGAAGGGTGTAGATATCGGCTTCATCAGCTACAGCATTCTCGTCCTCACCGCGATCGTGGGCTTCGCCGGAACCGTGGCTTGGTGGAGATTTGCAGAGCATAAGTAAATCAGGGAAATACACAGTTATACAAAAACAGGTCGACTATGGTGGCGTTCTGCCCATAGTTGACCTGTTTTGCTTATGTTTACTTTATTCGCTGGCCATTTGCTGAGTAAACTCGTCCAGCATCTTCCGCACTTCATCGGTTGATGAGGTGCTCATCAGTTGATTTCTTAGTTCACTTGCCCCGCGGAATCCTTTGACGTACACCTTGAAGAAACGTTGCAGCGCCTTAAACGGACGCGCCTCCAATTGATTGGAATACTGATCATGGAGATCCAAATGCAACCGCAGCAGATCCAGATATTCGGTCGTGCTGTGCTCTCTTGGCTCTTTTTCAAAGGCAAACGGGTTCTTAAAGATCCCTCTCCCAATCATAATCCCGTCTACCCCATACTGCTCAGCCAGCTTCAAGCCGGTTTGCCGGTCGGGAATATCGCCATTAATCGTGAGCAGGGTCTGTGGTGCGATTTGATCGCGCAGCGCCTTAATTTCCGGGATCAGCTCCCAGTGGGCTGCAACTTGGCTCATTTCTTCTCGGGTGCGCAGGTGGATCGACAGATTAACAATGTCTTGCTTCAGAATATGGGTTAACCACTCCCGCCATTCCTCCACCTCGTTGAAACCCAGTCGCGTCTTCACACTTACTGGCAAGCCCCCGGCTTTGGCGGCCTGGATCACTTCAGCGGCCACCGAGGGTCGGAGAATTAAGCCGCTCCCCTTCCCATTCGTCGCCACATTCGGCACCGGGCATCCCATATTGATATCGATCCCCTGGAAGCCTTGCTCCGCCATGCCCATACTCATCTTGGCAAAAAACTCCGGCTTATCGCCCCAAATATGCGCCACCATCGGCTGCTCGTCCTCCGTAAAAAGCAACCGTCCGCGGACGCTATGGTTCCCTTCCGGGTGACAATAGCTCTCCGTATTGGCAAACTCCGTGAAGAAGACATCCGGTCTGCCCGCCTGACTCACGACATGACGAAACACCACATGCGTCACATCTTCCATCGGTGCAAGTATAAAAAAAGGTCGCGGTAAATCACGCCAAAAATTCCGGTTCACTTCAACCTCAAATCCTCTCGTTATAATACCTAATCTATTATAAAGGCTGCCTCGCTCTTAAGCATCCCCATTTTCTTCAAGTGATCATGCATGCGAAGTCCAGATACCGGGCGCATGAGGTTGAGATTTCTCGTTCATATTAAGATCGTTATAACATTCACAAATCCCAGAGGAGTAGATACACAATGAAAAGATGGTTACCGGTTCATCGCGGATATCCTGACAGAAGGCATTGTGAAGCAGTTTCCGGAGAAGTTCTAAAGGTTACATCTAAAAATCGCGGGATTGAAGCTGGATCAGCTTGGATCCCGCGATTTTTTGTCACAATAGAATGCTCCCCCCTTTCGCATCCACTCGATATGGATTAAAATATAATTAATGAAACCTTGTTTTATCTAGTGAAACAATGATGATGAGAGGTGAAACGAAATGCCTATCGATTTTCATGACCCGAACAACCGACTGACTTATACGACAAGAGAGGCAGATGCATCTTGGAGTTCTTTCCTCAGCTCGATTGTTGATGTATCCAACAAACGGGTTGCCGACATAGGATGCGGCGGCGGAATTTATACGAAGGCGCTCATTCAAATGGGAGCTTCCCATGTCGTAGGTGTAGATTTCTCGGAGGAAATGCTGAAGGCTGCGGCAAATCACTGTAAGGACCTCCCCCATGCCGCGTTTCATCAAGGTGAGGCTTCTCAAACAGGTCTTCCCTCCAACGCGTTCGACGTCGTTTTGGAAAGAGCCCTAATTCACCATCTAGACGATTTGGAACCATGCTTTAGAGAAGCCGTTCGCCTGCTAGATGACGGCGGAATGCTGATCGTTCAGGATCGAACGCCTGAAGATTGCCTGCTGCCTGGGGATGAACATCATCTTCGAGGATATTTTTTCGAGCGTTTCCCTTCGTTGAAGGAGAATGAAGTCGGCCGCAGACATGAGGATGGTCAGGTGCGTAAGGCACTGGAAGCGGCAGGCCTCCAGCTCGTTCATAGTACTAGACTTTGGGAAACCCGGCGCAAGTATACGCATTTGGAAGAGTTAAGTGAGGACTTGATGCAAAGAACCGGACGCTCGATTTTGCATGAACTTACGGATGAAGAATTGCAAGCATTGGTTTCTTTTATCACGGGTAAGCTCGAAGCTGCCCCGCTTCCCATTCAAGAAAAGGATGCTTGGACGGTCTGGATCGCGAAGAAGGCGTGATTCGTTCGGAATCCCTTAGCTCGTGTCCCTCCACGACAATTTTAAAGATTTCTTTAACTTTCGAAATTTGTCGAATGAATCATGATAAAGTAGGAAGATCAATAACATTTATCACACTTCCTAGGAGGGACAAACGATGGGCAATAAGGTTGCCGGATTCTTGATGGGAGTACTGCTGTGCTTAGGTTCTGTCATTTACTCTGCCGATAGCGTAACAGCTGCCGAGAAGACTTCAGCCGATTTTTCGGACCTGAAAGATCTGGATGATGCCACAAAAGCCAAATTTGACGAACTCATCTCCGCTGGTATTTTCGACGGCGTGGGTGAAGGCACATTTGGTCTCAAAGATGAGATGAACCGTGCGCAATTTGCTAAGGTTGCCGCGTTGATTTTCAATTTGAAAGTAGATACGAGTCTTAAGACATCCTCATTTTCTGACGTCAATGCGGATGATCCTGCAAATGGATATGCAGTACCATTTATAGAGGCAGTAAAAGCCGCAGGGATTACGGATGGTGTTGGAGATGGTGTCTACGATCCGGCAGGTAAGGTTACCAAGGAGCAGTTGGCTACTTTCCTGATTCGCGGGCTGGGTAAGGACGCCGATGCTAGGGCAACACCTGGTGTGAATGATGACACCGTTTCCGATTGGGCAAAGGGGTATGTCGCCTTAGCGATTGAAACTAATTTAATGTCCAATGGTGCCGACGGGAAGTTCGGCGGGCAATCTCATGCAACACGCGATCTGCTTGTGTTAGGCGCATACGAAGCCCAGGAGCAATATACAGAAGCAAAGAGACAAGAGGAGGAACAGAAGAAGAAGGAAGAAGAAGAGAAGAAAAAGGAAGAGGAGAAAAAGAAACAGGAAGAAGAAAAGAAACAACAACAAAACGTACCGTCTTCGCCTTCAGCTCCACCATCGGATTCCTCTTCCCCTCCAGTTATTCAGCCGCCAGTACAATCTACCGTTGCGACTCCAACGGCATCTCCTTCCGGGGGCACGGTGACTTCGGGCACGCAAGTTACTTTGACTTCAGCAACGGCTACTGCAGCAGTGTACTATACATTGGATGGAAGTGAACCAACGACATCCAGCACGCTGTATGTGGGGCCAATTACGATTACAAACAACACAACGATCAAGGCGATCGCTGTGAAGTCGGGATTGAAAAACAGTTCGGTTGCGAGTTTCGTATACACGGTCACTGTCTCTAGCAAATCATCGCTAGACTTGATTAATGAAGCAGCAGCATCCGGGGATTGGACCGGAATTGATGAGTCGACCTTTGCGGATGCGGGGATTACGGGAGTTACATCTGAGAATGTATATGGCATCCAAGGGATATTGCAAGACTATGATTACCCTTCAAGTGCACTTCCGAAAACATTAAATGAGATTCAAACAATTGTTACAGAAACGATAAAAATCAATGCCATCAATAATTACTTCGCATACGGCACCGGAAATGAACCTGACAAGCAAACTTTTGAAAATGCTGGTTTAAAAGGAGTAACCGATCAGAACTTGGCGGGGATCATAAGCTACCTTCAATCGAAATATCTAGGAGCAGGCGGTGGGTCTGGAGGCGGTGCTGGTGATATTGGCGGCGGTTACCCAGGCGGCGGCTTCCCTGGAGGCGACCCTGGTGATATTGGCGGCGGCTTCCCTGGTGGTGGATTCCCAGGCGGCGGTTCCAGTGTACCATTATACTCTGGCTCCTCTAAACAAGATATCCAAGCTGCAATTGACGAATATTTGGATAGCCTATAAACTCAAAAGCGGCGCAAGGGAATATCCCTTCGCCGCTGTTTTTACTACGCCCCCCGGGCAACCAGCATATACCCGATCCCACGAACCGTCACAATGCGCTCCGGATTGGCGGGGTCAGCCTCAATTTTTTTGCGTAAGTTACTGATGTGTACAGCGACCGTCCGCGTATCCTCCAGGCTATCCGTTCCCCAGATCACCTGAAACAGCGCATCCACACTGACGGCGCGATTCACGTTTTGCGCCATGAAGGATAGCAAACCAAACTCTTTTTTCGATAAAAAGATGGTTTCCCTCCCCAGAATGACGGACTGAGCGTAGAAATCAAGCGTCAATCCTGGCAGTTCCAGCAGTTGTTCCTTTCTCCCTGTCGACGCCCTGCGAAGATGAGCCTTGACTTTAGCCATAAGGACTCCGGGGCTAAACGGTTTAGTGACATAATCGTCGCCTCCATAGGACAAGGCGTCAATTTTCACCTCGTCATCCTCACGGCTGCTCAGAAACACAATCGGTGCATTCGTGTAGTTACGTGCGTTTATACACCAAGCGATACCACTTTCATTCGCCAATAAGACATCCAGCAGGATCAAATCCGGCTCGAACGTCACTAGTAACTTCATCGCTTCCGTCCCGCTATAGCTGCAGGCACATCGAAAACCTTCCCTTTCGCAATAAATCTGTACAATCTCGCAGATGTTGGGATCATCATCAACGACCATAATTTTATGCGTATGAACCATGCCCTCACCCCTCTTCTCGACGAATACAAGGAATGGATATGTAAAATGCCGCTCCCGTCTTCCCGTCGCTCTCCGCTCTTACCGTCCCGACATGCGCTTGTACAATTTCCCGGCAAATCGCCAGCCCAAGCCCACTGCCCTCTACCCTCTTCTCGGCACCAGGTTGTTCATACCGGTAATGGCGTTCAAAGATATGTTCAAGATGCTCCGGCGGTATCCCGGTTCCCGTATCTTCTACGCAAATATTGGCATAACGGCGATCCTTCACTTCGTTCACAGTTAACCCAATCCGCACGGCCCCGCCGCTCGCAGTGAATTTCATAGCATTCGACACGATATTAAATAACGCCTGATCCAATCTTTGCATATCTATCTCGGCCACTAACGACTCGCTCTCCGGATCTTCCGAATCCCCTAGATCCAATACGAAATCCAACCCTGTGTCACGTACAACCAGCTTATATTGATCATAGAACTGGCGCAGGAATTGAGCCACAGGAATTGGCTCCATTTGGAACATCACTTGTCCCGTCTCCAAATGCGATAAATAGGACAATTCCTCAATCATACGGTTCACCCGAATCGTGTTATCCCGGATATACCTCAAATACTGTTCGTTGCGTTCCGGCTTAACTCCATCCTGCACCGCTTCGACATATCCTAGCATGCTGGACAGCGGTAACCGCAGATCATGGGTAATATAAGACAGCAACTTCTTCCTTCCCTGCTCGGAGAGAAGCAGCCGATCATAGGAAATTCGCAGATTATCATGAGCTACAGATAAGGCATGGGTTCGTTCCTGGACTGTCTGTTCCAAGTTCATATTCATTTCCGTCAGCTTGTCGTTCGCCTCCTGTAATTCCCGGGCAATTCTTTCTTCGTTCGTGGCTGTTTTCGTAAATCTCGAGGAGAGCAAAAACATCTGTGCGACCGTAAAGATCAAGAGACCCAGCGGAGAAGTATTCCCGATGGAGGACCACTCGTTAAAATATAGAAAATCATTGATGACCGTAACCAGAGTAACCATCGAAGCCAGCAGGAAGATCAGCGCTCCCTCCTTGCGCTGCACTGCCGATTGGACGAGTCCAACCATCAGATACAGCATATGCAGAACAACGACCACACCGATTACCGACAATAAATGGGTATAAATTATCGCAGGAGCTGCCACAACAATCAGGCAGAGCAGACCCGTTACGATCCGCGAGCCAAGACGAAACCAACGCGACACATAATTTGCAAAAATGCTAATATAGTACCGCGTAATGATATACCCGCTGCTGCAGAGCGTCAGGTACTCGATTTTGAACTGGATCTCCCATGGAAAATTCGGCCATAATTGAGTAAGCAAGAGCTCACCGACCAACAAGGAACGGATGCCTAACAACAAGGCAAACAGCCCGAAAAACAGAGGCGCCCTGTCTTTGCGTCGCAAGATGAATAACAACAAATGATAAAGTCCGATGACCATCAGGCTTGCGGTGATAAAGATCTCCCCCGCGATTTTCAGGTGAGTCCTAACCGTAAGCACATCACTGCCGCCCAACTCGATAAACTTGGTGATGCCGCCCCGCTTATGATGGAAGTTGGAAACTTGGATCACCAGTTCTACGGTGTTATTTTCCGGATGGAAGTACACAAACTTCGTTGCCAGACGCGGTGTCATGCTGCTCTTGTCCTGACCGACGACCCCCACCTCGGCCAGCGGTTCTCCGTTCACCCACAATTTATACGCGTGAAATATCGAGGGCATCTTTAGTGCAAGCCGCTCATGACGATCCTGCTCGCTAAGCTGGATCATCACCCGAAAGGTTGCAAAGCCTGTACCGCTTAACTGCTGACCATCTAGCCGATAACCTAGCCATGAGTTCGGGAGGTTGATCCAGCAGTTCGGATTTCCATCGCTTGCTATGCGATCATGTATGTCATTAGGCGACAGCAGCTCATGCCAATAAAACTCCCATTCCCCTTGTAGCTTTATCGGACGCTCACTCACTTGAACTTGGGATAAATCCAATCTCCCCTTGTCACTTTGGATTTCTGTGGAGTTCGAGGCGGAGATGACGGCATAGCATGTCACCAAGCCAACCATAATGGCCGCAGCGATATACAGGATAATTTTACGTGAACTGAATCGGAGCATCCCTCTCATGAACAAAACCGACTCCAATCTACAAATTACGACAACAAACATTTGATTAAATCAATAATAACATCATCCTAGGAAAATGTACCTGAAAATCTCGATGGGGAATAAAAAAAGCAAGACCCACCCAAACCTAACGTTTAGGTGGATCTTGCAATCTTGCTGATCCTCTACTCCTTAATATCTGCCGCCATAGCTCTTATACTGAGCATAAACGGTATTGGCATACTGATCGGCCAGAATCGGGCGGCCATAGGAATCCGTAGCCCCCGGATACCAATTATCTCCCCCGTTATAGTGCAATAAGCCGTTATAGATGCTGCCGAATCGAACAATTTTCTCATTCAAGATCAGCGCCCCCATATAGACCTGATCCTGCTCACTGCTGTGATTATAGGCATGCCCATATTTTGCACTAAATTGAGACAAATACGCATTCCGCGTGTTAGGTTCAACCTGCATCAATCCGTCACCGGCTGAAGGGCTGCCCGACAATCCATCCCCAAAGTAGCTTTCCTTCTTGATGACGGCACTGAGCAATAAGGCAAAATCCCCGCCTTTACCATAGGCATTGTCTGCATTCATGACATAGGTCCAGATGCGGCTTGGAACCTCCGCTGGCTTAGTTACTGTAGTAGGCGGGTTAGTTGGTGGATCGGATGGTGTAGTTCCTCCGCCGCCGCCACCGCCGCCGCTGCTTAACGACCATAGAGCAGGAACAACTGGCGGTTCCCAACCAACAAGGGAAGTATGCGCTTGAATACAAGTATAAGTACTTCCGTTATAAGTTACAGTATCGTTGACGGCATAGGAAGTATTAGGAGCCCATGCTCCTCTGGAGGCTGCACTCGCTGGAAGAACTGCGAGAAATGTAGATAGGAATACGGCTAAAGCAACTAGAAGTGAAGCAGCTTTAATAGACACCTTTCTACGAATCATTTGGATACCTCCTAGTATTATAATTTGCGACTCACTCCGGATATGAGCCACAAACTTGTAACCGCTTTATATTCTATTTTTTCATATATTAATTAGTTGCTCCTGAAAAAGTCGATTTTCAAAAATAGTTTCGGGTTGCTGGCTGGGTTGTGAGGGGGAACTTTCCCTAATGATCGGTTTCCATGTTAGTTTTGGAGCATTTTTGCCGCTCTTTGCAGG
>Ga0310827_101687_pt1 | contig 11032 bp, 10 predicted proteins | sample WT_ome_2_FD_201309 | JGI IMG/M metagenome (GOLD analysis project Ga0310827, IMG submission 201309) | Sorghum-adapted microbial communities enriched on wild type (WT) sorghum from Joint BioEnergy Institute, Emeryville, California, United... ... | reverse complement strand
AAATGAAACAACCGGTTGAGACATTGGTTCGCCTAGTTAAATCTTTTGCAGAAAAATTTGATTCGTTGAAGAGAGAAAAAGCCGTTGTTGATTTTTCTGACCTTGAACATTTTGCGCTTCGAATACTTGGACAAACGGATGAATCCGGTATTCTTCGGCCGACCGAGGCAGCCCTTGCCTATCAGAAGCAGTTCAAAGAAGTTTTTATTGATGAATATCAAGATACGAATATGGTGCAAGAAACCATCCTTCAATTGGTGAAAAAACCTACGGAAGAAAATGGAAATCTATTTATGGTCGGGGATGTTAAACAGTCTATATACCGGTTTCGGTTAGCTGAGCCGAATCTATTTTTACAAAAATATTTATCTTTTACCCATGATGGAATAGACCATGGTCTTCGGATTGATTTAGCGCAAAATTTTCGCAGCAGACAGGAAATTTTGGATGCAACGAACTTTTTGTTTAAACAAATAATGGGGGTTCAAGTCGGAGAAATTGAATATGATGAAGCGGCAGAATTGAAAAAAGGTGCCGCCTATCCGGAAGATGAGCCCTATCCCGTTGAACTGACAATTCTTTATCGAGAGGATGATGAAGAGGATCAATTGGAGAAGAATGAGGATAAAACAGAGGACCATGACACTGAGACGGTTTCATTTACAGAAGAAGAATTACAACAATCGGAAATGGAATCCCGATTTGTAGCGAAAAAGATCCGGGAGCTCATCGATAGTGAAAAACAAGTTTATGATGCAAAGAAAAAAATGTATCGACCGCTTCAATACCGGGATATTGTTATTTTGCTTCGTTCCTTTACTTGGGCACCGCAATTTATGGAAACACTGAAGGAATACGGTATACCCGCCTATGCAGAGCTGGCGGGAGGATATTTTCAAGCTTCCGAAGTGTCGATTATGCTTGCTTTATTGAAAGTTATTGACAATCCCTATCAAGATATTCCGTTAGTTTCAGTTCTTCGCTCACCGATTGTCGGATTACATGAAGAAGAGCTTTCCCGGATTCGAATCATTGATCGAAAGGTGAGCTTTTATGAAGCGGCAAAAAAATTTGAACGGATAAGAGGAAAAAATGAATTTGAGGAATCAATTATTTACAAGTTAAATCTGTTCTTTTCCCAGTTGAAAAAATGGCGTACGCAAGCAAGGCAAGGTTCTTTATCTGATTTAATCTGGCAATTGTACCGAGATACCTACTTTTACGATTATGTCGGCGGTTTACCCGGGGGAAGACAGCGACAAGCGAATCTGCGTGCTTTATATGATCGGGCACGGCAATATGAATCGACTTCTTTTCGCGGTTTGTTCCGGTTTTTGCGCTTTATTGAACGAATGCAAGAGCGTGGTGATGATCTCGGGGTTGCGAGAAGTTTAGGGGAAAAAGAAGATGTCGTCCGGATCATGACGATTCACAGCAGTAAGGGATTAGAATTTCCGGTCGTATTCATTGCCGGTCTTGCTAGGAAATTTAATATGAAGGATTTGACTAAACGTTACTTATTCGATAAGGAATATGGATTTGCAACGGAATATATCAATCCGGAAAAGCAAATTGTCTACCCGTCTCTGTTTCAAATGGCTCTGCAAAGAAAAAAACGGCTTGAATTAGTAGCGGAAGAAATGCGTGTGCTTTATGTTGCCATGACACGGGCAAAGGAAAAACTTTATCTCATTGCCTCAAGCAAAAACAAAGAAAAATTACTGGCTAAATGGCAAAAGTATCTGGAAGAAACAAATTGGTTATTAAATGATTTTGATCGTATGGAAAGTAAAAATTATTTGGACTGGATCGGTCCGGCCTTAATCCGCCATCGCGATGGGGAGGAATTGCGTTTACACTCGTCCGACCGTTTGGATAATGAAACTGTACAGGAAATTGTTAACCATTCGTCCCAATGGAAGATTCATTTGATACCAAGTCAACAATTGGTAAGTACAGAAAATGGAGAAAATGCCGGTGATCATTTCTTAACTTTTGTGAAACAGGGAGAGTTGGTTCCTGTTGAGTCTGCATATAAAGAGCAAATTTCTCATCAGTTGAACTGGCAATATCGCTACCAAGCGGCAACCGTGCATCGCAGCAAACAATCTGTCTCGGAAATCAAACGACTGAAAGAAATACGTGATGAATATAGTGGTGAAGAACTAATCCGACCGTTTAAAAAGCCTATTACAAAAAGGCCCAAGTTTATGCAGGAAAAGACGTTGACTCCTGCAGAAAAGGGAACAGCCATGCACTTAGTCATGCAACATATTGATTTACGCAGGATGCCAACTGTCGAATCGTTAACAAACCAAATTTTTTATATGCAAGAGAAAGAATTGCTGACAGAAGATGAGGCAAATATGATTCATCTGGAAGAGATTGTTCAATTTTATCATTCAGATTTAGGGCAAAGAATATTGGCGGCCGACTGGGTGAAACGAGAAGTTCCGTTCAGCTTTACTGTACACCCGAAAGAAATTTATCCCGATTGGTCGGAAGGGGATGACCCGGTTTTTGTTCAAGGGATCATTGATTGTTTATTTAAAGATAAATCCGGTCTTGTTTTGGTCGATTATAAAACGGATCAAATCAGTGACCGATTTACAAAGGGGTATGATGAAGCAAAGCCGGTATTATTACAACGTTATCAAACACAAATCTATTTATATCGGAGAGCGGTTGAAACCATATTGGCAGTTCCCGTAACGGATGCATACTTATACTTTTTTGACGGTGGCCATATATTGCCGGTTGAGTGAAATACGGTCGTACAGACATGATTGGTTCAACTAACCATCCGTGGGAAAATTCTCCCACGGATGGAATTCCACGATAGCCTTGTCTTACTAATTATTCTGTCCGGAAGGTTGGTCTACCAGGTCAGGATCGACGGCATTTGTGGCACTAAATCCGTTATTTGTAATGGTAAATCCTCCGACATTCCCTGATCCGGAACCTTGATTTTGTTTCAAATTTGACTTTGGTGCAATATTCAATGTGTCTCCAAAATTAACAACACCACCGCCTATATTAATAAGTTGAATTGAACCGATGATGGCTGGCATTTTTACCATCCTTTTACATAAGGTTTATGCTTTCAATCACTACTTCTAATAATTTATGAAAATTGGCGCAATATGTTCTTATTCCGCTTGATTTGCTGCCTTCTGAATATTTTCGGGCTCGGCAATTTGTCGAATCTCTTTTCGGCGATTTTCTAAATAAATATTTTTATTACTGCCAATCTGAATAATGGCCGAACTCGTTGCCCCTAAAATATTGATTCGGTTAACAACAATACAACCACACATATGTTGGTTCCGGTAATAAATTTGCTGATCTATTGGCGGAAGTACAAGCGGCAGAGAAAAAATGCCGTAGTTCATTACATCACCTTCATTTTCTAAAAACAACTCTTTATCGCGTTTAACTGCAAATGTGTCGCTTTTGGCGTTAATAATGGTGCTGTCGCCAATTAGTAATTGTGAGGAAAAAGTAAGAATTTGTATGTCTATTCTTTCCACCTTTGATATACGTTTTAACATATTAACGTGTCGCTAGAGGGACGAATGGACCGATTAACAAGGAAGATGAAGGTGAATCATAGGCACACACCATTTGCATCGAGTCTGTGTCTCCTACTAAAACAGCAGAGGAGCTGGCAATCGCAATAATATTTACATTCACTACATGCAAATCATGATTAATCACTTCCAAGATCATTCTTTTCCTCTCCTTTTTGTCCTTTCGTTGGAAATTGGCGTAAAAAAGCGTAGATAGCTTGTTGTATGTCGTGAATCGTCATTTGATAAATTTCTTGTTCTTCCTCGTTAGCTGATAAATCGCGACGAGTTTTAGCTATTTTTTGTGAATAAAAGGCGAGTCTATCCGGCAGTTGCCTGCGAATATCTTCTTGAATAAATGCCGCATAGGATTGATCCAGTTCAAGTCCCATTTCTTTTTTTGCTTTTTCAATAAATAATGGAAGTTCTTTTTCTAAGTAGGTATTAAGTCTATCCTGTAATTGGTTTAGTTGCACCTTACTTTTTTCACTTTGTTCTTTGCGGAAATGGGGTGCTGGAATTGAGAATTCATCCATTTCTTGAAGATCTTGCGGGTTTAAACCAATATTCAATGTCCCGTCCAACCGTTCAATTTTCAACTGATCAAAATGGTAGTCGATTCTTTCCACATTTATTGGCGGCTGATTTTTTAATGTTTCAATCGATTTCATTACATCTGCATGAACCTTTTCTAACTTTGCTAATTTTTCTTCATGCCTTTTCAGTTGTGAGGCAAGTTGATTGATAAATGTATAGAAATCATTTTGCAACGACATCACTTCCTTTTGCAGTTTGAATATAGAGAAAGAATAGTTGTTCCATTAAAGAAGCAATTTATCTCGCTCCTCCCTCTTGTACCGGAATGGTGAGGTGGTGTGTTGTAGTTGTACTGGTAAACCCTTCGTATTCCGGTTCCGGCGCATCTCCAGTAAATCCGCCGGTATTATATGCTTCTGTTATCGCGCTAATCTTTCCGGCAGTGCCAATTTGTAAAACTGAGGAGTTCGCAATGCTATTAATTCGCAGTATATTAATATTGATCGTTTGTTGAACATAAATATTCATTTTTTTCACCTGTTAGTCTTCTTATGATTATTTCGTTTAGACATTAAAACTGTTCGTTTGATCGACTACATCGTTGTCAAAAGTATTTGTGTTGCTACGATGGTTATAGACATAAAGCTGCTCGGCCGTATTAAATGAACCTGCACCTGCAAATGTTTTGTTCATTGTATAGGGACTAATTTGATATACATCACCGACATTAAAAACACTGCTCGATCCAATTGAGTTTACGTTAACAATTCCGACGATGGCAGGCACATTGCTCACTTCCCAACTCATTTTCCTTTTATCCCACCTGAACGGGTTTCCCGTAAAGGATCGATTGATTCAACTATCCATCAGTGAGGGATAAAGAAACCTTCTGATGTAAGTTTCACTTTATTTTATGATTCATTAAAGGAAAGGTGCTATAAGTGCCTATATTTTGTACGTTAAGAAATGATAAATTTGCAGTAGAGATGTAGGACAATCCTATGAGACATTTCTGCTTATTTTTCTGCTAAATTTACCCAATATGAAAATATACCAATTATTATCATTTAAACCAAACTTATGATAATATGTAAAAAGGGAAATGATGATTTGTGCCGAAAAAGGTTTAGCGATAAATTTTATACAAAATGAGGCTCATGTAAATTTTCACAAAAATCTTTTTGGGTGTGAATCGAATTATTAAATTGGGAGGAATTAAGAAATGACACATTTGCATATTACAACTTGGGTAATTGCCATCATATTATTTTTTGTAGCTGTTGTTTTGACAAAAAATAAAAATGAAAAGCCTGCAAAAATCGTCTCGATGATTTTACGTCTATTTTACTTGTTCATTATTGGAAGCGGTATTCAATTATACTTACTGGTCGATCCGTCCTCGGGCTATCATATAAAAGCTCTTCTCGGAATTTTAGTCATTGTATTTATGGAAATGGTTCTTGCGGGTATCAAAAGGGGCAAATCAACAACGATTTATTGGGTTTTATGGTTTTTAATTTTGGTAGCGACCATTTATATGGGATTCACACTACCTCTCTAATGGTAATGAACTTTAATATGATTACATAAAAAGATTAGGAATCATCTGAAATGATATATAACCGGTGAACCAAGTTAGGAGAATTGTCGTATTTTGTCAATTCTTCTCTTTTTCTCGTTACAAATTTACATAAATATGCTATTTTTATAGTTGTAACACTTTTTTATATAACAAAAGCAGGTGGAAGCCGTGGTAAGGACATACAATTATGAGTTTATTGATAAAGAACAGCTTAAAAATTTTATAGAAAAACATCGTATAAGATTGTATCCAAATATACTGGCGCAGATTTTTGTAGGAAATGGGACTTGGAAGGAAATACAAGAAATTCAATTTATCATGAAAGAACTTTTACCGAATGCACAGTTGATCGGATGCACATCATCTGCGGCCATTCTGGATGGAAAAATTGTGGAAGGAAAAACGGTAATAAACTTCACTCTCTTCGAACATACAAAGGTAGAGACGGGACTTATCCAAATCACGGATCATGATAAAAAGATTGAGACGGACAATATCAACTTAAAAGCGATTATTGCCTACATGACTCAGCCATCAGTCCAAATCCGTGATTTTTTTACCGATATTCCCACTGAAAAGGAAGTAATCGTTGCAGGAGGCAGCGCTACGAATTCATCCGGCAAGGAAGTTTTGGTATTCACATCCGATAGTGTAACCTCTAATGGTATTGTATTTGTAAAACTCTATAATCCAAATTTATTTATAGATACCTATCATAATATCGAATATAGTAAATTTGGTGAGTCTATCGAGATTACGAAAGCGGAAAACAATCGAATTTTATCGATCAATAATAAAAAGCCGGTAAGATTTTTTGAAAAGAGTTTTGATTCCAATCTAAAAGACTTTTATCGGGTCGGTTGTGAGCTACCTTTCCTTTTTTTGAAAAATGGTGAAGACAAATTTTGTTTTATCAAAGACATATTACCGGATGGGACAATGAAGGCCAGCTTGGAATTACGTTCCGGTGATGAATTATACATGGTCTATTTTGATTTGGAACGTATGATTGAAAGTAGTTTACAGCAATTAAACAGTCTGGCGAATTATTCCGTTGAAACGGTTTTTACATTTATAAATATGGGGAGAAAAACTTTGTTTGAATCGTTTACAAAACAGGAATTACTTCATTTACAAACATTGGGTGAAGTGTCGGGGCTAATTACCTTAAGTGAAGGAATGGCGGGCAGTGTCAAAGATAAGACGACGAATTTTTCCGTTGCCGCAATAGTCTTATCAGAAACCGAAAAACTTCCTGTTGCAAGTAAAAAAGATGTTGAAATAGCAATCGCAGAAACTGATACTGAAACGCTTCCGACCGTAAACAGAAAAAAATTTCATTATCATTTCACTACAGAGATGAGCAACCAATTATACTTTACAAACACCATAAAACTTTTAACAAAACAACTGACTTACCTTTCCGGTTTGTTGGAAAAATCAAATCGAATGCTCTTTTATGATAAAGATACCGAATTGCCGAACCGATTAAAAATTACCGAAACAGTAGATAACTTAATTTCAGATCGTGTCTACAAAAAGTTTGCTGTTCTTTTTATTGATATTGACCGCTTTAAATTAATTAATGACAGTTTTGGCCATTATGTCGGTGATATGGTTATTGGTATAATTGCCAACCGATTAAAATTTATACTTACGGATGATATATTTATCGGTCGTTTCGCAGGTGATAAATTTACTGTCATTTTAAGAAAAGAACTGGACGCAAAGCAAATAATGATCTTGGCAAATACAATATTGTTATCTATTTCAGAACCGATTGAGTATGAAGGTCAGGAGTTTGCCATATCGGCCAGCATCGGAGTAAGTTACTATCCGGATGACGGGAAGGATGCCGAAACAATTTTAAGAAATGCGGATACGGCGATGAACCGAGCGAAAAAGTATGGAGGAAATCAAATTATATTTTTTTCCAGTGAAATGAATGAACAAATTAAATACTCGTTTGAATTGGAGAATTATTTGCGGCGGGCAATTGAAAAAAATGAATTGTTTTTATTATATCAACCGGTTGTTGATTTACGGACAGGTCGAATTAACGGGAGTGAGGCATTAATCCGCTGGAATCATCCAAACCTGGGGTTGATCTCACCAATGGAATTCATCCCGATTGCCGAGGAAACGGGGCTGATTCAAGAAATTGGAAAATGGGTGCTCATGGAAGGGTGCAGGCAAAATCAAGAATGGATTGACAAAGGCTATGATGAATTGTTTATTTCCATCAACGTCTCCGCCCGTCAATTTTTGCATCCGTCATTTGTCGAACATTTACACGAGTCATTACAATATTCAGGAATGGATCCGAAAAAACTACATTTAGAACTTACGGAAACCGGTATGATTGACAATGTTGAAAAATCCATTGCAATTATGAAAGAAATCCAAAGTTTAGGAGTAAGAATTTCTATTGATGATTTTGGGACAGGCTATTCTTCACTTAGTTATTTAAAAAATTTACCAATCGATACATTGAAAATCGATCGTACTTTTATTAATAACTTTAAATCTGAAACGGTTGACTACTCCATTGTGAAGGCCATTATTACGATGGGTAACGGTCTGTCAGTGAAGGTAGTAGCAGAGGGAGTAGAAACCTATGAGCAGTTAATTGAATTGAAAAAAATGAACTGTGATTATGCACAAGGTTACTATATTGAAAAACCGGTACACCCTGACCGTTTTATTGAAATTATAGACAATAAAAAATTGCGAATTTCATAAGTTTGAGTTATTGTGATTGTGATAAAAGGCTGTATTAGGTCAAAAACCTGTACAGCCTTTTATAGCTAATCGTCCTATGATGTTCAATTTTAAAGATAATATTTTAACATCAATTAGCAGGCAGAATAGTTTAACTTCTGCTTGGTCTTTGCAGTGCTTGTAACACAATACGATTTCCCGTACTTAATGTGTACTCGAACCGGTCACTTTTTTGGTCCTGACGATAATGAAAATGATGATGAACAGAACAAACTTCCACTGTATTATCAAATACAAAAAAATTGGTCCCTTCCTTTTCTTTCGTGACAAGAAAAGATTGGTGATTATGACAAAAAATTATATCGTATATTGAAAAGTTAAGTTCATTTAATTTGCGGATAAATTGAAAGAAGGCATCATCAGCTAATTCTTCAAGCCAAGCTTGGTAACTGATGGATAATGATTTTCGAATTTTCACATAAGTTTGATCTCGCAGTTCATATTGTTTATTTTCATACTGAATAATAAAGTCATCGGTTAATATTCCACTATACCATTGATTAAGGTGTTTCATACGGATTTCTTTATATAAAAAATCTTCCAAGGGGAAGGCTTCTTCTGTTTCATTATCAATAACAATCCAATCATCATTGATTTTTTCAACAATTCCTTCAAAAAAAGCTCGTTCTTGTTTTTCAAGAATGCGATAGCGTTCCGGTTTCATTGAATTCCTCCATCATTTGATAAGTTAATTATGCGTAATAACAAGTCAAACGCCCATCGTAACAAGCGGGTCAAGGAAATAAGTCCGCTTGCTCTATTAACATTGAGTTAGGGATAAAATTTCCCTCCTGAGACTTTTCCACCATTTTCATTTATTGGCAATGTCATGTTATTTTATACCGTCTTTTTTTTGGTAAAATTTTTCGTTTTCCGTATCCAGTTATTGACCTGTCTTTCCGAAACAAGGTAAGCTAGAGAAGTAGAAATAAAGGGGGAGAATGATGTTGCGAAGATGGATGGGAATGGTCTTACCTGCTTTTCTGATTCTTTTTGTAAATGCAGCTGCCGTGTTTGCAGCTGAACAAACCAAGAGGTTATGGCAAGATGAAAGTATTTATTACCTTGTAGTCGACCGTTTTTTCAACGGTGATCTTTCAAATGATTTTACTGTAAATACAAAGGACGAGCTTTCCTATCATGGAGGAGATTTCCAAGGAGTTAGCAAAAAACTTGACTATATTCAAACAATGGGATTTACGACGATTCGGTTAGGGGTGATTTTTGATCAGCATACATATAGCCGGTCTGGAGCTGGTACTATAGATTTTTATAAACCTGAAGAACATTACGGGACGCTGAACGAGTTTAAACAATTAGTAAAAGAAGCGCATAAAAGGGAAATAAAAGTAATAATCGATTTTCCTTTAACGATATCTCCTGAACATCCTTGGGTGAACGATCCGACAAAACAAAATCGTTTTATCATTGAGGATGGAAATGAATCCAATCAAGAAAATAATCAATCCGTCACCTCGCCAAAACTAAATATGAGCGACCCGGAAACAGCACAGTACGTATTGGAGGCTGCCAAATGGTGGTTACAGAAAACAAACATTGACGGTTACTTTTTTTCACAAGTTGATCAAATTCCGGAATCGTTTTGGTCAGGGTTAATAAAGAAAATAAAATCCGAGAATAAAGATCTCTACATTGTCGGAGAATTTTCCGAAAAAGCTTCTGGAAACTTCCAAGCCTATAAAAATATCGGCTTTACTAGTTTGTTTGTTCCGTCAACGACATTGAAATTGCGGGATTCTTTCAAAATACCGAATCAACCTTTAACAAAGTTGACTCAAGATGATGGTGAAAGGGATTCAGCTTATTTGATAAAAAGCATGGACGCCCCAAGTTTTTCCCGATTTACAAATGATATCGTTGCAGCCAATCAATTTCCTGGAGACAGATGGGAACCTTCCTTAACTTATTTGTTTACAACACCGGGCGTTCCGATGATTGACTACGGTTCGGAAATAGCGATAATCGGCGATGATCCGATGATGGATTTCCGTGCTGATCCCGACTTAATTGAATTTATCGAAAAACTGGGAAGAGCACGAAACCATTATCTCTCTTTAACAAGAGGGGATTTCACATTACTTTATGAAAATAAGGGAATGGCTGTTTATACCAGGTCTTATAAAAATGAAACGACATTCATAGCTTTGAATAATACGTCTAAAAATCAGGAAGTAATTATCCCGGCAAATAAGCTTGGCTCCAAGAAGCAATTGATAGGTCTACTCAATAATGACCTTATTAAAGAACAAAACGGCAACTACTCGTTTTCAATAAATGGGGAAGAAAGTGAAATTTATATTGTTCGCGATGACCGGGGCATTAATATGTTAAATGTTCTCGTCATCATTGTCATCCCGATCGTGTTTTTGATTCTCTATTTCTATATTTGGAAACGCGGTAAAAATAAGATAGCATAAAACTTGTCTAAAGTTATTGGCTGTATTTTTAAGCCCGGGAAAGTGCTTCGTTCATCACTCCCGGGCTCTGGCATTTCCTTATCGGTAATTAATAAATTGTACATCGAGTGGCAAGTCTGCTTCAC
>Ga0310827_101667_pt1 | contig 11165 bp, 13 predicted proteins | sample WT_ome_2_FD_201309 | JGI IMG/M metagenome (GOLD analysis project Ga0310827, IMG submission 201309) | Sorghum-adapted microbial communities enriched on wild type (WT) sorghum from Joint BioEnergy Institute, Emeryville, California, United... ... | reverse complement strand
GAAGGACAAGGAACCGGTCCTCTATCTAATCGTCTTCCCCGGCATCCAAGTCGAGAATAAAGTTTCTAGGAATATCCCGTTCCATTCGGGGTTTTTGTTTTTCTGTTTTTGCGCTTTTTTTGTCCATTCGTTCCCGATATTCCTTTTGTGCCGCACGAACCTCATTGATGGTTTGATAGCCTTTATCCACCCACCGACGAAGAATTCCTTCCACGTAACTCCAATTTTTATTCCCACTTTCAACGGCTATTTTCATCGCTTCTAAAACAAGTTCTTGGGATAAATCTTCACACCACGCTTGTATTTTTTCAAAAAGATACCCACTGATGGTTCCAAACCCGTTTTGTTCGAAAAATGTAAATGGGTTCTGTTCTTCCGCGCGCTCGCCCGTTACTATTACTACGCTTTTTTTCTCTGGGGTAGTCTCTGAAGTAGTCTCTGGTATTGCTTTGGTTATGTTTGTTTGTGCTAGTGCTAAGCTTGCACCCAGGTACTGACCAGCTTGCCCACCCGATGTGGTCAAGTTGAAATTATTTTGATACGTGTGATTAGTTAAACTTGCATCTATGTGCTGACCCATTTGCTCGCTCGATGTGATCAAGTTGGGATTATTTTGGTCACTGTGTTTGGTTAGGTTTTTCACCGTTTGGTCAGTGTGATTGGTCAAGTTGGTACCACTTTGGTTCGTGGGCTTGCTTAAGTTTGTCAGTTTGCTTACATTTGCATTCGTTTGGTCATCCTTGCCTATATTAGGTTTGTTTTGGTCAGTCAGATTGGTCTGTGTTTGGCGGTTTGGGATCTTGCCTAAATTGGTTGCATTTTGACTGTACGACGTATCCATGTGCTTTCCGTTGTTTCGCTGCATTTGGTCGCTTGTGTCAGTCCGCTTGTTACAGAGGTCGGAAAGTTGCGCATCCTCATCCATCAGCGACTCCAGGTACTCGTAATTAATTCGATACCATTTGGTTTTGTCCATCTTAAAACGATTGTAATTTCCGGAAATGATTAAGCCTTCCCTTTCAAGCTTCCCAATAATTCTCCGGATTGTACTCGTTGACCAAAAGGGAAACTGCCTGTGCCAATCCTCGTATGTGTTATACACCCATTGATACCCATCATACGTATGCTTGCTATCTGCTAGCCAGTAGTGAAGTTGTTGGATAAACAGCGCTTCATTCAGTCCAATCTTTTTCGCTAATGTCGGTAGAACTAAAATCGGGTTTTCATTGATTAATAACTTGCTCATTTTCGACTCCCCCTTCTAATTATCCTTTCAATCGTGTTATCGATAGCTTTTTGCAAAATGGACAATGGTTTTGAATAATTTTTTGATGGGGAGGGTCCCGGGGACAGGACTGTTGACTCAATGTTTAGGATCATGTCCCCAAAGAACGACCACATGCGGGACATGGCACCCGTCCCCAAGACTCAAACTGGTCGGGAAATCTGTCCCCCAGGCTTCGCTATTTAAATGAAAATTTCGCAGTTCATGTTGTACTATGGTTTTTACTTAATTTTGTTTCTTAAGGTGCCTGTTCCTTCTCAAAATTTGTCGAATGAATTTAGGATGTCCGGGGAAAAGAAAAACGGTGCCTGCCCCTCAGCACATTAAAGTATTAACGTGTTGAGAAACAGGCACCGAAATATTATTTTGCTCTACAACTTCAGCTCTAGCAAAATCCAACCAATTAAAAATTGCTCTGAAAACGACACAGAGTACGTACTTGGAAATCGTGCGTATTTTGATAGACTGTATGATTAATTATTGTTCACTTCTCAGAACTTTAACCTCAAATGGATATAAAAATAAATGAAAGCACATATGGACGATTATTGCAGCAATTATACCATTAGTATAAAATTGCCATCCACATATAATGCCTACAAGCATATTGCCAATAAAGATATAACTATATAGTGTAAATGACTTTCCCAAGATTGACGAACCTTGATAGTGCACTAGCGTAAAAATCAAACTAGATATAACAATAGATGTGAATGCCGATATTCCTACAGATAAAAAAGATTGTGTTAACCAAAGTAATAAACTCATAATTCCCCAACGAAAGATTAGCTCTTCCACTACACTTGCATACAGTATTCGATTTGCGATGCCAAATGAATTTCTATGTTTTTCAATCATGTAAAAAGCTTTGCCTAAAAAAGGTTTAAAGGAACCATAATAGATTACTATATGCGTAATTGAACATCCAATACCTACTAAAACAGCCTCTGTCCAACTGCCTATATAGATATTCTCTGTATTAAGACCGATTTTTTTAATTAATGCGACACCTAATAAACTTCAAAACAGCCGTCTGCCATTGTTTACGCAACATGGGAAACGGTATATAATCGTAACCTTTCCACTCTCCTTTCTTTGTAAGCTCCCTTTGCATCGAAAGGGAACCAAATGCGTGTGGTGGATCCTTCACAGACTAAGAGTTTTCCCACAATCCCGAAACTTCTCAACCTCCTTGATGACGATGGGACGGATTCTCGCTCCATATTTCTTTTTGAAGGCTTCCCAATGTTGATGTTCATCAAATAAGATTTGTTGCAAAAAGTTTTTCTCCATATATTAAAAATACCACAGTGTGAACACTGTGGATGTGACAAAATTTTATGCTTTCGGATTTGCAGTAAAGTTTTACACGGAAGAAGGAAAAGCCTGCTTTGTTAAGCTCCATTGGAAACTTAAACTCGATGTCCATTCGCTGGTATGGGAGGTAGCCTTCCACTCCGGCAATGTTGTACCGGAAATTGATTTTACCAATGATCCGCTGTTGCAGGGCCGCTTGTTCTCATACACGGATACGTAGCTGATCCGCCTGTGCGGGCCGAACTTCCATGAGCTTCCGATTAACCGGACGGTGTGTCCTTTCCATAATAACCAACGTGACGGGTATAACCGTCAGACAATCAATGTCTGCCAGGTCAGCTATCATAGGAATTCGCTTGCAAATCATACGCCGTCTGTTTCCAGCGTATAGAAGGGCGGTTATGCACATTTCAGGAAAAAGTGGAAGGCCGTAAAGTACGAAACCGCAGCAAAAGTTTCGAGGATCATTTTTCACAAGCCAGCCTGTTTTGGAACAGCATGAGGGAACCGGAGAAACAGCATATTATCCAGGCCTTCAGCTTCGAACTTGGCAAGGTAAAAAGCAAGTCGATCAAACAAAAAAGAGTCGATATGTTTGCCAATGTCAGCACCAATCTTGCGAATTCGGTCGCAAACCATTGTTGGTCATTTGCTTTTGTTTGGGCGGGTTTTGATGTACGTGAAAACGCAGATTAACATCATGGCAAAGAAGGACTTAAAGCATAATCATGTTCCTTTTGCTTTTCATGACGCACCCATTTTATCCGGATTTTCATCATTTGCAAAACAGAATGGCTGTGGTAAAGCGGCGATGCTAGGTTAAACCGGGGGATCGCCGCTTTGTCTGTTATCAGGTTTAAGCGTTTAAAGTTTCTGATACCGTTTTTTCCATGGCAAGCGGGTTTTTGGAACGCAATAAGATGATGCCGAAAATGCCCATGATTGCAACATCCACATAAGCGAAAATGGCGAAAGGGACACTTGGGAGCAGTATACCGGCAATGGCGTTTGCCGAACAAAGGACACCAAGCGGCAGCATGATTTTGCCGTGCACGGCGGCAAACGGGAAAAAGTGGATGCCGAACGCCAAAAAAGCCGCAATCCAGATCATCCGGTATTGATGCGAGGCAAAAAAAGGCCCGCCCATTCCAACGAGTAAAAGTACAGCAAGGAAAATCGAAACCACGGTCATTCTATTTTGAAAGCGGCTTGGACGGCCGAATGCAAGCCTTTTGTAAACCCGCTTGTTCGCCAAGATGAAGGCAAATCCGAGAAAATAACCGGCATCAAAAATCGGCAAGCTGATCAATTGCTCTCCCCCAAAAATGGTGCCCGCGAGAATGACTGCCGCAATCCAGATCAGCCACAGACCGCAAACCCTTTTGGACAAGAAAGCGAGTGGTTCGCCTTTTACGTAACCTAACGATTTAAGTAATGTAGAAATCATCCCAGTCCCCCTTTTTAATGTTGTTTGCTACTCCTAAATTTACACAATAACCAGGACTTGACTAAGCCATTGGTAATAGAAAGCCGTTGCATATAAGTATAATGGAAAAGCAGCATAAAAGATAGAAAATTTTGTGTGATTTTGCTGTTTTTCACGGGAAGTATGCCACAAGAACCGCCGCCGGAAAATGAAGCCGCCGGAAAAGTCTCAAAAGAAAACAAAAAACTTGCGAGACTCCACCAGTAATAGTGCCTCACCGTTTTTTTGCATCCTATTTCTTGTATAAAATAAAACATCACTTTTTCATTGCCTTCCGGAAAATACAGCGGCTTCTTCATCTGAATGGGGTATGTTAATGAACAAAACCAATTTGGGGTGAACCAGTTATGATTACAAAACGGCACTTGGTTTTTAATTTGGCGATTTTGGTGATTCCATGGGCGTCCCTTCTATTTTTAGGGAGACGCAATGTGAAATGGTATGCATTAGCAGGTGCTTTTATTATCGTGTTTGCAATTTCGGATCAATTATTGGGATATATACGGAGGTGGTGAAAGTTTTACGAGAAAATAGTACCCTTCTAAAGGGTGAGCTGCCTTTTAGCTTGGGCCCGTTTATGCCACTATCGATGTGGATTTTAAAAAACTCGTACGGAAACTTTCATAAATTTATCCTAATGAACATTGTTGTCGATGGTTTTTTTGCCTTTCTATTTACAGAAGTATTAAAAAAGTTGCGTATCGTCTCCCTTACCGGCTGAGCCACGTTCAATTTTTTATTTACTTGTTATATGGAGTGCAGTAGTTGTATGAAGAGTGGAGAAGAAAGCGGGAAGTGCCGGCTTAAAGGACAGTATACAGAAAGGCTTTCTTTAAATTGTGGCAGAACAAAAGAACGGGGGGGCTTTGACTCAGCCAAAACCGATTCCGGATGGGGTATTCAAGGAAAATGAGCAGCTGTGCGATGGGGAAGGCAATGCGGAGTCAACCGCATGCATAAGGAAAAAACAAGAAAGATAGGGAAATGGGAAGGCATGCATTGAAAGTGGAGCCTTCATCCTTCAAGAGTGAGGGCTTTTCTATGTTCATTACTTCCAGCCATACGAAAAATTGTATTTATTCCGGAAATCAACGGGTTTGACCAAAAAAGAAATGCAAACAATGACTATACGAAATATATGAACACAAGGGTGGGCGTTTAAAATTAGAAACAAAGAAGGGGCATTTGTCCTAAATATGCCCATTCCCACAATTAAGCGTACTGAAATTTCCTTCTATCATTCCCTAGCGCCAAAAGCTGGAAAATGTACCGGTAGCTGAAGAGAAAAAGCCGATTGTTTTTCTCTTTAGTCCGTTGAGAAACCCAATTCTAAACGGTTATTTTTTGCGTTTTTATCCATCTACCCTAAAATATAAGTTGGGAGGGGATTCGAGTGCTCGGAAAATTTGAAAACCCTCACAATGATGAAATCCCGATTGCAGCAGAAGCAATGGTCCCAAAAGATCATTTTTGAGAACCGTTTAAGAAATATTTGACCTTTCATTTTTAAAAAAATGGCTCCCTATTGTTGTCCGGATAATGGCAGGCTCTCCATTCCCCCTATTCCTTTATTTAAACCTAAATCCGTAATGAAAATCTAACAAACGTCGGTAATAGGTAGTTTTCCCAAAAGTGGGTATCTAGAGGTGTCCGATTATTCTATAAATGTACTTTTGCAGCTTTGGCAGGTAAATATTTCCCAATTTCATTTATTTTAAGGCATGCTAAATAAAACTGTAAATTTTAACTTTTGCAAATTTTCTGTTTTACCTTGGTTTTTCCTCTTATCGCGTATTACCCTGGCTGTCTAGTAAAAGGCATTGTATACGCGAGCAAAGGTGGGCAACCATTTGTTGGTCGCAGTAACTTTTAATCTCCATTCCCGGCCCTGGTAAACCAGCTTTGAAGCCAGTGTAATCATATTCTGGATGACAGTGCGGATTCTTCTTCGTGTACTTTCTTTTTCAATGGTGTATCTTGTTTTTTCAAGCTTTCTTGTTCGATCAAACGAAGCAAGTTATACGCAAATACGCCGAAATGGAGCAACAGCCATTCGTTTCATATTTCCTGACGACAGCCGTTCGAGATCTAGTCCTGATTTGATTTCACTGTGAAAATGTTCACAGGTACAATGGTCATGATAGGGAGAGATCGCCAAATGAGGCGGCACTTCAAGATCTGTCCAGTAGGTTTCAAATTCATCTTTGGGAACGAAAAAACGCCAATTCGTCCAAGTGCTTCGCCGATTCGCTTTTTGGATTGACCACTTCGTCACCGTTGAAACTCAACTTCGTCAAAATTGTGAATGCGTTGTAACCATGAACCCGATCAAGCAATGTCCCGTCTTCATATCCGATTGAAGCAAGATCGACGACTTCGCCTTCCGTAATAATTTTTTTGTGTGCTTCGATTGATCGACGAAGCAAGCGATCATTCAAGAATTCCTTCACGTTTTCACGCCCCTTTAAAATTATTCGTTGATTTTTATTATAAACAAATTTCCCCAAAACAAAAAGAAGAAGGTTGCTAGTCACCGCTTTATTTACAACAACGAAATAATAAAGACGCCCCAATAAGGACGCCTAGTTGACCAATGTTTCATATATATTTCCTATTTTATATTCGTCGTCCCAAGTGATCGTTACGTTATAGGGTGGTGCGGTTCCCTTATGTATTATCATATCAACGCTTACCGAATCACCGCCGCTTAACGTCGAAGGAACTTCACTAAATATAGGATTGGTTTCGCCTTGTCTATTCTCAAAACGAATTGATATGTTTTTGGCGGGGGCTTTTCCTTTATTCTTTATAACAAGAACGTCTTTCAATTTTGTGCCGCCCATTTGCTTTGTACGCTCAACCCGAATCTTTTCCTTTTTCTTTTCAAGTTGCTTTTCTTTATCTTCTCGAATTGTGATTGAAGTTCTTCTCCAATTGAGATATAAAGCGTATGCCGCCATTAAAAAACTAACACGCTTATAATAATAGCGATATTATCCTTATTATCTATTAACCATTGCATTATTCAACTTTCCCCGCTTAACGAAGATGGTTTTCAAGAATTCCGTACAAATTGGGATTTCCACGCCTTGACGTTGGGTCTTTCGAAACACTTGTCAATTAACCGTCAATATTCATGTGAAAATGTCCTTTCTTTTCATTGAACCAAATCCGTAAAGGAACGGAAATCGTTTTCTTTTCCGCTTCTGCTTTCATTTAAATCAATCCTTTCGAAAGTTATTGTTCAACGCCAATAATAACCAAAGGAACGGCGGGGACGCCTCGACCTTGACGGATTACGTTGTAAAGTTCCCCTTCATAATAACTAACCCCTGAAGACATTTCGGAAGACAACTTTTTCGTTGGAAGTATTTCGACACCAACGTCAATTTGATCGCCGACATAGAAAGCCATATGTTTGACGAATAGGTCGTAAGCAACAAAAGGATACTTTCCGAGTTGGACTTCGATTGCAACACGATCTTTCACGAAATCCGTTTGATTATAAGATTTTAACGGAGTAAATCCCGCTTTTTCAATCCGCTTTTTTTGTTCTTTCGGTTCTAATGTATAAGTATCACGAATCAATTTGGGGTCTGACGTTACATAATAACTTGTTCGGCTTTCCTTCCAATCTTTTGCTTCCAACAGTTTCTTGAATTCCTTGTTTAAATCAACGGGACTATATAATAGTTTTCCCCTCTTTGTTTTTTCCTTTGAAACCTTCGTTTTGCAAGTTTCGGCGTCAATAGAATCAACAATTTCTTGTATTTCTTCCCAAATATGCGGCAAATGAACCATTATATATTCTAATCCGTTCATATGCGAGTAGACTTCTTTAATTCTCATATTGCACCCCCCGAAAATAAAAAAGTTATAGCGATACGGCAGAATTCACCAATATCACTATAACATCATTTGTTACTTTTGATCTACAAGTTTTTTCCATTCTTCGGGGATTTGTGCAACCTTTTCTTTTCCCGTTGGCTTATAAATAGGTTTTCCCATAGGGCGAATTTTTAAATTCCCTTCATAAAAATCACGAATTCGTTGCTTACCAATTTCAACGTATTCTTTTTCTTTATCAACGCCTAATGCTTTTCTTTCGTGCATCAATGCACCGATAAGAGCCGAACCAACGCCCGCATACGGGTCAAGGACAAAATCATTTTCGTTGGTCGTTGCAAGAACAAAACGTTCAACCAATTCGATTGGATATTGACACGGGTGTATCGTCTTTTCGGGGTGATTCGCTTTCACGTTCGGAATTTCCCAAAGTTCTTTATCCCATTCTTGAATTAAGAATTCCCAAACGTCTGAAGGATTTTTTCCTTTTGGATTTCCCGAAAGTTGACCTTTCTTGTTGCCTTTATAGTGACGTTTCCCCGGGTATTTTGCAGGGATTCGAACGGGGTCAAGATTAAATGTATAGTCATCGGATTTCGTAAACCAAAGAACAGTTTCGTAACGTCCCGAAAAGCGTTTTGAAGCGTGAAGACCGTGCCCAAAATGCCAAATAATTCGGTTACGAAGTTTCAATCCATGTTTCTTGAAAATTTGATAGTAAAACATATCGAGCGGAAATATTTCACCTTTGTCGACATAATTTCCGACTTGCCAAGCAATGCTTCCGTGATCGTCAACAACCCGAATCAATTCTTCAATAACGGCTTCTTGGGTTGCAAGATATTCTTCAATTGATGTTTTCACTTCATAAGATTTCCCGACATTATACGGCGGTGAAGTGATTGCCAATTTCACAAGTTGATCGGGTAAAGTTTTCAAGAAATCAAGTGTGTCACCATTATTGAATACGATTTTACTATCATTTTCATAAGTATCATCTATTCTATTTTCGAATAAGCTCAAATAGTACATCTCCTTTTTTATTGAAAGAAGTTATTACGAAAAATTTATCAACTATAAATATAACATCTTTCGACAACAAATTCGATAGTTTCGCTTTTCCTTCATCATTTATCTGTAAACATCATTGCTATCTTCGGGAATCAGAATGAATTCGACAAGATCGTCATCAATTTCTTCCGATTCTGTATTAAAAATGAACTCGATCACTTAAACGCCCCCTTTATTATTCAAAGGCAGTTGCAACTATACCAGACATTATGTCGTAATAGACGACCATTATTTCGCCCTTTCTATCTGTCAATAATTTTCCGTAAGGAAAAAAGGGGAAATCTTCAATTTCAAAGAATTCAAATTGAAAATTGCCTTCAATAAATTTATTCATTTGCTTTTGCCCTTCTCTCATTCGATCAATCCTTTCATCTATTTCAATTTTGTTACAAACTTTTTCACGTTGCCGCCAATTGGGGTCGTCGGTCTTGTAGATTTGAAGCGGTTGTTCTTGCGGTGCTTATTGCGTTGTATGTATTTTGGGGAATGATTGTTTGAACGTTTTACGTTCATATTAACCGCAAACTAATCATAACACATTGAACGAATTTCGGTCAATAGTTTTTTAAACTTTTTTTGTTCATGATCAAATTTCGTTCAAGAACGCTATTCGGTCTGAAATCTATTCCAAAAAAAGCCTTCGAAATATAGACGTTTATTGTTCAATCGTTTATTATTGAAAAAGAATAGTGATAAAAACGGAAGGTTGCTTAATAGTGAAGGATAAAAAGATTGTCTTGCGGTGTCATTTAAAAGAACTAATGGAAGAATACAACAACGGGGAAGGGATATCGGCGAATAAGTTGGCGACGACGATCAACGAAAGGCGTTCGACGTTGAATGATTTGATCGCTAATAAGGACATGGAAACCCGTCACATTCCAGCCCGATTGCTTGCGAAACTTGCCTTCTTCTTCGGGGTCACGTTGAACGATATTTTTACCGTTGTCGCAATTGATGAAGAAACGGGCGAAGAAATAGTTCTTTGGGACGAAATCAAAAAAAGGAATAAACAAAAGTGAAGGTTTGCCAATACATAAGAAGAGCGTAGAGCGCCCCGCAATGAGAACAGATTTGCTTCCTCGAATAGGCTATGGCACAGGAGCAGAGATGTGAAGTTTGCTAGTCGCTGGCGCTCGGAGCTAGACAATAAAACTAATCCCAAGTTATTTACTTATATTTTATACTTTCTTATTCTATAAAAATAAAATCCACATTCCTTAAGGGAAGTTTTTTATGTCCAAAGAATTTCCATTCAAGTAAATTAAATATGAGGTAAACTACCACAAAAAACTTTTTAAAACATTTGATGTAAAATTGAACCGCTTCAGTGACGCTGGATGTCATTGTAGCTGTTTTTTAACAAAAAATTAACAGAAATTTCCGTTATTTTTCTCCTTAGACACATCAATATACATATGAAGACTTCAAAATAAATTGCTCTTCACTCCCTTTATATCACTTGAAAACATAGCCATTCTGATTGTATATTATTAGCTATATTACCTAATTTGGCTATTGCTGGAGGTGCTGGTAAAATGAAGACCAACTCCACTGAATTACAAAATAATTTTGGAAAGTATTTAATGGTAGCCGCTCAGGAAGATATTATTATCACCCGCAATGGTGCGGAAATTGCCAAACTTACCGCCTTGGATGATCAACTCCAAGATCATGGTAGTGCCGCAAATCAATTTTATGAAAATGCACCAACTTATGAATATGGAAAGAAAGCTACCTATGAGGAATTGTTGCAGTTGTAGCAGGAGTCTGATGAAAGATACGAGTATATTGATGGGGAAATTTATTTACTTGCCTCACCAAAAACTGCACATCAAATAGCAGTTGGGGAAATTTGCGGAAATTTCTACAATTATTTTCAAGGAAGCAATTGCACGCCAATAGTTGACCCCTATGATATTGAATTGCGAAGAACACCAGAACAAATCAATATCGTGCAACCGGATATTATGGTGATTTGTGACTTAGAAGAAAATTTGCATGACAACGATTATTACAAAGGAGTTCCAACATTAATTGTCAAATGGTCGATAATTTTTAGTGGAAACATACGTTCCTATCGTGTATAATATGATTAATAATTCAAATTTATCAAAGGATGGGGTAAAATAATGGGAGAAGTACTTGTTCTGGAGAAAA
>Ga0310827_101665_pt1 | contig 11176 bp, 14 predicted proteins | sample WT_ome_2_FD_201309 | JGI IMG/M metagenome (GOLD analysis project Ga0310827, IMG submission 201309) | Sorghum-adapted microbial communities enriched on wild type (WT) sorghum from Joint BioEnergy Institute, Emeryville, California, United... ... | reverse complement strand
CCGAAACCATCTGCTTCGATGCCGCGAGCCGGTCCAGATAGGGTACGGAAGGAGAGGTCTGCTGAAGCGTCAGGGTGATCGCGCCGAGGGGATTGTTGACTTCAGCGACCGCCACATCACCCTGGGCGCCAACGGACGTTTGGAACGTATCTTCCGCCTTCTCGCATTCCACGAATGAGCCTTCAGCGAATCCGGTGATGTACACGCCACCGACGGTCACCGTCACATTTTTCGCGTCATAGGATCTGGTCACGTTGCTTCCCTCCTTCACACCGTGATCGTGCCGCGGATGGTCGCCTCATGCACAGCGCCGGCCAGTTCGAACGAGAACGTGGCGCCGGTGTACTTCCGCTGCGCACGGTCGGCCGGGTTCGTTTCCTCCCGCGTCGGGAAGTTGGTGCTGTACAGCGGCAGGCCGTCGGCGTCCGCGGCGATGATGCCCTGATTGAATGCTTGCCGCAGCACGTTGATTGTGGTGGCTTCGAGCTGCGCGATTCCGGCGTTCGTGAACGGAATCTTCGGCGACTGGTTCAGCAGTTTCTGCAGGCTGTGCTCGATGTTCACCTGCACCCAATCCTTGGCCATGATGACGTCGATGTACTCGCCGCTCACGACTTTGCCTTCGCTCGTCACATCGTCCCCAGCCTTCGTCACGTAGGCGTTTCCTCCGGCGGAGTGGATGTTGTTCAGTTCGGTCGCGGTCAGGTTGTCCGGCGAGATGCCGATGAGCCTATTGAACTTCCAAGTGACCGAGCCCACCGACTGCGCACCAGCGGCGCCAACCCAAGCAGCCTCGGGATACTTTGCGACTTCCGCCGGGTCGCTGTGATAAAGCACGAACGTGCGGTCGTACTTCTTGGCGAATATGGCCGCCAGATCGGCCAGGTCGTTCGTACGTGCCGCGAACAGCTTGCCGCCGCGCTGCTCGATGACGTCTGCGACCGCGATGATTTCAGACACATCAGCGCTGGTGATGATGGCAAAGTACCAGTCGCGCTCGTAGACGGCGCCGAGAACATCCGTGAAGGTCCCGGCCACGTCAGAATCGTATGCGGCGATGGCAACCTTCGCCGGCCGATTGTCGCCTTGCGCGAAGATTGCGGCGGCCGCCTTGTATGCCTCGGTCCCCTCAGCATAGTCCGCCTTTACGGCGTCCAGATCGAGGTACTCCTTGAACGGCGAGCCACCTGATTTCCCGGTCAGGATCAGCGGATTGCCGAACCCAATTAGGCCGGGCGGCTTGACCAGGTCGATGGTGACCGTCACATCTTTCAGAGGCACTTCGATCAACTCCTTTCAATTTCAGCAGATTCGATATACACGTCGTCCATTTCGGACCGGGCCACAACCCGGAACCGCACGTCGCAGCCGACTCGGCGCTCATATTCGACCGTAAGGAACACGTCACGGTTCTGGGCGTTGGTGATTTCGACGACCGTGATCCCGGCACCGCGCAGCGTATCCCGCCCCGTGAAATCGAAAAATTCGATGAGGCGATAGCAACGCTGGTAGGCATCGTCCGCGTCCCGGGCATGCACCGTGAACGAAAACACGACCTCGACCTGCTTCTCCTGCGTCCGCCGGATGCCGGTTCCCACGTCCAAAACACCCTCGACGCCGTGCACGGGCGCGAGGTACGGAGACGTCATCTTGTACGTGACGAAGGGGTACGACGGCATTTTCCCCGTCTGGTCTCCCATGATGACCGGTATTCCGAGCGCCGCGGACAGCGGGCGGACGATGGCTGATCTGAGGCTGGCATAATCAATCAACCGCGCTCACCCGCTTTGCAAGGTACTGGTGAAAGTCCGCATATTCGGAGAAGTCCGTTTCTTCCTCGATCCGGTACTTCTGCCCCTTGTACACGATGAGTGATTGCGTCGGGATCGCTTCGAGCGAAATGATCAACCGGTCGGATGCCGTGTATCGCCCACCGGACTCGTACAGCGTGCGCTCCGGCACCGGCAGGATGGCCGCTTTCGTGTCACGGGTGACTTCCTCCGGTTCCCGCCAGATGCCGTCTTCGTCGTAGTAACCGGGCTGACGGGCGATGTGCTGGCACGGGACACTGTACTTCTCGATGAGCCGTTTGAAGTTGTACAACTTTGCCATCTCACGTCACCTCGTACACGATCGCCTCAAGCAGGTGCCCGGTATGGACCAGCGGATTGCTTCGCCCGGTCATTTCCACGGTCATCCGGGAAAGCGGCGGTTCGCTCAAGTTCCGCAGGTACTCCTGCATCATGCCTTGCAGCTGAAGGCCGAGCGCTTCCAGCACCGTGTCCGCCGGCGTGCCCTTCCGGAATGCCTCGATCAACCATTTTTTCGCTTCTTCCAGAAACGCTTTTTCGTTTTCGTCGAAACCGGCGCGGATGAACGACCGCTCCGGGATGACGATGTGCGTCGTGTCTTTTCGCAGAGGATACCCTTGCGCAGCGAACCACTTCCGCATCTTCGGCGTCACCGGGATCCGGGCGCCGAATTCATGCACCCGGCCGATCATGGCCATGTCGCCGCCCATGATGCCGACGCGGATCTTCCGCTTGCCCAGGTTGTCCAGCTCCTTCAGGAGCCGGGGAATGCGGTTTTCATCGCGAACCTTCACGGGCATGGCAGCACATCCCGCTTGCTGGACCCGGCCGGCACGAACCGGATCCGGGTGTACGGTTTCAGGAGCGCGAACCATGGCGCCGTGCTGCCGCCGGATGCGCCGCTGATTCCCCCGCCGGTCGTCCAGATTTCCGCCGGGTTCCGGAACGTCTGCCGCAGCTGGCCAACCTGCTCGGATTCGACCACCCCGGCGGCCGCGCCCTCCGTGCCAATACCCGCAGCCAACGCCGCCTGGATCATCATGCTGATCGCCAGCTTCACGCCGGAAGGCAGCACGATGTCTCCCTTCTCATCCCGCGAGAAAGGGTTCTGCGTCCGCTCGATCGCGAAGTTGATGGCGGCCGGCAGGAGGATCTTCAGCAGGTCGTCCTTCGACGTGTCGTCGGACGGGATCCCGAGCAGGATTTTCAGCTCATCCAGCGTCATTCTGCTTTCCCCTCGGCTTCTTCGGCGGAGGCGCCGTTTCCGGGAAGGTTTCCTGCACCGGTTTCGCGATCCCATGTTTCGCCCATCGCTCGGCGACAGCCTCGGTCACTTCGACGACGTCCCCGGGCTTCAGCGGCTTCCCGTAGAAGGTCTGCACCAGCATTTCCACGCGCACCACGACCATCACCCTTTCATCGAAAAAATACCCTGCGGAAGGCGGGCTTCCGCAGGGTTGATTCATTACGGAGATGCCGCCGGTTTCAGGACGGAGAACATGAACCGGGTGTTTTCGTCCCGATCCAGCTGATTGATCGGATTCGGAATCTGCCATGCCAAGCGCATCACGCAGCGCAGCGCAACCATGTCTTGTTGAGCGAGGTTATACACGATCTCGCCCGTCGTCGGGTCCTGGATCACTGCTTCGGTCAGAATTTTGTAAGTGATATCCTGCCGGATCGCGTACACCAGCTGGCTCCAGTCGCCGGAAATCATCAGCGATTTCGTCGGATCCACCGCGCCATTCAGCGGGAAGATCATCCGTTCACCGTCAAGCTGGTACCGGGTGCCTTCCTGCATGGTCGCCTTGAAGATCGGTTGACCGTCAGCATCCCGAAGACCACGGAGTTTGGCCCGCATGCTCATGGCCGCCACATGACCGTTGACCATGAAACCGGATTGCTCGACCAGGTCGATGACGCCGCCCTCGGCCATGATGTCGTCGTACAGGTCGGCGCCCGTGCCGAGCGTGACGACTTTGCCTTTCTGTTCGGCCTGCGTCACGATGCCGTCCGGCCAGGTCGACGGCTTATTCGTGCCGTACAATACGGCAGCGTCGAACACTTCGCCGAATGCAGCTTCAATGCGCGGCCGGATTTGACCCCAGATGTCATAGTCAGCGTCGTCCAACACGGCCTCCGGGATCGGCACGATGACCGCGATTTCTTCAGCTTCCAAGAACTTGTTTTTCCAGTCGACTTTCGTGGTTTGCTTGCGACCGGTGTCGCCATTCACAAAATAGGCCATCGGCAAGCTGTTCAGCACCGGCATGCGGCGCTGTTTCGCCGTCATGTTCGGCAGGCGCGTGGCCAGCTGCATGACAGCCGAATACTGCGGCACGCCCTGGATGATTTCCCGAGCCACTTCCTCGGGAATCAAGGCTTCCGCGTCGGTGCGTTGGATCGCGTTTACTGCCACTTTCAATCACTCTCCCAAATAAATCTAGCGCCCTAAGGCGCCTCTGATCAGGTCATTCATTGAAAAACCGGCCTTACCTCCGGCACCGTTGCTGGGCGGTGTGCGTCCGCCCGCTGCCATGCGCTTCGTGACTTCCTCGGAAACTGCGGCATCCCACAGCTTCTTGAAGTCTTCGATGCGTTTTTTCGTGTCATCGACGTCTTCGCCGAGGACGAACGGCTTGAACTGGATCGGCAATTGTGCAGCCGCCAGCAGGTTCGTCGCTTCAAGTTCGACCGTCTGCCGCTTCAGCGCCGCTTCCTTCTCGAACAATTCGCGACGCTGTTTCTCCAGTTCATATTTGATCCGTTCTTCCTCGGTCATCTTTTCTTTGAGCAGGGCTTCTTTCTCCTGCTCAAGCTGCTTCAGTTGCTTCACGTACTGCGTCCTGACCCGGTCCTCGGCTGACTGGATCTGCTTCTGCAGCCAGGCTTCCATTTCGGGAGTCGGTTTAAAATCGCCTCCCTGGCCGCCTGGATTGCCTTCTGAGCCGCCTTGTCCGGTTCCGGCTCCAGTACCACTACCTTGGCCTCCTTGTTGGCCCTGTGCGCCTCCTGCGGCGCTACCAGTTCCCCCACCTTGGCCACCTTCTGCCGAATAAAACGGCATGCGTTTCAGCAGATATTCAAACATGATTCATTCCTCCATTGTCGAGTTCGGCCATGCCGACGCCCTGCGCAGAGTTCGCCGACACCCGCCCTCAGTTTTTTTTGAAAATGAAAAAGCCGCTCGTTTGAGCGACTTTTTGAAAACAGGGGTATTTTCATTTTTTCAAGATTTCAAATTCGTCTGGCGGGTACAGATAATCCTCGCCACTTTCGTCCACGATGCGATACCAACCTTTTTCCACACTCAAAACACGGTATATTTTCCCGTGTATGAGCGTCATCGGGCTACCTTTTCCGATGTACCGGACGATCACGAAACACACCCCGGCTCAATCGAGCCAACGCTTAACTTTGTACTCTATTTTACCAATGTTTTTCGCCTCGTACCAGTGGATTTCAGCCGGCCGTTCTTCTCCGTCAAATATGACGGTGGCAGTCCCCCTCATCTTCTTCCAATCTTTCGGAGTGGTCAGCGCCCCATTTTCAAGCGGATAGTTTTTTATCAGGCGCTGAACTTCACGAATCTTTTTCCCCTCAGCGATTGGAAGAACACCCGTGATGTAGCTCCCCTCCTTGAGAACAGCGCGCGATTCGCCGAATACTCGAACTGACTTCGGAACCTTCACGTAAATTCGTTTGGCTACAGGACCCAGACTTCGCGGAACGGCTTCATGATTGCTCATTCGCATATTCCGCCATTCCTCGAACGAAAGATCCGCCAGTTCTTTGTGTGTTTTCCGATGCACCTCCGCGATCCGGTACGTCGCAAAGCACCGGCAGTTGATGTCATGCGCGGCAACACCGGTGTTTCCCGGCGCCTTCCCGCGGCCGCCGGATGGCAACAGCTCGAAATCCTCGTCTACCGGGACTTCCTGCCCGTCCATGAGCCGATGGTTGGCTGCCGCCGTGCGCCGCACCTTCTCGTCGTGCATCGAGTTCCACTTTTTCATCATCACGACGCCCTGCGCCGTCGCGTGCTGCGCGCTGGCCAGCGTCGCCGCCTCCTGGATTCGGTGAGCCTCGGTCCGGACGATCCGGACGGTGTCCGCATGGCTGGTATTCAGCACATCCCGGACGTTCGCGGTCATTTTCCGAAGCGTGCTGCCCTCGACCAGGTCGGCCGTGATGCGGCGGAACAACTCGTCGATGGTCTGCTTTCGCAGCCTGGACAGTCGTCCTTTCAACGTCCGGCCGCCGATCGGCTCCTCGATGATGCGGTCGATGTGTTCGAGCGGCACCGCAGCATATGCAAGACGCGCCCGGCTCTCCCGCTCAATCGCCCAGGCCATCCACTCATACGAATGCGAATACGCCTGCCGAAGCAGCCGCCGCAGCGCCCGCTGGTTCTTCGCACTCATCTTGTCCACCTGGGCCATGATCTGCTTTTCCAGGCGACGCAGGCGGTTGTACTTGGCCATTTCCTCGTAGGTGAGCTTCCCATCGGTTTCGAGCTTAGCGTACAGCAGACCGATCTCGGCGATGATGCTGTGAAGCGCGATTTCGAAGTTCCGGCGGATCTGCGCCTCGACGGCCGCTGTCTGCTTCTCGTTGGCTTTGCGCAGCTCGTCCTCGTACTTGTCCAGGCTCATACAGCATCATCGCCCTCGTCGTCTGGCAGATCCAGTTCCGGGATTTCGTCCCGTTCTCGCTGCATCAGCTCGATCTCGTACTGCGCGTCGTCGACGAACGACAGCTGGCTGAGCCGCGTCTGCTCGCTGACCATGCCTTTCAGCTGGCGAGTCGCCTGCGCTTCATAGAGAAGATCCCGCGGGAAGTTCCGCTTAAACTCGTACCAGACGTTCAGCGGGTCGAACCGGAGCGAAGGAGTTTTCATTTTCCACGGACCGGCGAGCAGCTCAAACATGCGTTTCGACGCGGATCGGAACTTGTTTTCGAAGAAGCCAGTCTTCATCTCCAACCCGAGAAGCCGGTATTTCCGGGCCTCCCCGGACTGCGCCCCGCCGCCGAATGCATCGTCCGACAGGTCGGGTGTCTTCGAAAACCGATAGATGTTGTCGTGCAGGCGATCCAGATGGTGCTCCACGATGGCGTCATCCAGCTGCTTCGTGATGAACTTAATGTCGCCGCCATCCGGGACACTGAACGCTCCGGTCCTGCGCGCCTCGTTGAGCGTTTCCTCGTCGATCTGGCCGCCAACAAACGCCATGTACGCTAGGCGGAACGCCTCGATCTCGCTGTTCACGTCGGACATGGTCCGATCATAGGCGTCGATCAGGCTGAGCACCTTCTCGGCATCGCCCTGCAGCTCGGCATTGTTTGGGAACCCGACGACCGGGCACATACCGAACGGATGAAGCTCCGGCGGCTTTTCGACCTGGTACGTCCCGCTGTTCGACCGCGTTTCGATGAAAAAGTGCGTGTACGTCTCGTCGTAAAACTCCACTTTCCGGATCGGGCTGTCGCGTTCGTCAAGCACCGTGTACACGTACAGGGCGTAATCCGGCTCCGTGATGTCGCCGGTGGTCGTCAGGAACACCGTCCCGAATGCCGGCAGGTTCTTTGCTCGCTCTCGGGCCTGTTTGTCAATGTAAAGGAGCCTGGCTCCGTATCCGCAGATCGCGGCCATCTTCGTGACCTCGACGTCCAGGTCGGGCAAATTGTTCAGAGCTGCGAACCGCGTGATGAGGCCCTGGGCTTCCTCGTAATTCGGATCGTCCTTCGCGTAGTTGTAGCTGATCGGATTCCCGGCGAAGTATCCGACTTTCATGTCAACGATCTCGCCAAAAAAATCGTTGGCCACGCGATTGTTGACCTTGCGGTCGTCGTCTAGGCGCCTTTGATAGATGGGCACCCCATCCGGATCACCCAAATATCGCAGGTACAGCCTCTTCATCTCCGCCTGTCGCGGCTCAAATTTTCGAAGAATGCGCTGCACCAGCTCAGGCGTGATGCCGCCCTTCTGGATTTGCTCAATCTCGTAACTGAAATCCGGGAGCAAGCTATGTCACCTCCTATCTGGCGATGGTCGGCGCGGCAGCGATCCGGCCCTTGAACAGAACCGTATGCACAAAATAACGATCACCGTCCAACTGGTGATCGTTCTGCTTCACCGGCTTGTCCTCGCCGCGTTCAGCCGCTTTTTCGTCCCAAACGTAAGAAGCAAATTCTCGGAACGTCTCCTTGCAGCAGTCATTGTATTTGATCATCCCTTGCACAAGAGCCGTCGCCACATTTCGAATACCGTCTAGCACGTCATTCACGGCTTTCATCACCGTGTACTTGCCGTGCTTGCGGATCGTCGCGATGAAAGATGCCGCCGACGGGTCCACGATGATCGCCCGGGGCCGGATGTCACCGAGGAACTGAACCAGGTCAGCGTAGTACTCCTCGTCCGTCTTTTGCCGGCTGCGGTTCCGCCCGTCGTAATGGTACTCCTTTACCTTGTACCAGACACCGTCATGCAGCCCCCACAAACCGAACGTCGTCGGGTTCTGTGTGCCGTAGTCCACGCTGACGTAGTATTGGCGGTAAGGTCGGTCGACCGTCGGCACGACATGCTTCCCGCCGACTTCCGGGTCGAACATGTCGTATATGAGGCCCTCCGCCATCACCCACAGACCGAGGATGTAGCGCTTAAAGAACACGCCGGAATACATCCGGCGGTAGCGCTCCTTCACCCGTTCGGACAAGCTCAGGTTGTCATCCATGGTGAAGTGCAGGTGGAGCGCGTTTTTCTCTTCCAGCTTGTCCAGCCATTCGAGCTTGAACCAGTGATACGGGCCGGCGGGGTTGCAGTTGAACCACAATTTTGCCCCATCGACCGAGCAGCGCGCCGTCGCTTGGTTGACAAACGACTGCGGCATCAGCGCGACCTCGTCGAAGAACATGCCAGCCAGCGTGATGCCCTGAATCAGGTCCTGCGAGCGCTCGTCCTTTCCGCCGAACAGGAAGAAGTAATTTTCCTTGCTACCACGCCTGATGATCAGTAGATTGTCCGCCCGCCGGTCCTCGACGCGGTAACCGCGACTGAACAGCATCTGCTTGAGCGGCCCGATCACGTTCCGCCGAAGCGCCCCGATCGTTTTGCCGGCCATGCCAAATTGCTGGCCGTCGAAGGTCTCCATCGCCCAGACGACATAGCTGAACGACATCGACGATGTTTTCCCGGCACGCACGGACCCGTCGCAGATGATCGCGTCCTTGTCGCGGTGCGGACTCTCTGGCATCCACCACGTCAGGACCATGAGCTGCTTTTTGCTGAACGGATGCCAGCGGAACGTGGGCTTAATCTTCCTCGCCGTCAGGCTCGCCATTGTTACCCCACACCTCCGCCGTCTTGCCGCGCAGCGCTTCTATGAAACCATCGTCGCTCGCTTCGTCCGGATCATTCGCGGCATTCTTGCGCTTGATCTCCTCCGTCTCCGCCTTCACCTTCGCAATCTGCGCCTGCATCAGCTCGATCTTCGCCCGCCTTTCGTCGTCCTCGGGCGCCATCGCGAGGAACTGGCGGATCGCCGATCGGAGCTCCCGGTTGATGAGCGCGAACGCCTTCAGCTGGGCCGCTTCTTTATCCCAGGCGAATTGCAGCTCCCATTCACACTCACTCAGCTTGCCGCCTTCCTTTACTCGTTTCAGCTCGCGTGTCGTGTCATTTTTGCCCTGAACAAACATGATCCGCTGCGCCCATAGCATTTTGGCGTAGGCCAGTTCCACGCCATGCCAGAGCATGTCCAGCGGATCGAGGTTCTCAACTTCCTTCATGAGATCCTGCATCTCGTCGGGTAGCAGCTTCCGGTAGAGTCCGTGCTTCAGCGCGTTCTGGTTTCCCTTCGGCGCTCCGCCTCCCCGGTTGCCAACGGCATTTTTGTTTCCCCTCGGGGCGCCGCGAGGCCGCTTGGCCGGGATCTCGTCCCACTTGTCCAGGTACTTCCACTTGCGAATGAGCACGTCGGACACACCGAGCTCCCTCGCAATGTCGACCAGTTTCATCTGCCGACCGGATTTCAGCCAGAGCTGGAGCGCCTTTTTGCGGTTGTCGCTTCGGGGTCTGGACACTACATTCACCCCACCTCCGACACTGATCGAAGATTTGAGTTTGAAAGAACGGAACGCTGCGTTTGGTAACGCTCCGTTACCAATGATAAACGCAACTTCCGACAAAGCCGCGCGTTCGATCTCTTCCAGTTTGTGGTTCTGGACTAACCCATAACATACATTCTGTTGCACTCATAAATTCTCGATTTCGATTGATTCTTCTAGGCTTCTTTTTTGGTGATGTCGTCCGAGTGCAACACTTCATGAATTATGCGTACTTCAGGCGACGAATTGCGGCGTCCATGAGGTCTTGTGTGAGCCCCAAATACATCAAAGTGACGGTTTCCGACGTGTGATTGAACATCTTCATTAGTAACGCCAGATTGCGTGGATCCTGCATGTACAGGTGGTAACCCCAAGTCTTTCGCATGGTGTGCGTTCCGATGTCTGTCAGGCCAAAATGGTCCGCCGCCTCCCGCAGCATTTTGTAAGCGGTCGATCTATCGATCGGCCGGCCGGCGAACCCGGTGTTCTTTTTCCGCTGTCTGGACTGGAACAGGTACTCGTGATCCTGCTTGCCGCGAATAAAAAAATCCAGGTCCTCTCGGATCGCTGGATGAATGATGAACCGTTTCCGTTTACCCGTCTTAGATTCGACGATGTCGATATGCGTGCCGCGCACCTGGCCGACTTTCAGGTTCAGGAGGTCGGACACCCGCAGGCCGCTGTACACACCGAGCGAGAAAAAGATGTAATTCCGGAAGTTCCGGGTCCGGAAATATTGGCGGATCGCTTCGACCATTTGCGGGTCGCGGATCGGCTGAACGAAATTCATTCGCCCATCACCTCGCCAGCAGCCAAATGATCAGCGCCCAAAATGGAATACAGACTGCCAGGCCGTGCCGCAGTCCGCGAAAGAATGCCAACGGGTCTTCTCTCATTTGGCCCACCGCCTCATGTATTCCCGCCGCTCCCGCCGATTCCTCGGCGCCGGCTCCGCAAACGGCGCCAGGCGTCGAATCATTCGACGGATCCATTTCATGACTTCACAACCCCCGTCCGTTTGTCCTTCCGGTACGGATTGACAACCCAAATCACACCATGCCGCCGGCTGATCCAACCAGCGAAGTTCGTGGGCAATTTCATCTTCTTCAACACGAATCTCACCTCATGAAATGACGAAGGCCGGCGCTTTCAAGCGGCCGGCCAGGATCCCGGGGCCCGCTCAATCCGCGCCCGGTCGCGGTCAAGGAGGCGTGCAGCTCCTGCACGATTTCCCCCTCGTGCAGGCCCATGACGTGCTG
>Ga0310827_101664_pt1 | contig 11177 bp, 8 predicted proteins | sample WT_ome_2_FD_201309 | JGI IMG/M metagenome (GOLD analysis project Ga0310827, IMG submission 201309) | Sorghum-adapted microbial communities enriched on wild type (WT) sorghum from Joint BioEnergy Institute, Emeryville, California, United... ... | reverse complement strand
CGGCTTTTGGCAAGGTGACGCCCATTTTGCGCATGTTCGATGTTGGCAAGACGAAGGAATTTTACCTGGATTTTCTGGGCTTCCAGGTGGACTGGGAGCACCGGTATGAGGAAGGACTCCCGCTCTACATGCAAATTTCCCGCGGAGAATGCATTCTTCACTTGTCAGAGCATTATGGAGACGGCAGTCCCGGAGCGGCGATCCGCATCGAAGTTTCGGGAATCGAGCGGCTGCATGCCGGGCTGATTGCCAAATCCTTCAAATTTGCCAGACCGGGGCTGGAAACAACCCCTTGGGGCAGCAAAGAAATGACGGTGACGGATCCTTCCGGAAACCGTTTGAATCTGTACGAGCAGAGCAGATAACCGCTTTCGCAGCCGGTGACGGAAATTTGGGGAAAACAGATGCAACGGCTGCCCTGGTGCTTGCGTAGTGATTGTCGGGGATGCGCGGAAATGAAAGAAAAAGGGAGAGGGAACCGAATGAAGAAGCTGGGATGGAAAGGGTACGGGTTGTGCGCGTTGGCACTGCTTCTGCTCATCGCTTCCGGCTGTCAGTCCGCCGGCGGCGTGGATTTGAATCAGGCGCTGCTGAACAACGCGGCCGTGAAGTCGATGGAAGGAAGCGGACAGCTTTCGCTGGAATTGAAGGTCGATCCGGCCTCGGCGGCCGATCCGGAGGAACGGCAGCTTGCCGGGTTGTTCAGCAGGCTGGGGGTGACGCTGGATTCCGTGAAGCAGCAGGATCCGCGGCATTTATCGGCAAAAGGAGCTTTTACATACGCCAAGGGCAGCATTCCATTCGCCCTGTCGGTTGCGGACCATCAAATGACGGTTCAGATCGAGGGAGCCGGACAGCCGATTGTCTTCGATAATCTGCGGAACGGCGCGAACGAAGCGCCCGCCTGGGCGGAAGCGCTGCAGAAGGAGCTGGCCACCCAATCGACGGACATCGCTTCGCTCGTCGCCTCCTATGTGATCGGAAAAACCGGCAACCCGCCGAAGATCGATGTGCAGAGCGTGACCGGAAAGGTCCATAACGAATCGCTGGCCCTCAAGCAGGTGCACGTGGAGATGAGCGGAACCGATCTGTTGAATCTGCTCAAGGGCCTGCTCACGAACATATCCATGGACGATCAGGGGCTTCGGGACCTGCTGGGACAGCTGTACGATTTGCTGGCTCCGGCCCTGCTCGATGCGGCCAAGGCAGGCGGTCAGGACTCCCCTGCAACCGGCATGCTTTCCGACAAGGAAGCGGCCGTGACCATGGCCGCCGCGCAGATTCACACGGCAGTCCGGGGCGCCCTGGACCGCCTGAACGCTCCTCCGGCTTCCCGGGAGGATAAGGCGGATATTCAAACGTACCTGGATCAGGTCAGCCTCAAGCTGGATTGGTATGTGGACGGCGCTTCAAGGATTCGCAAGCAGAATTTCGATCTGAACATTCCCGTTCCGGCTGGGGAAGGCGGCCGGCTGATCGAGCAAATCCGCCTCAGCGGGACGAGCGAGAACTGGAATTGGAATCAGCCGGTCGAGGCCGATCTTCCGGATGCCCGCAGCGGTGTGGCGGCCGGGGATCTGACCGCGCGGAAACTCCTGTCGCTGTTCGATCCGAATTCCGCCGCATACAAGCTTCTGAAGGACGATCTGCACATCACCCGCAAAAGGGTGAACCTGTTCGTGGAAGATCATGCCGACCAGGCTTCCGCGACTCATCCGTACATCAAGAATGAAGTGACGATGGTGCCGGTCCGCTTCGTGTCGGAGGAACTGGAGGCCGAGGTGAAGTGGAACCAGGAGAAACAGCAGGTGACGATCACCGACGCCGAAAGCGGGACGACGATTGTCCTTGCGATCGGCAGCCCGGCCGCCACGGTGAACGGCCGGGAAGTGACGCTTGAGGCTTCCCCCGAGCTTACGGCGGATACAACCTTCGTTCCCGTCCGTTTCATCGCCGAAGCGCTGGGCGCAAAGGTCAGCTGGAACAACGATGCGCGCATGGTGGAGATGATCCGCGAGTAATGCGCCGCGTCCCGAAACGTCCGGTTCAGGCAATTCGCTTGCCTGGCCGGATATTTTTTTTCCCAAAACGATATAGGAACTATCGCCAGCCGCAGATGGCCATCCCCGCATGACTTTGGCCGGAGATTTTTCTTGGGCTGCGGGGCCGCCGGCGTTCGAAGCCCGGGGCAGACGCAAAATCGCTGTACGAGAAGGGGACTAGTCCGGCAGCGGCTGTCCGGCGAGCACGGCCCATTCGAGCTTCCGCAGCCCGAAGCCGTGTTCACCGGTCATTTCGAACGCCTCCGGCGGACGAACGGTTTTCAGATATTTCAGACCGTCCGTTGCGCGGCACCACCAATCGTACCGGTTGACCGGAGGCAGGCTGCGGTCCTTCCAGGCTTCGGCAAGCGGGGGGCTGTAAAGCCGCGGAGCGCCGCGGCGAAGCCGGTTTCCCTCCATCCGGGACGTGTACCCGGCCGCGGCCGGTTCGGTACGTTCGCGGGAGAACAGGGAAGGCCAATAATCGGCCCGCGACCCGGTGTGCGCCTGCCGCCTGGCAAACCGCAGGGCTCCGTCATGAACGTCGGGGATGCCAAACAGGGTGGCGTACAGTTTTTTGCCGAATTCTATGCGCTCCTCCAGATCGGTGAAATCCTCCAGGATCAACCCGGCCAGCCGCAAGGCGCCCTCTTCATTTACCGCAGTCGGATTCGGCTGCGAACCGGTGTCATAAGGAAAAACAACCTGATTCAGCTGCAGCAGCGCCTGCCCCCGAAAAGGCAGCGTCCGGAATACATGCTCCCGGTAGTACGGATCGCGGACAATCCTGCCTTCGATGTAGCTCTGCTCGTTCACAATCAGCGAGACGGTCAGCAGCGCCGGGTCGCTCCGTTGCCAGAACTGTTCCCATACGGGGCGCATGAACGCCGAAACATAAAATTCGGGAAGCAGGTGAAAAAGGGGGCGCCCCCGCCGTCTGCTTTCCAGGTACAGCAGCAGCTGCGGATAAGCATCCTGAAAAATCAGCGCATTGGCCGATTCGAGAAAGGAGAACAGATTCTCAATCAGCCGTTCGCCGAGAAGCCGGGGAAGCAGCTCGCCCCGCAGATCGGTCATCGACCAGCCGCTGTTGCGCGAAACCATATGGGCAAGGAAGGCCCAGTGCAGTTCGGGAGCTTTGAAAAACACGGAGCGGTACGCCTCGGTCCGGGTCACGTTGTTGCGGTTGGCCGCCTGCGTCTCCAAGCGGATGCGGTCCGAAAGCCGCCGTTCCTCCGCCGTCAGGGAGGGGATCCGGATCGCCTTATTTTCCTGCGGCTCCCCCAGCCGGTTCCGCAGCCGCCGAACGCTCCTTCGGGAGATGGCTATTTTGCCGCGGGAACGGCCGTGCCTGAATCGCGTCCAGGTTCCGGCCTTCAGGCGAGTCCAGAGCTTTTCCCACCAAGGAACGGAGAATTTCCACCTGCTTTCCCGGCAGCTTTGTGAAGAATTGTGTGAATTCGACGATGGCATGTCTGGCGGTTCCCCTTTCCGGTGATCTGCTGAATAAAGTTTTCCCCATTTCCCATGTTTCGTTCCCGCTTGACATCTTCCGGAGGCAGGGCGCAGCGGATTTTTCTTGACTTTTCCCAAACCCCATGCAACCCCATGCAACTTACTCCCGGTTCCGCCCGTCTAATACACAAGAACTCCGAAATATGGCAATGTTCACCGGAACCTAGAACGTGATATCCATTCTGGAAGGAGGTGGCATCGTGAAGGGATGGAGGCATGTCAAAAGAACGGCCGCCGGTTTCGTTCTGCTTCCGCTGATGCTGTTCGGCGGGACCGGCTGCGCCCGGGTACAGGGATGGGATGCGAAAAAAGCGCTGATCGACAATGCGGCTGTCGTATCGTATGAAGGTCAGGCCAGCCTTTCCTTTGAAGTATTGAAGGAACCCGGAACCGCGATGTCGGAGGAAGCGGAGCAATTGACCGCCGCGTTGCAGGGCGCGAAAATTTCGCTGGATTCCATCGCGAAGCAGGATCAGACCCACGCATCGTATCGCGGAACGTTTACATTCGCCGGCCAGACCGTTTCGTTTCGCGGTTTGCAGGACGGCAGCGCCGTAACGCTCCTGCCGGAGAACGCCAGGCGGCCGATCCGGTACGAGGGCGGGCTTGCCGGCTTCAATCCCTGGAACGTTTTTTCCCTGACGGAGGACCAGCGGGAACAGCTGAGAGAAAAAACAGTCGCCCTGCGTCCGCAGCTTTACGCATTCCTTCTCGACAAGGCCCCGGGTCCGGCAAAAGCGGCCTTATCCCGGACCGAAGATACAATCAACGGCCAGACCGTTCAGGTTGCGAGACTGGAATTCCGGATGGAGGGTGACGAGCTGCGCGGTTGGATGCGATCCCTGCTTTTGGGCATACTGGGCGACGAGGCGGGAATTGCCGGGCTTGTCGGCCAATGGTACGATTTGCTGTCCCCGGCATTTACCGGGGAAGGTTCGCCGGTGGAAGAGCTTCTGTCCCGGCGCGAGACGGCGGTTCCCCTGCTCAAAACGATGGCCCAGGGATATTTGACCCGGCTTTACCAGGATCTGGACCCTGATCAGGGCGAGCCTTCAAGCCGGACGGCTTCGCGGATCCTGGCGATTCGCTCCGTTCAGGCGACGGCTGACTTCGATGCGGAGATGAGGCTGCGCAAAGCCGATTTCGATCTGGTGATCATGCCATCGGATCTGGACATGGCGGGAACCCGCGGGATTCACATCAGCGGCAGCCTGGAACGCTGGAAACTGAACGGTCCGGTGCAGGCGGAAGCGCTGAATTCCGATAACGCGGTTGACATCGGCCCCGAATCGGAACCGTCCCTCCTGCTCGCGGCTTTCGACGAAACGTCGCCCGTTTACCGGCTGTTGCAGGATACCTTTCATGTCAATCGCCGGGTGATCCGCGTACATGTGGGGGAAGACGATCCGCCGGATGGAAAGACGCCCTATATTCGGGACGGATCGGCACTGATTCCGCTCAGTCTGGCCGTCGAAAAGCTCAATGCCGAAGTCCTGTGGGACAATACCCGGAGCCAGGCCGTCATCACGGACAGCCGTACCGGAACGGAGGCGGTGTTTACCCCGGGAAGCGACAGCGCAATGCTGAACGGGCGGCCGGTTCCTCTCGGGGTTCCCGCCGAGCTGGCGGCCGGTACCGTCTTTGTTCCGCTGCGGTTTTTGGCCGAATCGTTCGGAGCAAAGGTCAGCTGGGACAACCGGACAAGAACCGTGATGATCGTCCGGGAATAAAACCGCGGCGGACGTTCAGAGAAGAATGCGGCGGTTCAAGTTCTCATGATTACAGGTGGTGCGGATATGCCGGGAAACTTTCGATCGGGGAGCGTATTGCTCCTGGCAGCGGTGCTCGTTATGGTATGGTCCGCATGCGGCGGCGGCTTCATCCTGCGGTCCGGGCTCGCGCAGGCCACGCACCCGCAGGCGGGGAGAGGGACGTTGCCGGAACCGTCGCCGCCGGCGGTACCGGAACCGCCTGCGGCGATTCCGGGGCCGGCCCTGTCCGGCGGCGCCGAGGGCAATCCCGGTCCTGCCGGGCAAAACCCGCCGGACGGCGGCGCCGCTCCGGAGGTGCGCAGGGTAACCCTGGCGGCGGTGGGAGATGTACTGATCCACAGCTCGATTTATAAAGACGCCCGCACAAGCCGGGGATACGATTTCCGTCCGATGCTGGCCAGGGTCAAGCCTTACCTGGAAGAAGCGGATATTGCCATGGCGAATCAGGAGTCGATGATCGGCGGAGAGGAGCTGGGACTGTCGGATTACCCCCGTTTCAACAGCCCCTTTGAAATCGGCGACGCGCTGAAGGAGGCCGGGATCGATGTCGTCAATCTGGCCAACAACCACACGCTGGACGGCGGGCCGGCGGCTGTTCTCCGGGCGATCGGCCACTGGAAACAAATCGGCATGATGTATACCGGCGCCTTTGCATCCGCGGAGGATGAACAAACCCTGAGGATAATGACGAAAAATGGAATCACGCTCTCCTTTTTATCTTACACCTATGGCACCAACGGAATTTCCGTGCCCCGGGACAAGCCGTATCTGGTCAGCCTGATTGACGGAAAGAAGGTGGCCGCCGATATCGCCAGGGCCCGCCAGGCCTCCGACGCCGTCATCGTCAATGTTCACTTCGGCACGGAATACGAGCAAATGCCAAACAGCGCCCAGCGCCGGTTCGCACAGCTGGCGGCCGATGCCGGCGCGGCAGTCATTATCGGGCATCATCCCCATGTGCTGCAGCCGGCGGAATGGGTCCGGACTCCCTCGGGGGACCGCGCATTCGTTATTTACTCCCTCGGAAACTTTCTTGCCGGACAGGAAGGAGCCCGGGAGCGGACCGGAGGCATTCTCCAGCTGGACCTGCTCAAAACCGTGCAGGCGGGACGCAGCAGGGTGACGGTGGAGAATCCCCGTTTTTTGCCCACATGGATCTCCCGCATTGGCTGGCGGCACTATCAAGTACTGCCGCTGGCGGAGACTCCGGCCACCCAGTTATCGGACGTTCCTTCCCGCCTCCGGGAAACAGAACAGCATTTGACACAGCGGATGCCGGAATTGCGGTTTATGCGGCCCGGGGAAGACGGGACCTCCCGATCCCCATAAAGGCCGCGGACGCGGGCCTAAACGGAAGGAGAGCCTCCACGCGGATGAGGCTGTCACCTCAAGCCGTTGCCTATTCAAATTGCCGTCAGACCGGCCGATATTTTACCTGACGGGAATCTACAGAGGAAGCGGAGATGAGTGATTGACAGCACAAGAGCAGTACCGAATACCTGATGTTATCCGCGAATATATAGGGGGGGAATTGACAATCGGGACCGCCTCCGGGAAAAGGTCAATGACGCTGCGGATTGACGGATGGAAGGGAAGGTTTGCCCTGAAAATGGCTCCCGGGAAGGACGGCCGCCGCGCACTTGCCAGGGAAAAATACAACCTGGAACATATGAAGCCGCCCGGCATTCCAATGCCCAAAGTCCATCTCTATATGGAAGGAGTCCGGGGGCGGGAGCCGGTGACCTGGCTGCTTACTTCCTGGCTGCCCGGGAAACCGCTCGAGGATTGGCTTGCGAACGGATCGCTGTTGTCCGCGCGATACGACCTGCTTTACCGGTTCGGCCAGGCTCTGGCCTCGCTTCATTCGGTAACCGCGCCGGGTGGAGATCCGGGGCCGGGCGCAGAGCCTCCGGTGCTCGTTCACCGGAATTGCACGCTTGATCATGTGCTTGCCGATGAGGAAGGCCGGATTACCGGCTTGACCGGGTGGGATGAGGCGGGTTACGGCAATCCCCTCGAGGATCTTTGTCTGGCTACCCGTCCGCTCCCCTGCGCGTTTTTGCGCTTTGGGGATTTTCAGTCCTTTTTCGAAGGCTATGGAAGGACTCCGGACTACAGGTTTGAGTGGAAACGTTCATGAAAATGGCGGGATTTGCACACACGGACAAGAGGGAGCCGCCCCGTGAACCGCTTGAAGCCGACGCCGGCCCGATCTGATTGACATTTGCCGCCCGGAGTGCTATAACAAAGACAAATTGCGGGATGGCTGCCGCACTTTTTGGGGAGGGATTGGCCATGAGACAGATCAGAACCGAACAGGAATTTGAAGAGACTATTGCGCAGGACAGGCCGACCGTCGCCGTTTTCAAGGCGACATGGTGCAAGGACTGTCATTTCATAGAGCCCTTCATGCCGGATGTGGAGAAGAAGTACGAGGCTAAATTGCAATTTGTGCACGTGGACCGCGACGAGCTTCCGGATCTTTGCGCAAAGCTGAACATTCTCGGCATTCCCAGCTTTGTCGCCTTTCGCGGCGGGAAGGAATTGACCCGATTTGTCAGCAAACTCCGCAAAACAAGGGAAGAGATCGAACAGTACCTCGACCGGACCGTTGAAGTCGCCGCGGCAATGGCTCCGTAATGGCGCGGCAGCCCCGGTTCCCGCCTCCGCCCGTTTTCGGGAGGTGAGGGCCTGGGGCTTTCTTTGTTTTGTAACAATTCCGCATGGATTCTCCCCTGATTTGCGCTATAATGTAAGGAGAATTCAACCAGCATAGAAAGTAAGTGAGTGATTCATGCGTCATGCCGTAAAATGGATTGTGCAAATTACCACATTTGGCATGTTTCTTGTTCTGCTCATGGGTGTACTCGTGACCAAGACCGGTTCGTCGCGGGGGTGCGGGGACGACTGGCCGCTCTGCAATGGAAAATTCGTACCGGCCTATACCATCGAGTCGATGATTGAATACAGCCACCGTTTTGTGACCGGATTGCTTGGTCTGTTCGTGATCGCGTCCGTCTTTGTGGTGTTCCGCTACATTCGCCGCAAGGATGCAGGCATTTACGTCCTGATGGCCTTATTTTTTACGCTGCTTCAGGCGGTGCTGGGCGCCATGGCCGTCGTCTGGCCGCAGTCTTCGGCTACGCTCGCCCTGCACTTCGGTTTTTCGCTCATGGCCTTTGCCAGCACGCTGCTGCTTACGCTTGCCACGCGCGATTGGGCGGCCGGTACGGAAGGAAGCGCGAAACGGGGATTTCTTTCCTTCCGGCCGGCGGACGAATCCGTGAAGATGACCCCCGGCTTCATCGCCAAGGTCTGGATTGTCGCTTTGTACTGTTACGTGGTGGTGTATGTCGGAGCCTTCGTCCGGCATACCGATTCTTATGCCGGATGTACCGGCTGGCCGCTGTGCAACGGCAAAGTCATCCCCGAATTGGCGGGAGCCGCCGGCATCGCGTTTGCCCACCGGGTGGCCGCCCTGCTGCTGTTTGTCAGCATTGCCTGGCTGTTTTTTTCCGCCCGGAAGGAATACGGGAACGTTCCGAAGATCCGGAAATCGGCCGGCTGGGTTTTCGCTCTGGTCAGCCTGCAGGTGCTCAGCGGCGGTTTTGTCACTTACGCGCTCGGTTCGGACTGGTATTTGCTGGCCAGCCTGATTCATACCGTATTGGTATCGTGTCTGTTCGGTGTCCTTACCTATCTTTGCGCCCTGACCTTCAAATACCGTCAGGCGGAGGAGCGGCTGGAAACCAAGGGGCTTCAGCCATCCGGCCATAAATCGTAAACTTGGCCGGGAAAAGATAAACAGCGAATTTCCAAGCTCTGCGGCAGCGGAGCTTGCTTGGTACATGGCGGCCCAGCGCCGGCGCCGCCGCCTGGCATATGTGCGATGAAAGCGGGAACAAATCGGGACGGCGCCGGCCGCTGCGGCCATGGCGGCGTAATCCGTTGCCGGACGGGAGTCCGGGCGCGGCGGAACCGGTTGCGGCATTCCCCGGCGGACATGCCGTCCGCTGCCTTTGATACCGATTCTGAGGAGGACGTAATGGTTTTTAGCAATTTACGCGATTTCTTGCAGGCGCTTGGACGAGAGAACGATTTGGCGGAAATCAGCGCGCCTGTCGACCCCTATCTGGAAATTGCCGAAATTCACCGGAGGGTCATCGACGAAGAGGGACCGGCTCTGCTGTTCACCAACGTCAAGGGGAGTCCGTTCCCTGTTGTCACGAATTTGTTCGGCACCGCCCGGCGCGTCGACCTGGCTTTCGGCCCGCGGCCGGAGCAGTTCGTCAGGCGTGCGGTGAAGGCGCTCGAGTCGCTGCTTCCCCCGACGCCGCAGGCACTGTGGAAGGAGCGGGAGCTGCTGTGGAACCTCGCGCGTGTCGGGACGCGCAAGGTACCGGCCGGAAAAGCGCCCGTGATGGACGTATGCGATCGCACGACCCCGCTGGCCCAGCTCCCTGCCTTGACGTGCTGGCAGGAGGACGGCGGGCCTTTCGTCACGCTGCCGCTCGTGTATACGGAGCATCCCGACGGGCATCATCCCAATTTGGGCATGTACCGCATGCAGATCTTCGACGATCGTACGACGGGGATGCACTGGCAGATTCATAAAGGCGGCGGCTTTCACTACCATGAGGCCGAGCGGCGCAATCAGGCGCTGCCCGTAACCGTCTTCCTCGGCGGCCCTCCCGCGCTGATCGCTTCAGCGATCGCCCCGGTGCCCGAGCAGCTGCCCGAGCTAATGCTCGCTTCGCTGATTCTCGGGCAGAAGCTGCCGGTGGCCGACGATCCGCACGGCGGGCATCGGCTGGTGGCCGAAGCGGAATTCGCCCTTTGCGGCAGTGTTCCGCCGCATGTGCGGCGGCCGGAAGGACCCTTTGGCGACCATTACGGCTATTACTCGCTGACGCACGATTTCCCGGTCTTTCAGGTGGACCGGGTCTGGCATCGCAAAGACGCGATTTATCCGGCCACTGTGGTCGGCAAGCCGCGGCAGGAAGATTACTACCTGGGCGAATTCCTGCAGCGGCTGCTGTCGCCGGCTTTCCCGCTGGCCATGCCCGGTGTGAAGGATCTGTGGACCTACGCCGAGACCGGGTTCCACCCGCTGGCCGCCGCGGTCGTCAGGGAAAGCTACAAGCGGGAGGCCCTGACCTCGGCCTTTCGCATCCTGGGCGAAGGCCAGCTGTCCCTGACCAAATTTTTGATCGTGACGGACCAGCCTGTCGATTTGTCAAAGTTTCCCGTTCTGCTGGAAACGGTACTGGAACGGATGGACCCGCGCCAGGATCTGTTCATTTTCAGCCGAACCTCGCACGATACCCTGGATTATACCGGACCGAAATTGAACCACGGCAGCAAGGCGGTGCTGCTCGGAACCGGCGGCCCGGTGCGGGAGCTTCCCGGCGAATATGCCGGCGGAGAACTGACGGGCATAAGCAGGCTGGGCGTGTTTTGCAGAGGATGTCTTGTCGTCTCGGGCGAAACCTACACGAAGAATCCGCAGCTGCCGGAGAAACTTCTTGCTTTCAACGGGGAGCGACTGCGTGAATGGCCTTTTGTCGTGCTGACCGAGGATGCCGATGCCGCCCTGAAAGACACCACCGCTTTCCTGTGGACCGTCTTTACCCGGTTCAATCCGGCCACGGATATTTATGCGAGAGCCCGGCAGGACCGGCATCACCTTGGGTACGAGTTTCCCCTCATTATTGATGCCCGAATGAAACCGGGCTACCCCGACGAGCTGTTCGCGCGGGAAGATATCGTACAGAAGGTCAGCGCACGCTGGAAGGAATATTTTCCATCGTCGGTTTGAAATGATATCCATGGCGGCGGAACCGCCTGC
>Ga0310827_101660_pt1 | contig 11193 bp, 11 predicted proteins | sample WT_ome_2_FD_201309 | JGI IMG/M metagenome (GOLD analysis project Ga0310827, IMG submission 201309) | Sorghum-adapted microbial communities enriched on wild type (WT) sorghum from Joint BioEnergy Institute, Emeryville, California, United... ... | reverse complement strand
CGAGAGCTTCGAACGGATCCACCGCAGCAACCTGGTAGGCATGGGCGTCCTGCCGCTTCAATTCGCGGAAGGAGCGAGCTGGAAATCACTGGGCATTGAAGGCACCGAAACCTTCGATATCCTCGGCCTGGGCAACGACATCAAACCGGGGCAAAAGGTGAAAGTCGTTGCGACCCGCAAGGACAACAGCACCTTCGAGTTCGACGCAATCGTCCGTCTGGACAGCATGGTCGACGTCGATTACTACCATAACAGCGGCATTCTGCAGACGGTTCTGCGCCAAATGCTGGCTCAAACGAAATAAGTCTGCCGTAAACGAAACGCCCGGTTTTTGCGCCGGGCGTTTTTGTTATTTTTTTCCCGATTTCAACTGCTCGACCTGCTTGTCGATATCTTCTTCCGTCTCGCGAATGACTGTATTGATATCCTTGCCCGTGTACAGGTCCAGGGAATGGGTGTAGGCTATCCCCAGCGCCAGGCCGTCATATTCGGTCGGGTGCTTCGGATAATTCTGCCTGTTGTAGAAGGCGGCCTTCACATTCTTCCCCTTCGTATACGGCAAATCCGCACAGAACGCATCGATCGTCTCCTTCGTCAGGAGAAAAGGCTGCTCCCCGTTTCGCGAGATTACCGTCTGGGATTCCGGGGACAGGGCGGTTTGAACGACCTTGAACGCGGCATCCAGCACCTTGCTGCCCGGATTGATGAACATCCCTCGTCCGCCTGCGGCCTGGGCCGTCTTCGGGTATCCTTTGAACACCGGATAGGACGTCATGTCCCAGCGCATATCGGGCACGGTCTGAAGCCCTGCGGAAATCAGGTTGGGCACACCGGCCATGGCCACAATCTGCGTTTTGTAGAAATCCTCGTTATGCCATCTCGTAATCTTGTTCTTGTCCTGCGGGAACCGGTTGCCCGGGATGGCGATCAGCTGGCTCAGCAGTTCGTAGGCCATCCGCCACTCTTTGGTGGACAGATTGGCCTTGCCGGTTTTCGGGTCGAAGAAATCCCGCGTAATACCGCCGGCGAGAAAATGGATACTGTTATGGTCAAAGCCGATATACTGCGTTCCCCCGTCGGTTCGGGTCAGACGCTTGGCCAGATCGAGCACTTCGTCGAAGGTTATCCCGTCCTTCGGGTAGGGCACGCCAAATTTATCGAAGATATCCTTGTTGTAGAACAACCCGATAAAATTCGTGGAATACGGCAGTGTGATGATTCCCCCGTCTTTGCTGAAGGTTTTGACGTAATCGAGCGTTGCCTGGTCGTAAGGGCTCAGGTCCAGCTGGTATTTTTTGATCATGCCGGACATGTCGTAGTTGTATCCGAGCTGGGCGATACCCGGGGCCGTCCCGATATCGCTGATCACGATGTCCGGCGTTTCGCCGGCGGCAATCATTTCCTCCAGCTTCTGTGTTCCGTTCTTGCCGGGTCTGACAATCTCGAGGGTAATCTGCGGGTATTTTTTCTTCAGCGGCTCGACGAGCACTTTGTTCCAATACTCGTCGGAAAATTCCTGCCAGTATGAATAGGCGACTACCTTGGCCGGCTCTGTCTGTGCGGCCGGATCCGCGGACGATTCCGTCGGAGCTTTGCCTTCCCCGTTCCCCCCGCAGGCCGTCAGCGCGATGGAAACGAGAACGGCCGGAATTGCAGCTCTTGGACGGCTAAACATAAAGCGCATTTGCACCCCTCCAGCACGGTTTATGAATTCGTTTTCAAAAAGGTAGACTTTTGGGTAAACCCTCTCTATAGTAAGCATAGAGACTTCTATTTGGCCGGGCAATGAACGAAATTGGCCAGGATGGGTAAAATATTGTCCATTTTCTCCGTTTGTTTTGTGCCAAGGATGCCACAGGAGGTGCGGTCCATGACGTTGATCCAGGAGCGGGACAGCTATATTTTCTCCTTTCAGGACGGGGCCTCCCGCCTGGCCAGCCGGCTCAATGCGGTCGGATGGGAAAATAACAGGGCTGGATACTGCTTCGACGGGCTGACCAGAGTCGACAAGGGAGGGCCTTATTTATTCCAATATACGCTCTCGGGGCGCGGCGAGATCCGCATCGGCAGCCGGTTCTACCGTCTGGATCCCGGTTATGCATTCCTGATCCACTTTCACGGCGATTACTGCTACTGCCTGCCGGACGAAAGCGATCATTACGAATGTCTGTTCATCTCCCTGCAGGGAGAAGAAGCGGCAAAATGCTGGTCCCATATCGGAGAAACGCTCGGAGCGGTCGTGTATCTGCCTGAATACTCGACCCCTGTCCGCACGCTCCGGGCCATTCACCGGGAGGCCGGCCGGAGGAACATTACCGATGCCTACCGCGGTTCGATGCTGGCGTATCAGTTCATCATGGAGCTGTACCGTTTCTGCAGAGGGTACGACAGCCGGCAGACATGGCCGGATGTGGTCGCGGAGGCGGCGAGGTTCATGCGGGAACGGTACAGCGACATTGACGGTCTGGACAAGGTAGCCGCGCATTTGGGCGTGAGCAAGGGGCATCTGATCAAGTTGTTTCACCGTACCGTCGGCAAAACACCCATGGAGTTTCTGACGGGGATCCGGATGGAGAAAGCCGTCGAGCGGCTGCGCGGAAGCGCCCAGACGCTGAATGAAATCGCGGCGGGACTGGGCTATTCGGACGTCAATTATTTCAGCAAAGTCTTTCGCAAATTTTTCGGCATCCCTCCGGGAAAGTTCCGCAAAAACCCCCCGGCGGACCATTTCTTGTTCGATTGACCCGCCGCCTGTCCTACTTGACCATGCGCCCCATCTGCCCGGCGAACTGGATGATCGTCTCCGCATGGTCGCGCATCGCTTCAAGCGTCCAGCGGCTGGCCGGCCCGGACACCGACAGCGCCGCCACCAGCCGCCCGGAGCGGTTGAAGATCGGGGCGGACACGGCCGCCGCGCCGGATTCCCGCTCCTCTATGCTTGTCGCATAGCCGGCCCGGCGGATATCCTCGAGCTGTGCGAGGAACAGCCTGCGGTCAAGCGATTCCGGCCATTCCGGGCTGCGCACGAGCTGCTGGGCGACTGCCGGATCGGCGAACGCCACCAGCACCTTGCTGGACGCGCCGACATAAAGCGGCATCCTCTCCCCTACCGGGGCCACGCGCCGGATAGGGTGGCTGCTCTCTACCGCCTGAATGCGAATGCGCTCGTTCCCGTCGCGGACATACAGGCTGATCGTCTCCCCGATCAGATCGCGAAGCCGCTCCATATCCGGCAGCAGCACAAGAGCAGGGTCGTCGCTCTGCGAAAGGTTCGCCGCCAGCTCCCACACCCGGTAACCGAGGCGATACCGTTCCGTGACCGGGTCGCGGAGAACGAATCCGCGGCCTTCCAGGGAAGCCAGAAGACGATGGACCGTACTTTTGTGCAGCGAGACACGGCCGGCAATTTCAGTCAGACTCAGATCCGAGGATTCGGTAAAACAGATCAGGATATCCAGGGCGCGTTCCACCGCGCGCACCGTAAGCTTTGCTTCTTCCATGATTCGCCACCGCCTGTAAGTTTCACATAATGAAACCAAGTTACATATAGTATAACCCAGGGTGTCCAGATTCGTAAAGGGAAACCTGGACAAGTCTTCTCCGGGCCGGCCCCCCGGAACCGGCCCCGTCATCTCTCCGGGGGGCCGCAATTAGACATTTTGTCCCAAATGTTGCGCCAGATTACAGGTATATTACATTTTTCCCCAAGCGGTTGACCCGTTTCTGATCCTATTTTACTATATATATAAAGGATTTAAATGTTTGCGAAGTCCCCGGCCAAGATCTTTCAATGCGGATCGGACACGTCATGGGCGGAAATGTCTCCGGTGAATAAAGATTTTCATCCGCTTCGCGGGACCCTAATCCATTTTTTATCAAGTTCTGCTTTTTCGGCCGCGGGTCGCTTGTCGGGGAATCCATACACGGGCCATAGGCCTGCGCTTTCCCGATGACAGGTTGAGGCTTGCCCGCCCCCCCGGCTTTTTCGTTCCGCTTTTCGCCCGGGTGAATCCCAGAGTGTATCTTGCGCTCCTTCCGCACCCTGCCGGCGTTCCTTGTCAATCTGTCCCTGACTGCACAGCAATCGAGACTACCTGGGAGGGATCCTCATGGATATGCAATTTCCCCCTGCGGCCGCCTCTTCCCGCGATGTTGAAACCTATCCGGTTGGAAGCGCTTCCGCAAATCTCCGCGCCAAATTGGCCCGTTTCCTTCTAGGCAGTGCCACTGCCGTGATCGCCTTGGCTGTCATTGCCCTGCTGACGTTTCACGCGTATATCGCCTGGGTTATCGCCCGGCCCTATGTCGCCCCGCTCAATTCCAACCCGGAGGATGCCGTCGGCATTCCGTACGAAACGGTACAGTTCCCCAGCTCGAACGGAAAAACCGTGCTCGACGGATGGTTTCTTCCCGCCGATTCGGACCGGACGGTCATTTTTTCCCATGGCTACGGCGGCAACCGGGAAGAATTCTGGGTTCCCCTTTACGATTTGGCCAAGGCCCTGCACAAGCGTCATTATAATGTCCTGATGTTCGATTACGGGTTCGTGCAGCCTGGCGGCCATGTGACCGGCGGTGTTCAGGAATCCCGGGAATTGCTCGGCGCCATCGATTACGCCGAGAAGCGGGGAAGCCGGCATACGTATATCTGGGGCTTCTCCATGGGAGCCGGCACGGCGCTGCAGACCGCCCTTCTTGGGCCGAACATTGAGGGCATGATCCTGGACAGCACCTTTCTGCTGGACCCGGATACCTTGTATCAGAACATCCGGCAGGTTGTCGAAATTCCCCGGTTTCCTTCGATTCCGCTGATCCGGCTGTTTTTCCCCGTGCTGAACGGTGTCAGTCTGAGCCAGATTCCTTATCAGCAGGTGAAATCCACGACGTTCCCGATGCCGATCTTCTTCATTCACGGCGAGGAAGACCACAAAGCGCCGTACGAAATCACCGAAATGCTGTACGACAACCAAAAGACCAATCCGTATTCGGAACTGTGGCTTTTGCCCCAGGGCCATCATGAACTGATTTACCAGGCACAGCCCAAGCAGTATCTGGAGAAAACGCTCGATTTTTTGAAGCGGATCGGGCAGACCGTAAGCACCCATTCATAATAGGCGGCGCACCCGAATACAAATAAAAAGGATTCGCTCCGGCCGCAAAAGATCCGGGGCGAAACATTTTAAAGGCCCCCCGCTGGCAGGGAAGGGCCTTTTGCTCAGGGGGGACCGCTCGATGCTGTATGTCTACGGTTCATTAATGCCGCTGCGGGTGCTGGAAGAGGTTCATTTTTGGAAGATGCAGGAGAAAGAGCATACCCTGGTTATCCGCGAGCTGGTAAAGGCGCTTGAGACCGAGTATGTCCGCAAACTGGAGCAATGGGAGCAGCTCTTCGGGCGGATGGAGAATGCGGCAGTGCAGTGGATCGAAGCGGTGATCCGTTCGGGAGGACAGCCCAATCCGGACATCACCGTACAGATTCAGGCCCTGGTGCGCGAATCGGTTGTCCAATCGGAGGAATGGATCCGGTTGCTGCAAACGATGGCGCATGCCAGCGCCGCCGTCCGTTCCAATCCTTCGGCCCCGGTTGTCCTCCAGCACATTATCCGTGAAAGCGAATACTTCCTCGGTATTCTCCGCGTAGTCGCCCTGCCCCCTTTCCCCGGCCCCGGCGTTTATCGGGCGGAGGCATACCCGGCTTGGCGGCTTTCGTCCTTGTCTCCGCCGGGCGGATCCGCCGCAGGCGCCGGGGGGCTGCGGCACGCGGCGATGGTCGGTCCATGGCCGGCATCGCCTTCCGTCAGCTGGCCGCCGTACGCGTACGGCCCCCGGGCTGGATCGATGGCGGCACACGGCAGCGGCGGCACGCCCGGGCAAGCGGCGCGCGGAAGCGATACGCCCGGGGACGCGGCGGTGCGCAGCAGCGGCGGCACGCCCGGGCAGGCGCGGGGGCGCGCCGGCGGACCGGGCGCCGACGCCGGCGCGGAGGAGCCGCGCGCGCGGATTTCCGCGGCCGGTGCGGCGAGGCCCGCCCCGCCCGGGGACGGGCGCGGGACGCTGCCGGAGGGCCTCTGGTCCGACCCGCTGGACCAGCGGGCCCCCGTCCCCGCGGGCGGGCACCGTCTGCCGCCGCTGCCGTACGCCTACGACGCCCTGGAGCCGCATATCGATGCCGAGACGATGCGGCTCCACCATGACGTGCATCACAAAAGCTACGTCGACGGACTGAACAAGGCGGAGACCGAGCTGGCGCAAGCCCGCACGAGCGGAGACTACACGCTTGTCAAGCATTGGGAGCGGGAACTGGCCTTCCACGGCGCGGGCCACTACCTGCACACGATTTTCTGGCAGGTGATGAGTCCGCGGGGCGGCGGAAATCCGCCCGGAGCCATTCTTGACGAAATCCGCCGCTCCTTTGGCAGCTTCGGCAATTTCCAGAGCCAGTTCAGCGCTGCCGCGGAGAAAGTCGAAGGCGGCGGCTGGGCGATTCTGGTCTGGTCGCCAAGGAGCCGCCGGCTGGAAATCCTGACAGCGGAAAAGCATCAGAACTTGTCCCAATGGGACGTGATTCCGCTCCTGGTGCTGGATGTGTGGGAGCATGCCTATTACCTGAAATACCGGACCGACCGCGCCCAATATGTAAAAAACTGGTGGAATGTAGTCGATTGGGCCCATGTTCAGGACCGCATGATCGAAGCGCGGAAGGTCCGCTGGACGCCGTACTGACCGGCAGACCGGCATAACAAACCACAATCCGGCAGCGCGTACATTCAGCGCCGCCGGATGTTTTTGGGCGAACCGTCCTGCGTTCCGCCATTCGCCGGTCAAGGCCGGCTTTGGCTGACAAGGCCATTGCTTTTGCCGGGCGGACGCGCAAAAGCCGGGAGCGCGATCGCCCCGGCTTGTGTTAATGGCGCCCTATTCCTTGATCAGCGACAAAAATTCGGAACGGGCCGCTGCGTCCTTGCGGAACACCCCGCGAACCGCCGAAGTGACGGTTTTGCTGCCGGGCTTCTTGACCCCTCGCGAGCACATGCACAGATGCTCTCCTTCCACGACGACCATCACTCCGTGCGGTTCCAGCACCTCGACGAGAATGTCCGCGATTTCCGAAGTGATGCGCTCCTGCACCTGCAGCTTGCGTGTGACCGCTTCGACCAGGCGGGCAAATTTGCTTAACCCGGCGATTTTTCCGCTGGGAATGTAGCCGATATGAATCTTGCCGAAAAACGGCGCCATATGATGCTCGCACTGGCTGTAATAAACGATGTCCTTGACAATGACCAGTTCCTCGTGATTCTCGTCAAAAGTTACGCCGAGCACCTCACGGTAATCAGCATCGTAACCCGCGAAAATTTCCTCATACATTCGGGTTACCCGCGCCGGGGTATCCAAGAGCCCTTCACGGTCGACATCTTCCCCAATCAGCCGGAGGATTTCGCGGATATGTCCCTCGATCTGCTCCCGGTTCTCCATGACTTTGTGATTGCGGTATTCCCTGAACGGCATGGTTCTCTCCCCCTTGTCCAAACTCCTGTATATGGCAATGTTTGCCTTGGGTTAAAATATCAGCGGTTCGTCCTATTGTAAACAAAAAAACGATGTATGAAAAGAGGAAAAAGACGTCTTTTCATAACACCGCCCGGTTTTCTATTTCCATTTCCGGTTTTTCATCATTTGCTGCACTTTGTTCATCTGCTGCTTGTTCAGATTATATCCCATCTGCTTGGCCATTTTCTGCAGCATTTGCGGATCCTTCTGCATCTTCTCCATTTGTTTGCGCAGATAGTACACCCCGATAAAGAAGCCGGCGGCAAGGCCGGCAAGCAGCGTGACGATCGGAATGATAAGATTCCACATTACCCATGCTCACCCCGGTATCCAGACGTTATTTCCAAGCGCGTTGTCCATTCCCCATCATAGCACGTCCGCACCCGGCGCACAATGCAAAGCCGGTGTTCCCGCGGCCCGTCTTTCCAGTTCGAGCAGGCGGACCTTGATTCCAACGCCGCCGCCATAGCCGACCATCGCTCCTCCTGCCCCGATCACCCGGTGGCAGGGAATTACGATCGGCAGCGGATTGCGGTTGTTCGCCCCGCCAACGGCCCGAACGGCTTTCGGCCGGCCGATATCGGCGGCAATGTCCTTGTAGGAGCGGGTCTGGCCATAAGGAATCCGGCGCAGACTTTGCCAGACCATCCGCTGAAAAGGGGTCCCGTACACGTCCAAAGGCAAGTCGAAAGAGACCTTCTCTCCGGCAAAATACGCTTCCAGGCGCTCCCGGTACGGCCTGACCGGCGCGTCGTCCCGGACGATTTCTTCCATTCCGGTCCAGCGGGCGCTCCACTGCGCAAGCTGTTTTCCCGCATCCGCCCATGACCCGAACTCCAGGCAGCAGAGTCCGCGTCCGGTGGCCGCAAGCAGCAGAGGTCCGATCGGCGAACCCATCTCGCTCCAATAAAGGCGGGTTCCGGGCTGGCCGGGCAGCTCCGTATTATTGGGAAACCAGTTTGTCATAGGCCCGCTTCATCTCCTCTCCCGCTTCCGGATCCTGTTCCCGCTCCAGGGCGGACCGGATCGCTTCCAGCGCCTCGGAACCGCCGATCTGCCCGAGCGCCCAGGCGGCGGTCCCGCGCAGAACGGGACGGGGATCGTTGGCCAGCACGTCCTTGAGCGCCGGAACCGCGCTTTCATCCCGGTAGTTGCCGAGCGCGATCACCGCATTCCGCTGAATCGGTTTCTTGCCGCGCCAGGCGGCCGAGCTTGCGCCAAAGCGCTCCTTGAACTCCTTGTTGCCCATCGAGAGCAGCGGAATCAGCAGCGGCCGGGCCTGCTCGGGATCCGGCTGCAGCTCCGGCTGGTGCGTCCAGTTCCGTTCCTTGTTCTTGGGGCAGACAATCTGGCAGGTGTCACAGCCATAGAGCCGGTTGCCGATGAGCGGCTTCAGCCAGTCCTCCACCATCCCTTTGGTCTGGGTTACATAGGAAAGGCACCGGGATGCGTTCAATTCCCCCGGGCCCACCAGGGCCCCGGTGGGGCAGGCATCAATACAGAGCGTGCAATCCCCGCACTGGTTGGCGACCGGTGTATCCGGAGGGAACGGCAGATCGGTTATCATTTCCCCGAGGTAAACCCACGATCCCCATTCCGGGGTGATTGTGGCGCAATTTTTGCCGCTCCAGCCGATGCCGGCGCGTTCGGCAACGGCCCGGTCGACAAGCGCCCCGGTATCGACCATGCTCTCGATGCGCGCATCGGGAACGCGTTCACGGATGAAGGCTTCCAGACGGCGCATCCGTTCGCGCAGCACCTCGTGGTAATCGCGTCCCCACGCCGATCGCGAGAGCTGGCCGCGGTAGGCTCCCCGTCGGGACCGCGGCGAGCCTTCGGGCAGCCTGGAGGGATACGCGACCGCGATCGACAGAATCGAACGGGGCTGCGGCAGGCTCAGGGCCGGGTCGACGCGCTTGTCCAGATCCGGTTCCTCAAAGCCGGATTCATAGCCTTTGGCCCGATGTTCCTGCAGCCGCTCCTTCATCTCAAGGAAAGGATCCGCCGAAGCGAACCCGATTTTATCAATGCCGAGCCGGGACGCGTTCTCCCGTATTTCTTCCTTCAGCCTTGACCAATCCGTGGAACCGGTGCGCACCGTCATTTCCAACCCCTCCCCTTACAAAAGCTTCCTGATGGCCTCCCTTGCCAGAAAATCGCAATGGTTGTTCAATTCGTTGTCACTGTGTCCCTTGACCTTGATGTATTCCACCTGATGCTTGTCCATCAATCGGTCGAGCTCTTTCCACAGCTCCTGGTTTTCCACCGGCAGGCCCTTGCTGTTCTTCCAGCCGTTGCGCTTCCAATTGCGCATCCATCCCTGCCGGAAGCAGTTGACCACGTACGCCGAATCGCTGTATACCTTGACTTCGCACGGTTCCTTCAGGCACTTCAAAGCCTCGATCACGGCGGTAATCTCCATCCGGTTGTTGGTTGTCAGTTTTTCACCGCCCGACAGCTCCTTCCGGTGTTCGCCGTACAGCAAAATCGCGCCCCAGCCGCCGGGTCCCGGATTGCCGGAACAAGCCCCGTCCGTGTAAATGGTCAGTTCCTTCATCCATCCCACCTCTCCCATTTCGCCGCTTCAGGCCGGCTACCCGTCCGTCTTCGGCATCCGATTGCACCACTGGTCATAATAGGCATGAATATATTCTTCACGAAACGTTTCCCATTCATGCCGGAGGCGGTACAGCAGCTGATCCAATCCCCATTTTACCTTCCGGTCTACCTGGTCGGGGTATTGGTATTGACGACGGTGTTCCTCATACTCGTCCTCGTCCACTACCTGGATCGAACCGTCCGGAAGACGGATCACATCCAGGTCATAATCGATGTACGTCAGCACGCCCCCATTCACATACGGAGGCGAAGCGATGTTGCAGTAATACCGGACGTGTCCCTCCTCGATCAAAGCGACCACGTTGTACCATTCGCCCGGAAGAAAGAACGAAATGCCCGGCACCCGGCTGATCCACTCCTGTCCGTCCGCTTCCCGGATGCGCGTCTGGCTGTTGATCAATATTTTCATATCCTCTTGGCGATGCTCCGGGAAACGGTCCCCTGCAGGCACCAGCCAATTCTCCAGCCAGGTCCGGTGGAGCCGGCCGTTATGTTTGAAGCTCTTGATGACAAAAGGTTCATAAGGATGCATGGCCTGTTCACGTCCTCTCCCCGATGTTCGCGGCTTCATTCTTTAAGTATAGCCTATCTCCCCACTTCCTGAAAGAACCTCTTCCCGGTTTCAAGCCCGGGCAAAAAAAAGAGCCGACTCCCGAATCCGGAATCAACCCGTCTATCATCGTTTTCCAGTCTTCCCGACACATTTCCGCTGCCGGTCAGCCGTTTACGATTTTCAGCCGATGGGAGGAGCGCATAAAATCGTTGGCGCAGTATCCCAGCGATTCGTAAACAGGCAGGACCATCTCGTTGTGCTTGTCGGCGTTAATCAGGATGCGGCTCACTTTGCGCTGGAGGAAACGCTGCTTCATCGTCTGGATCAGCGATTTGCCAATTCCTTTGCGGCGGCAGTCCGGGGCCACGGCAATCCGGTAATAATACCCCATGTTATCGTCGATCGTGCCAATCAAAACACCGACAATCCGATCCTCGGCATCAACGGCCACAAGCACCAGTTCACAGTCCCAC
>Ga0310827_101650_pt1 | contig 11241 bp, 13 predicted proteins | sample WT_ome_2_FD_201309 | JGI IMG/M metagenome (GOLD analysis project Ga0310827, IMG submission 201309) | Sorghum-adapted microbial communities enriched on wild type (WT) sorghum from Joint BioEnergy Institute, Emeryville, California, United... ... | reverse complement strand
TGAAGATGGACATTTTGTCGCCTGTCATGAAGTATAAGTGATTGATAAAAATAAAGAAAACTCGGGCGTCCGAGCCTTTAGGCGAGAGCAGAGCCGTAGTTCAGCGAAAAAACTTTTTCGCTTGCGAGGTAATGCTACCGAAGTCTCTCTAGTGTACTTATGCGTTAGGAAAGTAGAAATTGAAAAATTTATACTTTCCTGGTGCTAAGAAAACCCAGGAATGTGGAAAATCCATTATTTCTGGGTTTTTTAAATGACTTAATTTTAAGGCTACTACATGACTTACTACACTTTATTTCATCGAGTGGGCAAATCCGGAACTAAATACTACATGACTTAATATATTTTATTTCGTCCCAAACAACCGGTCTCCGGCATCTCCCAAGCCCGGGATAATATACCCTTTTTCATTCAGTCTTTCATCCAAAGCAGCGATGTAAATATCGACATCCGGATGGGCTTCTTCTAATGCTTTCAATCCTTCCGGTGCGGCAATTAGACACATGAAAATAATATGTTTCGCCCCGCGTTTTTTCAAGCTGTTAATCGCTTCGACAGCTGATCCGCCTGTAGCCAACATCGGATCCACAACGATGAAGTCCCGATCTTCAATGTCTGAAGGAAATTTCACATAGTATTCCACCGGTTTTAATGTTTCCGGATCGCGGTATAATCCGACATGTCCAACTTTTGCGGCAGGAATTAATTTTAATATCCCGTCAACCATGCCCATTCCGGCACGTAAAATCGGAACAATCCCTAATTTTTTCCCTGATAGTACTTTTGCTTTCGTTTTTGCAACCGGCGTTTCAATCTCGATTTCATCCAAGGGCAAGTCTCTTGTTGCTTCAAATGCCATTAATGTCGCAATTTCGTCAACCAATTCACGGAATTCTTTAGTCCCGGTTTCTTTCTTTCGTATGTATGTAAGCTTATGTTGGATTAAAGGATGGTCAAAAACGTAAACTTTTCCCATAGAAAACAGCCCCTTTTTATATTTTAAATTTTCCTGCAGATGGACTCGCTTTATTTTACAAAAAAATACAAAGTTCTACAATTCCTTCTTTATTTTATCATATTCGTTAAGCATCTGTCTTGTTCAGAATAGCACAAATATATGTATAGAGTATGCTTATTTTTCCTAATAAAATCTTTCACTAATCTTAAAAAATTATTTTACACATATTTATACAATTTAACTTTTCTACGATAAATTGCCAAAATGAAAGCCCCCTATTCGGAGGCTAAATATAAGAAGTGATTTATTATTTTTTTAGAATTCGTTTTCCTTACCAGCATTTACATACAATGGACGTCTTTCTGTTAACGTCTGAACACGTCCGCGGGAAGCTTCCAAAACTGCGTGATCTTCATAATTTTTCAAGGTTGTTGCGATAATTTTGGCCACTTCGACCATATCCTCTTTCGTAAAACCACGTGAAGTAACTGCTGCCGAACCGAGACGAATACCACTTGTTACATTCGGGCTTTCCGGATCATAAGGAATCGTATTTTTGTTGCATGTAATGCCAATTTCATCCAATACTTTTTCCGCAACATTTCCGGTTAACCCGAGCGAACGCAAGTCAACGAGTAAAAGATGATTATCCGTGCCGCCGGAAACAAGTCTCAACCCTTCTTCCACCAATGTTTCACCGAGTTGTTTTGCATTTGTAATTACGTTTTCGATGTATGTTTTAAACTCCGGTTGCAATGCTTCACCAAGGGCTACCGCTTTAGCCGCAATCACATGCATCAACGGACCGCCTTGAATCCCCGGAAAAATCGCCTTATCGATTTGTTTTGCATATTTTTCTTTGCAAAGAATCATTCCGCCCCGTGGTCCACGCAAAGTTTTATGTGTTGTCGTCGTGACAAAATCGGCATAAGGAACCGGATTTGGGTGAAGTCCGACAGCAATAAGACCGGCAATATGAGCCATATCTACCATGAAATAGGCACCGACTTCATCCGCAATTTCGCGGAACTTTTTAAAATCGATAACCCGCGGATAAGCACTGGCACCGGCAACAATTAATTTCGGTTTATGAGTACGAGCTTTTTCTAATACATCATTATAGTCAATTGTTTCTGTATTTTCATCGACACCATAATCGACAAAATGATATTGTTTTCCGCTAAAATTTACCCGACTACCGTGAGTAAGGTGGCCTCCGTGGGACAGATTCATCCCAAGAACTGTATCGCCCGGTTGTAAAACAGAAAAATAGACAGCCATGTTTGCCTGTGCTCCGGAATGTGGTTGAACGTTGGCATGTTCCGCCCCAAAAATTTGTTTCGCCCGATCCCTCGCTAAGTCTTCCACAACATCAACATATTCACAGCCACCATAATACCGTTTCCCCGGATATCCTTCTGCATATTTGTTCGTTAAAACGGTTCCTTGGGCTTCCATGACCGCTTCAGAAACAAAATTTTCAGAAGCAATTAACTCAATTTTGTTTTGTTGTCTTTTTAACTCATCTTGAATTGCTTGAAAAACAGCCGGGTCTTGCTTAGCAATATGACTCATTTTCTTTATCCCCTTCCAGTTGTTTTCGATTTGCCGTTTGGCGATTTCATTCTTCACCTTTTGCAAAAAATATGAATCGTACCCGAAACGGTTTTACGGAAAATATTTCGTTCATACTTTAAGCAAAGGCTTTTAGAAATACAGGCTTTTGGCAGTCAACCAAAATATGTACATATTACGAAATTAGAAAAAATTTGAATGCTCTATTATTGTAACATGTTTTTTGATATTCGGAAACTATATATTTTTTTACTGTATTTCCTCTTTGAATGTTCGTGTTTTGGAAAAATATATGAAAAGGGTCACTGCTCTTTAGGAATAAATTTTCCGCTAAGGGCAGGACCCTGTTTTTAAGGCTATTTATGTTAGGCAAGTGGAATCGTCATGATCTAATTGGTATACAGCCCTTTCCCCTCCGATTAATTTTGGTCTTGTTTTTGCAAGGGTGACATGTGCACTGCCAATTTGGTTTATCGAAACTCGTACCGGAACAGCGACGTGTTTCAAGTGCATCCCTATAAAAGTGTCCCCGATATCAATTCCAAAATCCGCTTTTATCTGTTCAACAACGACCGGATCGGAACATTGCCGATAAGCATAAGCCGCCATTGATCCGCCCGCTTTTGGAACGGGGATGACTGAAACTTCCTCCAATCCATGACGTTCCGCTGTCAAACGTTCGACTACCAAAGCTCGGTTTAAATGTTCACAACATTGGAAGGCAAGGCTGACCCGTGTCGAATCGGCAAATCGTTTGCATTCCTGATAAATCATTTCTGCTACATCGATTGATCCTTTCGTGCCAATGGTTTTCCCAATGATTTCAGAAGTTGAACAGCCTACGACAAGAATTTGATTCTTTTTTGCATTGATTTTCTCAGCAAACTCTGAAAAAATTTGTTTGGCCGCTTCCCTCCATTGTTCGATCCGTTCCACTCTTCGGTTCACCTCATACTTTTCATACTATCCTTGCATAGCAGTTAAAAACAATCGGTCCAGTTAAAAATGTGTAATTCCGACCCCATCTTATTTATTTTCATATTCATCAATTTTTTCGATACGTCTTTGATGTCTTCCTCCAAGAAATTCAGTTGTTAACCATGTTTTTGCAATTTCACGGGCCAGTCCGGGACCGATAACCCGTTCACCCATAGCCAAAATATTTGTATCATTATGTTCACGGGTTGCTTTTGCACTAAAAACATCATGACAAAGCGCACAACGGATACCTTTGACTTTATTCGCTGCAATAGTCATACCAATTCCTGTTCCACAAATGAGAATCGCCCGGTCAAATTCCCCATTTGCCACTTTTTCTGCAACAGGTAAGGCATAGTCCGGGTAATCAACCGATGTTTCACAATCGCAACCGAAATCTTCATATTCAATTCCAAGCTCTTCCAATAAACTAACGATTTCACCTTTCAAATGGACACCGCCATGATCTGCTGCTACGGCTACCTTCATCCTTATCACCTCTAATATTTATGTATGTACCTTCTAGTATGAATCTTTATCTTCATTTTATCACAACTGAAAAAATCCGGTATACTTACAGGCTTGGAAAACTAGAACTGAAAAAAAAAGGGACGCCTGAACCGAAGATTTTCACGGTATGTTTATACTTTTTTGGAAAAATGTTTAACAAAAATTGATGGTGGCAGCAATAATTTTTGTTGCAATGTTGGTTTCATATAAAAAAGAAACGTAAACGAGCCAAACCTTTCACCTGTATGTTTGGAAGGTAAATGGTGATGTTTTGATTTTGTCCATCATAATGGTTAATTATTAAAAAAAGGGAAACGATTTTTGTTTCCCTTTCGTATTGTTCAATTTGCACCATCATGATAAAAATTATACGATTTTAAATTGTGTTATCGTTTCCTTTAATTTATTGGCCAGTTCTTTTAATTCAACTGCAATTTCTTCTACATTAGTAATTACAGATGCTTGTTCCTGGGTAGAAGCTGCCACTTCCTCAGCACTTGCGGAGGTCTCTTCGGCAATGGCTGATACTTCCTGAGATTGGATTGATGTATTGTGAATACTGGTCATTTGTTGATCAACTAATACAGAAATATTTTTCACAGCCTCGGCAACTTGATAAATCTTTGCTGTCATATTTTCCATCATTTGATTTGTACCGGCCCCTTTAGCGACTTCTTGATCGACGGACTCGACTTGACCGGAAATTTGGTTTAGAACTTGTTTCACTTCATTTTGAATATTATTTAAAAGTTCAGAAATTCCATTAACCGCTTTGGCACTCTCATCTGCTAAATTCCGAACTTCTTCTGCAACCACCGCAAAACCACGACCATGTTCACCGGCACGTGCAGCTTCAATCGAGGCATTCAGCGCCAACAAGTTCGTCTGGTTGGCAATATCCCCAACTAGATGAATAATTTGTTCCACCTGTTCCGCATTTTTTGCCAAGCGATTAACCGATTCCAATGACTCTTTATTAGCCAGAGCCAAGTCTTCAATCCCGGTAATGAGCGAAGTAATAGCTTGTCTGCTTTTTTGCAAAACATCAAGCATTTCATTCGATTCTTGTTCAGAGTTTTTCGCTTTTGTCTGCACTTCCATCGCGATTTTTATCACATCTTCAATTGACTCGGCTGTATTTTGAATTGACTCGGCGGAATTCTCAGCACCCTTTGATATTTCTGTAATGGTCTTTGCAATATTTTCGGCTTGTTCCGTTGCTTTCCTTGATTCTCGAGAAATTAAAAGCACCTTTTCATTTGTTTCAGAAAAATTATTTTCAATCTGCCTAACCATTTTGCGCAAGTTTTCAAGCATATAGTTAAACGCTAATCCGACAGCCCGAATTTCGTCATCTGATTTGGAAACCTTTACATCTTTTGTAATATCTCCACTTGCCGCTTGCATGGCAGCCTGCTCTAAATCTTTTAACGGACGAACAATAAAAATTGCAGCAAAATAGGCTAGTATTCCGGACCAGATAATTCCGAGAGTTAATGTTCCAATTGTGAAGACAAACTGATTAATGGTATTTTTAAAAAATAAAGGATAAAGGATATAAATAAAAAAAGCACTTGTTGAGTAAGTAATCAATGCCAGTAATGTTGTAAAATAGACAAGTTTTTTACGGAGACTAAATTTATATTTTTTCATGTGCTCCTCCCCTTTGAAGACAATGCTAATTTATTTTACACACCTAATACAATTGATCCTCCAGCTTTGTGATCAAGTCATATAATTCCTGGTATGTACGTCGATATGTATCAATAGAACCACCATATGGATCACTGACATCCATTCCATCTGCCTTAACAAATTCTTTTAAAGAAAAAACTTTATGTCGTAAATCGGGATATTGACCAATGATATAATCTTTGTGGGATTTCGTCATCGTCAAAATTAGATCGGCCCAATCGGCAACTTCCTTTGTAAATGGAGTGGATTGGTGTTGGTGGACTATGCCATTTTCTTGTAAAACTTCTTTTGCCAACGGTGAAATGTCGGATCCTTGTACAGCGAAAAGTCCTGCTGATTTTACTTCCAGATTTTTATCCAGCTTTCTTACAATTGCCTCTGCCATCGGACTTCTACATGTATTCCCGGTACAAATAAATAATATTTTTTTCATATCCAATCCCCCTATTTTATTATACAAAAACAGTGTTCATATTAAAAGTGTTTTATAGGAAGGCATCATTCATATTAAAACGGAAAGATTAATTTGATACCTAAAAATAAGAGAATGGAACAATATTAAAAGTTTTTTCAGGAAGGTCGCATCGTTTCATATTAAAATGGAAAGATTAATTTGATACCAAAGAATAAGAGAATCGAACCGCCAAAAGCTTCACTGTATTGACCGATAATTCCTTTCATTTTACGCCCTAACAGTAGTCCGGCCCATGTTAGTACCGTTGCAAAAAAGCCGAATAACGTAATTGCAGTTAGTGTCTTGGCACCAAAAATTCCTAGCGTTAATCCTAAAGAAAAACTATCCAAACTGACACTGATGGCAAATAAAAATAAGCCGATACCAATCGGTTTAAAACTCCTATTTTCATCATTTTTAAAGCCAGACATAAACATATGGAAACCAATGAGGATCAATAATACCCCCCCGGCATACGTGGCAAGTGTTCCAAATTGTTCGGATAAAAAATTCCCGGTTAGCATACCGATCAACGGCATCCAGACATGAAATAACCCGACCGTCAAGCCAATTTTTATAATTTGTTTTAACCGTATCGGGACCATTCCCATTCCTAAGCTAACCGAGAATGCATCCATCCCCAACGCAAAAGCCATCAATGACAGTGTAAATACTTCACCCGTAACAGTAGACATGTAATTCCCCCTACCAGAGCATACTCTTGGACTAGCTTTTATAAACATATGCAGGTTTTAAGGGGAATAGACATGCTTTTCATTGCTACCTTCTCTCGGACAAAATTAGTTCATATTTCGAGGAAACGATCTATGAAAGGAAAGCCCGCCTTATGGACAATTTTGACGAAAAACATAGCTCTTCCTATCCATAAGCTTAATCAACGGTTTGAGGCGCGTTCTTTAATTATTCGATGACCGGCTGCTTTTAACAAGCGGTTCATAATTGCAACACCAATTCCTTCACGGGGGAAAACTTCTCCATAAATAACATCTATTCTTTCTTGGTCAAATTGGCGTAATGCATCGTATAAATGATGAGCCACTGTGGATAATTGCTCTCTTTGTCCACAACTGATGACCATATCGGCTTGATATATATTTACCCTTTCATCCGTCGTCAATATGCCGACACGTTTGCCGACTTTTCGCATCGAATCCACTGTTTCTTGTAAAAAAGCCGGGCTGCCTTCCACCAGAAACATCGGTGCAGCCGGTGCATAATGGGTATATTTCATCCCTGGTGATTTCGGTTTTTCCACTTCTTCCTTCACTTGCCGATCCATACCAACCGAACCGATAATCCCTTCAATCTCCTCTCTTGTTGTACCACCCGGACGTAAAATAACCGGGATTGGTTCTGTACAATCTATGACTGTTGACTCCACGCCAACCCCAGTTTCGCCTCCATCGACAATCCCGGCAATTTTTCCATTTAGATCTTTATACACATGTTGGTATTTCGTAGGGCTTGGTTTACCGGAAAGATTGGCACTTGGAGCAGCAATCGGTAACCCGCTCGTTTCAATTAACGCTAAGGCAACAGGGTGATTGGGCATGCGAATTCCTACGGTTGGAAGGCCAGCCGTTACCTTGTTTGATAAAATTCCTTGTTTTACTTTTAAGATGACTGTTAGCGGACCGGGCCAAAATGCGTTCATCAATTTCTGAGCTCGTTTCGGTATTTCTTCCACATATTTATCCACATCTTCCATTTTACTTATATGAACAATTAGTGGATTATCGCTTGGTCTGCCTTTTGCTTCATAAATTTTATTAACAGCTTCATCGCTTAATGCATTTGCCCCTAAGCCATACACCGTTTCTGTCGGAAAAGCCACCACTTCATTTTTTTGTAATACCTTTGCTGCTTCAATAATCTGTGGATATGTGCATAAATTTTCCACAGTTTTATCCACAGTCCATATTTTTGTTAACATATTTTTCTCCTTCTTTGTTAAAAAATTATACTGGTTCGATTTTATCATCCACAAAATTATGAGTGAAACACAAAAAATTAGGGAAACCCAATAAAACTATCCACAAAACTGTGGATAAATTAGTTTAAAATGTGGATAAATTTGCCCTTAACTAGCTGTTTATCCACAGACGAGTACTGCTTATCTGGAAACTTCTTTTTATAAGTATAGGGAAAAAGAGCAAAAAATAAAAGTAAGGAACGATCAATCATGACAAAAACAACGCTTCCCACAATTTTTTTAAATGACAATGAATAAGATTGATAGATTTGGTCAACAATGGGTTACTGAAGGGAGAGGAATTCGATGAGGCAAAAATCGATACATGCTATAGCATTCTTTTTCATATTGGTTACGATGGCCAGTATGTTTAGCTTATATTTACCAAAAAGTTTTGCACAAGAGAAAGATGTAGTAGTGATCCCAAATGAGGCCATTCGACTACGAATTTTAGCCAATAGTAATTCCGAACAAGATCAAGAGATTAAAAGAATTGTTCGGGATCGAGTAAATGCCCAAATTACTGAATGGGTTAGTGACTTAACCTCCATCGAAGCGGCGAGGGAAAAAATTATTGCAAATTTAGATATTCTCGAGGCAACAGCAAAAGAGGTATTAAAAGAAAATGGGGTAAATCAGAAGGTTCAAATTCGTTTTGGTGAAGTTAATTTTCCGACAAAACTGTATGGTAATTTTCTTTATCCGGCAGGTAAATATGAAGCTGTTTTAATAACGCTTGGGGAAGGGACCGGGGCCAATTGGTGGTGTGTCTTGTTCCCGCCGCTTTGTTTCTTGGATTTTTCAAGCGGGACTGCGGTGAGTGATGGATTTGAGGAAAAAGGAAAAAATGTTTCAGATGATACGAAAATAAATCAAACGACACATAAAGGGAAAGAAAATGACGTTACAGCAAAAGCAAATTCAGACGATCATTCAAATGAACAACTATATGTGGAAGAAAATGAAGAGGATGTAAAAGTAAAATTCTTTATAGTAGAATTCATTGAGAATATTATTGATTTATTTAAATAGGGGTAAGCTTTTGGAAAACCGTATGGTAGAAAGCCCGTCGTTTCCAAAAAGCTTACCTTTTTGTTTGTTAAGTATAAAACCCCGCTATTCAATATAACCATACACCATTCGTTCTTTGCCATTGATATCATTCACAATTTCAATAGCAGCAAGAGGGAATTGTTCGCGGACGAGGTCCACAATGGCTTGTCCTTGGCCGCTGCCGATTTCAAAACCGAGTAAAGCTTTTTCTTTAATTACATGTGGCAGTTGCTGAATGATTTTTCGATAAAAATCCAGGCCATCCAGCCCGCCAAACAAAGCGGAAGACGGCTCGTGATCTTTTACAACTGTTGATAAGCTTCCACGATCACTAAGCGGAATATAAGGCGGATTCGAAACGATGATGTCAAACCGCTTTTTCCCGATAAACGGTTCCAATAAATCCCCTTCAACCAACTGAATATCAGCACCGAGCCTTTTCGCATTTTCCTCAGCTATAACCAGAGCTCCCTTTGATACATCGGAAGCAATGATATTCAATTCAGGCATTTCCAGCTTTAAAGTAATCGCAATGGCTCCACTCCCCGTTCCAATATCAATACAGTCCAATCCTTGACCGGTTTCAAAAATTTTTTTCATTCTTTCCAGCATGCCAAGGACCAATTCTTCAGTTTCGGGACGGGGAATTAACACATCCGGATTTACGACAAATTTCCTTCCAAAAAATTCCTCATATCCAAGCAAATATTGAATGGGAATCCCGTCAACATGTTGATAAATCAATTTTTGAAAAGCGAACCACTTGGATAAGCTCAATTTTTCCCGAAAATTTAGCAATAGTTGGGTACGGTCCATCTGTAATACATGGCGAAGAGCGAGTTCCGACACATTTTTATCCCGATCATGTTCCTCTAAAAAAGAAGAAGCCCAGTTGAGAGCTTCAAAGATATACTTTCCATCAGCTTGCTTCATTTTTCAATCTTTCCGCCTGTTCATTTAAAATTAATGCTTCAATAATCTCTTCCAATTTGCCTTCCAAAATTTGATCGAGTTTTTGGATAGTCAAACCAATTCGATGGTCCGTTACACGGTTTTGCGGAAAATTATAAGTGCGAATCCGCTCAGAACGGTCACCTGTTCCGACGGCAGATTTCCGGTTTGCATCATATTCGGCTTGCGCTTCCTGTTGGTATTTATCATAAATCCGGGCACGTAATACCTTCATGGCTTTTTCACGGTTTTTAATTTGTGAACGTTCATCTTGGCAAGTAACAACAATGCCGGTTGGAATGTGCGTTAAACGGACTGCGGACATCGTTGTGTTAACACTTTGCCCACCGGCGCCCGTTGATGCAAACGTATCAAAGCGGATATCTTTTTCATTTATTTCCACATCGACATCTTCCATTTCCGGTAGAACGGCAACTGTAGCTGTCGATGTATGAATGCGCCCGCCTGATTCCGTTGTCGGTACGCGTTGGACACGATGGGCGCCATTTTCATATTTTAATTTCGAATAGGCACCATGACCATTAATCATAAAAATAATCTCTTTATATCCGCCTAAACCGGTGGAGCTGGCTTCAATAACATCGATTTTCCAACCTTGACTCTCAGCATAACGACTGTACATACGGAACAAATCCCCGGCAAATAACGCCGCTTCCTCACCACCGGCTGCACCACGAATTTCCATAATGACATTTTTATCATCATTCGGGTCTTTTGGAATCAATAAAATTTTTAATTGTTCTTCCAGTTGTTTGGCACGTTCCTCCAAGGTGGCAACCTCTTCTTTGACCATTTCCCGCATTTCCGCATCCAGTTTATCTTCCAACAACATTTTTGCATCTTGGAGTTCTTCTTTTACTTGTTTATATTCGCGATAAGTTTGTACGGTTTCCTGAATATCCGACTGTTCTTTTGAATACTCCCTTAGTTTCTTCGGATCACTAACTACATCCGGATCACTAAGTAATTCATTTAATTTTTCATAACGGTCTTCCACAGCAGCTAATCGATCAAACATCGACATCCGTTACTTCACCCCTTCCATATATTTTT
>Ga0310827_101648_pt1 | contig 11248 bp, 10 predicted proteins | sample WT_ome_2_FD_201309 | JGI IMG/M metagenome (GOLD analysis project Ga0310827, IMG submission 201309) | Sorghum-adapted microbial communities enriched on wild type (WT) sorghum from Joint BioEnergy Institute, Emeryville, California, United... ... | reverse complement strand
CGAGCTACGAGGACGATCGCGAGATCACACCGGCACCGCGCCAGGTCGTCGCGTACGACTGCCCACATTCCCACCACTTTGAGCTCCCCCTCGCCGCCGACGCCGAGGTTCCGCCTGTATGGGAGTGTCCGCGCTGTGGAGGCGAGGCGATCCGGGTGGACGGTGATCGCCCGGAGCCCAAGCACGTGAAGCCGCCACGGACGCACTGGGACATGCTTCTCGAACGCCGGACGATCGAGGAGCTCGAGGCGCTGCTCTCGGAGCGGCTCGAGCTCTTGCGCTCCGGGCAGATCGGCCCCGAGCACCTGCATCGCACGACGTCCGACGACAAGTCGAAGCGTCCGAAGACGCCTCGCCAGCGCCAGAGCAGCGAGAGCTGACCCACGCCTTCATGGTCGGCGGCGGGCTGAACCGTCGCCGACCTTGGCGTCTCTAGGCACCTGATCGCACCGCGCTAGCTGTCACGCCGGTCCACCACCTCGCCCGGTATGACCGGGCCCGTGTGCGGCTGCTGCCCTGCTCCTTCCCAGCGCATCCCGCTCATCGGGGCGTGCATCCGGAACGGTCCGCCACGCCCTGCTCCGCGCTGGACGGCCCGCACGACGTGCCTGCCGAGCATCCAGCGAGCACCACGACGGACGAACGGTCGCGTGAACGGCAGGACGCACGCGAATCCTGCGACGTCGGTGAGGAATCCGGGCGCGAGCATCAAAGCGCCACCAACCAGGATGAGTCCGGCGTCCAGCACCTCCCGATCTGGCAGCCTGCCGGCAGCGAGGCTCATGTTGAGCGCCTGCCACGCCAGCCGACCTTCCCGGCGGATCAGCCAGGAGCCGAGGATGCTGGCCGCGATCAGCAGAGCGATCGTCCACCAGGGACCGATCACCTGGCCCACCTGGATCAGCACGTAGATCTCGGCGAGCGGCACGACGAGAAGCGCTATGAGGAGCAGAGTGCGCAGCCGCATCAGTGGTCGACCTTCCGCTTGCCGGTCAGCAGTTCGCCAGCCTGGCGGAGCCGGTGCCGAATCCCCCATGCCGTCACCATCCGGAACGACTCCACCACGACGTCCCGATCCATCTTGCTCGTCCCGTGCTCACGCTCGAAGAAGACGATCGGGACCTCGGTGACTCGGAACCCAGCCCGGTACGCCCGCCAGGCAAGATCGATCTGGAAGCAGTAGCCCTGCGAGGCGACGCCGGCAAGATCGATCCCTTGCAGCGTAGCGCGGCGGAACATCCGAAAGCCCGACGTGGCGTCCCGCACCGGCAGACCGAGGGCTACCCGCGCATAGAGGTTCGCGGCCCGCGAGAGCAGCTGACGTCCCCGGGACCAGTTCTCCACCCGCCCGCCGAGCACCCACCGGGACCCGATCACCAGGTCGGCGTTCTCGAGCGCACTGAGCAGCGTGGGCAGCGCCTCGGGTTGATGCGAACCGTCGGAGTCCATCTCGCACAAAACGTCGTAACCCTGCTCGAGCGCCCACAGGAACTCCTGCCGGTAGGCAGTGCCGAGCCCTTGCTTGGCCGGTCGGTGCTTGACCAGGATCTGCTGGTCGGTTTGGGCCAGCCGATCAGCGATCTCCCCGGTCCCGTCCGGAGAATTGTCGTCCGCGATCAGCACGTCGGCTTCCGGCAAGGCAGCACGGAGCCGCTTGACGATGTTCTCCAGGTTCTCGGCCTCGTTGTAGGTGGGCAGTACGACGATGATCCGCCCGGGATCGTACGGCTGCTGCATTGGTGGGCTCATGCCCATTCCCGGGCGGTGTCGAACTGGGTGCTTGTCCGCCGCCGCCAGTAGGCCTTGGCGAGGACGACCGCGACGGCGGCGAGCCCGGCCAGGGTCAGCGCCCACTCGGGCACCGTTCCCAGCCGCGCGGCGATCGTGGGCGCCGTGCGCAGCGGTACCTGTTCGACGTAGACCTGCCGCGTGGCCTCTTCGGACTTCGCGACCACCGTGCCGTCCGGAGAGATCACACCGCTGATCCCGCTTGGCGAGGCGACCAGCGTGGCCTTGCCGTACTCGATCGAGCGCAGCCTGGTGATCGCGAACTGCTGCTCCGGCTGTCCGGTGCCGAGGTAGGTCGAGTTGTTCGTCTGCACGACGAGCATCTGCGCGTCGCCGCGGGCGACTTCGCCGACGATCCCGTCGTACGCGATCTCGAAGCAGATCACCTCGGCGATGTCGTACCCCGCGATCCGCATGTGTCCTGGTTCGTTCCCCGCGTACGTATCCCGCCCGACCATCTTGAGCCGATCGATGTACGGCAGGAGGAACCGGCGGAACGGGATGTACTCGCCGAACGGCACAGGATGCTGCTTGGTATAGATCTCGCCCGGTCCCGTGGCGGGATCCCAGATCACACCGGTCGTCCTCCGGTAGTAAGGACCAGGCCCGTCCAGGACAGCCCCGACGAGGATCGGCACGCCCGCGGCCTGGACCGCCTGCTCGATGATGGCTCGGGTCTGCGCATCGTGGAACGGATCGATGTCGGTGGAGTTCTCCGGCCAGACGACGAACTCAGGTTTGGCCAGCTTGCCGGCGGCGACGTCGCGCATCAGCTGCTCGGTCGCCTCGAGGTGGTTTCGAGTGACCGTCCGGGCGCGTCCGAGAAAGTCCATTCCCCTGCCGGGCACGTTCCCCTGCACGACGGCAACCGTCGCCGTCGCGTCGCCAGATGTCGGCAGCGGGATCAGGAATCCGCTCAGGCTGATCGCGACCGCACCGACCACGGCACCGACCCTCAACCGACGCCTGATCGATCCCGCCACGACCGCCCAGACGGCGAGATTTCCGACCAGAGCGGCGAGAAACGTCACGAATGCGATGCCACCAACGCTCGCGTACGACGCAAGGTGTGCTGTCCAAGGCGTAGGCGAGTCTCCCCCACGGGAATCCGCCGAGCGGCACCGCCCCACGGACGAGCTCGACCGCCACCCAGAGCGCTGAGACCCATACCGGCCACCCACGAAGCCGGGTGGCGACCACGGTGCCGGCACCGAGTCCAGCCAGGAAGAGCGCTTCCACCAGCGACAGGGCGAGCCAGGCATCGACGCCGACCACCCTGATCCATTGCAGCAAGAGGACGAAGAAGCCGATACCGAACACCAGGCCCGCGACAGCGCCCGTCTTGACCGACCCACGCCAGCAGGCCAGCGTCAGGGCTCCGGCAGCCACCGGGGTGAGCCACGCCAAACCGAACGGCGGAAACGCCAAGGCCAGCGCGACTCCCGCGCCCAGAGCGAGAAGGAGTCGAGCCCAGGTCGGCCAGCCGTTGCGATCATGCTCGCTGGCAGGCTCCGGAACCGCCCTAGCCTGCGGAGAACGCTCCACCACGCCGTCTTCAAGCCGCAAAGGTCACCGCCCTCTCGCTCATCGCTCCTGGCCAGCGCAACCCCAGCCGGCACATGCGGCAACGCGCCGGGCCAGAGCACGCCGACCGGCTCAGCCCGGCCACGCGCGTGCTGAACGGATCTGGCCAAGTCCACACATACGGCGCGTCCACCTCAGCCCGCGCAGTTCGGCTGGACGCCTGGTCGGAGCTGCCATGTGCCGAACGGTACAACGGTCGGCACCGGATGTGCGTGCCTGGACGATCACAGCACACGCGACTCGACGATGGCCACTCGTGTCGCGTCCTTCGAACGCACAGACGGAGCGGTCCGCTCACCCTTCGGACCGTCCTCGTGGCGCGAAGGCTACACGCCCCGAGGCGTTGTCTACTGGGCGGCGGACCGCTCCGTGGCCACCCCACCGCGTGAAGTCGCGGTCGGTCGTACATGGCACGAGGAACGTGGATGGCTCCTGTGCGCGCCAGAGCCAGGTCTGGCTCGCATGCGAATGCTGACCGACGGGCGACTCGCGATGGACTAGAAGAAGACGATGACGAGAGCGATGCAGTGGTGTCAACTCTGCCCTGACCTGCGGTGATGCGAAAACGCGCAGGTCAGGAGGACCTGTGTGACACCGAAAGGACGGTTAGATTTTGCATAACCGTCGGCGTGTCGCCAATTCGGTGTGTCGCCTTCCGCCCCTCACGGCGACCACGCTGGCACGGAGCGTAGCGCGAGACGCGGTCCTGCAGAACCTTCGCACGAGTCACCTCGGCGGCACAACGACTGTCGCGCGCGCCGTCGCAGCGACCACCGGGGTGTCCAGAAGGGTAGCCGCGGACTCGCCGCGTTCCGGTGCGCTGCGGGCGATCACACGAGCCTGCAGGTCGAGGTCACGGCTCCGGCGGCCGACCCGCGTCACCGTGCCCGTCACCTCCACGATGTCCCCGGCCCGAACCGGACTACGGAACTGGACATCGGAGTACGACGCGAGCAGGCCTTCATCACCGTCGGTGCGGATACAGACCTCGGTGGCGACGTCTCCGAACAGGCCCATGACGAACGCTCCGGCGACCAGGTTGCCGGCATAGTGGGCGTCGGCGTACGACACGTAGCGTCGGTGGGTGACGGTGAGTCCGAGTCGCCGATCGCCTGCATCCGCGGCAGGCGTGCCCTGCCCTGTCACACCGTGAACCGTGCCCTGATCGCTCATGCGGGGTGCCTTTCCAGTCCGTCTCGCAGGCTTCAAGCCCGTGCAGGTTCCGACACGATCGCGTGCACCAGGTAGCTCGCGACTTCGCGAGGTGTGGTCCCTCGCCCGAAGATGCGATCCACTCCGAGCTCGGCGGTCATGGACTCATGGAACCGTGGCCCGCCCACCACGAGAAGCGGCCGTTGCTCGCCGGCGTACGCCTCGCGCAGGGCCTTCGCGAGCTCCCGCGTGCCCTTGATGTGTGCGTCGCGCTGCGTCACGACCTGGGAGACGAGGATGGCGTCAGCCTGCTCTCGCCGGGCTCGCGCGATGAGGTCAGGTATCGGCACCTGTGCGCCGAGGTTGATGACCTTGATCTCGCGGTAGTACTCGAGCCCCTTCTCCCCCGCGTACCCCTTGACGTTGAGGATGGCGTCGATGCCCACGGTGTGAGCGTCCGAGCCGATGCAGGCTCCCACCACCACGAGCCGGCGTCGGAGCCGCTTGCGGATGGCCAGGTTGGCCTCCTTGGGCGTGAGCAACGGGTATTCGCGCTCCACCACCTCGACCTGAGACAGGTCGACGAGGTGGTTCACCCGCCCGTAGACGATGAAGAACGTGAAGTCCGGACCCATGGCCTTGGCGTGGACCACCATGGCCGGGTCGATTCCCATCTTGGCGGCCAACTGCAAGGCTGCGCCCTCGGCTCGCTTGTCGTGCGGGATCGGCAGGGTGAACGACAGCTGCACCATCCCGTCGCCCGTCGAGTCACCGTACGGCCGCACGATCGAACGCTCGGACACCTGGGGCACGCTCATTTCCCAGCCTCCTCGAGAATCTCCGAGGCGGGGTTGTAGTACATGGGCGACTTCGCGGCCACACCATCGACACCCTTGCCGCCGTCGGGTGGTCGCTTCATCAACCCGAACGTCCCGTCGGCGATCGCCTGGAGCAACCCCTCGTCACAGATCCTCTCCAGCAGGTCGATCGCCTCGGCGAGCACCTGCCGCGCCCGTTGGGCGATGAAGCCGTTCGGCTCAGGACGGAAGTCCTCGTGCAGGTTGCCGCACGCGTTCACGACGTACCGCACGTTCTGCAGCGCAAGGTCGCGGTCGGACAGCCAGGGGGTCACAACAGCCTCGGTCATCATGCCCACCAGCAGGATCTGCTGGCCGGTCAGGACACCGGCCAGGTTGAAGAACGCGTCGAGCAGGTAGCCGCGGAAGATGTCGCCGGTCATGTGTCGGGTCGGCGGCATCCACTTCAGGGGCGCCTTCGGAAACAGCTCGCGCGCGAGCAACGCGTGTGCCAGCTCGAGCCGGAACGACTCGGGTCGGTCTGGGTCGATTTCGAACGCGTGCCCCAGGCCGAGTTGCCAGTCTTCGAGTCCGGCTTCCTTGGCGAAGTACTCGTTCAGCAGCTGCGACACCGTGACCGTGTGCGCCGCCTCGACGGCGTCGGCCGTCGTGAGGTAGTTGTCCTCACCGGTGTTGATGATGATCCCCGCACGGGCGTGCACCTGGCGGCTGAACCGCTGGTCGACGAAGGTCCGGATCGGATTGATGTCGCGGAACAAGATGCCGTACATCGAGTCGTTCAGCATCATGTCCAGCCGCTCCAGCCCGGCGAGCGTGGCGATCTCAGGCATGCACAGGCCCGAGGCGTAGTTGGTGAGGCGTACGTACCGGCGGAGCTCCTTGCTCACCTCGTCCAGTGCTGCCCGCATCAGCCGGAAGTTCTCCTGAGTCGCGTACGTGCCGGCGTAGCCTTCGCGGGTCGCACCTTCTGGCACATAGTCCAGCAACGACTGACCCGTCGAGCGGATCACCGCGATGACGTCGGCGCCTTCTCGGGCCGCGGCCTGCGCTTGCGGGATGTCTTCGTAGATGTCGCCGGTCGCGACGATGAGGTAGATCCACGGTCGTTGCGGAGGGTCGCCCAGCCTCTTGATCAGTCGCTCCCGCTCGTGCCTGCGCTGGTCGATGCGTTTGATCCCCGCCGACACGGCCCGCCGTGCCGCACGCATGGCTCGGCGCGCGGCAGGGCCTTCCGGGAGCCGAAAACTCACCGATCCTGCCGCCGCCTTCTGCGCGAGGGTGAGCAGGTCGTCGGACTCTTCTCGCAGCAGCGCATCCCAGACGGGCAGCGCGACCCCGTGCTCGAGCCCGGTGGTGCTGCAGACCGCCTCGACGAGTCGGTTGACCCACGGCGTGCCCTCCGGGTCGGCACCCTGAAGCCCTGCCAGGCGAAGCACCGCACGCTCGATCGACACGGTGGTGTGCGATCGGGCAAGCCGTACGATCGGACGCCCGGCTTTGCGCGCCAGCGACCGCGCCTTTCGGACGGTTGCCGGATCGAGGTCGAGATGCTTGCGAAACGTCGTGGTGCTCACTCGGCCTCCCTCCCGGAATCGCCAGCATGACCGGAATCGCCAGCATGACCGGAATCGCCGGCATGAATGGTCTTTCCGGCGACGACAGTTCGTACGCAACGTGGCAGCGGCCTTCCCGGTGTGAGATCGGGAAGACCAGGGCCCTCGATGTTCCAGACGGCGAACGTCGCCATCGCCCCCTCCTGCAGCACACCGTGGGTTGCCGGATCGCGCCCAGCGGCGAACCACCCGCCACGGGTGTACGCCTGCAACGCCGTGTCGACGTCGAGCCTCGCCGGCTCGTGGTGGTGGAAGACGGCGGCGCGTACGCCACCCCACGGGTCGAACGGCGTCACCGGGGAGTCGGAGCCGAAGGCGAGCGGGATTCCCGCAGCAGCAAAGCTGGACCACGGATTGGTCGCGAGAGCGCGTTCCGCACCGAGCCGCTTGGCGTACATGCCGTCGGTCCCGCCCCAGGCCGCGTCGAAGGCGGGCTGGCCGCTGACCACGACGCCGTACGACGCGAACGTCGCGATCGTCTCCCGGTCGACCGCCTCGACGTGCTCCAGACGGTGCCGGGCCGCGACGAGTGGCTCCTGCCCGATCCGCTTCTCGGCAAGCCGGAATCCTTCGGCGACCGCAGCGGTGGCGGCGTCACCGATGCAGTGGAAGCCGGCCTGCAGACCTTCCCGTGTGCACGCGACGACGTGCTCGGCGATCGCGTCCGGGTCGAGGTAGAGGTGACCCGTGTGCCCGCGTCGGTCGGTGTAGGGCTCGCGCAGGGCCGCCGTGCGCGAGCCGAAGGCTCCGTCGACGCACAGGTCGCCAGCGGCGCCGGCACACCCCAAGGCGCGGGCACGCTCGACACCACCACCGCGGGAATGCTCTCCCCAGTACGTGACCACCTCGGGTGTCGGCAGGTCCTTCGTGACCTCGTCGACGAGCTGGAGGTCGTCGTGCCCGCCGAGGCCGGGCGTGGCCATCTCGTGAACGCAGCCGATCCCGGCCCTCGCTGCCGCCTCCAACGCGACACGGATCGCGTCGCGGCGCTGCGACCTCGGGAGCAACGCCTGCACCGCTTCGCGGACGAGGTGGTGCGCGTCGCGCTCCACGCGCGCCGTACCGTCCCAGCCAGCCGCCTGCCTCACGCGCGGGGAAATCGCGCGACCGGAGACGAGGGCGCTGTGGACGTCGACCCGGGCGAGGTAGACGGCTGCGCCGGTTGCCGCGCGTTCGAGCTCGTCGAGCGTGGGAAGCGCCGGGTCGGTCCAGTCCGTCTCGTCCCAGCCGAACCCGAGGATGACGTCCCCACCAGTGCGCGCCTGGCGGTACGCCGAGACGGCATCGAGCAACTCCCTCTTGTGGCGTACACCGGCGAGATCGAGGCCCGACATCCGCAACCCGGTCTCGCTCAGGTGGACGTGGGCGTCGACGAAGGCCGGAGTGACCAGGCGGTGCTCCAGATCGACGATCTCGTCTGCGCCGTCGGCATACGCGCCGATGCCGTCGTCTCGGCCGATCCAGACGATGCGATCGGCCTCGACGCACATGGCAGTGGCGGCCGGATCCTTGGCACCGTGAAGTGCTCCCCGCCGGTAGACGACTCGGCGCGGTGATCTGGTCGAGCGTGCTGGTGGTCTCACGGATCTATCCTGTCCTCGATCCGCCCGGTCTCGGTTGCTTCGTCGACGAGCGCGCCTGGAACAGGTGCCGCACATCGGGTTCGGTACGCATCAGGTCCAGTGCGTACTCCGCGTGTCCGGGCACGTAACCGTTGCCGATCAGCATGGTGACGTCTGCGGCGAGACCTTCGGCTCCCAGCGCCGCCGCGCTGAACGACGTCGCCATGGAGAAGAAGACGATCGTGCCGTTCTGAGCCGTCGAGACAATCGCACCGCCTTCGCACCCCGGTACGTCGACGCAGACAACGGTGACGTCGGCGGGGCCACCTGCCTTCGTGACGGCATCCGAGAGCGCCACCGGGTCGCGAGCGTCTGCTCGTACAACCACGTCGGCCAGGCTGGTGCGAGCCAGCGCCTGCTCTTCGCGTCCGTCCGGCACCACACCGATCGTCCGCGCCGCGCCCGCTCTGCGGGCCGCCGCCAACGACAGCGAACCGGACTTTCCTGCCGCCCCGAGCACGCAGACCGTCGGCGACGTATACCGGCCGACGACCCGAGCAGTGAGTGCTGGGGCCCCGCAGACGTCCAGAACCGCCAGCGCAAGTGGTACCGGAAGATCTTCCGGAAGTTTCGTCGCGATCGAACGCCCGAACAAGATCGCGTACCCGCGGCAGGGCACCTGCTCGCTGGACCCGTCCCAGTCCACGAGATCGTCCTCGATCACGAGCGGTGTGAGCGTCAGCGAGACCAGCGACGCGATCCGGTCCCCTGCCCGTAACCCGAGCGGCGACTCCGGGCCCACCTCCTCGACCGTCCCGATGAGCATGCCACCGGACCCGGTGACCGGATTGTGCATCTTGCCGCGGCTGCGCACGATGTCGAGAACCGCCCGCCGAAGCCTTCGGGGGTCACCGCCGTGAGCGTCGCGCAACTGGTGGAACGACGCCGCGTCCAGATTGACCCGCTCCAGTCGCACCCGTACCTCGTCTGGCCACAGCTCGGCACGCGTGTCGAGACGCGTCGCCGCCTGGGGCAGCACGCCAGGAGGATCGATCACCCGATGCAAGCCGAGCGGTGACGCCGCGGTACCCGACGGCACGGCCACCTGCGAGCTCATTCGTAGATTCTCCTGGATACGGTTCGTTGATCAGGATATTTTTCTGTAATGTGTGGTGCTGACAGTACGACATCCGGATCTGACGGTCCAGCCTGGAGGTGCCTGGTGTCGGTCGTACCCCAGAGTCAGCCGTACGAGTACCGATTCCAGCCGTTGGTCGAACCCGACTGGACCCGGTTTCCCGGCTGGCGCGATGTCACCAGAGCCGAGTGGGAGTCGGCCCAGTGGCAGCGGGCTCACTGCGTCAAGAACGTCAAGCAGCTGCGGGCCGTCATGGGCGATCTGCTCGACGAGCGGTTCTACGCCGACCTAGCGCGGGATCAGGCCGAGCGCGCCACGATGTCGATGCTGCTGCCACCCCAGATGCTCAACACCATGGTCCCGCACGAGGTGCCCTCCACCGATGCCTTCTACGCGGACCCGGTGCGGCGCTACATGCTTCCGGTCTTCTCCGACCGTCGTACCGACTGGCCCTCCCACCCTCGTGCGACCCGGGACTCCCTGCACGAGACCGAGATGTGGGTCGCGGAAGGGCTGACCCACCGCTACCCGACCAAGGTCCTCGCCGAAGTCCTGCCGACCTGCCCCCAGTACTGCGGACACTGCACCCGGATGGACCTCGTCGGCAACTCCACCGCACAGGTGGACAAGCTGAGGTTCTCCGGCAAACCGCAGGGACGGCTCGACGCGATGCTCGAGTACCTGCGAATGCACGCCCAGGTGCGTGACGTGGTCGTCTCCGGCGGCGACGTGGCCAACATGCCGTGGCACAGGCTCGAAGCCTTTCTCATGGCACTGCTCGAGATCGAGAACATCCGAGACATCCGTCTTGCCACCAAAGCCCTCATGGGCCTTCCCCAGCACTGGCTGCAGGACGAGGTCCGCGCAGGGATGGAACGCGTCGCCAGCGCCGCCCGCGACCGTGGCGTCATGATCGCGATTCACACCCATGTGAACGCGGCCCAGTCGGTGACACCACTGGTCGCCCGTGCGGCGAAGGCGATGCTCGAGACAGGGATTCGCGACGTCCGCAACCAGGGCGTCCTCATGCGCGGCGTCAACGACACACCGCAGCAGCTGCTCGACCTCTGCTTCGCGTTGCTCGACGGCGCCACGATCATGCCGTACTACTTCTACATGTGCGACATGATCCCGTTCAGTGAGCACTGGCGGGTGTCGGTACAGCAGGCTCAGGAACTACAGCACGCCATCCTGGGCTACCTACCCGGTTTCGCCACACCGCGCATCGTGTGCGACGTGCCCTACGTCGGCAAGCGATGGGTCCACCAGGTCGCGGAGTACGACCGGACGCTCGGCATCAGCTACTGGCGCAAGAACTACCGCACCGGCATCGAGCGACCCGGGGACGATGCCCTCGAGCGGACGTACGAGTACTACGACCCGATCGACACCCTGCCTCCCGAAGGCCAGGAATGGTGGCGCAAACACAGCGGTAACCATCTGGCTCCGGCAGAACAGCGTGCCGCAGCGTCACGTGCCGCCTCGGTTCGTCAGCTCGCGCTCGGCTGACCTCCGACTGGACGCTCCTCCCCCGGTCCCTGAGCCGGCTCCGCTGACGACAAGCTCGTTTACGACCGCGGCATGGTCGGAATA
>Ga0310827_101645_pt1 | contig 11253 bp, 5 predicted proteins | sample WT_ome_2_FD_201309 | JGI IMG/M metagenome (GOLD analysis project Ga0310827, IMG submission 201309) | Sorghum-adapted microbial communities enriched on wild type (WT) sorghum from Joint BioEnergy Institute, Emeryville, California, United... ... | reverse complement strand
TGGCCCTGTTGCGAAGGCATGTTCATGAGCATCATGGTCCCTGTGAATCCCGAGAGCGGCCTGCTTACTTCCTTCCTTCCGCAGGCAGCGCGGTAACTCCAATTTTCCAGGTGATCGGACCATATGTTGCGTGGAATCCGTCCCTGGAGTCTTGTATCGTGCCCTCGAGCGCACCTTCCCCGGCGATTCTCACCTCTGCTGTACGCCACTCGTACTCGCCGTTCTCGTAGGCGAAAGTTTCCCCGTCGTCGTCATACAGGCGGTACGCGCCGGGTGCCGTGCCGAAATGGACGAGCTCCAGCGGAACTTGTTCGCCGGCGCGGGGGGCGTGGGCCAAAGCCGGCATAAGGGGAAGAATCGCCCCGTCCCGGACAAATACGGGAATGATATCCAGATCCGCTTCCACACGGATCATTCCTCCCCCCTCGTACCGTTCTCCGGTTTCCAGGCCGTACCAGACTCCATCGGGCAGATAGACCTCGCGCGACGATTCCCCCGCAAACAGCGGCGCTACCAGAAGCGAATCGCCGACCATGAACTGGTCGTCCAGCTCCAGATCGACGGCGCGCCCGTAGGCCAGCTCCGTGGAATTCAATTCGTCGCCGCCGGAATCCTTTTTCCGCAGGTTGCTTTCAAGCTGCATGGCCCGGACCGGAGGGACGCCCTCGAATTTGTAGCGGGCAAATGCCGTATAGAAATAAGGCATTAGCCTCATGCGCAGGCGGATATATTTCCGCACGATCGGTTCGACCTCCGGGAACGACCATGGCTTGGTACCGTCCGCCCAGGCGTTGATCATGGCCAGCGGCGAGAAGCACACCACCTGAATGCGGCGCACCCACTCCTCGGCGTCCTTCGCTTTTCGCACCTCCGGCGTCCACAGCAGGCCGGAGAAGCTGGCGTTGCAGAGGGCCCGGACAAACTGCCGGTGATCGTACAAATCCGAGTACAGGACCGATGGCAACGAAGAGGCGTTCGCATTGGATGCCCTGACCAGGCCGTAGGTTCTCCTGTTCCGGAGGCGGTACATATCATCGGCCATTTTCTGGAACAGCAGGCCATAAATTTGCCGCATTTGTTCGCCGTCCAGCCCGGAAGGAAATTCCGCATGGGCCGGGAACATCCAGGAGTTTCTTGTCAGTTCGCTGCCGTCGCATTCGTCCAGTTTATATCCGGAAATTCCGATCGACACATGCTCCTTCAGGTGCTGCGTCATATAGATTTCACGGGCTTCCGGGAGCGTATAGTCGGGAGCCAGGCCGTGCCAGACCGTATGCGAACCCGACAGCGGCTTCAGCTCCCTGTAGATTTCCGCATCGGGCGAGACGTAAGGATGCTCCCACAAATTCACCTTGAAGCCGGCCTCTTCCATCCTTGCCGCAAATTGTGCCGGATCCGGAAACAGCCGCCTGTTCCATTCGTAGGTTACCGGATAGCTTTTGCTGTGCCAGCCCGGTTCCAGGCCGATCACGTCGCAGGGAACCTCATGCTTTCGGAATTCCAGCGCCTCGGCCAGCGTTTCCTCGGCGGAAAAGCTCTTGGGCACGCGATGCCAGAAACCGAGTCCCCAACGGGGGGGCAACACCCCTCCACCACTGAACAGATTGTAGCGGCGCACCACATCCATGACGGCCGGGCCGGAGAATACGTAGATTTCGATTCCCTCTCCGGGCACGACCCATTCCACCGTGTCGGAAACGGGAGTGGCTTTCCAGCCGCGGTCACTGTTCCGGTCTCTGGCGCGATCTTCCATCCCGCTGTCCATACGGACAACCGATCCGCAGCAGACCGTCACGATGCGGGACGAGTTTACCAGCACCCCGTAACCGCGGCTGGAAACATAGAACGGTACCGGTGCGTGGGTCTCCCCCGTATCCTGCTTGGGATCGCTGTTCACGCGAAGATACCGGGTGCGGCCTCTCTGATTGACTTTCATGAATTGCAGCCCGAATCCGTAAATGCGCTCATCCTCCGCGAGCGGAAAAACGGCGGTGCTGCGTTTCGGACCGGCATGAATGCGTATCCGGGATTCCTCCAGCGGAAAAGCGGCATCTCCCATTTCTTCCAAAGCTTCCAACAATGGCCGGCGGCCGATCACCGACAGGGGCGCTGCTTCGGGAGGGCTTCCCGCAGCGAACTTCCATACCCCGGGCGCGGCCTGGATCCATGCGTGAACTGACATCGACTGTTCCTCCAATCGTGTTTCGGCTGCATCGCAAATTTCGCTTGAAAAACGCAAAGCGGCGTTCTCCGGCGAAGAACCGCCAAACGAACCCGCTTCTGCCAGGGCTCCTGTTTACGGAGCGATCGGTATCACCATGTTCCACGTATTCGCGGCATTGGCAAATCCGCCCTTGCCGTCTGCCGTGGCGGCGAACAAATGAGTCGGCCTGCCGTCCTGAAACATCAGGAACGGCCGTTCGAAATTGCCCATCGTCTGCACTGTCCCGTCGTCCCAGGTTACCGTACGGGAATAAGCCTTCGGATGGTCGAACAACTTCCAATCCAAACCGTCCGCGGAATAGGCGTGAATGCCGCCGTGCTTCTCGCCGCAGATGTTGCCGTCCATATCCTTGGCGATCAATTCATAGCCTTGGGAAGTTTTCCAGATGAACGGATCTTCAAGGTGAAAACGGTCCGGCGGAAAGACGGGATTTTCACTGACGACCCGGTAGGGTCCTTCGTAACGATCCGCCCTGGCGGCGCCGATCGTCATCTTCCCGTGCACGTTTCCTTCATATCTTCTCGCCTTGTAAATCAAGAGAACCGAACCGTCCTCGTCCACGCTGGGAGCCGGATTCGAAGTAAGAAAACTGTCGAATTTCCCCGGACGCACGGGAAGGATGGGGGAATCAAAGCGCTTCCACGGACCAAAAACGCTTTTCGAAACGGCCAATCCGATCCGTTTATTTGCCCGGGCCACAATGCATCGCGGGTCGTCCAGCCCGTAAGCCTCTTCCGGTTTCACATCCGGCAGCGGATGCGTCGATCCCATATAATAGAGCAGATAAGTATCACCGAATCGGGTGATGTGCGGATTATGCGTGGCGCGCCCATCCCAGTACTCCGCTCCGCGGGCGGGCAGAACCACTTCCTGAAACTCGTACGGCCCTTCCGGCGTATCCGAAACAGCCCTGACGATTTCCGAGGCTACAAGCCAGCCGGGATGCATGGGCAGAAACTTGGGCCAGCGGGAAGCAAACATATGAAAACGGCCGTCCTCCCCGCGGATCACGGAACCGCACCAGACCCAGTAGCCCTCCATCCGGAAACCGCCGTTTTTCGGCGCGGGAAGCAGCCTCTCAAACAGACTGCGGCTTTTTCCAGCCATTTTGGGACCTCCTGTCGGCTGCCTTTTTCTCCTATTGTAATCCGGTCTTTACCATCCATCCATGTCCGAAACTCATCAAAAGATGTCCCGGATTCACCGGTTTAAGCGTCTGCGGCGCAGCGGAATCCAAGATGATTGGATGAGGAGTCCGGCGTGTTCGAATTGCGCGCGGCTACGCGGTAGCGTTTGCAATACGATTTGTGGCAAAGAAAGGACCCGCCCCGCATGCAGCGCCGGTCTCCCTTGGCCGGTCCTGGCGGGTTGCTTTCCGGGCTGCGCAAATAGTAGGTATTGTCGAACCAGTCGTGCACCCATTCCCAGACATTCCCCGAAACGTTATACAGGCCGTAGCCGTTCGGTTCAAACGACCGGGCCGGCGCTGTCCCCACATACCCGTCTCTTGCGGTGTTCTTTTCCGGAAATGTCCCCTGCCAGATGTTGCACATATGCCGGCCGTCCGGGGCAAGCTCGTCTCCCCAGGGATACTTCTTCTGCTCCAGCCCCCCCCTGGCGGCATATTCCCATTCCGCTTCGGTAGGAAGCCGTTTGCCTGCCCACTTGCAGTAGGCGGCGGCATCGTTCCAGGTGACATGGACAACCGGATGATCCATCCTTTCCTCAATGCGGCTGCCGGGGCCTTCGGGCTGGAACCAGTATGCCTCCCGCACGCCGTACCACCATGGCGTTCCTTGAACGGAGCCGATGACATACGGCATCACGGCAGGGGTCAGAAACCCCTGAAACACATAGGACCAGCCGAAGCGTTCAGCTTCCGTACGGTACCCGGTATCCCTGACGAATTCCGCAAACTGCCGGTTTGTGACGGTGCAGGCGTCAATATAAAAAGGATCCAGTTTTACCCGGTGCACAGGCCCTTCGCCGTCCGCCGCAAATCCGTCCTTGCCGCCGTTGCCCATCAGGAATTCTCCGCCCGGCAAATAAATCATTCCGTCACGACTGCCTTCTCCCGTCCGCACCCCGCGGCTGCTTCCGGAGACGGGGGCCGTTCCCTGCGAAAGCCGTCCTGTCTGCTCGTTCAACGCCTCCCTGCCGTTAAAACCGCAGCAGGACCCTTTCTTTTCTTCTGCCATGATGCATAACCTCCCGGTAAGTCTGTCAACACTTCATCCGTCCGAACCGGAGCTTCCGCAAATTCGGCCTTCGAACCACTCCCAGCCGGCCCCGGCATGCTCCGGTTTGTGGGCATCGGATCCGAAAACCAGCTCGATTCCCTGTTCCCGGCAACGTTGCAAAAACCATTCGGGAACATAAGGCTTTCCACAGGTGGCTACCCGGAGTCCGGCCGTATTGACGTCGATCCCGATGCCGGCCGCCTTGATTCGGGATAGCAACGATTCCAGCCTCCGTCTCCAGGCGGTTTCGTCGAAAGGGGGAAGCGCAAGGCGGAATTTCCCGATCAGATCAATGTGTCCGAGCCGTTTTCTAGCGATCGGCAAATGCTGTGCCCAGGCGATTGCGGCCTCGACATGGTTGAAATATTCATCCACTACGGCATTCATCGAACCGTAATGGGCCAGAAGCCCCTGCCGGAAATCATCGGCCGTAAAATCAATGCAGCGCATGCCGCCGGCTCCCGGCAGGTAATGGACGGAAATGACGGCATCCTCCAGCCTGTCCTGCCAGCGATCGACCAGGCGATCCATAAACGACGTCCTGCCATGCAGGTAATCCAGTTCAAGGCCGACGAGAACCTCGATTTTCCCCTCATACTTCTGTTTCATCCGCTGCGCGTATTCCATGTACAGCGCAAGCTCCTCCTCCGGCATAGCCAGTTCCCGAAAAAGCGCTTCATCCGCAATCCAGCCTGCGGGCAGCGGAGGGTGCTCGGTCAGGCTGAACCGTTCAAATCCCTGCCGGATGGCCGAATCAAGATACATTTCCTCTTCCGCGTTGCTGCCGTGGTAACAATATTTGGTATGCGTATGCCCGTCCCATTTCAGCACGGCTTCCCCTCCTGTTGTGTCCCGATTTTCGGGAATACTGCTTTACCGGGTGCCAAATTCCGGATGCCTGGGGATCTGCGCGGCCTTCTCGCGGAGAGCGGCTTCATAAACCTGCCTTCCGCCGACCAGCGTTCGTCGGACGAACGGATAGCGTCCCCGTCGTTCCACAAATACCAGATCCGCCAGCCTGCCGGGCTCAATCGCGCCAATCCCGCCGATTTCCGCGATCTGGGCCGGGGCAAGTGTGACCATGCGGACGGCCTCATACAGCGGAATCCCTTCGTCCGCGATGAGGAAGACAGCCGACAAAAGTGCCTGCGGCAAATAATCCGAACAGAGAGTATCGGCCGATCCGTCCATCACCGCATCCATGGCCCGCATGTTGTTGTCGTGCGAACCCCCGCGGACAATGTTCGGGGCCCCGACACAGACCTTCAGTCCGCGGTTTTTGGCATACCGGGCCGTGTCCAGATTAAGGGGAAACTCGCTTACACGGATTCCCAGCCCGCACGCCTGCTCAATATCCGCCTGCTCGTCGTCGTCATGGGACGCCATCGGAATGCCCAGCTTTTGCGCTGAAAGCGCCAATTTCCGCAGCCGGTCCCGGTCAATCCGCCGCCGCCTTTCCGTCAATTCCTGAATGATGTCCGCCACTTCATCCCGGCTTACCCCCTGGTTCTTCATGACGTAAGCCTCGAAGGAGCCCGGCCTGCGGTATTGGCCCTGACCGGGGGAGTGGTCCATGAAGGACAAATAGTGAACCGCTCCCGATCGAATCATCTCCTCGGCCAGGCCGATCCCCTTCAGATGGGAAATTTCATACCGCAGATGGAGCCGGTGCCGGATCATGCATGGACCGCGGCTGTACTCCCTGATCGCCTTGGCCAGAGCGGTCATCAGATGGTCCCCCCGCAGGCTGAGTCCTACCCCGAGCGACAGGGAATGAAACATGGTCGTAATTCCCGCGCCTGCCAGCTTCCTGTCCAGATCGAACAAAGCAAGATCGGCGGGGTACATCGTATTCGGCCGCGGCTGCACTTCCTTCTCCACTGCATCGCAGTGGAGGTCGACCAGTCCCGGTAACACCCATTGGCCCATTGCGTCCAATGTTTTTCCGGAATACGGGATGCGGTCCGGGTCCTCGCCTTCGGCAATCCGCGCGATACGTCCCTCTTCTATATACAGGCTGCCGTAAACAATCTGATCCGGCAAAACCATTTTGGCACGAGTAATTCGCAAATCGGACAAATCCTTCCCCCCTCTTGCACGTGATCCCTCCTGTCCGGTTGAGGCGCCGGCCTCCCGTTATCTACCATCCTACTATAAGTCGGCGTTTCGTTCCAGTCATACACGGGAAAGGGACCCGCCGCCGGGTCCCTTCATCCCTTTATTCATTTCGCCGGAATTATAATCATGACGGATCCAACCGGCCCCTGATCAATGCGATGTCTCCCAGAATCAAATCGGCAAATGCCGGGTCTATCGCTTTTCCGGACTGGGCCCTGACCTCGTTGCCAAGGGCGTTCAATCCGTTAAGCATCTGCTGACGGTTGTCTGCTTTTTGAATTTCCGACACTTTCGCCAGAAGACTGCTGAGAACGCCCCGGTTTGCAACTTTTCCTTGTACCGCCCCCTCATTCAACAGATCATCCAGATGATCGGTATCGATTACAACATTCAACACAAATTCGCGTTCGCTCGAATTGCCGACCTTGTCGGAGGCAGTCACCCTGAGGGAATGGTCGCCTGCCGCAAGAGTGAGGGCGGCGATCCTTACCGGATTGGCCGCAGGTACACCATCCAGCGTCACCGATACTTCCTGCACGCCGCTGAGCGGATCGCTTACCGGAATGTACACACTGGGCGAATCGGTCTGCAGGATGCTGAGGGTATCCGGTTCCCCAATTTCGGGACCGGTCTTGTCGATTCCCACGATCCGCTTTCTGGTTTCCTCGACATTGCCGAACCGGTCCTCCGACCGGAACTGCACATTGTAGATCCCATCCCGGGTGAACCGGTAGACGGCATTGGTTACCGCTGCCGCTTCCTCTTCCTGACTTGCCGTATCGGGGTTCAAAGCCGTCCGGTAAACCGAATCGGCAACAGTTATCCAATCTCCACCGTTGATCCGGTATTCCGTGCGCTTCACTCCGGATCCCCCGGGATTGTCCGCTGCCGAAAAACCGATCCCGACGTCCTTTCCGTTAAACGTTCCCTCACCTGTGATTCCATCGACTTGAATCGTGGTCTCAGGCGGGGTTTCGTCCACGATTTCCTCAGCCAACGGAATGCGGAACGCTGCGCCCTCCGCAATATTGTAAACGAAGCCTTTGCTGAAATCGTTCGCGTCGCTCCAGCTGCGGATCAGCGTGACGTCCCCCAGGTCAAGCGCTGCCAGATTTCCGGATCGCCGGGCTGCCCCTTCGATCCGGTAGCTGCCGTTCTGCGTGCCGTCATTATCGATGTAGAGATAGGAACCCGCCAGCTGGTCAAGGTTCCCGGCGTTTTCATTCAGCTGCACGGTCATTTGATTATCGTTGCTCAATTCCTTCGTAAAATCGGCGACCGTTCCGGTGATCGCCGGACGAACGGCTGAGACGGCGCCAATTTCCATACCGTCATTCAGATACCCGCCGACCTGATGGCCGTCTTTTTCGGAATAGACACCGAAAAATCCCTGGAACTGAAATTTGCCGTCCACGATATACGTTATGTCCGAATGAAGGGCGCTGATAATGTAATCGGTTCTGCCGTTTTTCAGCACAACTTTGACTGCTTTCACATCGGCATCCGCCGGCTGTCCGCCTGCCGTTACCGGAGCCGGGCCGATCGCTTCGATGAATCGGTCCGATCGATAAGGTTCAATGACGGAGGTAAAGGTGCTGTCCAGATTGTCGCCCGACCGGTGTGCGATCAGATATCGGAGAGCGCTCGGGTTCCCCGGTTTATTGGTCGGCGGCACCCCGTCCGCGAGGGCCACGTCATCCGTCTGTCCGAGCATCGTAAGCCGCAAATGTACATCGGTGGCCGCATGAGGGCCGTTGCCGTACATATCCCATGTATCTTTCACATTCCAGTCCACACTGAACTGCGCGGGTGGGTTCGTATCCTTTTCGACATTTTTCAGATAATGGAATCCGGCCCCCTGGTAATTGGGCCCTGCTACACTGTCGTCCTCCGGCCTTTGCCCATAAGGCACATCCGGGCCGGCATAAGTCCCGGAAGGTTGCGCTGTCAAATGCAGACCTTCCGTCGTTACCGCACCTTCCGCGGAATGGAAGCTGAAATGATGATCATGCCCGCCTTTGACACGGAAGAAATCAACGGCGTACGAATTGGCGTCGTCAACTTTGATCAAGGCCGTGGTCCGTTTGTACAGCTCCGTCTGCGGATATACCTTCGGCGCTTCCACATCAATGAGCTTGACCATGCTGCTGTCATCGTAATGCCGGGGGAGGGCCGCTTCCTGAAACTGCTGTTTCGTTTCATCCACAATAACGGTATTGTGACTGACGGTATTGTTCTCCCATTCATACCTTCGGGGATGGACCGTATCGGCGAACTCCGGATAGCCGAGATCGGGAAGCAGATCGAGATTGAACGCGTGCATGCCGATATTCAGCGTATCTCTATGGCCGTGATGTCCGTTGTTGCCGTAATACATCCATAAATCCCTCTGTGTGTTCACGTTGGCGGGGTTGTTCTTTACTTCCTGCGCCGCCTTGTCGTAAAGCTGAAGCTGGATGACGCCCATCTTGTAGTTGGTGGCGGTATCTCTCTTGCCTGCTCCTGTAAAAGTAATGGTGTGCGTCCCTGCGGCCAGCGGAAGATTGGCGATGGTTTCAAGGCTGGCCGATGCGCCGCTCGATCCGAAAAAGTCGAATCGGGCGACCTTCCCGCCATCGATCAGGATATCGTAAATGCCGTAGCTTTGCGCCTTGAACGGCTTCAGGTCAATCTCATACTGATCTGTTTTCGGCACGGCAAATTCAAACGTAATGCGCTGATTTGCCGACTCCGCGTTAAACTGCAATGTGCCGGAATTGGCATACAATTGGTAATCGGCTGTGGCATCGGTAACTTTCAATTTGCCGAAATTGAGGCCCAGTCCCGAAAATCGCTTCGTGTTGACCCCGTCGCGCAAAGCGGTAAATCCATAGCCGGTCAGGTTGCTGCTTTTCAGATTCAGCGGACCCTGCCGCTCAATCACCCCGGCAATCTTTTCCGCGATTCCCTCCGGATCCGGCGTAAAAATATCGCCGTGAATTCCATCCGTCCGATTTCCGTTCAAAAAGTAGACCAGCTGCGCGAAAATCGGGTCTCCGAATTTTTCGAACGCTTTGATGCACGGGTTGAGATCCAACAGGTTCAGCGGGCCGCCCGTGTTCCCCGTGTCCCCGATTTGCGGGAAATAATGGTCGCTGAGCATTAACGGATAGAAGGCCGAAAACATTTTGCGGAATTTGACATTTTGATACAAATCCGCCGCCGGATACAGGTCATATCCGTCCAGGATGTCGGCAATTTGTTCGAATTGTCCAAGCCAGAGCTTGTTATACCCCGGCGCGGCTTCAAAGCCGAAACCGTCCCTGTCGACATCGTCGACAAGCGAGGCCAAAATATTGCCGCCGGTCACGCGATAAGGGTTTTTTTCCAAGCCTCCGGCCTGAAAATCGAAATCGAGCCATTCCTTTGTTTCCGGCAGCGTATCCAAAACGACGGCCGCAAGCGCCAGGGTGCTCTGATGCATGCCGGTATTGCCGCGGATCTGAGCTTTCCGCACCGCCGGATATACCTGGCGGATAATCCCGTCCTCGATATTCCGGCGGATCCCCGTGCCCGATTTTTTCAGAACGCCGAGATGGTAGGCATCCGACTTGGCACTAAGGAAACCGGAAATTTCCGGATCGTCCATAACCGGGAAAAAAGCGTCATACGCGCTGATGAAGTTATTGACAAGTCCCGTTTCCCAGATGGAGCCGACTACTTTGCCTTGTCCCGTTCCACCGTGGGAATTCAAATATACGGAAGAATCATACGCGGAGATGTCCATGTCCGGATAAACATCGGCGATCCGGTCCAGAAGAATTGTGCCTGCGCGGGCATATTTGACGTCTCCGGTATAAATGAAGGCATCCCTCAGGGCGCTAACCGCCTGGGCGATCAGTCCCCCGTGCCAGACGGCCCAATGGTTGTAATAGGCGATGAACGTCCATCGGCGGCCGTTTTCATCCACCCAGCCGAATCCGTCGTCAACTCCCCAATCGAGGCCTTTGTCGGGATAGAGCGTGTTGACCAGCAGGCTCCTGTCCGCAAGCTCCGGGCGGAAGATTCCATGATCATCCAGACCGCTTTGATAGTAAGCGCCGAAATCGTTGGTCGGGAATTGATACCCGCTGCTGGGGTCCGTCAGCTTCCATGGATTGTTGACCGGATCGGCCACCCACGGATAGTTGCCGTATTTGTTGATCTCCAGACCGGTAATCGGACTTCCCAACTGCTGGTTCACCCCGTAGCTTCGCGGAAGGCTCTGGGGGGTGACCATGTTCCAGAGGTAGTCATAGCCCAGCGCCAGAAATTTGTCCGCGTTCGCCACCGCATTATCCCTAATATTTTTCGCCCATTCGTACTTTGCGATATTGTCTCTGGCCGCGGCAATCTTGGCCGGTGTGTAATAGGTGCTTCGCGTTTTGCTGCTGGACACCATCCGGGAAGTGATCTCCACACCGGCCGACATGGCGGGGCCGTCGAGGGAACAGGAGGCCGTGATGCGGGCCGTTCCCGTCCCAACAGCATGAACGATGCCGCCGGAATCGACCGTCGCAACCTGCGTATCGCTGCTCTCATACGTGCACTCGGCCGCGGACAAGTCGGCAGGCTCTCCGGTGCTCAGCGACCCAGTCAGCTCCAGCGGAAAGGCATCGCCAAGAAAAAGAGCGGTTCTGTACAGACGCGCTG
>Ga0310827_101643_pt1 | contig 11261 bp, 8 predicted proteins | sample WT_ome_2_FD_201309 | JGI IMG/M metagenome (GOLD analysis project Ga0310827, IMG submission 201309) | Sorghum-adapted microbial communities enriched on wild type (WT) sorghum from Joint BioEnergy Institute, Emeryville, California, United... ... | reverse complement strand
TGAGACGTTTCATGCAGAATTCCGCTCCTTTTCCATGCTTTTCCTTAGGAGCAGTATAACCGGAGTGGGAACCACTTATACGAAGGTTAACTTTTCAATGAGCATATATATAATTTTGGATAATCAACACTCGTGAAGCGTTTTAGTAAATACGGTGAAATAAATTTATAGAGAACTAACAAAAAATGCACCTATAAACCCGTGGTGCTAGATAAACTTGAGCAAGCATAAAAATAGCCCTTGCTGGCGGATCTCCTGTAGAATGAAAGTGCGACCTGCCATTCGAAAGGAGAATCCCCATGCAAGAGCACTTTCATTTTACTACAGATCAAGCCAAGATTCAAAAGCAATATGCCGCCATTTTCGTTTTTGTTTCTACTCAACTTTCATGCATTCAGGTGCATCTTCATCGTCGAAATCGCCATTTGGTCAAGCAAGAGGACGCTGTCATCATCGCCATTCATCTTTTAGGAAAGCTGCTCGGTTTTACATCCGAACGGGCATGGCATCGTTTTGTCACGGGAAATTTGTTCACAAACGGCTCGTTTCTTGAACGCTCCCGATACAACCGCCGTTGCCGGGCGCTTGGTTTCGCCATCAAATGGATCCGTCATGAGCTGGCAAAACGCGGTCAACATCATGCCTATGCCGTCGTGGACAGCTTGCCGCTCCCGTTGTGCCATACGGCAAGAATGCATCGCGTCAAACGGTTTCAAGAGATCGCCGACATCGGGTATTGCGCTTCCAAAAAGCAATGGTACTACGGGTTGAAGCTGCACCTTCAAGTGACCGATCAAGGGCTGCCGATGGGATATGTTGTCACTGAAGCGTCTTGTCACGACCGGGTGGCCGCTGAAACCGTCATGACGCAAATTCCACATCCGTATAACTTCGGTGACAAAGGGTATATCAGCCAAACGCTGCGAAAGAAGCTGTACGAAGAGCACCGAGTCGCGTTTTGGACGCCCGTCCGAAACAATCAGCGAATTCGCCAATCGGATGCATGGAAACAATGGATGAAGCGAAAACGTAAAGTGGTGGAAACCGTGTTTTCGATTTTAGTCGATTCGTATCGGATCACCAAGATTCGCGAGAACTCGGTTTCTGGATTTGAAACGGCACTGGATGGTATTTTACTGGCTTACTCACTTGTTGTTCTCGGGCTAGTTGAGCGCTAAAGCTCAACTAGCACCACGGGTTATTAAACAAGGTTTCAATCCCTCATAGGTACGATAAAAACCATTGCCTTCGGCTGATGCGGGACGGCTTTTCTGTCGTTTCAATCCCTCATAGGTACGATAAAAACCGACTGCCCCATTTTAAACTGGACAGGCCCTGTATGAGGTTTCAATCCCTCATAGGTACGATAAAAACCCAAACCATGCGCATCAAATCAAGCTTTTTCCCTTTGGGTTGTTTCCAGAATATCACGTTGCAAAAATTCTGTCAATATGGTTCGGCCGTAATAGCTGTAGGATTTTTGGCGCAAAAAACATTGTCGTCGATCTCCCGGGGTTTTGGCACGATTGGAGGTCGACGACAATGCGGAGCTTGACGGCGAAGGGCCGTCTTACCCCTTCATCCTTTCAATCTTCTCCATCGGCAGTCCGGTCAGTTCGTGAATCGTGTCGACATCGTACCCTTTCGCCAGCATTCTCTTCACCACGTCGAGCTTCCCTTCCTCGATCCCTTCTTGGCGTCCTTGCTTCATCCCTTGCTTTAACCCCTGTTCGATTCCTTGTTGGATTCCTTTTTCCAGTCCCCGCTGTTCGTATGAGACGATGAGCTCCATCACACGTTTCGCTTCCTTCGTTTCCATTTGGCTCACCTCGTTTCGCCGTTTTGCTTCCTCCTCTTCGGATCGCCGCAAATACGTCTCAAAAAAACCGAACAACAGCCGCTGTTTCGCTTCATCGAGCTCGAGGCGGACGAGCATGCGCAAAAATTCCTTTTGGAGAAGGAGACCCGATCGCTCCGGGCTCCTTCTCTGGCTCGTGGATGGACTACCCGTTGATATCCTCTGTCAGCCTCCCGATAATTGCCTCTTGATACCCCGCTTTTTTCGTTTCCGCCATCTCCTCTTTCAGCGGCTGCAGCGGCGTCGACGTTACGGATGCGAGCTTGGCGAGGCGCTCGGGGGTGAGGTCGACGACAGGGTTGGCGGCCCTATAATCCTCGACGGAAAAGCGCCAAAGGGTGACGGCCTGTCCATACCGCTCCTGCAGCCGCTCTGCCATGGCCAATCCTTCTGGGTCGAAGTCGCCGGAGTAATACAGCTTGGCGCCTGAAGAGGCGAGAAGATCGAGCAGCTTCATCGTCGCCAAGTTCATTTGCCCGTTCGTGCTGACAAGCGGGGCGCGGGTGTCAAGCAGCGTCGAAAAGACGCCCGCGTTTTCGACAATGTACACCGTCCCCCCATGGGCAGGGCGGGCGCGGACAAGCGACAGCACATCTCTAAGCGGCATGTTCAGCGCCGTGTTCGCCTCCCAGGCAGCGGAGAAAACAGGATGCGGTCCGTCCTTGGTTTCAGCAAGAATGTTGGCGCATGTGACAAAGTTCAGGATATCCTCACGGAGCAAGCCGACGGACTGGAGCAACTCGTTGACGCTCTCTACAGATGCCATGTCCCAATCCCCGGGCACGGTCGCTTGCAACGCCGAAAGCAACAATCTTCCTGGAAGAGTCGACAAATCGAACGCGTGCGGGTCTCCCGCCACTTGCTGGGCAAAGAGCGGGAGGCGCATGTATGACGGGAGCGGGAGGCGGCCGAGAGCCGCGCTGACAAGGCGGATGGCCTCCTCCAGGCTGCGGCGGTCGGTTTCGTACGCCGTTTGGACGAAGCGCTGAGGGCGGACCGACTCAACCCAATGATGCTCCTCGGTCAGACGCGCAAAAAAACGATCCCGTTCCTCTTCCTCCGCCTGGCGCCGTTCTTTGTTTGAGACAAGCGGGGCGCCGAAGTACTGTTCAAGCAGCTCGACAAGCCCAACGCCCGCAAACCTCGTCTGTCCGAGCTGTTTTTCAAACGCGATAAGGGAGACGCGGGAGACGTCTTTGCCGAAAAAGGCGGCCACCGCCTCCCGCTCTTCATCGGTGAACGCCTCTAAAGACACCGCGCCGCCGACGCGGCCGAGCGACTCGTACTTGTGCTTCATCTCGATAAACAGACGGCGGAAGCCCGGTTCAGAGCGGAAAAAGGCAGCCGCCTCCTTGGCCGTGCTCACGTCTCGATCGTCTCCCATTCTTTATCATTGACCATCAGCTGTTTGACGCGGCCGTTCCAACGGTAATGAATGACGGTCACAAACGACGCATTGCGCGGGCGGACGAGTTCGCAAATGGACAACGCGGGCACGGTGTCGTAGTCGCCCCAAAGCGCCTGCGAGTTCATGATGTAGTTAAAGCCGAGCTGTTCGACAAGTCCGAACAGGTTGCGGATGTTGTTTTCATCGACGCCGGCGAACGCCTCGTCGAGCGAAATGATGTACGGGGCATCATCGCCCGCTTCTTGGTAGCGCGAATACGCCGCTGCGAAAAGCGGAATGTACATCGCCATCGCCTTTTCCCCACCGCTGAATTGGTAAAAGCGGTGGTTCGTCAGCTCGCGTTTCGGCTCGTTTGTTTTTTCATAGTACAAAGTGAAGGAAAACCATTTCCGATAGTCGAGCACTTCTTTAATGATTTGATGGAGCGTGCTGCCTTGGCCGCGCTCTTCAAGCAATTCGCGGGCGCGGGCGATTTTCGAGCGGAAATGGTTCGTCACTCGCTGTAAATCTTCCTCTCTAAGCAGCCGCGGATCGAGCCGCAACAGGCGCACCAATTCTTTCGTATCGAGCTCCGCTTCCGTCTCCGCCGTTTTCGGCTTCCATTGAATGGACAGCACAAGCCCTGATGATGTGTCGAGGCCGCCCATCAGTTTATTCATATCATTCACCCACCGTTCGGCGCGCTGAATGCGGCTGCGCAAAATGCGGCCGACTGATTTTAAGATGACGTCCTCATACAGCTCGCGGTCTTGTTCTTTCATATACTCGTGCTGCAAGACGATGTCGCGCTCCACTTCCGCCAGCACCGCAAACGGCGTGGCGCGCTCGCCTTTGTAGTCGAGGTAAATGACGTGCCGTTCTTGTTTCTCCCGCCAGTCCGCGGCTTTCATGGCCATCTCATCGTCTGGGGCAGCGGCGGTCCATTCGGGCTTCGTTTGTTCTTCCAGCGGCTCGAAGGACGCCCGGTATTCGGTCAAGTTGGACGACTCTTGGAAAAAGACGGTGTTCAGCCGCGCCAGAAGCGAGGAACGCGTCTCTTTTAACACTGCTTCGTACCGTTGTTTCGCTTCTTTCGCCTGCTCCAGGAGGGAGCGGGAACGATCAAGATCCACAAGCCCAAGCGCCGCTTCACGGGCAAACGACTTTTCCCACATCGCGGCGAGCTCGCGGGCGAACGCTTCCCGCCGCGCCTCTTTTTCCCGTTCTTCGGCCAGGCGCATGAGCTGCTGTTCCGTCCGCGCCCGTTCGTTGACAAGGCGCGGAATTTCGCGGCGCAAAGACGCCAACCGTTCTTGAATGCGGGCGATTTCGGCGCGAATGTCATCCGCTCCCATTTGTGCGAGCGTCCGCTCCATCTCCGCGATTCGCAAGGCGAGCCGCTCGGTTTCATCCCGAAGTCGATTTCGTTCGCCTTTCGCCTCGTCGATCTCCGCTTCCAGCACCGCAAGCTGCTCGCGCTGCTGAGCGATCACGGCTTCGGTATGGCGCGTTTCGCGGTAAAGCACTTCGAGTTCGTGCAAATGGCGGACGTACGATTTCATGGCGAGCATGGCTTGTTCGCAGCCGTCCAAGGTGAAGGCTAAATCAAGCTCAGCCGATTCGTCACGAAGCTGCTGTTTGATTTGTTTCCATTCGCGCGCAAGGAGGGCCGCTTTTTCTTCTTGCCGCTTCCATTCCCGCTCTTTGCTTTCCGCTTGGCGGCGCGCTTCTTGCGCTTCGTCAAACGCGGTGCGCACGTCGCGGTCCGCCGGGAAGGACGCCAACCAGTCGGCGAGCGCTTGAATGGCCGCTTCCACGGCCGCATGCGCCCCACGCAGACGGTCGATCTCTTGCCCCATCGCGGCGATCTCCGCTTCCAGCGCCGCGATGTTTTCAAGCCGCCACCGCTCGCGCGCCGCACGGCCAATGAACGCCGCCTTCGATCCCCGCGGTGCATGGCCGCGGACAAGGCCGAGCGAATAGCGCCCCGTTTCATCGATCGTCATGCCGCCTTCTTGGTCGGCATCGGTGATGACGATGCTTCGGAGCACTTCGTCAATCCGCTCCATTGACACAGGGGCATTGGCATCTGGGCGCAAATAATCAGCAAGCGTGTGCGCCATATGGACCGGTTTCGGAATGAGCACACGGTCGCAGGCGACGTCGATCTCGCGAGCAGTAATGAGGGCGTCAAGCAGCCCCGCGTGCGAAAGCGCCGATTCGATTCGCTCGCGCACATCGTCAGGCACATCGTCGACAAATTCCACCGCGGCATAAAGCGGGACAAACGGAATGCCTTTCTCCTCCAACGCCAACCGGGCGGCAGTGGTTTGTTCATCCCGTTCAGGCTCGGGGTCGCGTTGTTCCCGCCAACGGCGCAGTTCGGCTTCACGTTCTGCCCGTTTTTCTTCCAACAGACGGATGTCATGCTCGAGCCGCCATTTCTCATCCTTTTTCTTCCCGACGGCATCGTAATACGCTTGCACGAACGGGCGCTTCAGATCATCGAGCGAATACTGCTCATAGAGGGCGTCCATTTGTTGCAAAAACGACTGAATATCCGCTTCGGAAATGTCGACGTCTCCTTGCCCGATCCAAGCCAGCACGGCTTGTTCAAACCGCTCTTTCTCCTGCTCGAGCAGCTCTTCCCATTTCCGCTGCTGATGGCGCCATTCGTCCATTTCCCGCTGCCGTTCGCCCGCTTCGCTGCTCGCTTCCTCATAGCGCTGTTTCACCTCGTCATGCCTGCGCCAAAGGCGGGCCAGCCCTTCAAGCCGCTCGATATGGCGGTCGGCTTCCTGTTTCCAAGCGGCAAACAAAAACTCCTGCTCCTTTTGGCGATGGCGGTGAAAGTCGCCTTCGTTCGTTTCATGCAAGGAAAAGGATCCTTCGTCGGCATCCATACGCAGCTGCTCCAGCTCGTCTTCAAGCTTCCGCTCAAGGTCGTCCAACCGTGCTTCCGCTTCATCGAGGCGGCGGCGGTGCTGACGTTCCTGTCGTTCTTTTTCCGCAATCGTTTGTTCGTGACGCTTCCGCCGTTCCTCTAGGCGCTGCTGTTCAGCTTTCAGCTGTTCATACTTCTCCGCCTGCTGGAACACTTCGTGGCCGGCCAAATCGATTTCGCGCGCTCGCAGCACGTCTTCTTCGCGGCCAAGGCGGGTGATGGACTCCTCAAGCTCATCAAGCATCGTTCGCGCCCGCTCTTCTTCATCGTGCAGGCGTTGTTGCTCGGCGGCGAGCTGTTCGGCCTGCTTGACCGCTTTTACGTATTCTGCCGCTTTTTCGGCGATCATATATTCGTTGTACAGGCGGTATTGATCGCAAAGGCGCTTCAACGCCCGCTCGTCACGCTCGAGCTGCTCAAGCTGCTGCTTGGCTTGGTCCATGTTTTCGATCGTGTCCGATAGATGGCGGAGCTCGTCATCAGTCAACGGAGGCAGCGAGCTTTCCAAAATCTCATAAATGACCGTCGGCTTAAAGTCTTTCGACAGCTTCGGGCTGCGCAGTTGAATGAGCAGTTCGATGAGCTCTTGAAACGACTCAAGCGATTCAAAGCGAAACACATGTTTATTCACAAGCTCCATATACTCTTTTTGCGTGTCGACGACCGTCCCGCCCGCGCCGAGCGCTGCGGCGAGCTCGCGTTTAGTGAGCGGGATTTTCTCTCCTGTTTTTTCTTTTTTATATAGGGTAAGATGATGACCGATGCGGCGGTTGTCGAAAATGACAAACCCCCAAAAGTCGAGGCTTTTTTGCCGCTTTGCCCGCAGGCCGATGCCCGTTGTGACGTATTGGTCGGATGCTTTTCGTTTGTATTCCAAAAACAAATACCCCGTCCGCTCGTCGCGGTTGACGACATCTTTTTCTCCAAGCAAGTAGTCTTCCATCCGCCGCGCCCGCGAGCCGAACGGATCGAGGCGGTCGGGCGTCTTCTTGCCGTCAAGCAGCACCGGGATCAAGCTTTGCATCGTCACCGACTTGCCCGCCCCGTTGCTTCCCCGCAACAGCAGCTTGCCGTCAGCGAAGTGAAAGTATTGCTCGTCGTAATACCAAAAGTTAATCAGTCCCGCGCGATGAAGCACCCATGGATTCGCCATGTTCCTCCCCCTCTTTTGCGTCAAAATCATCTGGATACCGTCCCGCCACCCGTCCGAGAAGCGGATAGAGAACGATCATTCCTGTGGCGCGCTCTATATCAGCCATGCGCCATTCGCAAAGCGCCGCAAGCACCTCGCGGACGAGCTCGGCGGCCGACATGTCACGGTACGTTTTCCCCCACCCCGCCCCGTAACGGCGGCGGCAATCGGCAAGCCAAGCGGAAAACTGTTCCGGCGTCAAGCGAATGCGGCCGTATTCATCCGGCGGATAGTCCTGAAGCCGCTCGCGCACCAAGGCAGAAAAATGAAGGATGATCTCCGACGTTCCTTTCTGGTCGGGAAATGTCGTGTACGGCGCCTGCCGCTCAGGCAGCGTCAACATGGCGGCGTTTTTGTACAACTCGTACCGAAACGGCGTATGCGCTTCGATGTCATCGCGCAGCCGATGGCGGAAGTTGCGCAAGTAGTAAAAATCTTGCTCGTCGCCTTCCGTCCGATGCACAGCCGGGGATAAAAACAACTTCCGGTACAGGCGATGGCGCCGATAATCTTGCGGCGAGGCTTTCCACTCCTCGGCCATCAGCTCCTCAATCGATTCATACCGAAGCAAATCTTTCGGATGCGTACGCATAAAATAGCGGGCGAGCACGGGCACTTCGTACAACGCTTCTTCCTCCGCATGTTGCGCGAACGCTTCAATCTCCCCGTCCATCCGGCGGACGAGCCCGATTTGTTCCGCCGTTTTCAACACGCGGATGAGCGCGCGCCGATGCGCGTAGTTCGTCCAATCGACCGGCAAATCCCCTGGGTACATGGCGCGGATTTCTTCGCACACGTCGGAAAGCAAAAACTTGTCCTCCACCGCCTTGCCTTCCAAATACGCCATCAAGCAGCAAAACAGCGCATAGTCAAGCGGCTCTTGGAACGACTCGATGCCCATCCACGGCTCGGGATCGGCGGGAATTTTCTCGAGCTTGGCGAAATAGCGGTGGACGATGAGCCGATAGCCAAACTTCTCCTCCACATACTTTTTCAACACATGTTCGCGCTCACGGACGAGCTGATACAAATCCGGCTCTTGGTCGCGAATGATCCAAAACTGCTCAAACAGCGCGGCGAGCGCTTCCTTCGCCTTGTCGTCAAACGCCGTCTCCACGCTCATTCACCTCCTGCCAGCACGTGGATTTCATAGTTGGGCATTACGAGTTCCCCGTCTTCCGCCCGAAGGCAAATCGTCCCCTCTTTCGCCGCCACCTTGACCACCCACCCGTTTTCCGTCTTAATCGCTTGCCCCTCGCGCCCCATCGCCTTGGCGATCCAACCGAGCAGCGTTTTTCGTACATATGGAGTCACCTCGGGAAGGTCAGCCAGCACGATTTTCCCGTCGGTCACAAGCTGCCTAAGCGCCGCTTCCTCGCGCGCTTTTTCTTCCAAATAGCGGAGACGCGCTTCTTCTTTCTCCCGCTCTTTATCTTCCATCGCCTGCGGCTTTTTCTTTTCCCCGTAATGGCGGACGCGCGGCTTCGTCACCCACTCAGCTGGCGGCTCGTCCCACACATCGCGGTATATGTTGTCGGTCGCTTCCGTGTCAGCGACGAGATGTTTCGTATGGAAACAGCCGAACACGACCGCCGACAGACAATGCGCCTCTTCAATCGATTCGAGACGGGAAAACCACCGCGCCAAATGCAAGTAGTCGCCTTTGCGGCTGCGAAAATGATGATGCCGCTCGCCAAGCCGCTGCACGACGCGCGTCAGGCGGCGAATCGCCTCATTCGTCTGATATTGCAAAAACAAAAGCTCGCTCTCGCGCCCGTTGCGGCCTAAAAACCATTCACACAAGCTGCACCACGTCTCCCATTTTTCTTCAATCTGCATCGGACGCGGCGGCAGTGAATCGGCAAAGCGCGGAATCGACCGCTCATAGTCGACGACATGCCCGATGAACTGCCGAACCCCATCCTCCGGCAAGTTTTCCAGCAATTGTTCGATTTGCATCGACGTTTTTTGCAAGGCGACGATAAAATCGCGCAAATACGAGGTAAACTGCTCTTTATAGACGAGAAACGACTCAGACGTCATCCGCTCTTCCACGTTTTCGCTATGTAAATAGGCCATATAGTCTGCGGAATTTTGGATGATTTTCTTGAAATAATCGAACGTCTCTTCCCATACTTGGTACATTTCATCTCTCTGTTCCTGAAACCCGGAGGCGATGATCGCCTCGATGCGGGAAAGGGAAGCATACAAGCGGTCAAACCGCGTTTTCTCAAGCGATCCTCCGAACGAATCCCCAAGCTGCTCAAGCGTGCGGATCATCCGCTCGATCTCCACCGTGTACGGACTGCATTGGTAGCGGAATCGCTTTTTCTTAAACTCTTCAATCGTCCGCACGTGGGACGTCTCTTGACGGGCGATCAAGTTGTTCCATTTCACGAGCTGGTCGAGGTCTTGCTGCAAGTCATCTTCTGTGTAATCGGCAAACTCCTCGTGCTGCTTTAAAAAAGCGTACACTTCTTCTGGAAACAAATATTGGCGCATCCGCTCGTGCTGAATGTAGAAATAGCGCAAAATCGCACGGTAGCGGTGCGCGTTTTCGGTCGATAAATATTTGGTTTCGACAATGGGTTTGAGCCATGTGGCATCCATTTCCGTCCACCTTTGCTTCGGTTTTTTCCTACTGTTTATTGTAACGATTTTCTCCGCTCTTTTTCTAGCAAAAACCGTTTTCCTATTTTTTCTCGCCATCGGCGCGCGTTTTTTGTAAAATAGAGGGGAAAAGGAGGTGAAACGAATGGAAGCGTTGCTGCGGGAAATTTTGCATGAAGTGAAAGTGACGCGCACGGCGGTCGAGTCGCTCGAGCAGCGGGTTGGCGCCTTGGAGGGACAAGTGGCCAATCTCAATGAAAGAACGGGTGCCCTTGAAGTGCTGGCGGCCAACCTTAATGAACGAACGGGCGCTCTCGAAGCGCAAATGGCCCAGCTCAATGAGCGGATGAGCGCCCTTGAGCAACAATCCACTCAGCTGAACGAGCGGACAAGCAACCTTGAACACCAAGTCGCCCAACTGAACGAACGCATGGGCACCGTCGAACACCAAGTCGCCCAACTGAACGAACAGACGAACACGCTTGCACGGCGAATCGACCTGCTTGATGAGCGCACAAGCGAAACGAAGGCGATCGTTGAAGCGCTCCGCCATGGGCAAGAAGTGCTGACCGCCAAATACGAGGCGATGGCGCAAGACCTCCACCATATGAAAGGCGACCTCACCCGTATCACTTCCATCCTCGAAGACAAAGTGCTGCCTGCCCTCGCCGAACATGAAGCGGGACTGCACGTCTTGAACGCCCGCGTTTTCAAAACGGAAAGCACCCTTCATCGCCTTGTTCATGCCTAATGCGTTCCCCATAAAGAAACGTTCCACATTGATTCCCTTTTCACCCGGCAGCCGTGGGCTGCCGTTTTTTGTTTTCCCCTTCCCTCACGGGTCGCTGCCCCAAGGCATCAAGCAGGAGCATCCCCCATTCTCGGTCCACGGCTTGGGGCAGCTCTGGCTGGCGCATCAACGGATGAGCAAAAACTTTATTCGAACATCTCGAATTCGGAGCATTCTGAAGGATTCGCCAGCATTCCCGAGCATTTATAAGCATCAAGGAGGAGAGAACACTGATCACTACAAGAGCAAGCGACAGACGGACAGATCGGCCGATACCAAATTTGCCAGCTACCCCCATATTACGTTACCCTTTTATTATGACGCTTTTCACCCCTCCGCGTCATTTTGCCGCTTTTTTTATTCTCTTCTCCCCTATGATACTAGCAGAAAAAGGAGGAATTATGTTGCGAAAATGGTTCATGTCTTTGCTCGCTGTCGGGCTTGTTTTAGGATTGGCCGCCTGCAGCGGAAAAAGTGATG
>Ga0310827_101630_pt1 | contig 11373 bp, 10 predicted proteins | sample WT_ome_2_FD_201309 | JGI IMG/M metagenome (GOLD analysis project Ga0310827, IMG submission 201309) | Sorghum-adapted microbial communities enriched on wild type (WT) sorghum from Joint BioEnergy Institute, Emeryville, California, United... ... | reverse complement strand
ACTTGCGGATCGTTCTCGTTGACGCCGAGCACAACGAGCCCCTGGTCCTTGTACAAGTCATAGTATTGTTGGATGAGCGGCATCTCCGCCACGCAGGGCGGACAATAGGTGCCCCAGAAATTGATCAGCACCGGCTGACCGCGGTAGTCGGACAGGCGAAATTCCCCGCCGTCCAGGCCGGGCAGTACAAAATCGGGCGCCGCGTCGCCGATTTTCGGCGGGTCGCCGCCGCCCAGCAGTCCGCCGGCCAGGGTGACGATGGCGACGGCCAGAAGCCCGCACAGGATGGCAGCCTGCAACCATTTTCGATGTTTTTTCACATTCTCACCCGCTTTTTGTGAGAAACGTCATCCCATCCATTATAGCCGATCGGCCGGAAAGCGGCCTTGGAACAATTGTGAACGTTGTGTGACCGTTGTCCGGACGACGCCGGACGTTCACGTTTCGCGGTTTTGCGACTTTCCGGCTTCCCCGGCGCTCCGTTTCAGTTCTTCGACTTCCTCTGCCGACAAATATCGGGTTTTGCCGCGCGGCAGCCGCTCCAGTTTCAGCGGCCCGTACCCGATCCGTTTCAACCGTTCGACGGGATGGCCGATCGCCTCGAACATGCGGCGGACTTGCCGGTTTCTCCCTTCGTGGATCGTGATGCGGATGACCGCGCTTTTCATGTCGGGCGACACGTCTTCGTATTCCACTTCCGCGGGCTGCGTCATGCCGTCCTCAAGCCGGATGCCGGCGGCCAGCCTGTCCAGTTTTCTCCCGTCGGGAACCCCCCGCACCGTCGCCAGGTACGTTTTCGGAACGCCGAATTTCGGATGCATGAGACGGTTTGCCAGTTCCCCGTCATTGGTGAGCAGGAGAAGCCCTTCGGAATCGTAATCGAGCCGGCCCACCGGAAACACGCGTTCCCGGATGCCGGTCAGGTAATCCTTCACCGTTTGCCGGCCCTTCGGATCGGACAGGCTGGTGATGACCCCTTTCGGCTTGTGGAACATCACGTAGACCTTTTTTTCAGACAAAATCGGACGTCCGTCGATTTCGATGGCGTCCGATTGCGGATTCACCTTCGTTCCCAGTTCCGTCACCACGGTGCCGTTCACGCTGATTCGGCCGGCCAAAATGAGCTGTTCGCACTTGCGCCGGGAACCGAGGCCGGCGGCGGCCAGCACCTTCTGCAAACGTTCCATCGGCTGTCATCACCTCTTCCCCATGATACCGCATCGGGACCGGTCATCTCAACTTTTTCCGCCGATCCCGGTCGTTCCCTCCGCCGTGCTCCCCGGGCGAACGCCGGTTGCCTGACGTTTAGTTCGCGGCCGGACAACGAACACCGCCGGAGCAAGCACGCTCCGGCGGTTCAAAACACGAGCAGGCAAATCGTCACCGCGGCGACGAATCCGACCAGATCGGAAAACAGGCCGACTTTCAGGGCATATTTCGTGCGGCGGATGCCGACCGCGCCGAAGTAGACCACAAGGACATACAGGGTTGTATCGGTGCTGCCCTGTACGGTGGACGCGATGCGGCCGATGAGCGAATCGGGCCCGTGGGTCTCCATCAGATCGGCAGCGTAAGCGAGCGATCCGGAACCGGTGATCGGCCTGAGCAGCGCAAGGGGCAACACTTCCGGAGGGACGCCGAAGCGGGCAAGCAGCGGCGCCAGCCAGCCGGTGACGGCATCGAGGGCGCCGGAGGCGCGAAAGATGCTGATGGACGCCATCATGCCGACCAGATGGGGAATGATGCGCACGGCGGTGTCAAAGCCGTCCTTCGCGCCGTCCACGAACGATTCGTAAACCGGAACTTTCCGCCAGGCGGCGTAAAGCGGAATGAATGCGACGACCGCCGGGATCGCCCAGGCGGACAACGTCTCAATGATTTGCAGCACGCCGGGCTTCCCTCCTTTCCCCCGGGCGCTTCGATCGCCGGGCGGATTGACCGCCGGACCGTCTCCGATACCAGCGGTCGGCCAGAAGCGCGGCGGCGGTGGCGATGGCCGTGGCCGCAAGGGTCGGTCCGATGATCTCCGCGGGATTGGCCGAACCGTAACTCATCCGCACGGCCAAAATCGTCGTCGGGATGATCGTGATGCTCGACGTGTTGACTGCCAGCAGCGTGCACATGGCGGCGGTGGCGGTTTCCTTGTCCGGGTTCAGCTTTTGCAGTTCCTGCATCGCCTTGATGCCCATCGGCGTGGCCGCGTTGCCGAGCCCGAGAATGTTGGCGCTCATGTTGGACAGGATATAGCCGAGCGCCGGATGGTCCTTCGGCACGTCGGGAAACAGAAACCGCACGACGGGCCGGAGCAGGTCGGACAGTTTGGCCATCAGTCCGGCCTGCTCGGCGATCCGCATCAGGCCGAGCCAGAACGCCAGCACGCTGATGAGGCCGAAGCTGACGGTGACGCCGGATTTGGCGCCGTCGAACAAGGCGGCGGTCACCTCGTCCACTTTGCCGTTGACCGCCCCGTACAGGATGCCCGCCGCGATGAGAAACAGCCAGATCCAGTTGACCATCGCCGTCCCCTCCCCCGGCCGTCATGCCGCCCCGGGGACGGTGAACAATCCGCGCCACAGGCGTTTCCACATGCCGAAGGGGCCGTCGCGGACAAGTCCGCCCGGACTTGCGCCTGCGGTTCGGTCATCCGGTTCCGCCAATCCCGTTTTGGCAAGCGGATGATGCTTTTCGTACAGGAGCAGCCGGCCGATTTCTTCCCCGCCCAGCCGGAAGATGACCACGGCTTTCACGCCGAGGCGCCCGTCCAGGCTGTCCGGCGCCACCGGCACCACTTCCCGGATGACCTGCTCCCCCTCGGCCAGCGGATAGTAGAACGACCGGGAGCCGTACCAGCCGGTTTCCCCGAACGGTTCCCCCGCGCGATAAAGCGGGGTCCAGGCAAACTGGCTGAACCCGTAATCGAGGAGGCGTGCATGGTCCGACCAGTCGTTGCTTGCGTTGAGCGTGACGGCGGCCAGCTGCCGGCCGTCGCGGGTGGCGGACGATACGAGGCAGCGGCCGGCCGATTTCGTGTACCCGGTCTTCACCCCGTCGGCGCCGGGATACAGATGGAGCATTTTGTTTTTGTTGCGCCACAAGTGGTCCCATGTTTCGCCGGGATTGGGGATGCGGATGGACGGCGTTTTGACGATTTCGCGGAACACCGGATGCTTCAGGGCGTACGCCGTCAGGCGGGCCACGTCTTCCGCCGTGGACAGATGGCCGTCCGCATCCAGGCCGTGCGGATTTTTGAAGGTTGTGCCGGTCAGGCCGAGCTGTTCCGCCTTTTCATTCATCAGTTGGACGAAGCCTTCCACGGAGCCTCCCACATGCTCGGCGATGGCCACCGCGGCATCGTTGCCCGACCGGAGCATCAGCCCGTACAGCAGATGGAGCAGGCTTTGCTCTTCGCCCAGTTTCAGATAGATGGACGAGCCTTCGACGCCGTAGGCGTTGATACCGGTTTTGACCCTGTCGCCCAGATTGCCGTGCTCGATGGCGACGATGGCGGTCATGATTTTGGTCAGGCTGGCGATGCGCATCGGTTTGTTGCCGTTGTGGCTGTACAGGATGCGGCCCGACTCCACGTCAATCAAGGCGGCCGCTTCCGCGCTGGCGGCGACGGCGGCGGCCGTCCGGGGCCCGATCGGAACGGAGAGATTCAGCAATGCCGCCGCCAACAGAAAGACCAGTCCCAAGCGAATCCGATTCATCGGCGTTCCTCCCAAGCGCCGGGCAAGGCATCCGGAAAGCAAAGGCGCCTGTCCGGTTTTTACACAAGCATGTATATGCCGCCTCCCCGGAGATATGCCCAAGCCTCCCCGGCGAGTCGGACGGGTGCGTCACGCCGGGCAATGCGCAGCGTGACGGAAACCGAATGCGGGCAAACGCTTCCATCCGTCCGCCGCACCGTGGTACAATGTCATCAACGTCATCATGCTGCCGGGAGGAAACGGAGAGGAATGCCCATGTTCGGACTGGAAACCGCAGACGGTGCGCGCCTCGCCGTCCACCGCTGGGACGGAAAACCGGCACCCGTCGCCGTCCTGGCCGTCGTGCACGGCATGGGGGAATACGGCGAGCGCTATGCGCCCTTCGCCCGATTCATGGCCGACAGGGGGGTAACCGTGTACGCCCCCGATTTGCGCGGACACGGCCGTACGGCCGAATCGGACGGCGCCGTGCCCGGACACTTTGCCGACAAGGACGGCTGGTCGCTCATCGTCGGGGACATCGGCCGGCTGATCGCTTTCATCCGGAGCGAGCATCCGGGATTGCCCGTCTTTCTGTTCGGCCACAGCATGGGATCGCTCCTCTCCCGCGCCTTCATGCACCGTTCCGGTTGCCGTCTGGCCGGCGCCATCCACTCCGCCGCCAGCAAGCCGCAGGGGGCGCTGGCGCGCCTCGGCCTCCTGCTTGCAAACCTGGAAATCCGGCGGACCGGCCCCCGCGGGTACAGCGCCCTGCTGGCAAAACTGCTCACCGGCAACTTCAACCGCCGCATCAGCCCCGTCCGTACGCCCTTCGACTGGCTGTCCCGCGACGGGTCGGAAGTGGACAACTACATCGCCGACGGGCGCATTATCAAGTCGTTCACCGCCGCCTTCTACCGGGACATGATCGCCGGCGCCCTGCTGGCGGGGCGGAAGGCATGCATGGCCGGGACGCCGAAGCAGTTGCCTTTGCTGTTCGTTTCCGGCGGACAGGATCCGCTCGGCGGTTACGGGCGCGGCATCCGGAAAACGGTTCGCGCCTACGGGAAAGCGGGTATGCGGGACGTTACCCTGATCGTGTATCCGGACGCCCGCCACGAACTGTTCCAGGAGTTGGAACGGGACAAGACGATGGAAGACATCTGGCGCTGGATGTCATCCCGCATAACCGCCGGCAACAAACCGGATCATCCCCCCAAAAGCTGATAACGGCAGGCAGGAAGGAGGGTCCCGGAACCCCCGCCTCCCGCACCTCCGCCATGCAGGCCCCGGGGTTGAGCGAAGGACGCCGGTTCTAGCGCCAAACCAAACAGCCCTCACCTTTCCCGGAAGGACAGGTTGAGGGCTTTGGTTGTGATTCGCATCAATGGCCATGTACGCACCGGGTATCATGCCGTCTGTCGCGTCAGGCGTAATGGCAAGCGACGAAGTGGCCGGGTTTCTGCTCTTTGAAATCAGGCGTCTGCCGCGCGCAATGCTCCGTTGCCATCGGGCAACGGGTGCGGAAGAAGCAGCTGCTCGGCGGATTGACCGGGCTCGGCAGTTCGCCGGACAGGACGATCCGCTCCCGCGTCGCCTCCACTTCGGGATCCGGCACGGGGATCGCCGACATGAGCGCCCGCGTGTACGGATGCAGCGGATTGGCGTACAATTCGTCGCTTTCGGCCATCTCGACGATTTTGCCCAAATACATGACCGCCACCCGGTCGCTGATGTGCTTCACCATCGCCAAATCATGGGCGATGAACAGATAGGTCAGGCCGAGTTTGGCTTGCAATTCCTTGAGCAGGTTGACCACCTGCGCCTGGATGGACACGTCGAGGGCCGAGATCGGTTCGTCGGCCACGATGAACTTCGGCTGGACGGCCAGCGACCGGGCGATGCCGATGCGCTGCCGCTGGCCGCCGGAAAACTCGTGGGGATAGCGGGCGGCATGGTCCGCATTCAATCCGACCAGTTCCAGCAGCTCGTTGATCCGCTTTCTGCGCTCTTCCCGCGAATGCACCATGCCGTGGACATCGAGGGCTTCCCCGATAATGTCCGACACGGTCATCCGGGGATTGAGGGAGGCGTACGGATCCTGAAAAATCATCTGCATTTGGCGGCGCATCGCCTTGAGTTCGGAACCCTTCAGCTTGAAAACATCCTTGCCGCCGATTTTCGCTTCGCCGGAAGTCGGTTCGTACAGACGCAAGAGCGTCCGTCCGGCCGTCGACTTGCCGCAGCCGGACTCGCCGACGAGGCCGAGGGTTTCCCCTTCGCGGATGGCAAAGGAAATGTCGTTGACGGCTTTCAGCTGGCGCCCTCTGCCGAGGTCGAACGCTTTGACCAGATGATTGACTTCCACGAACGGCCGGGCCATCACGACCCCCTCCTTTCGGCCGCTTCCGGACGCGCCATCGGATGGCTCAACCAGCAACGGGATGCGTGGGTGTCGGAATGTTCGAACCGGGGCGCATCCATGCGGGCGCATATTTTCATCGCATGGGGGCAACGGTCGTAAAACGCGCAACCTGCCGGCGGCTTGATCAGATCCGGCGGCGTGCCGTGAATCGGCACGAGCGGTTCACCCCGGTCCCGGTTGATGCGCGGCACCGATTTCAGGAGCCCTTGCGTATACGGATGTTTCGGAGACTTGAACACTTCCCACTTCGTTCCCTGTTCCACCACTTTCCCGGCGTACATGACGACAACCCGGTCACAAAGGTCGGCGACGATGCCGAGATCGTGTGTAATCATGATGATGGACGTGCCCAGCTTCTGCTGCAGGCTTTTCATCAGCCGCAAAATTTGCGCCTGGATCGTGACGTCAAGCGCCGTGGTCGGTTCATCGGCGATGATCAACGACGGGTTGCAGGCAAGCGCAATGGCGATCATGACCCGCTGGCGCATTCCGCCGGAAAATTCGTGGGGATATTGTTTGATCCGCGTTTCCGGGTTCGGGATGCCGACGAGGGTCAGCATTTCGATTGCCCGGTCCCTCGCTTCCGCCTTGTCCATGCCCAGGTGCAGCTTCAACCCTTCCATGATTTGCCCGCCGACGGTCATCGTCGGATTGAGGGAAGTCATCGGATCCTGAAAAATCATGCCGATTTCTTTGCCGCGCACGCTGCGCATTTCTTTCTCGTTCAAGTCCAGCAATTCCTTGCCCTTGAACCGGATCGAGGAGCCTTCCTTGATTTTGCCCGGCGGCATCGGGATGAGGCGCACGATCGACTGCGCGGTCACGCTTTTGCCGCAGCCCGACTCACCGACGATCGCCACGGCTTCCCCTTTGCCGACGGTGAAGTCGACGCCGCGTACGGCCTGCACTTCCCCGTCGTGCACCTGATAGGAAACGCGCAAATTGCTCACTTCCAACAAGGTTTCCATCTTCATCCACCCCCTTGGTTACTTTTTCATTTTCGGATCCAGTGCGTCGCGCAACCCGTCGCCGAACAGGTTGAACGCCAGCATCGTCAAGCTGATGAAGAAGGCGGGGAACAACAGACGCCACGGATAAATGCGCCAGGCATCCAGCGCCTGGTCGATCATCGAACCCCAGGATGCGGCCGGCGACTGGATGCCGAGGCCCAGGAAACTGAGGAACGCTTCCGAAAAAATCGCCGACGGAACGGTCAGCGTCAGCGTGACGATGATCGGCCCGAGGGAGTTCGGGATCAGGTGCTTGAACAAAATGCGCAGATGCCCCGCGCCGAGCGAACGCGACGCCAGCACGAACTCCTGTTCCTTCAGTTGCATGATCTGGCCGCGCACGATCCAGGCCATGTTGACCCAGCCGGTCAGTCCGAGCGCCAGCACGATGGTCATCATGCTCGGCTCAAAAACGACGATCAACAAAATGACGACGAGCAGATACGGAATGGCATAGAGCACTTCCGCAATTTTGTTCATGACGTTGTCCACCCGGCCGCCGAAGTACCCCATAATGCCGCCGTAGATGACGCCGATGCACAGGTCGATCAATGCGGCATAGATGCCCACTTGCAGCGAAATGCGGGCCCCCATCCAGGTGCGGGTGAACATGTCCCGGCCGAAGTCGTCGGTACCGAACCAGTGGTCGCCGTTCGGCGGCTGATTCGTATTTTTCAAATCGTTCGTAAAATAGTCGTAGCCCGTCAAATATGGTCCGATGATGGCCATGATGCCGAGAAAGATCATGACGGCAAGGGATGCCATCGCCATCTTGTTTTGTTTCAGCCGGATCCAGGCGTCCTTCCAGGACGACAGGCTTTCCCGGCTGATTTTCTCGCCGTGACGGGCTTCCGTCACGGGCGCAAAATCTTCCGGTGTCAGGATCGGTTCGCTTTGAACGCGGGTTTGTTCCGTTTTTTCCGCTTCCGCCACGTCAAGCCCCCTCCTTCCCGCCGGACAATTTGATCCGGGGATCCACCAATATATAGGCAAAATCCGTGATCAGCCGCGCCACCATGAGCAGGAACCCGTAAAACAGGGCGATGCCCATGATCAGCGTGTAATCCCGGTTGGATACGCTGGAAACAAAGTATTTGCCGAGCCCCGGAATGCCGAAAATGCGCTCCACCACGACGGAGCCGGTGATGATGCTGGCCGTCAGCGGACCGACATAGGTCACCACGGGCAGGATCGAGTTGCGCAGGGCGTGCTTGATCATGATCGCCCGGCCCGAAAGCCCTTTGGAACGCGCAGTCCGGATGTAATCGGAAGAGAGCGCCTCCAGCGTCGTCGATCGCGTCAGCCTCGCGATGTAGGCCAGGGGCATGAACGACAGGGCGAGCACCGGCAACACGTAGTCGCCCGGTTCCTTCAACCCCGCCACGTTGAACAGCGGAATCTTGACGGCGAACAGGTATTGCAACAACGTTGCCATGACGAAGCTCGGCACCGAAATGCCAAGCACCGCAATCAGAATCGTGATGTGGTCAAGCGCCTTGCGGTGTTTCAACGCGGCGAGCAGGCCGAGCCCGACGCCCGCGGTAACGGAAACCAGCAGGGCAAACACGCCCAGTTTGGCCGAATAGGCGAACGAATCGCCGATCACCCGCTCGACGGTCCAGTATTGCCGTTTCATCGACATGCCGAGATCGCCCTGGAGCAGGTTTTTCATGTAAACGACATATTGTTCCATGATGGGTTTGTCCAACCCGTACTTGGCTTCCAAATTCGCCCTGACCGCCGGCGGTATGGCCTTCTCGCTCTGGAACGGATCCCCGGGGATCGATTTCATCAGAAAGAAGGTCGCCGTGGCCAGGACAAACAAGGAAACGACGGTATAGGCCAGTTTTGAAAGCAGCGTACGAATCATGGCCTCCCATTCCCTCCCGGTATGGAAGAAGAAAAACGGGGCATAGTCCACGTTTCGGCATATGCCCCATTTTCTCCGTCATAATTTCATCGAGCCGATGTCAACCGGCTGGCGCGGCCGGCAGCCATGGGCCGCCGGACGGCATTCAGTTCTCGATGTACCCGCGGGTAAAGTCGATGTTGCCGGCATAGTCGATGATGACGTTTTTCACGTAATCTTTTTGCATCCAGATGGCCGTGTAGTAGTAGATCGGTAGGATGACCATTTCGTCCATCAGGATCGTTTCCGCTTGCTGGATGTACGCCATCCGCTGCGCCGGATCCTGTTCCGCGTTCGCCTTCGCCACCAGCTCGTCGTATTGCGCATTTTTCCAGCCGGTATCGTTGTTGCCGCTGAAGGACGTGAACAGGTCGATGAACGTCATCGGGTCATCGTAGTCGGCGCCCCAGCCTGCCCGGGCGATTTGATAGTTCAGGTTCATCCGGTTGTTCAGCAGCACGCCGAATTCCTGCGATTCAATCTTCACTTCGATGCCCAGGTTTTGCCGCCACATGTCGGTGATGGCGGTGGCCAGTTTCATGTGGCCTTCGCCTTCGTTGTAAATCAGCGTTGCTTCCGGGAAGGAGGAGAGACCAAGTTCCGCAAGGCCTTCTGCAAGGAGTTGCTTCGCCGCGTCGTAATCTTCCTGGAAAAATTGCCTGTCATCGAATTCCTCACGATACGGTTTCTCCACGCCGGTTACCCCGGCAACCATCCCGTAGGCCGGCTCCTGGCCGCCCTTGGTCACTTCTTCGACGAGCATTTGCCGGTCGATGGCCATGGACAGCGCCTTGCGCACCTTGACGTTGTTGAACGGCTCGGCCGTCGTGTTGAACACGTAATAGTAGGAGCTGGCGATCGGCTTGATCGTCAGGTTTGCCCCCGGATCATCCTTCAACTTCGGAATCAGGTCCACCGGAATTTGGCCCAGCGGACGCCCGGCCCAATCCAGGTCGCCGACTTCGAACATGTTGAGCTCCGTCGACGCTTCTTCGATCATGACCATGCGGACTTCCTGCAGCTTGATTTCGTCCTTGGCATAATACGCATCGTTTTTCGCCAGCACGATCGATTCGTTGTGGTTCCATTCTTTCAGCACGAAAGGACCGTTGGATACGAACGTTTCCGCTTCGGCGGCCCATGCCGGATTGGCTTCCACCGTTGCCTGGTGAACCGGATAGTAGGTGACGAAGGCCGTCAGCTTCAGGAAGTAGGCCGTCGGGTTTTCCAGTTCGACTTGCAGCGTCCGCTCGTCAAGGGCTTTGACGCCGACTTCGCCGACGTCAGCTTTGCCTTCGTTGTAGGCTTGCCCGTTTTTCAGATAGTACAGTTGGTACGCGTAAGGAGCGGGCACTTCGGCGTTCGGGTCCAGCACCCGTTTCCACGCGAATTCAAAATCGTATGCCGTCACGGGCTCGCCGTTGGACCATTTGGCATCTTCGCGGAGCGTGAACGTGTACGTTTTGCCGTCCTCGCTGACCGTCCAGTCTTTGGCCACGCCCGGTTGCACTTGCGCGTTTTCGTCCAGCCGGGTCAACCCTTCGAGTACGGCGGCCAAAACCGTAAACGAGTTGTTGTCCTGGGCTGCCGCCGGGTCGAGTGACGGCGGTTCCGAAAACAGGTTCATGCGAAAGACTTGTTCGGCCGCTCCGGACGAACCGGCATTGTTGCCCTTTCCGTCGTTTCCGTTCCCGCATCCTGCCAGCACGATACCGCCCGCAAGCACGATGCAGAGAAGCAGCACGATGCTTTTCCGATGAAGCTTGAACATAATCTTGACGCCTCCCTTTCTAATTGTGAATCTGATGTCGGGCGCGCATCCCGCTGTCCGGATTCCAAACGTTAGCATGCGCATTCCGGCCGCTTTCTATCACGGGAATGTACATTGCCAGCGGACAATTGTCCTTCCCCGGATAAAAGACTATCGTTAAGTTTACGCTCTCCCTCCCGTTTTGAAAGTGACAAGCGTCACTTTGCGACACGATTCGACAAGGAAAAGGCGGCCAAATGTCAGGGAATGTGACATCATTTCCGCGCTTTCGGCGCCGTCAACACCCGAAAAAATGAAAAAAACCGGGCGCCCAAGCGCCCGGCAATATGCCTTGCCGTCGGAATCCGCACCGATCCTCCGCCAGCGGCGGCGTCCGTCATGTGGCGACAATCATTTGCTTGATGATGCCGATGATCAGCAGCAACAAATAGGCGGCCGCGAGAATGAGAAACCCGATGCGCCATACCGCCCGTACGAGCTTGTCCGGATCCAGCCTGCCGCGCACCCGGTTTTGCAGGTTGCCGAGAAAACCGGTGAGCAGCAGCAAAATCAGGAGCACGATCCAAAAT
>Ga0310827_101622_pt1 | contig 11426 bp, 9 predicted proteins | sample WT_ome_2_FD_201309 | JGI IMG/M metagenome (GOLD analysis project Ga0310827, IMG submission 201309) | Sorghum-adapted microbial communities enriched on wild type (WT) sorghum from Joint BioEnergy Institute, Emeryville, California, United... ... | reverse complement strand
GAGTAGGGTAACTTCCTTTCTGGTGATCTCGTCAATCCCAACAAAGGTACCCTACTTTTTTGTAATCTGTTAAGACTCCAAATTTTGCTACACAAACAATTGTACGTCATCGCCTGTCGTTACGTTAGCCGGAAAAACGATCCGAATTTGTCCAAATAACGCCCTGTAATTCCGTTAGACCCGGATGCTGATGTTTCAGAAGGCCGCTGCAAAACACGGCTTGATGAAACGCCAGCCGGCGTGCTGGCTGATGCGGCGGACGGACCGGTCCGGAAGGCCGCGCCCCCGGCAAACGGAAGGCCGACCGGCCGCAACCGCAGGCACAAGGCCGTCCGGCCGCCCGACTTGCCCGCGCCCGTTCTATTCCGCCCTTGTCCCTCATAGGGTAATGACAGGACAAGATGCCGCCGACTCCGGCGGCGGCAATGAGGGAGGGGCGTACCGGGCATGATCGAGACGAATCGGCCGAAGCGGCAGGAAATCAAAATGATGAACCGCAAGGCGCTGGAGATCAGCGGCGTCATGAACGTGGAGAGCTTCGACAGCGAGGAGTTTTTGCTGGAGACGGAGTGCGGCTTCCTGACGATCCGCGGCAACAATCTGCACATGAAGACGCTGAATCTGGAGCAGGGGCTCGTTGCCATCGAAGGCGTCGTGAATGAAATCGTGTATCTGGACGGCCAGCAAGGCCGGACCAAAGGGTTCATCGGGAAGTTGTTCAAGTGAACCTGGACGTCCAGTTTTTGACGATGGCCTGGATGGCGTGCTGCGGGGCGGTGCTCGGCGCTTCCTTCGACACGATCGGCGTGACGGCGCGCCGCTTCCGCTTCGGCAGCGCGGTGCGGGCCGCGCTCGACGTGCTGTATTGGGTGGCCGCGACGATTTTTGTGTTCCGCGTCCTGTTGATGGCCAACGGCGGCATCGTGCGGCCGTTCGTTTTCCTCGGCCTCGGCATCGGCGCCGTGCTCTACATGCTGCTCATCGGCGGATGGTTCCGCACGTTCGTGAACCGGTTGCTGCAGGTGCTGGAGTGGCTTTTTGTCCGAATTTACCGTCTTCTGCATGCGGTCGTCTGGCGTCCCCTGCGCTGGATCGTCATGACCGTCTGGCGGACGGTCCGGTGGATCGTGCGAAATGTCATGCGAATCACTGTATCGATCGGCCGGATTGTGTTAAAATGGAGTCAATTGGTTTGGGAACGCCTTTTCAAGCGACAGAATCGTTGACAGGGGGAACCTGTACGCATGCAGGATTCGGCCGTTTCAGTGCGACAACCGAAGTCGTCGTCCGACCGTGGCGCCCGTCGGCGGATTCGGCTTTTTCTCATGGTCATTCTCGCCTTCATCGGCTGGGCCATGATGATGGTGTACCAGCAGGCGGCCGTGGCGGAAGAAAAACTGGGCAAGCTGGCCGAGCTTGAGGCGAAGATGAACGAGGTGCGGGAGCGAAACGAAATGTTGAAGCTCGAGGTCACCCGCCTGAACGATCCCGAATACATTGAACAGCGCGCGAAAGCCGATTTCCAGATGGTCAGGGACGGGGAAACGCTGTTTACGGAACCCGGCGCGACGGAATGACGGCATCGGTCGGCCGGAGCGGGACGAACCGTTGCTTCTCCAGTCGGGCGCATGCCCCCGGCAAACCCGCAAATCATGCGTAAGAACGGGCCTTCGAGGATATTGACCAACGCTTTCACCTTCATGTATAATCTGCGTATAAACGGCATGGCCGAAGTGAATTCATTTTCTGAGGCCCCCGGGCAGTACCGTCTTTTGCGGTTAAGGAGGAGCAATTTTTTTTATGACAATTGAATTAGGCGCCAAGCTTGAAGGCAAGGTTACGGGCATTACGCATTTCGGCGCATTTGTCGATCTTTCCGGCGGCGTGACGGGTCTTGTTCACATTTCCGAGATCGCAGACAATTATGTGAAAGATGTCAACGACCACCTGAAAATCGGCGATGTGGTGACCGTCAAAGTCATCAATGTGGACAAAGACGGCAAGATCGGTCTTTCCATCCGCAAGGCGGTGGACAAACCAGCTTCTCCTGAACGAACAGGCGGTTTCCGGGATGACCGGGGCGGCCGGCCGCGTTCCGCGGGGTACGCCAGGTCTTCCTTCGAGGAAAAGATGTCCCGTTTTTTGAAGGACAGCGAAGAACGCATATCATCATTGAAGAAGCATACCGAGTCCAAACGCGGCGGCCGCGGCGGACGCGGCGGACGCAGGGGCTGATACGGACGGTTCAACCCGCAGAATGGGATTCTGCGGGTTTTTGTATGCCTTTTTGTCGCAAAATTTCAACCGCCGGCCGCAGGAAAGCGACACACTTCTGGAAGGACAAGCTCCTATAATAGAGGCACTCTTGACTTTGGGTGGTGTCTCGGAACGATGCTGGATCGCAAGGATGGCAGGCTGATGCGCCGTGGCAGCCGGAAGGGACGGCAGGCCGCGGCGCGCTGGAAGGAGCTTGTGACGGAAAGCCGGATCGCGAAGTCGCTTGCGGCGGCGAGATGGCAGCTGTCGCTGTCGGTGATGGGGTTTCTGCTGGGCAGGGCGCTGTTGTTCTCGGAACTTTCCCCTTTTGCGACGGCTTTGTTTGCGGCGGTGTTCTTCCTGCGCAGGGAATCGCTGTACTGGACGGGAATGGCCATTGCCGCGGGCGGATTTTTTGCGGAGGTGCCCCACGGATTCACCCTGGCCGGCCAGATGGTGGTGTGCCATTCGCTTCTGCGCGGTTTGGAATTGTTTGACCGGTCGGAGCCGAACCGGGCTCCCTTGGCCGTGTTTTTTTCCGTGTTTGCCGTCGGCCTGTTCGTTTCGTCGATGGAAACGGGCCTGTCCTGGTTCGGGCTCGTCATGACGACGGTGGAGGCGTGTCTCAGCTTCGTGCTGGCCCATATTTTCCTGCTGGCGCTCCCCGCGCTGGCCGCCGCCGGACGCCGCACGGTGAAGCTCCGCAACGAGGAGATCGTCTGTCTGATGATTCTGCTGGCGTCGCTCCTGACCGGAACCGTCGGCTGGTCTTCCGGCGGCGTGACGGCGCCCAATGTGCTGAGCCACTGGTTGATCGCTTCCTTCGCCTTCTCGGGCGGCGCTCCGATCGGCGCGGCTGCGGGAGCGGTGACCGGCCTCATCCTGAGCTTGGCCGATCCCGGCGCATTGCAGCAAATCGGCGTGCTGGCCTTCGCCGGGCTGCTGGCGGGGCTGTTCCGGGAAGGCGGACGCATCGGGGTCATTGCCGGATTGCTGATTGGTTCGCTGCTGCTCGTCATGTACACGGGGGAGCGGGGTGACGTCGCCGCTGCCCTGGTGGAAGCCGGGCTGGCATCGCTCCTTTTTTTGCTGACGCCGTCTGCGCTGGTCGGTCTCTTGGCCCGGTTCGTGCCGGGCACGCGGGATTACGTGAAATCGCAGCACGAGTACGCGCGGCGGGTACGGGACATCACGGCCGGACGGGTTGAACAGTTTTCCGAAGTGTTCCGCCAGCTGTCCGCCAGTTTCCAGCCGATGGATGCGGAGGAGCCGTCCGGAATGGCCGGGCGGGAGGAACAGGCGGCGCATTTCATGAACGAAGTGTCGAGGAAGGCGTGCAACAACTGTTACAAGCACAGGCAATGCTGGGAAGACAAGTTTTACCGGACCTATACGTACATGACGGAAATGATGACCGCGGTGGAGGAAAATCCGTCCATCGGCAAAGAGGACATCCGCGGCGATTGGAAACGCGTATGCGTCCAGACGGAAAAGGTGCTGGAACTGATGAAACACCAGTACGAGCTGCACAACAACGACCTCAGGTGGCGCAAGCAGCTGCATGACAGCCGGCGTCTCGTGGCCGATCAGTTGCACGGCGTCTCGCAGGTCATGATGGATTTGGCCAGGGAAATCAAGCGCGAGGGGCAGGAGATGCACCGGCAGGAGGAACAAATTCGCGCGGCGCTGGAGCAGCTGGGCCTGTCCGTCCAGGAGGTGGACATCATCAGCCTGGACGAAGGGAAGGTGGAAATCGAGATCGTCCACCATTTCACCGGCGGCCACGAGGAGTGCCGCAAGGTGATCGCGCCGCTCCTGTCGGACATTCTCGGGGAAAACATCGTGGTGCAGCGGGAAGAAGCGTCTCCCGGAGGCAACGGAATTTTCACGGCGGTGTTCGTGTCGGCGAAGGCGTTCGAGGTGGAGACGGGGTTCGCCTGCGCCGCGAAGGGCGGCGGATTGCTCTCCGGCGACAGCTTCACGCTGACCGAATTGAGGAACGGCAAATTCGCCGTGGCGCTGAGCGACGGCATGGGCAACGGGGAGCGGGCCAAGATGGAATCCTCCAGCGCCCTGTCGATTCTGGAACAGCTGTTGCAGTCGGGCATGGACGAACGGCTGGCGGTCAAATCGGTCAATTCGATTTTGTTGCTGCGCTCCGCGGACGAAATGTTCACGACGATCGACCTGGCGTTGATCGACCTGTACACGGCGAAGACAACGTTCCTGAAAAGCGGCTCCACGCCGAGTTTCATCAAACGGGGCAGGGAAGTGATCCCGGTGGCCGCCGGCAACCTGCCCGCCGGCATCCTGCAGGACATCGAAATCGACGCCGTGACGGTGTCGCTGAAACCGGGGGATATTCTGGTGCTCATGACCGACGGCATTTATGACGCGCCGGGGCCGACGGTGAACAAGGAGCTGTGGATGCGCCGCATCCTGTCCGGGATCGAGGCGGAGGCGCCGCAGGACATCGCCGATTGCCTGCTGGAATCGGTCATCCGCCGGCACGGGGGAGAAATCGTCGACGACATGACCGTGGTGGTGGCGCGCATCGACCGGTACGTGCCCGAGTGGGCGACGGTGCGCTGGCGGGGCAAGACGGAAATCGAGCGGCCGAAATCGATCAGTTCGTGAGGGTGCGGCCGGTTGCGCCCGGTGTTCGGCGCGGCCGGCGTTCCGGCGGCCGGCGTCCCGGCTTGTCCCGATTTTCCCGCCTCTTTCCGGCGTCCGGTGACCGGCATACCGGCTTGTCCCGATAGACCCGCCTCTTTCCGGCGCCACGGTGACGGCGAGCCGGCTTGTCCCGGCATTCCCGCATCTTTCCGCCGAAGATCGGGCGGTCCGTGACGGTTTCCGTGACGGATTCATGGCGATAACGGCCGGGACAGGTGCAGGAGGGACAAACCTCCTTGCATTTCCGCACGGCTTCCTATATAAAAGGAACTGAAGTTGCACGGAAGGCGGGTTGGCAGTCATGGATTTGGCATCCGAAGTCAGGCGAACGCTGCGCGACGGGCACCCGGTTGGGCCGGGTGAGACGCTGGTGTGCGCCGTTTCCGGGGGGCCGGATTCCATGGCTCTTTTGCATGTGCTTGCGCGCCTGTCCGGTGAGTTTGGCTATTCCCTCGTGGCCGCCCACGTGCATCACGGCTTCCGCATGGCCGAATCCGATGCGGAAGCGGAGACGGTGGAGAAGTTCTCCGCCGGGCTCGGCGTGCCGTTCCGCATGATTCGCGTCGATGCGCCGGGTTACGCCCGTGAGGCGGGAATGAACGCCCAGGCGGCGGCGCGGGAGCTCAGGTACCGGTTTCTGCGCGAAACGGCGGCGTCCTGCGGAGGGAAGGCGATTGCCCTGGCCCACCATCTGGACGACCAGGCGGAAACGGTGCTGATGAACCTCATGACGGGTGCGTCGTTGACGGGACTGGCCGGCATGGCGCCGGTGAGCGCTGCTGACGGATTCGTGTATGTGCGCCCGTTGCTTCGCGTCAGAAAGCAGGCCATCCTCGACTATGCGGCGGAATGGAACATCCCCTGGCACACGGACGGCAGCAACGGGTCGCGGGCGTACCTGCGCAACCGGATCCGGCTGGACGTGATGCCGCTGCTTCTGAAGGAGCAGCCGAGATTTCCCGAAGCGCTCGGCCGGCTGGCGGAAATCGCCAGGGAGGAAGACCGTTTTCTGGACGGGCTCGCGCAAAACCGGCTGGACGCGCTGGCGGGGACGGGCGAGGGGCGGATTTCCCTTGACAGAACGGCTTTTTTGGCGGAGCCGACAGCTTTACAACGGAGATTGATTAAACTAATATTAAATTATCTTGCCGGCGACCCGAGATTTTCGGATTACAGAACGATCGAATCGATACGGACGGCGATCGAACATGGTTCGCCGCCTTCTTTGTCTATGGACTTGGGATGCGGTATCCGGTTTGTCCGCCGTTACGACCGGCTCGCATGGGAACGCGGGGCGGCGGATGACCCCCGGACGCCGGCCGGGCCGTATGACTATCGGTTTGATCCGGCGGACGGCGAACTCGCCATCCCCGGTGTCGGCGTCCTGCGCGCCTGGTTTTCGGATAAGGATAACCGTGCGGCGGATCGCCCGGACGCTGCCAACCGGTTTCGCTTCGCACCGGATGCGCGGTTTCCGGCCGGGGGCGGGGATTGTGGCGAAGCGCCGCAGCCGGGAAGTCCGGCGGACTTGGCCGATCCTTTGAATGCGGCGTTCGACGCGGACGCCCTGGCCTTGCCCCTCACGGTGCGTTCCCGCCGGGAGGGCGACCGCTTGCAGCCGTTTGGATTGACGGGCAGCAAGAAGGTCAAAGATATCCTCATTGGCCTGAAGATCGATCCCGAATGGCGGGACAGGGTGCCCGTGGTGGCCGACGCAAACGGGGAGCTGCTTTGGCTTGCCGGATTGCGGCGCTCCCGCCATGCGCCGCTGGTCGGCGAAACGAAACGAATCCTTTGGCTTCGTTTCGAGCCGGAACGGTTGTCGCACGCGGATCGAATGGATGGATAGATGCAGTCATATGCTCAATACCGGGAGGGTCCATTTTGCTCCAAGACATGAAGGAGATTTTGCTGACGGAAGAACAACTGCAGGCGAAGATCAAGGAACTCGGCGCTACGTTGTCGGAGGAATACCGGGACCGCAATCCCCTGTTGATTGGCGTGCTCAAGGGTGCCTTCATGTTCATGGCCGACCTGGCCAAGGCGATCGACATCCCCGTCGAGATCGATTTCATGGCGGTATCCAGCTACGGCAGTTCCACCAAGTCGTCGGGTGTCGTCCGCATCATCAAGGATCTTGAAGTGTCCGTGGAAGGACGTGACGTCATCATCGTCGAGGACATCATCGACTCCGGTTTGACCCTCGGATATCTGATCGACGTGCTGGAGCGGCGCAACGCCCGTTCGGTGGCCGTCGTCGCCCTGTTGGACAAACCGGGCCGGCGCAAGATCTCCCTCGAAGCCGATTACAAAGGGTTTACCTTGCCCGACGAGTTCGTGGTCGGTTACGGGCTTGACTATGCGGAGAAGTACCGCAACTTGCCGTTCATTGGCGTGCTGAAACCGGAAGTGTACGGAGGGGAATAACCCGCGCTCCGTTGTGCCGGTACCGGGATGCCGGCCCGTCGTATGCGGAAGGCGGCCGTCGTCCCGACGTGTCCGAACCGGCCGGGCACGTTGCGCGATGACCGGTACCCGGCGCGCCGAGCCCGGCGACGCGAGGGGAAGGCGGCGGTCACACCGATTCGCCAATCCGATCCGTGCCGGGCACGAGAACCGTCCGGACAGCCGTCCCGTTTGTTGTGATTGCCGTCCGTACTGTGTTAAAATATATCAAGTTGCGGCCCGAGAGGAGGTCAGGGATGAACAAAGTCATCCGGCAAACCGGGTTCTATATAATCATTTTTCTTGTGATCGTCGGGATTTTCCAAATTTTCAGCTCGCAAAATGAACAGCGCGACGAGCTGCGATACGACCAGTTCATCGCTGCGCTTCAAAACAAGGAATTTACCCAGCTCAACGTCCGTTTTGACGACTACACCTATCTGGTGACGGGCACCTACCAGTCCGGTCGTCCGTTCAGTTCGCGCGGACCGGTGTCCGACGATTTCATCAAACAGATCGAATCAAGCGGAATCCAGGTGACCTGGCAGCCGATGGAGGGAGACAGCGTGTTGCTGTCCTTCCTGACGACCCTGATTCCGTTTGTCATCATCTTCATTTTGTTCTTCTTCCTGCTCAACCAGGCGCAGGGCGGGGGCGGCAAGGTGATGAACTTTGGCAAGAGCCGCGCCCGGCTTTACAATGAAGACAAGAAAAAGGTCACCTTTGACGATGTGGCCGGGGCTGACGAAGAAAAGCAGGAACTCGTCGAAGTCGTGGAGTTTTTGAAAGATCCGCGCAAGTTTGCGGCGGTGGGCGCCCGCATACCGAAGGGCGTACTGCTTGTGGGCCCCCCGGGCACGGGGAAAACGCTCCTTGCCCGCGCGGTGGCCGGGGAAGCCGGCGTGCCTTTCTTCAGCATCAGCGGTTCCGACTTTGTCGAGATGTTCGTCGGCGTCGGCGCTTCGCGTGTCCGCGACCTGTTCGAGAATGCGAAGAAGAATGCGCCCTGCATCATTTTCATCGACGAAATTGACGCGGTCGGACGTCAACGGGGCGCGGGCCTCGGCGGCGGACACGACGAACGCGAACAGACGCTGAACCAGTTGCTCGTCGAAATGGACGGTTTCGGCGTCAACGAAGGGATCATCATCATCGCCGCCACCAACCGGCCGGACATCCTCGACCCGGCGCTCCTGCGCCCGGGCCGGTTTGACCGCCAGATTACGGTGGACCGTCCGGACATCAAAGGCCGCGAAGCCGTGCTGAAAGTACACGCCCGCAACAAGCCGCTGGCCAAAGATGTCAAGCTGGACATCATCTCCAAGTTCACCACCGGGTTTACCGGGGCGGACCTGGAAAACCTGTTGAACGAAGCGGCGCTTCTCGCCGCCCGCCGCAACCGCAAGGAAATCTCGATGAAGGAAATCGAGGAAGCGGTGGAGCGGGTCATGGTCGGCGTGGAGAAGAAGAGCCGGATCATCAGCCCGCGGGAGAAGCGGATCGTTGCCTATCACGAAGCGGGCCACACGATCGCCGGTTACTTCCTGGAGCACGCCGACATGGTGCAGAAGGTCACCATCATCCCCCGCGGCCGGGCCGGCGGTTACGTGATGATGACACCGAAGGAAGACCGCCTGCTGATCACGAAGCAGGAACTGCTCGAGCGCGTCATCGGCCTTCTGGCAGGCCGCGTGTCCGAAGAGCTGTACATCGGCGAAATCGGCACCGGCGCGTATGACGACTTCAAAAAGGCAACCCAGATCGTGCGCAGCATGATCACCGAATACGGCATGAGCGAAAAGCTCGGCCCGATGCAGTTCGGCAATCCGCAAGGCCAGGTGTTCCTCGGCCGCGACCTCGGACACGAGCAAAATTATTCCGATGCCATCGCCTACGAGATCGACCAGGAGATGCAGGAGATCATCCGCAGCTGCTACAACCGCGCGAAGGAGCTCCTGATCGAGCACGAAGACAAAGTGCACCTGATCGCCAACACCCTGCTCGAGCGCGAAACACTCGATTTCAACATGATCAAGCAGCTGATCGAGAAAGGCAAAATCGAGGAACCGGCAACGTCGGAAGAAGGTTCGGGCGGCATTTTTGGCAGCGTCGTCGAGACGGCAAGCGATACCGGCAACAAGGAGAAAGGCGCTTCCCAGGAAGCCGGCCCGCAAGGCGCGAAGGACGCATCCGGCGCATCTGGATCGTCCGATCCGGCGGAAGCGGCACCAGGGTCCGCGGAAGACGGCAAGTCGGCCGGAGCTTCCGGCAAACCGATCGCCGGCGAAAGCTTCCATACCGCGGATGTTTCCGCCAAGGGCGAATCGCGCAATGACGGCGGCGATTCCTCCGCGGAAGGCGCATCCCGCGACGACGTCCGCGTCAACATCCAGCCGAAATCCGGTGAAGACGCATCAAACAAACTGGACTTTGACCGCGATGGAGCGGACAAGGGCGGGAAGAAGGAATAACGGCCAGCGCTTGACCGGACTTGCATCCGTCCATTGACCGCGCTGAGACAACCACAAACGGAGCTGAACCGGCGCATGGCAAAGCCGGGGCAGCTCCGTTTTTTTCGGCTTTCCGTTCCGTTTCGTTTTTGTCCGCATGCCGTTTCCTTTCGTTTCCGATTAACCAACGTTTTCGTCCCATGGTGCCAGGCAGACCAAATTTGCACGGAGCGAATGAACGGGACAAAATCCATTTCATGGCTCGGTGCTCGGTTTTTCGCTGAAAATGCATTGCACAAAATGCAGGCTATCCCGGACATGAACGGTTTTTGGCAAATTTCACGATAAACCTGCAGGGGGAGAGGAACTGCATTTTGTACATTACATGGTCAAACATTAACGGGCTTTATTTGAGGAATGAACTGCACAAAATGCATCTCATGGTCCCGGCTTTGTTCTTTCGTTGAACATGTGCTGTACAAAATGCAAAATGCAGGACAACTCGAGCACGAACGGTATTTCATGCAGCACATGTTCAAACATAAACTTGCCTGCCCCACTGCATGGCAAATCGCACATTGTTCGGCATGGAGGAAAGCGGGCACAATGAGAATCAACAACGCATAGCGAACAAAAGGAGCATGAGTGAAAAGGGAGGATCCCCATGAACGGACCGCATCAAAACCTTTTTGTCGCGGTGCCGCTGCCCGATGCCGTCAAGCAAAAGGTGGCGGAGGCTGCCGCCGCGGGGAGGAAGGATTTGCCCTTCCGGAAATGGACGCATCCGGCGGATTACCACATCACGGTGAAGTTTCTCGGGCCGCAGGATGTGAGTTTGGCGGGTCCGCTGCGGAAGGCGTTGGCACCCGTACTGGCGCGCCATGGCCGATTCATGCTGCGGCTGGACAAGCCGGGGGTTTTCGGCCGGCCGGATGCGCCGCGCATCTTGTGGATGGGCATCGGCGGTGATCAGGCGGCGCTTGCCGCCTTGCAGCAAGACGTGGAGCGGGCACTCGTCGCACTCGGGTTCGAGCCGGAGCCGCATAACCGGCCCTACGCCCCCCATGTGACGGTAGCCCGGCAATGGACCGGAGTGGAGAAAGCGACGTCCGAACGACTGGCGGCTCCGTTCGCACGGCTCACGGCAGACGATCCGCCGCGGTGGGAAGTGGAGGAGCTGGTGCTGTACCGCACCCACATGGGCAAACAGCCGATGTACGAACGCCTGGACCATTATCCGCTCGGAACAGAACGGTAACGCAAGACCGATAAGCCTCACCATGTGATGCAAAAATGCAGCATATTTTCTTGAAAAGGGTCGAAATGAGACAATATAGTGCAAAAATACATCATAATTCGTGAAAAACGCGGGTAAACGCAAAATATCATGTATTTTTGCACTACAATCGTTCCAATATCGATCATTTAAAAAAATATGCTGTATTTTTGCACTTCAGTGGGCGGGTGCAGCGACGGCGGACGGGTGAAGCGGTCGACAGACGGCGCAACGGCCGGCGGACGAGTGAAGCCGACGACAGACGGTGCGGCGGACGACGGACAAATGCAACGGCCGGCGGGCGGGTGAAGCCGACGACAGTC
>Ga0310827_101619_pt1 | contig 11450 bp, 8 predicted proteins | sample WT_ome_2_FD_201309 | JGI IMG/M metagenome (GOLD analysis project Ga0310827, IMG submission 201309) | Sorghum-adapted microbial communities enriched on wild type (WT) sorghum from Joint BioEnergy Institute, Emeryville, California, United... ... | reverse complement strand
ATTTTTCTCATTATAATTTTTATCATACGTAAAGACTGCAATGGGTAAGATTGGTTTCCTATATTTATTATAAAGCAAGCTAAAGTAAAGATACATGCGCTCATGGAAATTTGTTTGATAGTAGCTTTGTGGTTCGACATGAATAATAAGTATCGTTTCTTCTCCTTTTAATTTCGCTTCAATAACGATATCGGCACGCCGACTTTCGCCTCCCAAGAGATCGGTGAATACTTCTTCGGAAAGCGGCCGAATCGCCGAAAAGTCGATATACTTATGCACTTCGGGAAAAAACAACTCGAGAAATTCTGCGAAAAACGTATGAATTAATTCTTTAAAAAGTTGGTCATGGTCTGTATACCTTGACGTACCTGCATCTTCATAAACGTAAGTAAGAACAGGCATATTGTCACTCCTTTTTAAAAAATGATTTCATACTTTGGGATGTAAGTGATTCGTGCAATTGAATCAGGATGAATAAGTAGAGGGAATTATATACAATTTTCGACATCAATAAAAAATTCCTGCAAAAAAGTAATATTTTCTCAGTATTAAATATTAAGTAAGGAAGTGGTCGTTAGTGCTATATCAAAAACTTATCTTTTCCGTACTTAAATAATCATTACCCATCACTTCCGCAATTGAACCAGTTAGACTCTTATTTTTGAGGAAAATAGTAATACACGGAGGAGTTTCATCATAACTAGTTCAATTCAGCTGAATACTCCAGTTTCCTTTTACTTACTAATGATAAGAACGTTGTTTGAATTCCATAGATAATTTCTAAGATTTAATAAAAAAATCCTATTAAAAAACTTTGTTTATCCAATGGACAAACTAGTCGCAACATGTTATAATTTGTTTGTGGTTGTTATGAATATAAATAGATACTTTGAAAAATTAGGAGGAACTACAATGGCATACTTCGAAAACGTTTCCAAAGTTCAATATGAGGGACCAACATCTAAAAACGCACTAGCATTTAAATTCTATAATCCGGAAGAAAAAATTGGCGACCGTACCATGGAAGAATGGTTACGTTTTGGTGTTGCTTACTGGCATACATTCACATTTGACGGAACGGATCCATTTGGTCATGGCAATATGATTCGCCCATGGAATCATCTGCAAGGAATGGACTTAGCAAAAGCTCGTGTTGAAGCAGCATTTGAATTCTTTGAAAAACTGAATGCTCCGTTTTTCTGCTTCCATGATGTGGATATCGCACCAGAAGGCGAAACGCTTCGGGAAACAAATAAAAATCTTGATGAAATTGTTGATATGATTGAAGAATATATGAAAACGAGCAAAACAAAACTTCTTTGGAATACGGCAAATATGTTCTCTCATCCGCGTTTTGTTCATGGTGCTGCAACTTCTTGTAACGCAGATGTATTTGCTTTCTCTGCGGCAAAAGTGAAAAAAGGGTTGGAAGTTGCGAAACGTCTAGGTGCAGAAAACTATGTATTTTGGGGCGGCCGTGAAGGATATGAATCACTCCTCAACACAGATATGGGATTGGAACAAGACAATTTGGCACGCTTCTTCCATATGGCTGTTGATTATGCAAAAGAAATCGGTTTTGATGGTCAATTTTTAATTGAGCCGAAACCAAAAGAACCAACCAAACATCAATATGATTTTGATGTAGCGACAGGAATTGCTTTCTTGAAAAAATATGATTTGGATTCATACTTTAAATTTAACATTGAAGCAAACCATGCAACATTGGCCGGGCATACCTTTGAACATGAATTACGTGTTGCCCGAATCAACGGGATGCTTGGTTCAGTTGATGCAAACCAAGGTGACCCGTTGCTTGGTTGGGATACGGATGAATTTCCTACAGATCTTTATGCAACTACTCTTGCAATGTATGAAATTATTAAAAATGGTGGATTGGGCAAAGGTGGCTTAAACTTTGATGCAAAAGTCAGAAGAGGCTCCTTTGAACCGGAAGATTTGTTCCGTGCTCATATTGCAGGTATGGATAGTTTTGCAGTCGGTCTAAAAGTGGCACATAAATTAATTGAAGATCGTGTTCTCGATGATTTCATTGCGAACCGTTACAGAAGTTATAATGAAGGAATTGGTAAAGACATCGCTCAAGGCAAAGCAGACTTCAAAACATTAGAAGCACATGTTCTAGACATAAAAGAATTCAAAAATGAATCCGGCCGTGTTGAAGAATTACGGGCATTGGTTAACCAATATTTGTTAACTGCTTTTTGAATACGAATCCCCCCTTTAAAAAAAATTAATAGCTGAACTCTCAACCGGGTTCAGCTGTTTTTCTATTATGTGAAAAAGGAAGATGTAAAATGAAATATGTGATAGGAGTAGACCTAGGGACCAGTTCCGTAAAAGGTTTATTGGTCGATCAAAAGGGTACGGTTGTCGGGGAAGTATCGAAATTATACCCGTTAATCCAGGAAAAATCCGGTTACAGTGAGCAAGACCCGAATCAATGGGTGGAAAAAACGACCGAAGCATTGGCTGAACTCGTTGCAAATTTTCCCGGCAATCCATCAGATATAGAAGGAATCAGTTTCTCAGGTCAAATGCATGGACTTGTTATATTAGATGAACAACTACAATTACTTAGAAATGCAATTCTTTGGAATGATACACGGACAACAGAACAATGCGAACAAATTTATCATATCGTCGGGAAAGAAAAACTGCTTAAAATTACGAAAAACGTTGCGTTGGAAGGGTTTACTTTACCGAAAATTCTTTGGGTAAAACAATATGAACCAAATATTTTTGAAAAAATTCATGTGTTTATGCTACCAAAAGACTATTTACGTTTCCGAATAACCGGAAAAATTCATATGGACTATTCAGATGCAGCCGGCACATTGTTGCTCGATATTGCAAAAAAAGAATGGAGCGGGGAGCTTTGTAAAACGTTGGGAATTAATCCAACTATTTGTCCGCCATTGGTGGAGTCGAGTGATTTCATTGGGACGTTAACAAAGGAATTTGCCGATAAAACAGGATTAAGTGAAGCAACAAAAGTATTTGCCGGCGGGGCGGACAATGCATGTGGAGCAATTGGGGCAGGCATTCTCTCATCCGATAAAACACTGTGCAGTATCGGAACTTCCGGTGTAGTCTTATCTTATGAAGAAAGAAAAGATCGTGATTTTAAAGGGAAAGTTCATTATTTTAATCACGCGAAAGAGAATGCCTACTATACAATGGGTGTGACCTTAGCTGCAGGATACAGTCTCAGCTGGTTTAAAGAGGTATTTGCTAATGATGAAAACTTTAATGACTTTGTGTCGGGAATTGAAGAAGTCCCGGTTGGTTCGAATGGTTTGTTGTTCACCCCATACATCGTTGGGGAACGGACACCGCACCCTGACGCCAATATTCGAGGGAGCTTTATCGGGGTCGATTCGAAACATACAAGAGCCCATTTTATTAGAGCTGTCATTGAAGGAATTACCTTTTCCTTAAATGAATCAATTGAAATCTTCCGGGGAGCCGGAAAGAAAATTGACACAATTATTTCAATTGGCGGCGGTGCCAAAAATGATGCATGGTTGCAAATTCAAGCCGATATATTTAATGCCAAAATTATTAAATTAGCAAGTGAGCAAGGTCCGGGAATGGGGGCAGCCATGCTTGCCGCTTACGGATGCGGTTGGTTCAACAGTTTGGACCAATGTGCCGATAAATTTTTGGATGTCGTCAAAGTGTATGAACCAATTCCCGACAATGTTAAGCGGTATTGTGAGTTATTTAAGATTTATCAGGAGGTTTATAAAAATACAAAAACATTAAGTGAAAAATTAACAAAATTCCGATATTAGCTTATTTATTATTCAATAACTAGGGGTGTATTCAAATGGTAAAAATTTAAAATACGGTATTGACCGGTTTCAATATAAAAAATTTCCATTGGGAGGTATATTTGATGAAAACTGTCCGCTGGGGTATTCTAGGTACCGCAAAAATTGCTCAAACTCAATTAATTCCTGCGATCAAGCGGTCGAGAAATACTGAAGTTGTTTCGATTGCAAGTCGCTCGGAAAAAGTCCATGAAATTGCCGAGAAGTTAGAAATACCCAAGGCTTATGAAAGTTATGAAGCATTATTAAATGATCCGGAAATAGATGTTATATATATTCCACTACCAAATCATCTACATAAAGAATGGATTACCAGGGCAGCTCAAGCCGGTAAACATGTGTTGAGTGAAAAGCCGGTGACATTAACGGCAGATGAAGCAAAAGAAGTAGTGACAGTTTGTAAGGAAAATAATGTCTTATTCATGGAAGCATTCATGTATCAATTCCACCCGCAACATCAGAGGGTTCGTAATATTTTAATCAGTGGTGAAATAGGCGAAATTAAAATGATGAAAGCGAGTTTTTCCTTTTACATGGATCCTAGTGAACGTGTAAAAAATATACGAATGGATGCAGCAAAAGGAGGCGGAAGTATTTACGATATTGGTTGTTACTGTATTCATTCTATCCGAAATATATTGCAAACAGAACCAAAAGAAATCCGTGTTCAAGCCCAGATTGATAAGGAACATAATATAGACCTTTCATCTTTCGTTTATATGAAAATGGAAAATGGAGTACCGACTATTTTTGACTGTAGTTTTGATATGAATTTCCGACATGAATACGAGATAATCGGGACAAAGGGACGTATAAGAGTTCCCCGTGCATACCGACCGGATAATTATGGCGGTGAAGGGCATATCATCATTGAAAAAGAAAATGAACAGCGAGTTGAGAAACTTATTGCAGACCAATATGCAATGGAAGTGGAACATTTTTCCGAATGTGTGATTGAAGGAAAGACCCCGTCTTATTCGGTTGAAAATACGATAAAAAATATGGAAGCGATCGAGGCTTGTTACAAATCTATACAAATAAATGATAAAGTTGAATTATAAATGAAAAGAAAAAATAGTGTACAAGGTGAATTATCGTCGAACTATGTGAACAAGTTAATTGGTTTGCCCAAAACCAGGGCAATATGATACGTGCTGCCCTTCGTTGGATTTTAGACCACGAAGCTGTTTCAACAGTCATTGTGGGCTTTAAAAATATCAACAAGTGGAAGATAACTTGGCCACATTCGATGTTCCAAGCTTCACGTCAGATGAAATGGAGCGGTTAACAGATTTTTATTGAAAGGAAGTTCAACCATATTCGTGGGGCGTATTAAATAAAAGTTTGCTGTCACATAAAAAACCACTGCCGAGGAATTCGGTGGTGGTTTGATTTTGGTGACTTTCATCATATGATGGTGGCATTTTATTATATTGGATTTTTATTCCAGAATAATTGACTGCAAAATGTGGTACTCACGAAAAGTATAAATTTCTTATAATCTATTAATTTAAGGGATTTATTAAAAAGGAAGGCATCCAAAAGTCGAATGGTGACTTTTTAGAGCCCCCTTCTAATGTAATCTTTCATATATAATCTTTTTCTTTTCTTTAATATAATTGGGGTTACTTTGGCCTTTAATAACAAAAGTTAACGGATACAAAAAAATGTGGTATCTCGTTCAGTCGTTTGGTCCCTTATATAGTCCAAACATATAAACATGTGTAAGATTATCGGCTATTTCAGATATGGGTAATTTGTTTTTATTTGTGACAATTTCCCAAAGAAACCTTTCACCTGAATAAAGTAAAATCCGGGATGCAACTTCTGGATTTATCTGTTTTTTTGCAAGGCTTTGGTCTTGTGAGTAGCGTATGTCTTTAACAATTCGATCAATAAATTTATTTAATATGTCTTCCCACTTTTCTTTGAGAAGGGAAGAGACACCAATACCTTCATAAAAAATCATCAGCATTTTTTTATATTTTTCAGCTAATGAAATAAAATGAAAAACCTGTTCCCGAATAACATCAAAAGCATTTTCCTTTGAATTTGGAGTGAATTCTATATCCGCAACAGAATAGAATTCTTCCATGACATTATTCATTAAATAAGTCAGTATTTCATCCTTGCCTTCCGGAAAATGAATATAAAAGGTGCCATGACCAATATTGGCTTCTTTATTTATTTCCTTTATAGTTGTATTGTGATAGCCTTGTTCTATGAATACTTTTTCTGCAGCCTTTAATAGCTTCTCTTTTGTTTTTAATGAACGTTGCAATCTTCCATCTATTTTCATAGTTAACACCTCAAAAAATATATTGACATGCAGTCATATTTCATATTAACATAATATTAATTAATTAACTATATGACATATTGTCATATAGTTAAATTTCAAAATAATTAAGAAAAGCGCAGGGCGCCCGTTTAGCGACGTATAAACTGGAGTGCCCCACAATGAAAACAGATTTGCTTCCTCGAATAGGCATCGCACGAAGAAAAATGCATTTAGCATTTTTCAAGGAAAAGGAAACACGGCGAGGCACGAGCCGATGTTGACTTATCGTAGAGAAGGGAGGGAAGTTTGTACGTCGCTGTCGACCGGAGTAGACAATAAAACTAATCAAAAGTTTTTCACCTATTTTTTTATACTTTCTTATCTTGAAAAAAGGGGTGTATTATTTTGGATGGGAAGATTGGGTTAATTGGTGCTATTTCTACACTTATTGGAATAATGGTTGGTGCTGCAATTTTTATTTTATTGGGACCATTAGCTGCTCAGACAGGTCCTTCTTTAACCTTAGCGTTTTTGCTTGGAGCAATTCCGGCTTTGTTTGGAAGCGTTTACTATATGCAACTTGGCTCAATATATCCAAGCTCAGGTGGAAGTTATATTTTTGCAAGTCGTTTATTAAATCCAACATTAGGTGTATTGGCTGGGTTTTTTATGGTGTTTGCCGGGGTTGGTGCCATTGGAATGCTTGCCTTAGGTTTTATTAATTACCTTTCTTTCTACTTTACTAATATTCCAGTGATTCCAATTGCTTTTTTAATAATTTTATTTTTTTTCTTCATTAATTTCTTGGGTATTCGTTTTGCAAATAAGCTTCAAGTATTTATGGTAGTGTGGATGGTTTTAGCGTTATTAATCTTCATTATATTTGGGTTTCTTCACCAGCAGAGTGCGGAGTTTGTTGAATTTGACAAAGGTCCATTCTTAAGAAATGGGGTGAGTGGTCTTTTAATGGCTGCAGTCTTATCCTTTTATTCTTATGCGGGTTATGGAATTGTTACAGAAATTGGTGGAGAAATAAAGAACCCTCAAAAGAATACTCCGTTGGCCATAATAATAAGTTTAGTGACTGTTGCGTTAATTTATATGGGGGTATCTTATATTTGTACATCGATTGTACCTATTGATGAATTTATAGGATTTAGCGCTTCGATACCAATGACGGCTAGCCTATTTTTACCAAATTGGGTGGTAGACTTAATAGCTGTTGGCGGTTTTTTAGCTATCTTTACTACGCTAAACGCAATTATGCTCGTTATACCACAGGAGTTGGCTGTTATGGGGAATGAAGGAGTAATATCAAAGTTATTTACTAAAAAACATAAAAAGTTTGGCACTCCTTATATTTCGCTAGTTTTAATAAGTATAGTACCGATGATACTTATAATTTTCGGAATCAGTGAAACCGTGTTTGCAACAATGACAATTGCTGGTTTATTAATAAGCGGATTGATTATGGGAGTTAGCGCACTTAAGATTTTCAAAAAAGCCGGCCAGGAATATGAACATGCCGTCATTAAGATTCCAAAGCCACTTCTCATTACATTTAGTATATTGGGGATCATTAGTAGCTTTTTATTTACTGTATTGGCAATTTTAGATGCGCCGGTTGTTGGGGGATTAGCTATTGTGCTTGTCGTATTTACCACGATCTACAGCAGAAAGAAAAACCTCTCGATATTAAGTAGTACGAATCTAAACGATGGCATTGATATTAAGAATTAATTTTTATAAGGGGGAATAAAATTGAAACAACCATATTTATCCACAGAATGGATTGATCCAGAAACAGGGGCAAAGGGGTACCTAGTTATTGACGAAATGAAAGCTGGGTTTTGTGCTGGTGGAATCAGAATGAGAAAAGGTGTTACGAAAGAAGAAATCCAACGATTAGCAGAAATAATGACTATTAAGATGGCGGGGTTAGGTATGACAGTTGGCGGAGCGAAAGGGGGAATTGATTTTTCACCTAATGATCCTAAAAGTAAAGAAGTGTTAAAAAGATATCTTGAAGCACATACCCCATATATAAAAGAATGTTGGCTAACAAGTGAGGATTTAGGAACACGTGAAGAGGACATTCTTCAGATTTTATCCGAACTGGGATTAAATTCTTCTGTTCAAGCTTTTATTGACAAACAAGAAAATGCTCCTTCTCTATTAAAAGAATTACAAAAGGCAATGAAAGCAAGATATGATGGAACTGCTTTAACTGAACTTGTAACAGGCTACGGTGTTTCAGTGGTAACCATTAAAAGTTTAGAGCAAATAGGAAAAGACCCTCTACAAGCCAAGGTATCCATTCAAGGTTTTGGAAGTGTTGGAGCAAGTGCAGCAAAGTTTCTTTATGAAAGTGGCATTAAGGTTGTAGCAGTTGCGGATATTCAAGGAACTATTTATAAGGAAGATGGATTAGATATCCCAATACTTTTAACCTTAAAGGATAGTAAAGGGCTAATTTGTAGAAAGAGGTTGCCTAGTGACTACGAACAATTACCAGACGGTAAATGGTTAGAGGTGGAAACAGATGTATTAATTCCTGCTGCTATTGCTGATGTTATTAATATCGAAGTAGTCGATAAGATTGAAGCCAAATTAATTGTGGAAGGTGCTAACTTACCTGTTACGAAAGAAGCAGAAGAAATACTGTTTCAACGTGGTATCTTAGTTATTCCCGATTTTATTGCAAACAGTGGCGGTGCTGGGTTATTTGTTTCTGTTCTAAATGGAAATGTAGAGGGGACACCTGAAGCAATTTTCCAATTTTTAGGGAGCAGACTATCAAAAACTGTAGAGGTAATTTTTTCAATAGTAAATAAAGAACGAATATTACCGCGCATGGCCGCAAGACATCTTGTGGAAATAAAAGAAATATCCCCAAAGGAGGTATGACAAATTATGAGTTTTAAACTGATTTTTGCTGATATTGGTGAAGGACTACATGAAGCTGAAATTTTGCAATGGTTTATTAATGTAGGAGATCATGTGGAAATTGATCAACCAATTGTAGAAGTTCAAACAGATAAAGCCGCTGTTGAAATTACATCACCTAAAAATGGATTAATTACGAAAAGAAATGGTGAAGAGGGGGATACGATTTATGTTGGGGATACCCTTGTTGAGATTGAATTAGATAAAGATGTCACGACGGTCAATAAAAATAACGTTACAGTAGATATAAGTGAACTGCAAAAAAAGAACAGTGAAGCGTCAAGATTTCCATCCTTAAAATCTTCTTCACATGAAAAGAAAATTATTGCTGCACCTAGTGTAAGGAAGTTTGCGAGGGAATCGGGAATTGATTTAAAAGACATTCAAGGTTCTGAAAAAAATGGTCGCATAACAAAACAAGATGTCCTGAATTATATGGAGCAAATGAAAGGTGCTGCTACTTTAGAAACAAATGATAAAAATAGCAAAGATTTCGTTAATGAACCAATGAATCTTCCAAACAAAACGCTAGAAAATGAGATTTTACCCATCAGAGGATTAAGAAAGCAAATTTATAAAAATATGACTAAATCCGCCTTTACCATTCCTCATGTTACTGGGATGGAAGAAATCAATGTTGATCGCCTTGTTCACTTAAGGTCAGAGTTGAATAAAACATCCACGATAAAAATTACATACCTACCAATTATTGTAAAATTTGTGGTGGATGTTTTAAAAAGAAACCCAATTTTTAATGCTGCTATTGATGAAGAAAATGAAAATATTATTTTAAAGAAGGAATATAACATTGGCATTGCTATGGCTACTCCACAAGGATTAATTGTTCCAGTTATACACCATGCTGACAAAAAGTCCGTAGAGGAGGTGGCCATAGAAATTGCTGAGTTGAATGACAAAGCTTTAAAAGGAAAACTATCCTTAAGTGAATTACAGGGTGGTACTTTTACTATCTCTAGTACCGGTGCTAATGGTGGGTTCTTTGCAACTCCAATTATTAATTATCCTCAGGTTGCTATACTTGGTATTCATTCAATCAAAGAGAAGCCAGTTATCTTACCAAACCGAGAAGTCGGAATTGGAAATGTAATGGGGATAAGCTTATCTTTTGATCATCGGATAATTGATGGTGAACCAGCAGGTAAATTCATGAATGATTTAAAGAAATATATTGAATACCCAGAGTTATGGTTTTTAAAAGCTCGATAGGAGTGATAAATATGTTTGACGAAAATCAATTAACATTTAAGATCATAAAAAGACTAGACGAACAAGGTAATTTAGTAGATGAACAAAAACTAAACATTAAACAATCCGAATTACTGGAAATGTACAAGTGGATGAAAAAGGCAAGGTTATTAGATGAAAAACTGCTTAAGTTACAAAGACAAGGTCGTATCGGAACCTATGCACCGTTTAGCGGACAAGAGGCAGCTCAGGTTGGGAGTGCATTTGCACTAAATTCAAATGACTGGATTTGTCCAAGTTACCGTGATATAGCTGCCTGTCTAGTTCATGGCATGCCGATTGAACAGATTTTATATTATATCAAAGGTCATGTAGAAGGAGGTAAGTCGCCTGAAAATGTAAATATCTTACCCATTCAAATTATTATTGCTGCACAAACATTACATGCCGTGGGAATTGGGTATGCTTCAAAGCTGAAAGGTGAATCAAGTGTAGCAATTAGTTATTTTGGAGATGGTGCTACTTCTGAAGGAGATTTCCATGAGGCATTGAATTTTGCAGCGGTCTATAAGACACCTACCATCTTCTTTTGCCAAAATAACCAGTATGCCATTAGTGTTCCATTAAAACAACAGATGGCAAGTAAAACAATTGCTCAAAAGGCAATTGCTTATGGGATTAAAGGTATTCAGGTTGATGGTAATGATGTAGTAGCTGTATATGAGGCAACAAAACAAGCAATAGAACGTGCTAGAAATGGAGAAGGACCAACATTGATTGAGGCACTTACTTATCGTTATGGTCCTCATACAACATCAGATGATCCAAATAAATATAGAAGTAATGAAGAGACAGAGGAATGGCTAAAAAAGGACCCGATTATAAGATTGAAAAAGTGGATTCGTAAACAGAATCTTTGGAGCGATGAACAGGATCGTGAATTCGAAAGTAATTTTCAGGATGAGATGAACCGTATTATAGATGAAGTCGAGAAACAGGACTTTCCAAAAATAAATGAAATCTTTAACCATGTTTATGATAAGATGACTAATCATCTGTATGAACAACAAATGGAGGCCAACAGCATAATCCAAAGAAAGGATGGTGACCATAATGGCTGAAATAACAATGGTTCAAGCAATACAGCAGGCATTAACAAT
>Ga0310827_101618_pt1 | contig 11451 bp, 9 predicted proteins | sample WT_ome_2_FD_201309 | JGI IMG/M metagenome (GOLD analysis project Ga0310827, IMG submission 201309) | Sorghum-adapted microbial communities enriched on wild type (WT) sorghum from Joint BioEnergy Institute, Emeryville, California, United... ... | reverse complement strand
ATGAGATTTCCCATGGAGTAATCCAGTAAGACCCCTTGAAGAACACAAGGTCGATAGGTCCGAAGTGGAAGTGCAGTAATGTATGGAGCTGACGGATACTAATCGGTCGAGGGCTTAACCTATACACACCCTTAATGCTTTTCCTTTATCCAGTTTTGAGGGAACTCAAAACGTGGCCCGTTGGTCAAGGGGTTAAGACACCTCCCTTTCACGGAGGTAACAGGGGTTCGAATCCCCTACGGGTCACCACCCTATAACCCGGGCGGTTAGCTCAGCCGGGAGAGCACCTGCCTTACAAGCAGGGGGTCGGCGGTTCGATCCCGTCACCGCCCACCACTCATGTCCCTAAAACATGAATGGACTTTCATTAGATGAGTGTTGTTGTGCCTTAGCTGCACTAATGATATTTCGTTTCAATGAAACATCCCACATGTTAGTTGGAGGGGTAGCGAAGTGGCCAAACGCGGCAGACTGTAAATCTGTTCCCTCTGGGTTCGGCGGTTCAAATCCGTCCCCCTCCACCATTTATTTTTGGGGTGTAGCCAAGCGGTAAGGCAACGGACTTTGACTCCGTCATGCGTTGGTTCGAATCCAGCCACCCCAGCCATAAATGAATATTACATATGAGCCATTAGCTCAGTAGGTAGAGCACCTGACTTTTAATCAGGGTGTCACTGGTTCGAGTCCAGTATGGCTCACCACCAAATGCCATTTGTTTCATAAGTGCCCGTAGCTCAGCCGGATAGAGTGTCTGACTACGAATCAGAAGGTCGGGAGTTCGAATCTCTCCGGGCACGCCATCTCAAAATATGATATAATAACGTTGCAAAACGTTGATTCGGGACTTAGCTCAGCTTGGCAGAGCGCTTGGCTTGGGACCAAGAGGCCACAGGTTCAAATCCTGTAGTCCCGACCATTTGCGGGCGTAGTTCAATGGTAGAACTCCAGCCTTCCAAGCTGGTCGCGTGGGTTCGATTCCCATCGCCCGCTCCACCATCATTGAATATGCTTCAGATGGGTTTGAGAACCCACGATGGGTTCGACCATCCGTAAATGCTTCTATGAGTAAACTAAATAGGATGCGCGTCAAAATTTCCACTGAAATGGCGACCGCAGGGAGCAGTTAAATCAGATTTTGAGTATTCCCATCGCCCGCTCCACCATCATTGAATATGCTTCAGATGGGTTTGAGAACATTTACATAATACACAATCAGATCCCCTTAAAGAGAGGTTACAGCTCTGTTTGAAGGGGATTTTTTGTCATCGTTAAAACAAAAGGATAGCGATCGGGAATGATTGTTCTTGCATTATGACAGGTGCGTATGTATAATGATTGAGATTGAAGCTATAGATGAATAATTGAGAAATAGAGTAGTCTTCTTCCGTACTTGCATGGGAAGAAGTTTTTTCTATATGGGGGAATACTGATGAACAGGGATAAAAAGAAAATCTATTATCTGTTAAATACGTCCTATTTTTTTATGTTTTTCGCCTTTGGAGCACTTTTTCCGCTTCTTACTGTCTACCTTGAGCATATAGGGCTAAACGGTAAAGAGATTGGAGTTCTGACTGCAATTGGTCCGATTGTAACCATTCTTACACAACCGCTTTGGGGGATGGTCTCCGATCGATACCAAATCCAGAGGCAAATGCTCTTTCTCTCTATCATTCTTGTTTCTGTTATTGCTATACTGTTTCCTTGGTTCTATAGCTTTTTGGCCCTCATTCTTCTCATTATTTTATTGCATACATTTCAAGCACCCATAACACCTATAGCGGATACCATTGCTTTAAATTTTGCCTACAGCGCAGGGATAGGGTATGGGAATATTCGCCTCTGGGGAGCGATCGGCTATGCTGTGGCAGTCTTTGTAACCGGCTTGATTGCAGAACGGACGATGCACAGCTCTATTTTTTATATCTTTGCGATTACACTCTTGGCTTCCATCTTTTTCTTAAGACCAATTCCCTCAGATGCTAATCGCACGCATGTGAATGTGCTTTCCGGAGTTGGAAAACTCCTTAAGCTGCCGCATTTTTTGCTCTTTCTCAGCAGTTCCTTTTTTATGTTTGGCCCTATCAATGCAAACAACTATTATTTTGGAATCTACTATCAGCATATTGGGGGCACCCTTGCAGGTATAGGCTTGGTTTTTCTTTTTGCCGCAGGCAGCGAGGCTCCCTTCATGAGAGTTGCGGGTGTTTTTATCAAGCGATTGGGCTTGGAGTATACTTTGGTTCTTGCCGGAATCGTCTCATTATTGCAATGGCTTGTTTATTATAGTGTGCACAATCCGATATTGATCTTTTCTGTTTTTCTGTTGCAAGGGATATCTGTGGGCTTATATCTAACGGCCGCACCGCAATATGTAAGAGATTATACTCCCGCGGAGATCCAAGTAACAGGACTTACCTTATACACCGCATTTGGCAATGGCATCGGAACTTTTGTCTGTAACTTGATCGGCGGCTGGATCTATGATCAGAGTTCAATTTTCTATACTTATCTATTTTTTGCCTGCTTTTCGGTGTTAGGAACTCTCTCGATCTTAATGGCAAAAAAGGTAAATCCGGCTTATAAGCGACCGAGACAGAAAGCATAAGTATTCACTTTTCTGTCGAGTTGAGTCATAAGGAGAAAAAAAGATAAACTAGAACTGTATCCTTTAACGGAAGTAAGGAGGAGAGTCTAGTTGAATAAAATCGGGATTATTGGAGTACCGATGGATTTGGGCGCAGGTCGAAGAGGAGTAGATATGGGACCTTCTGCCATACGTTATGCCGGCATTCAGAAGCGACTTACCAATTTAGGCTATCACGTTGAAGATTTTGGCGACATTGCCGTCAATCATCCGGAGATCGAAGTACATCATAACCCTTCTCTAAAGCATGTGGATGAGATTATAGAAGTAAGCAAAAATTTAGCAGAATCCGTTTCAGATCGAATCGATGAGGGCTATTTTCCCCTTATCTTGGGCGGAGATCACAGCATCTCGATCGGCTCGATTGCAGGTATTGCAAAACACAAAAAGAATCTGGGGGTGATCTGGTTTGACGCACATGGAGACATGAATACCGATCAGACCACACCATCCGGAAATATTCATGGCATGCCTCTTGCCATCGGATTGGGACTTGGGCACTCAAGTCTGGTCAATCTCGGCGGATTTAGTCCAAAAATCAAACCGGAGCACGTGGTAATTATTGGTGCCCGCGATCTGGACGAAGGCGAAAAGGATCTGATTAAAAAAATAGGCATAAAGGTATTCACCATGCATGAAATAGACCGCATGGGGATGGCAGCCGTGATGGAAGAGACGTTACAAATCGTAACCAAAGGGACCGATGGCGTGCATCTCAGTCTCGATCTGGATGGACTAGATCCGCTGTATGCACCGGGAGTAGGAACCCCCGTAGTTGGGGGACTTACTTACCGAGAAAGCCATTTGGCTATGGAAATGCTTGCAGAATCGGGAGCTTTAACCTCTGCGGAGTTTGTAGAAGTAAACCCAATTCTCGATCGGGAAAACTCCACGGCCAAAGCGGCAGTCGCCTTGATCGGCTCGCTCTTCGGCGAGAAATTGTTGTAAGACGTCGAAAAAACGTGAAATAAACCCCATCCTTACCATTGGGGTTTATTTTTTATGTTATAATATTAAGATGAAACCCAAGTATCGGTTCTTGCGTAAGAGAAGTAAGCGGAGGAGAAGTGGGAATGGAAGCCTTTGAGAAACGCCTGCTTAAATTATCTCAAAATGGGGATAGGCAGGCATTTGGGGAATTGGTGGATCTGTACAAAGATAAAATAAATAGTCTGGCATATCGGATGCTGGGCAATTTGCAAGACGCAGAAGATATAGCGCAAGAAACCTTTATGCGTGTATATGCCAATTTGCACCGCTACGATGATCAGTATAAGATCTCTACATGGATATACCGGATTGCCAACAACCTTTGTATCGATAGAATTCGCAAACGGAAAGTGCGCAGGAATCAGCTCTCTCTTGACGCAGAGATTACCGGCACGGATGGTCTGGAATATTATGATACCATTCAGGACCATGAGTTAACGCCGGAGCAGCAATTTTTGCAACAGGAGGTGCAAGAGAAGGTGAAACAGGCAATCCTTTCTCTGGCACCGAAATATAGAACAGTTATGATTCTGAAATATTTGGATGATCTTTCCTTACAGGAGATTAGCGATATTGTAGGACTACCGGTGGCAACTGTAAAGACGCGGGTGCATCGTGGAAGAGAAGCTTTGCGAAAGAAATTGCGGGATATTTAAGACGGCAGGAGGGTAAGAAATGAGTTGTACGGAAATTCAATCGCAAATCCATGATTATCTTGATGGAGAATTAAGCCATCAGGAAGAATCACGTTTTAAAGAACATTTAAACACTTGCGCCAAATGCCATCAACATCTATTGGAATTAGAGAAGACGATTGCGCTTGTTCAGAGTCTGTCGCATGTAAGAACAACCCGGGATTTTACGGAAAAGCTTCTCGCCCGTTTGCCTAAAGAGAAGAAACGACAAGTTTTTGCTTTCTGGATGAAAAAACATCCGCTGGTGGTAGCCGCATCGATTTTTATCTTATTTATGATCGGGAGTTCAATCTTCTCGTGGTATGGCGAGGATCGGGAATTGCAAATCTCTTCCAATGCACTCGCTTCACACTCGCTTATTGTTGAGGATGGATATGTATATGTCCCTGAAGATAAGGTCATTGAGGGAGATTTGATCGTAAAACATGGCAATATTAAGGTCTCTGGTATCGTCAAAGGAAATGTGATCGCCATAGATGGGAAGGTGCTGCTTTCCTCAACCGCGCACATTGCAGGAAAAACGGAGGAAGTAAACCAGTTGTTGGATTGGATTTGGTATAAGATCAAATCTTTTGGGTATGCGGTCGTTACTCCATAAAAGAATGAATCATGAAAGGCTTTATCTGTGAGAATAATCATAGGTAAAGTCTTTTTTCTTATGGCTGTAAAACGTATAATATACATGAGCAACATGCGAAGCTGTATTCATTACTGGAGGATAATCCATGATCCCTTTCAGCCAATTGTTTAAGTACCTGAAAGATATTATCGATATTTTACTCGTTTCGGTCGTAATATATAATTTACTCCTTTTGCTTCGTGGCACACGCGCGATACAATTACTTAAAGGGATTATGGTGATTGTAGCAGCGCTGCTGTTAAGCACATTTTTTAAACTGGATACGCTGCAGTGGTTAATGTCACAAGCATTTAGCCTGGGCGTCTTTGCCGTCTTGATTATCTTTCAGCCCGAACTGCGCCGGGCCTTGGAGCACTTAGGGAGCGGCCGATTATTTTTCCGCTCCCCTTTTGGCGATGAGGAAGTAAGCGTACAGTCACTCATAGATATTGCCGATGCTGCCCATTATATGGCCAAACGCAGAATAGGAGCTTTGATGGTGGTAGAACGCTCAACAGGATTAAGTGAGTATGCGGAGACGGGCACGAGACTGGATGCCAAAATCAGTTCAGAGCTATTGATCAATATTTTTATTCCCAATACGCCCTTGCATGATGGGGCTGTCATTATGAACCGCAATCAGATCATAGCGGCAGGATGCTATCTGCCACTTTCCGAAAACCCGGACATCAGTAAAGAGTTAGGCACCCGCCACCGTGCGGGGATTGGTATGAGTGAGGTCTCGGATGCGATTGTGATTATCGTCTCGGAGGAGACCGGACAAGTGTCGGTTGCCATGGGAGGGCACTTGATTCGAGATCTGAATGAAGAAGGGCTGCAAAAAATATTAAAGAGCTCCCTCATGCCAGAAAAAGAGACGCGAAATTTCTGGCAGCGAAAGGGGACTGGCAATGGATAAATGGTTGAAGAATAACCTAGTGGTAAAAATCCTGGCATTTGTTTTAGCCTTAATGTTATGGTTGGTGGTAAATCAGGAAAGATGGATGGAGCCTAGCAGACCGATAGATCTTGCCCAGAGCAATCGCATTGATCGGCAGATTCAACGTGTTCCCATTACGCCTTATCTGGACTCTGAGGATTATGTGATCGTGGAAATGGAGCAGACTGTGGATGTCTATCTGCGTGGGGAACGAAGTTTGCTATCAGGGCCGATCAATGCCGATTCGTATGAAGTTTATGTTGATCTGAGAGGTTATGGGACGGGCAAGCATCAAGTTCCCGTCCAAACCAGGGGTTTCCCTAAAGGAATCGACGTTGAGGTAAGACCCAGTGTCATAGATGTGACGATCGAAGCCAAACAGATCAAAGAGATGCAAGTGGTTCCGGAGATTGTAGGCAAGCCCAAAGAGGGATATGCCGTAGGGGATCCCATTGTAAATCCGCTTAGAGTCCAAGTTAAAGCAGCGGAAAGCCAACTTGACCGCGTAGCCTTTGTTAAGGCGTTCGTCAATGTGGAAGGCGCAACGCAGAATGTAAAAACAGCGGCGGCACTTAAAGTGATCGATGTAAACGGAAATATCATCCCCTTGGAGGTAGAACCGGCTACAGCCGAGATTACGGTGCCGATTACACATCCTTTTATTACCGTGCCGCTTCAGTTGAACTTGATCGGCAATCCGCCAAGCGGGTATGCGGTGGCAAAAGTAGAGACAGATATTGATAAAGTCTCCATATTTGGCCCTAAAGATGTGGTATCGGGCATTGAGTTTTACAAGGGACCCGATATAGACCTATCAGGGTTGAAAACTTCACAGAGACTTCAACTGCCGATTCCAAAGCTTGAAGGGCTGACGGATCTTCTGCCTGATAAAGTAAGTGTGACCATTGAGATCGTGCCTTCGGGGAAACTGGAGATTGCGGATCTGCCCGTTCAGATCAAAGGGCTGGCAGAAGGCTTCAAAGCGGTGATTGATCCTTCCCATGCGAAGCTTAACCTCACCTTGGAGGGAGCGCCTGATCTGCTGAAAGATGTAACTGCGGCAGATATTCAAGCCAATCTGATCTTATCCGGGCTTTCTCAGGGAACGCATGATGTTCCGCTTGAGATCATCTTGCCCAAATATATTAAGCTAGTCAGTCCAATTCCAAGCACGATCAGAGTGAATATTCAGGATAGTTCCCGCCCTACTGGAGAAGATACGTCCAAACCGGATGATACTCTTCCGGCCAATGCCGATCCGGATGAGCCGGATCCGGATGAGCCGGAGGATGCTCCATCAACGGGCAGTAACCCATAACAGAAAATAATTGCAAACAACTTTAGAATTAGGAGGATAATCATCTTGGGTAAATATTTTGGAACTGATGGTATTCGTGGGGTGGCCAATCTTGACCTCACGCCGGAATTAGCTTTTAAAATCGGTCGCACAGGGGGGTATGTGCTGACGAAAACCTCCGATAGAGCAAAAGTGGTGGTTGGTCGGGATACGCGCATCTCAGGTGTGATGCTGGAATCAGCGCTGGTGGCAGGGCTGCTTTCCATTGGCGCCGAAGTGATTCGCCTCGGTGTGATCTCAACTCCCGGAGTGGCTTACATGACCAAAGCATTGGGGGCAAACGCCGGGGTGATGATATCTGCCTCCCATAATCCGGTTGAGGACAATGGCATTAAATTCTTCGGTGGGGATGGCTTTAAGCTGCTTGATGAGATGGAAGCAGAAATCGAGTATTATCTTGATCAAGCGGAAGATCAGCTGCCAAGACCGACGGGGGCCAAGGTAGGGAGAATTATCGATTATTTCGAGGGATTTAACAAATATCTTTCCTATCTTAAATCAACGGTAAATGGGGATTTCTCCGGATTAAAGATCGTGGTTGATTGTGCCAATGGCGCATCTTCTGCCTTGGCGCCGCGCATTCTGGCTGACTTGGAGGCGGATATTATCACGATTGCAAGCAATCCGAACGGGATAAACATTAATGTAGATTGCGGCTCCACTCATCCCGAGCGTTTACAGCAGGAAGTGGTAGCCCAGAAGGCTCATCTTGGCCTCGCCTTTGACGGAGATGCCGACCGATTGATCGCGGTAGATGAGAAGGGGAATATCGTGGATGGTGACCATATCCTCTATATTTGCGGCACCGCACTTAAAGCGAAGGGATTGCTGCAAAAGGATACGATCGTAACAACTGTGATGGCCAATTATGGATTAAATGCTGCGTTGCAGTCCGCCGGAATTGCGATGAAGCAGACTGCTGTCGGAGACCGCTATGTGATGGAAGAGATGGTAAAAGGAGGGTATAATCTTGGCGGGGAGCAATCGGGTCATGTGATCTTCCTCGATTATATCCCAACAGGTGACGGGCTTTTAACGGCGTTGCAATTGCTGCAAGCGGTGAAGGAATCCGGAAAGCCTTTATCCGAGCTGGCAGAACATGTGGTGAAGTATCCTCAAGTGCTGGTCAATGTTCGGGTGGCCGAGAAGCAGGGATGGGATGAGAAACCGCGCATTAAACAGGCGATTGCCGAAGGTGAGCAGGCTCTTGGCGATCATGGAAGAATTCTGGTGCGCCCCTCCGGAACAGAGCCAATCATTAGAGTGATGGCAGAGGGACCGGATGAGAACGAAATCAATGCCATCGTTAATAAAATTGCGCAAGTGATCGAAAGCGAATGTAATTGAAAAATCAGCCGTCGGAATCAACCGATCGGTTGATTTTTTTGGATTAAATAAACTCTTATTCCCAAACAAGCTATTTTTTCATATAATAAGAATTACCCTGTCGCCATGCAGAACTAAACTGCATAGATAGGTAGGAAAGATAAGGAGGGGATTGCAGGGAGCGAGATATGAGTTTCTATTCACAATTTGTTGTAAAAGCGCCAGAACTGTGAAAGCAGTTGACGAGGTGGAGGTTGATCGAAGTATTCGGCGGATGCCTCTCGGCAGGAGCCGCTGCCGCGGAGCTGTCCTACAAAGCGTTGAGGAGACTCAGCGTACAAAGGGGAGAGCACGGCTAAAGTATCTTTTTCATCTGGGCCCTATAGTAAACTCGGCGCTTGCCGAATCTTTGGTGAATGCTGAGCTACGGAGGCTAGAGTCACTTTATTGGATATAAAAATACGAATGGCAGACGGGGGCAGACCCTGTCTTGCATATAGATTAAAGCATCTGACAGGCTGCCTCTGTCTTAAGAGAGGAGCCGATACAAATATGTGTGGAATTGTTGGATATATAGGAAATCAAGACAGCAAAGAGATTTTGCTTCGCGGGTTGGAGAAGTTAGAATATCGCGGCTATGATTCGGCCGGAATTGCTGTAGTGAATGAGCAAGGCGTTCATGTCTACAAGGAAAAAGGCCGGATTGCAGCACTGCGTGAAGCGGTAAATTGGGAAACGAACGGAACGGTAGGGATTGGACATACGCGCTGGGCAACACATGGTGCGCCCATTCGTATCAATGCTCACCCGCATCAGAGCAAGTCTAAGCGATTTACTTTGGTTCATAATGGCGTCATCGAGAACTATGAACAGATAAAACGTGATTTCTTTGCCGATCATGCATTTGTCAGCGATACGGATACCGAAGTGATCGTGCAATTGGTTGAACGATTTGTCGAAGAGGGTTTTCCTGTTGAGGAAGCCTTTCGCATGACGTTAAAAAAATTGGAGGGTTCTTATGCCCTTGCGCTGTTGGACCAAGAGAATCCTCGAACCATCTATGTAGCGAAAAACAAGAGTCCATTGCTCATCGGACTGGGCGAGGACTGCAATGTAGTGGCCAGCGATGCAATGGCGATGCTGCACATAACCGATACCTATCTTGAGATTATGGATAAAGAAATGGGGATCGTAACCCAAGAATCGGCGACCATCTTTGACTTGGAAGGGAATAGGGTTACGCGAAATCCTTATGTCGTTGAGCTTGATGCCAGCGATATCGAGAAAGGTACCTATCCACACTACATGTTGAAAGAGATTGATGAACAACCGTTTGTCATTCGCAACATCATCCAGCATTATCAGGACGAGAATGGCAATCTGAAGCTGGATGAGAAGATTCATCAAGCCATGATCGAGGCGGATCGTATATATATTATCGCCTGCGGAACCAGTTATCACGCAGGTCTTGTAGGAAAACAACTGATCGAGAAAATCGCGGAAGTTCCTGTAGAGGTGCACATCTCCAGCGAATTCTCTTACAATATGCCGCTCTTAAGTGCAAAACCGCTCTTTATCTTAATCTCGCAAAGCGGTGAGACGGCAGACAGCCGTTCCGTTTTGGTTCGCGTGAAGCAATTGGGCTATAAGGTGCTCACCATCACCAACGTACCCGGATCGACGCTTTCGCGTGAAGCTGATTTTACGCTTCTATTGCATGCGGGACCGGAGATTGCGGTAGCCTCTACGAAGGCTTATACGGCACAGATGGCGGTTCTTGCGCTCTTGGCCGTTGATACAGCTAAGGCAAAGGGAATCAAGTTAAGCTTTGACCCGCTTAAAGAGCTAAGCATTGTTGCTAATGCGATGGAGACGCTGTGCGGCGAGAAGGAAGAGATGAAGAAGATTGCCGAGGAATACCTCAGCAAGCACCGCAATGCTTTCTTCATCGGCCGTGGTTTGGATTACAACGTCTCGCTTGAGGGAGCATTGAAGCTGAAGGAGATTTCTTACATCCAGGCAGAAGGCTTTGCAGGTGGTGAGTTAAAGCACGGGACCATCGCATTGATTGAGGATGGCACTCCGGTCTTTGCCCTCTCCACGCAGAAGCATCTCAACCTTAACATCCGCGGCAATGTGAAGGAAGTGGTGGCGCGCGGCGCACATCCATGTGTCATCTCGATGCATGGCATGGAGGAAGCGGATGACCGTTATGTCATCCCTGCTGTACACGAGCTGTTAACTCCATTGATCTCGGTAATACCGTATCAACTCATCTCTTACTATGCAGCAGTAGGGCGCGGATGTGACGTGGATAAACCGAGAAATTTGGCCAAGAGTGTGACGGTGGAGTAAGGGGACGTTATATGGTTTATGCTGTTGTTGACAGCTAATAAATCCCGTCCTGGGAAAATAAAAACTGTCCAGGGACAATAAAAAATGTCCGTGAAGCCGAGCGGTGTTAGGGTTTATCCCTGATCACCTGTTCGGCTTCATCTTTTGGAAAGGGGGTAGGGGGATAGGGTTAGAGGCAGAAAGGTTTGAGGTAACAGGGTTTTTCCCAATATACCTCCCCTTCTGTCCTCTTCCCTTATCCCTTTCCCCTCATCCCCTCACACTCCCTCAAATTATTTCCCTGGACATTTCCCAACGTTCCATTTTCGTGCCCCCTGCTGCCTTTCGACTAATTTCTTCCAATTGGACGGACACTTTTTATTTTCCTGGTATTTCGTTCCAACTGGTTCCTCAAAACACGAAAACCCTTGCGGCTGTAGGGAAGAGAGGGTCTGAGGGGGGAGGGGAGGGATGGACATGAATTATTTTCTCTTAACATAGTAGGAAATTCAAAATGGGTTGATCGGTATCTTGCGGTTGGTTTGC
>Ga0310827_101615_pt1 | contig 11511 bp, 8 predicted proteins | sample WT_ome_2_FD_201309 | JGI IMG/M metagenome (GOLD analysis project Ga0310827, IMG submission 201309) | Sorghum-adapted microbial communities enriched on wild type (WT) sorghum from Joint BioEnergy Institute, Emeryville, California, United... ... | reverse complement strand
CCATAATTCCCTTCACTTACATAAGCATATCCGGCCAAATATCCTTTCGCTTTAATGACAACATCTAAATTTACTTTTGCGGACAGCTCATCTAAATTCATTCCTAAAGAAATGTTGGTTTCTTCTCCTACTTCACATCTGGTCAACTTCGCTAATGTTTCTGCATCATTAATGCTTGCAAATAAAAATTTCTTGTTATTTGTATGACTAAGTGCTAATACCTGACGCAATATGAATGTATTACATCCTACTGATCCTGATGTAACATTATCCCCGGAATCAGTTATAAACACCGGTTTCCCCTTAAATTCTATTGCCATGCGCAATGCATCTTCCGGCTGTGCCGTTAATCCAGTATAGTGAAATTCATGTCGTTTATCCCATACGTATTTTGCTAATTTTTCAGCAACTTCATTGGCATATGCCTGATCAGATGAAGTTTTCGGGATGACAACTATGCCACATCCCGCAACATCGCAATCATGACGAATGTATCCTACATGCCAAGAACAACTTAATATTCTTGGATCCTTTTCTAATTCATCCAGATATTTATTAATTGATCTAACTGGTTCATCAGCAGAAACACTCTGTTCCCCGCCTAAAATCATCGGCAATTTACGATAAACTGGTGTAATATTTTGCCGATTCTTCAACAGGTCAACCAACTTTTCACAAATAAACTCAATTGTTTCCTTTATATCTGTATGGGGAGATTGACGATAACTACGAATCAGTGTTGTATTCTCGACATATTCCTTGGATAAGTTACCATGGGGATCACAAACCACTGCAATTGGTAAGTATGGACCAACCAATTTACGAATCATCTTCAAAATGTGATGATCACCTGAACCACCCTCTAAATCTTCAACTTCACTTGCCCCATGTAAGTGAAGAAAAATTCCATCAATCTCATGAATATGTTTTTTGACATCATCCAAGATTCTCTTTTCTATATAATCAAATGCCGTTTTTTCCAAAACACCACCAGCTGACGCATCTGCATAGATGGAAGGGATGATTTCAACTCCTTGTTTCTCAAACACATCTTTACATTTCATTTCACGAATACAATCTTCCCCAAATAAAAGAGTAAAGTTTTCTAAATTGCTTTTATATGGAATGTTTGCATTGGATTCAATAATAAATTTTGCAATTAATATTTTCATTTTTTTCACCTCGTAAAAGCAGATTGATTTATTTGTCTTTTCTTTGGAAATACTCTCTTTTATTCATCCCGCGATCTACAATTCAAATAATGAAGACATTATTAAATTTCATTTCAAAATGATTTTTATCCGATGTTCTCTTTATTTAAATTACTCTTATGAAATAGACCCACAGAAGTAATTTTTTCAAGGATAAATGAAGTTAACCATTTAAAATTAATTTGCCTTTTCCGTTTTTGAAATAATAATCTTACTTGCAACAAATGATACAACAATAGCCACAACTGCTACGATTCCTGCTAAAATTAGATTTCCTAAACCACCGTTATTATCAATAAAGAATAATGCTGTTAATAAACCAGGGCAACCTCCCATAACATAGCTCTTTAATCCAAAAATACCGGCAACTAAACCAGCACTTACTGCTCCGATTGCAGTACCAATTAATACTCTGGGTCTCATGATTAATGATCCATAGAATGCAGGTTCTGTTACTCCGCAAAGTGCTGTCACACCAAAAGAAGCAATCATACCCTTCTTACTTTTGTCTTTTTTCATTGTTGTTGCTACCGCTAATGCGCTTCCACCAATACATAAGTTAGAGATAAATCCCATAACCATAATAACCGGATCATATCCAATTGTTGCAACACTGTTAAATCCAATTGGCATAATTGCTTTGTCTAATCCTAACATAACCATGTAAGGGTAGACCGCAGAAAGTACAGGCATGGCAATTCCACCAACAGAGTTCATTAATTTTGTAATTCCAATACCCACATACTCACTTAAAACTGTTCCAATCGGCCCTAATGCAATCAATGTTATAGGTACAACAATGATCATTGTAAATAGCGGTTTCAAAAAGTATTTTACTGTTTCAGGAATATACTTTTGGAAGAATTTATCCACATAAAACATGAGCCCTACTCCAAGCATAATTGGTAATACACTGCTGGCATAGTCTACCATTGGAATATTAATTCCTAAGAAACTCAATCCTTTTACACCACTAATATTTGAACTAACTAACAAAGCACCTAGGAAAGCTCCCATGATTGGTTCCATTTTTAAACGTTTTGCCATCGTAAATCCGATGTAAACAGGCAAAAAAGTAAATGCCGCACTAAAAATTGCATTCAAAACAACTGCAGTACCAGATTCCATGTCAAGACCAAAGTAGTTAATCAACAAGTTTCTGAACGCAAGAATGATTCCACCTGTAATCAGCGCAGGAACAATCGGCATAAAGATTGAGGCCATAAAACTACCAAATTTGTTTACATAGTACATTGCTTTCTTTTCTTCTGGTTCTTCTTCTGAAACCATTCCATTACTCTGTCCTTCTCTCCATCCTGATACATCTAAGAAGTCGTTGTATGCTTTATTAACGTCAGGTCCAATAATGATCTGAACCTGACCTGCTTTGCTAACAACACCTACAACGTTTTCAATTTCTTTTAATGCTTCTTCATTTACAAGTTTTTTATTATTGTAATGTAAGCGAAGTCTAGTTGCGCAGTGTTCAACGTGATTTAGGTTTTCGACACCACCAATGTGTTCTAGTACTTGTTTTGACATCTCAATATATTTCATATAAATATTCCCCTCCACTTCCCAATAATGAAATACAAATAAATTTTTAACTTTACTAAATGACTTTTTTTATTGAATCCATAACATCTTTGATCTATTAGTGCTACACCTGCACATATTTAAAGGAAAAGGCAAAGATTCAATTGTAAAAATCCAAAATTGGAGTAATATATTATATTGGTATAATAAAATGCTGATGCTAATAAGAATTTGCTTGGTGTTTAATTATTACATTATTTTCAGAAAACACTTTATAGTATGCTAAAGAATCAAAATCTATTTTCTAAAGTAGGAAGGTATTATACCTACCTACAAGTTAATAATTAATACAAGACATTTAATTTTGCATTTAATTTTGGCTAAAGATAAAACAACGAAATTTGCTTAATAATTTCATTCAGTGTAATCACTGTATTAAATATCTTTTTTTGTCGCTATTAAGTCTTTATACCAATAGTAACTTTCTTTTGGAATCCGTTTGTTGTCGTTATCAAAGTCTACCCGTACAAGACCGTATCTTTTTTCATAGCCGTTAATCCAGCTATATAAATCCATTGTTGACCACATGTAATAACCTTGTACATTAACTCCTTCTTCTCTTGCTTTTAACATATATTTGATAAATTCTTCACATAATTCAATTCTTTCGGTATCCTTAACATAACCGTTTTCATCCGGAGTCTCATATTGGCCATGTCCGTTCTCGGTTATATAAACGAGTATATCACCGTATTTTTCTTTGATTTCCATCAATGCATTGTACATACATTTTGGATAAACTTCTCTGCCCCAAAGATTTCGTCTCACACATGGATCGAAAGACGTTTCAAAAATATTTTTTATGCGAATTCCTTCTTTTGAATTCGATCCTTTACCCTTATTATTATGGAATACTTCTGTTTCACCTTCAGAATAATCCGTTACATATTGTCGATTATAAACATTTAATCCAATATAATCTCCTTTTCCCTTTTCAAAAACAGAGATATCCTCTTCATAGATAAAAGACGAATCGACATTCCAATCTTTTAATACTTCAGTTAGCTCAGCAGGTAATTTACCCAGCACACTCGTATCTAAAACCATTCTGTTATAAAAAATATCGGCTCTTAATCTTACTAAATCTTTTTCCTTTGTATTGGGATCTAGTTCAACATTTCCATTATCGTGAACAATGCCAATGATTCCATCTAAACCTAATTCTTTATATGTTTTAACTGCTTTTGCACTTCCCAACATTAAGTTATAAAGCACCTTCCAAAAGCGATCAAAATCTACTTTATAATTTGGCGGATAGTTACCTACAACATAACTACAGTAAGCATAGTATCTGGGTTCATTTATGGTAGACCATATTTTTACTCGATCTCCAAAATTTTCAAAGCAAACTTTTGCATATTCATTAAAAGCATCGACAACTTTTCTATTTTCCCATCCTCCAATTTTTGCCATTTCATATGGTAAATCATAATGGAATAAAGTAACATTCGGAGTAATTCCTTTTTCTAAACAGTAATCAATTACATTATTATAAAACTGAATACCTTTAGGATTTATTTCACCAGTACCTTGTGGAATTATTCTGGCCCAAGAAATAGAAAATCGATACGTATTTTGATTACCTGCAGCCATTAAATCTATATCTTCTTTGTATTTATGATAAAAATCGCTTGCAACATCGCCATTTACATTATTAATATTTAAGGGACTTTCATGGTTAAAAACATCCCATTCATTTAATCCCTTTCCATCCTCGTTCCAAGCTCCTTCACATTGATAAGCAGCAGTTGCTGACCCCCATAAAAAATCTTTTGTAGTATTCTTGGTAGTCAAATTTATTTTCCTCCTTTTATTTTTTTTTGGAAGCTCTTCCACCTGTCTTTATATTAACATCCTTCAAAAAAGTCTGTGGTTCAAAAAAAGAACCATTCGATATTCATTTTTTCAATGAACCATGATTATTTTCTTGATTTCACACTGATCATTAAATAAGAAGATATAGTTGACAATATTAATATTTAAATCAAAATCCTTCGTTGCAAAGTGGTAGAAACATTAAACTATTAAGCATACTGAAGTCTTACTATGACAAAAGGCATTTATTAAAGATTGTCGAAAATTTCTTGAATATAAAAAAGCCGAAAATATGCAAGAGATAATAAAATCTTACATAAATTTCGGCTAATCATTTTGGATATTGAAAAATTAACCCTGACTTTTTGTTTATATCGCAGTGATTCCACCATCAACGATAAATTCGGCACCTGTTGAATAGCTTGATTCATAAGAAGCTAGGTAAAGAACAAGATTTGTCTACGATAAAACTTCAATTTTTAAAGATTTCCCTCGATATGTAACTGTTATAGGCACAGTAATGAGTCCTCCATCATGTGAAAGTTTTATTGTATTCTTCTCACCTTTAGTAGCGGGTCTCTTCGAATATGAATGACAAGTTCCTCACTAGACGTATGATAAACAACTGTCCCTTCTTTTGCCTTGAAAAATGCTTGATTTGCATCCTTATCTGGGATTGCCCGTATAGGGGTTTCTTCATCAACAATTTTTTATCCCCTTCTCCGTGGAAGTCTATGATGGAAACGAGAACAAATTGATTATGAAAAAGCTCCCTTACTTCTTGCCACTTCATTCGAATTCGTCTCCTTTCCTCATTTTCTTTAAATTATAATTTTACCATACAGGCGAATTTAACAATGATTCGCCATATATTCATAGATTTAAATGTCCCTTTACTAACAGACCTGTCCCCCAACGCTCAAAATCGAAAATCTCCATTCATTAATTTTTCCTTCAACTCATCCAAGCTTTCATCAATCTTAGTGATGTCAATAAGAAAGCGCCCAATATTCAACTTGAGCTGAACAAATCCTTCGTGTCTACTTTAAAACCTTTAAAAAGATTTGAGACAACAACTTCCCCCAGTGAGGCCAATTTGAATTGAATATCTAAATCCTGATCTTGGAAATAAACCATGATACGATTCTCCATCGGGTCGACAATCCAATATTCTTTCACACCGGAATTCATGTATAGATTCAACTTTGTAATCATATCATGTGATTTATTGGAAGGACTCAATATCTCGATGATAAAATCTGGCGCTCCTACGTATTCATTTTCCGTGAAAAGATCCGGATTGCAAGCTACAAACAAATCAGGAACCACCCGTTTTTTTTCATTAGGACGATTATTATCAAAAAGGACATCCGTAGGTGCTGCAAACACTTTGCACTTTGTTCCTTTTAAAACATTGTATAATTGAGCATGCAGGAAAGATGAGATTTCTTGATGTTTGATGCTAGGGGATGGAGACATATAGATCATACCATCAATATATTCTAATCTTCCATCTGTTTTTTGTCGTTCCGTTTCAAATTGTTCATATGTGCTATACCTTTCATTTAATAAACTCAAGAATATTCACCACCTTACTTCAATTATATTTAAATCATAACCAAAAGGGAATTACCATAGACAAAAATCAAGTGTATTTCATCTCATGTTAAAGTCTTATGTTGGTCACTATTAAAAACGTATCGCATAACACCCTTCTTCCTTTACGTTTGAACATATTGAGAGGCAGGCACTGATTTTCTGTGAAATCCTTGGGAACAGAATCCTTAACCCCGTACTTTCCCATTGATTCTGGGTCGAGGTCCTGTCCCTCTGGCATAGAAGGCATTACCGCCCCTCTGTCATTTTTTGCAATAAGCCGCCATCACCAAACATACTAAACACTTGGATTTTTCCTTCGTCATTTACGTTGATTTGACCGGTCACTTTGGCAGTATTTTGTTGATCACTGCCGGTTTTTTTATAGCTAACCGTGACTGTAAAATCATAATAATTTCCCTCCATTTCTAACTTTTCTATTTTCAAATCGTTCACTTTAAGCTCATAACCTTTTGCATCTGCCTGCATGAGAAACATTAAACCGCCCGTATTAATATAATCTGTTAATCCTTCTTCTGTAAAATACGGTTTAAAATATTTGTCTGTATATTGCGTCAATGGTTCCGGTGTGGATGTGATAATTCCGGAATTGATACCCTCCCCTTTTTCGGGCACTGCATTTTCCCAAGCATCCATTGCCTCTGAGAATTCCTTACTTGGTCCCGTGAACATTTGGTTTAAGACCGTTTCAATCGTTTTTATATTTTTATCGGTCGGAGATGCTTGTTGCAGTCCGCCAGAATTCAGTGCAAGGAATAGCAGCCAGCCTGCCAATCCGATGAAAAGTAGTGCCGTTAAAAGTTTTGGGAATAAGTACGTTTTTTGCTTCTTGTGCACCCTCGTCAAAAATTTCGTTTTATCCTCTTCCCGAACTAAAGGTTCTATTCCAATGATTTCATCCATGGCCATTTTTAATTGCTCATTCGAATTCATCAAAACCATCGCCCCCTAACTGTTCCTTTATTTTTTCCTTCCCACGCATGATTCTTGTCCGGACCGTGGATTCCGGTATTCCTACCGCCTCACTAATTTCCTTAATGGTAAAATCTTGATAAAACCGCAAAACGAATATTTCCCTGTATTTGATAGGCAGAGAAAAAATACATTGAGCAAGTTGTTGATAATATTCTTTTTTCAGAACCTGGGTTTCTGCGGATTGTGAGCTTTTTATCAAATCAGATTTTATGCCTGGTGAAAATATACGGTTGATAGGCGAACGTAAATAATCTTTACACGTATTAATGGCGATCCGATAAAGCCATGTTTTCAAGGAGGAATTCCCATGAAACTGGCCAATATTTTGATAAACTTTTAGCAAAAAGTCTTGAAAAAGATCATCAGTTTGGGCGTAATTTTTTATATACGTGAAAATCAGTCGCTTAATTCCCTCTCCGTAGTAATCAATAATGTGAACGATGGCTTCTTCATCCGTTCCGCGAAAAATTAAATCCTCTACTCGGCGTTCCACTCCTTCTCATCCTTTCTGTATTTTCTCATTAGACGATCGATATATGGAAAAAGTCCCGTTTTTTATAAAATTATATTTGAAAATATGAAAAAAAGCCCACGGACTAAACGTGAGCTTCCTTTTAGTATTCACATACCAAACAGTGTCAGACACTGTTTGGTTCTGAGACGAGGTACCTGTCCCTATGACTCTTTTTTAAAGTGAATAAAGTAATTTAATGAGTCCGGATTTGCGAGGGAGCCAATGTTCACTGCTTTTTCCACAGGTACTCCCATCAAAATTTTTTTAATGGGCACTTCTAGTTTCTTACCATTCAATGTTTTCGGAACTTCATTCACAGAATAAATTTCATCCGGAACATGCCTTGGTGAGCAGTTTTGACGAATCGTTTGATTGATTCGTGCTTTCAATTCGTTTGAAAGTTCAATCCCGGGTTTTAAGACGATAAATAGCGGCATGTACGAACGTTCCTCATCTAATGGGATATCCACGATTAAACTATCATCTACTTCGGGAATACTTTCAAGCGCACTGTAAATTTCACTTGTCCCCATTCGAATGCCACCACGGTTAATCGTTGCATCAGACCTACCGTAGATGATGCAGCTTCCCCTTTGCGTAAATTTCACAAAATCTCCATGCCGCCAAACATCCGGAAAAACATCAAAGTAACTTTCTTTATAACGTTTGCCGTCCACATCATTCCAAAAATAAATTGGCATAGAGGGCATCGGTTTCGTAATCACAAGCTCACCGATTTCTTCAATGACTTCTTCCCCATTGTCATTAAGCGCTTTCAAATCTGCTCCTAATGCACGTGCTTGCAATTCTCCTGAATAAACCGGAAGCAATGGACATGGTCCCAGAAAAGCTGAGCAGACATCTGTACCGCCACTTGTTGAAAACAACCATACATCTTCTTTAATATGTTCATACACCCATTCAAATCCTTTTTCAGGAAGTGGAGAACCGGTTGAACCAATGCTCTTTAAATGGGATAGATCATATCGTTCTTTTGGTTTCACGCCTGCTTTTACACAGGCCATAATAAAGCTGGCACTTGTCCCGAATGTAGTAATTTTTGCTGATTCTGCAAACTTCCACAATGTTTCATAATTTGGATAGCCGGGATTCCCATCATATAAAACAACGGATGCACCGGTAAGCAACCCTCCAACAACCACATTCCACATCATCCAGCCAGTCGTTGTATACCAAAAAAACCGGTCACCCTTTTTCAAATTCGATTGCAGCACTAAGAATTTCAAGTGTTCTATTAATATGCCGCCTTGGCTTTGCACAATCCCTTTTGGCTTTCCGGTCGTTCCTGATGAATATAAAATCCATAAAGGATGGTCAAAAGGAACATGTTCAAAAGTTAACTGAGCCGAAGCATTTTCTTTTAAAATCTTATCCCATTGGGTTGCATTCTTTAACACGGACATATCCGGCTGATCTTTAAGATAAGGAATTATTATCGTTTCATTTAATGTCGGCAACTCCGCTTGAATTTGTTTGATGAGTTCAAGCCTATCGTATTCCTTTCCGCCATATTTATATCCATCAACCGTAATCAATACCTTTGGCTCAATCTGCTTAAACCGATCAATAACACTTTTTATACCGAACTCCGGGGCACAGCTTGACCAAACGGCACCGATGCTGGCACATGCCAAAAATGCCGATAATGTTTCATGAATATTCGGTAAGTAGGCCACGACTCGATCCCCGGGCTTAATGCCAATCGACTTTAAATGTTGTGCAATGGCGGCTGTAGTTTTTTTCAGTTCTGCCCAAGTTAATTCCCCTAAAGGACGTGTTTCTGATTCATAGATGACAGCCACATTTTCAGGATCTTCATTGCGAAAAACATGCTCGGCATAATTTAATGATGAGCCCAAAAACCATTTTACACCCGGCATTTTCCCGCCTGATATAACCTCATCATAGGGCTTAGATGCCTTTATTTTGAAAAATTCCCAAATGGCCGACCAAAACCCTTCGATGTCAGTTACGGACCAATTCCACAATTGATGATAGTCTTCAAATTTTAGCCCCCTTGTTTTCTCCAACCATATCATGAATTCCCTCATGTTCGAATTATCTTTAAATTCCGGTGAGGGTTCCCATAGCAATTTTTCATTCGTCTTTTCAATCTTCATTTTATCCCTCCCAAATAATCCCCTTATAAATAATTATCTTAAAAAATCTCATTATAAAATATTACTACATTAGTAGTGATTGTATGTTTATATTACAATGAATAATGGAAATAGTAAATAATTTTCATACATTAAAAATGTTACTTTATGTCAAATTAATAACGTTAAACTTTATTATTTTGGTTGAGTGGCTTCCCTATAAAGAAATTTATATTTTCTTAACGTTGAAGTCTTGAGTTGAAATAAGCTGCTCTTCCCTAGCTATTCTCCTCGTCGAAGTAAATCTTGGTGGTATATAAGTCGTTTAAAATTCGGGAAAATAAGAGCATTTTACCGGTAGGGATTTGATTCTAACTGAAAAAATCAAAAGGGCACCCTTGAGTTGGATAAAATGATTAAGGATATCTGATTTATTTTTCATAATTTTTCGGCACATCGACAAAAGGGAAATCCAGTGATGAACGACTCTCTGGAACCCCCCTTTTCTTTTTTATTTTAGATTGATCACAATTTCTACGTGGCGATTTTTTGCTTTTAATTGATGTACTCGGCATCGTTTGATTAAGATGGTCAATAAATTTTAGGACCAAGCGAAGATTTAGGACAAACAGGTGATTTATACTTAGACACCCTATATCCTTTGAAACACACCCAACTTTTAGGATTGCGGATAACAGATAAACAAATGACAAGTACCGACAAAAAAGTATACTTAATAATCGACATGATTGTCCTAATATTGTATAATTTTTAATATAGTGTAGAAATTAGAGGAGCGCCATTATGCAAAAAAAAAACACTAAAAGTCTCGTTGTTATATGAAGAAAGACAAGCAACGATCTGGTTTTTATATATATTCTATATTTTATATTTTTCGTATGATTTAGTATATTTCTATTTTTTACCGAAATTACCATGGTTCACCCATCTACCATTTAATGTATTAAATTACCTTATGTACTTAATATTAACTATTCTGCTCCCAATCTCTATTATCTTGTTAAAAAGAAATAAACCCGGTTATATAAAGTATATCTATTTTTTCACTTATACAATTATAGGCGGAATCATAGATATTATATATTACAATTGGAATAACTTGCCGTATACTTCAGGAAATATTGTTGAAATCGTTATTATTATTTTTTCGCCTATATTTATTAATAAAAAATATTTTTACATAATTTTCACCGGCACTATTGCTAAACTATTAATCACTGGAATAATTTTGAAAGACTCTATTGTTTCTATACCATCTATTCTAGTATTTATTTTGGGGATTATTTCCTTTATCATTCTCCACCGTTTTTTAAGTTATGTTGAAGCAGTAAAAACAGGTTATAACCAACAATTAGATGGCATTGTTAAGGGAATTATTACCACTTTAGAACTGAAAGATCCGTATACTCGGGGACATAGTGAAAGGGTTGCGGAATATGCACAAATTCTTGCTAAAGAATCCAATCAATTTAATGATGACGAATTAAAATCATTTTACTATGCCTGTTTATTACATGATATCGGCAAGGTTAATATTCCTGATACAATATTGACAAAACCGGGCAAACTTACGAAAGAAGAATTCGAATTAATCAAAACCCATCCCGCCGTCGGTGCTAAAGCTGTGGAGGATGTGGAGGGG
>Ga0310827_101603_pt1 | contig 11577 bp, 14 predicted proteins | sample WT_ome_2_FD_201309 | JGI IMG/M metagenome (GOLD analysis project Ga0310827, IMG submission 201309) | Sorghum-adapted microbial communities enriched on wild type (WT) sorghum from Joint BioEnergy Institute, Emeryville, California, United... ... | reverse complement strand
AAGGTACCCTACTTTTTTGTAATCTGTTAAGACTCCAAATTTTGCTACACAAACAATTGTACGTCATCGGCGTTTTCCCGTGTAACGGAACGACAGGGTTCTATTTTGCGATGAGAAGGCTGTATTGGGGCAAAAATGGCCAAATAGCGGCCTGTCGTTCCGTTACATATCCGGGGACCGACGGATGCAACGCTCGTGAGGGGATTTGCAACAAGTTGTCGGACAGACAACGCTTTTTTGTTGCTTGCAAACAGTCATGGGATATAATGGTACCATAAACCGTATCCTGTATCGTTGCGGGGGGGAGTGAGGCAAATGTCGGGAAACCGCGGGGGTTCTGCGGCGGACACGGGCAAGTGGGAGAAATTAAGAAAACTCGGGATGCCGCGATTTGTCTTTCTCTACGGCATGATCCGGTTTGGCTTGCTTGCCACCGTCTTGTACTTCATCGCGGACCGGGTTCTCACCTACGGCATGGACGTCTCGCAGTATTTTGCGGCGGGATGGGGCCGGGTTTTGTTTGAGTGCCTCGTGCAGTGGACGTTGACCGGAGCAATCGTGGGGATCCTCATGTGGTTTCTATTTGTCAGGCGGGCGAACAAGGGGTAAGTGTTGGAGGCGATTCCGGTGAACATCAAGCCGACGAAAGCCATGATCACTTTTCTCGTTTCCAATGCATTCGGGTTGGCAGTGGTTGGCACGTTGCTGGTTGTCCATTATTACCTGTCAAGGCCGGCTGTTTTTTTGTTCTTGTATCTTCTGTGCATGGCGGGATTCATCGCGATCATTTCGGCATTGGTTTACGATCTGCTCTCCGGACGGACGAAAACGATCAGGGGGAAAGTGATCCAGAAAGAGGGGAAAATCGTCCATCTGTTGACCGACGACGGCAAGCTGGCCTCGGTCAAGGTGCACCATCACGCCGGACGTGAACGGTTGGAGCCGGGCCGGCACGTGGAAATCGCATTGACCAAATTGACGGATTATCCGGTCAGCATTCATTTTCCGGAAGAGGCTGCAACACGGCATCCATCGTGATCGTCAATAGAGATCAGTGAGGTCGCACCGGGGGATCGAATGGTGAAAAAGGCAACCGCCGTCGCTTTGGCCATGATAATCGCCTTTGCCAGTTTCTTCTCGCTGCCGAGCGTGACGTTCGCCTGCAGTTGCGTCGGCGGTGCTTGTGCCGATCGTCGGGGCAATCGTTGCGATCCGTTCGCGAAGAAAACAATGAGGAAACCGGGACGCGGATCAGAGCAGATCGAGTTCCCATACTTCCCCGATCACCGGTTTGCCAAATTGTTGATGGGGTTCCTGCGCCACGAGCCGGAATCCCATTTTCTTGTAAATGTGACGCGCGGCTTCGAGTACGTTTTGGGTCCACAATCCCATTTTCTGATATCCGGCGTTCTTGGCGAAGGTGATGCACTCCTCTACCAGACGGTGACCGAGGCCCAGCCCGCGCGCTTTCGGCTCCACCAGCAGAAGCCGCAATTTGGCGGTTGTCTCGTCGTGCCGGACGACGAACGCCGAGCCGGCGATTTCGCCGTTCATTTCCGCGATGAAGCAACGTTCGCGCTCCGGGTCGAAGTTGTCGACGAAATCCGCCGCAACCCGGGCGACAAGGGCCTCGAATCGGTCATCCCAGCCGTACTCTTCAAAATAAAGGACGCCATGCCCGTGAATCACCCATCCCATATCCCCGGGGCGGTGGCTCCTCAAAATGATCTGGTCAGGGGTACGATGCTCCACGACCGAACTCCCCTCTTTGGCGATGATTTTGATCAACATATATCCGGTTTGAAGGGTGTTGTCAAGCATGGCATTTGAGACAATCTGCCAATAATGTTAAGATAAACACAGTCACCTGAGAGATCGCCGCATGACGTTGGCCCTCCGGTGGCTTTTTTCATTTGATTGCAAATTGACGATTCTGATGTCGGAGAGGGAACGCACACGGAAGGAGGGGAGACGTTGGCAAGGGAGTTTTTTTATCGCCGTGAACTGAAGTATTTGTTGCCGTATGCCACGTATGAAGCGTTGGCGGCTTCCTTGATGACCAGAATGAAAGCGGATTCTTTCGGCGAGGACGGGAAATACGCCATATCGAGCCTGTATTTTGATTCGCCGGATGACGCGATTTACTGGGAAACGGCGAACAAGCTGCCGATCCGCCAGAAGCTCAGATTGCGCACGTACGAGAAGTCGGAACGCGGCGGAGTCGCCTTTTTTGAAATCAAGCAGAAGGTGAACCGATGGGTTTACAAGCGCAGGACGATGCTGACCCTGGAGGAAGGTTATCGATTCGTTGATTTGTGGTCGCATCCGGAGCCTCAGCCGATCGTATCGTCGAACGAACAGGTGGCCCGGGAAATTTGGCATTTCCAGCAGCGATACCGGCTGCGGCCGAAGGTGATCGTCCGTTACGAACGCCACGCTTTGGAGGGAATCGATGATCCGGAATTGCGCGTTACGTTCGATCGTCGGCTCACGTGCCGGAGCGGTTCGTTGCTGCTGGAAGCCGATGAGGAAGAGAGGCATTTTGTCGATCCGGGCTATGTCATCATGGAAGTGAAAACGGGGAATTCCGTCCCGCTCTGGCTTTCGCGTATGCTGGATGAATTCGGTTGCCGGCGCAGCGGCGTGTCCAAATATATGTCCAGCGTGGATGTCGCGTGCCCCGTCGGGCAATGGCCTTCCGCCCAATTCCAGTAAAAGAGACAGGAGTGTACATTTTTATGGACTTCATTCTTGATCCGTTCCGTTCCGTCTATGACATGTCCACCGGTTCCGCCCTGGCCAAGGCGCTGATTGCGCTTGCGCTCAGCTTCGTCCTGTGCACGATCATCACCCTCGTGTACCGGGCCACGTACCAGGGCAACCGATATTCCCAATCGTTCGCGCATACGATCATCATCATGGGCGTCGTCGTGTCGCTCATCATGATGGTCATCGGCAACAATGTGGCCGTGGCCTTCGGGCTTGTTGGCGCCCTGTCGATCATCCGGTTCCGGACGGCGATGAGCGATCCGAAGGACATAGCGATCATTTTCTTCAGCATGGCGGTCGGGATCGCGTGCGGGCTGGGGTATTACCTGGTGGCGATCCTATTTGCGCTGACGGTGAGCCTGATCATCTATCTGCTCAGCCGATTCCAATTCGGACAGCAGCCGCCCCGCCAAATACTCCGCATCGTCATTCCGGAGACGGTTTCCTATAACGGCCTGTTTGATGACATTTTGGGCAACTACGCCAAGCATTTCGAACTGATCGGTGTGGAAACCGTCAATCTGGGAACAGCGTTCCAACTGGAATACAGCGTGCAATTGCACAACCTGAAGGACATGAAGGAGATGCTCGACCAGATCCGGGAACGCAACGCGAATTTGAAGGTGTCGGTGCAACTGGTGCCGCGTACGGACAGGTGAGCCGGTATGACGACGGAGAAACGGAAACCATGGGCGGCCTTGATTCTTCTGCCGGTGATTGTGGCGCTCGTCTGGGCAACGGCGTTCATGCTGTCGCCGGGCAAAGGAAGCGTCAGCCATCCTGCGCTGGATGCCGCGGTCCGGCAAATCGTCGGCAAATATTACGGGGAACTGAGTCCGGAGGAATTGGCGCAGGTGACGGAACTGACCGTCCGCGATGCGGGGATCGTCAGCCTCGAAGGGATCGAGAAGCTGACGAACCTGCGCAAGCTCGATTTGCGCGGCAACCGGATCTCGGACATTCGTCCTTTGGCCGCGCTCACCCGGCTTGAGGTATTGAATCTGCGGGACAACCAGATCAGCGACATTTCGCCCCTCGCCGGGCTCAAGCTGCTCCGCGACCTGAACATGCGCGGCAACCAGGTGCGGGACATCAGCCCGCTCAAGGATTTGCCGCTTCTGCGCGACCGCCTGTATTTGCGGGGCAACCCGATTGAAGACTACAGCCCGATTCTTTCCTACCTCCATGAAATCACGGAGCGGGACGTTGACCTGTCCGTGCCGCTGTTCTCGCATGAAGGCGGCTTTTATGAGAAGGCGTTCGAACTGGAACTTTCGAGTTTGCTGCCCGGCACGGAGATTTACTACACGCTGGACGGTTCCGTGCCTTCGCGGAATGCGACCCGCTACACGGGTCCGATCCGCATCGCCAATCGCGAGAACGAGCCGAACCGGATCGCGAACATTTTGACCGTCGCCGAAGATTGGCACAAGCCGGGGAAGGTGTTCAAGGGGACCGTCGTCCGTGCGATCGCCTATGATGCGAACGGCAACGCAAGCGACGTCGTGACGAAATCGTACTTTGTCCATCCGCTCGGCAACAAGCGCTATTCGCTGCCGATCGTTTCGCTGTCGACGGACAACGAGAACCTGTTCGACCATGAAAAAGGCATCTACGTCGCGGGAGCGCTGTATGAAAACATCAGCCCGAACCATTGGGAAAATCCGGCCAACTATTCGCAGCGGGGCATGGAATGGGAGCGTCCGGCCCACATCGAGTTTTACGAAACGGACGGCACGCTGGGCTTCTCCGAGGACGTCGGCATCCGCATTCACGGGGCGGCTTCCCGCGCTAACGTGCTGAAAAGCCTGCGCGTCCAGTTCCGCAAGGAGTACGGCAAGGGCAAGCTCGAATACCCGCTGTTCCCGGAGTTGCCGTACGACCAGTTTGATTCCTTCGTGCTGCGCAGCGCGGGCAACGATTATGACGGGGCCTATTTGCGCGATCCGTTCATGCAAAGCCTGCTCGACGAGACGCGGCTCGATACGCTCGCCTACCGTCCGGCGATCCTGTTCATCAACGGTGAGTACTGGGGGATCCACAACATCCGGGAGCGGGGAGACGAGGATTATTTCGCCGAGAAATACGGCATCAGCAAATCCGAACTCGATCTGCTGGAGAAAAATGCGGATGTGATCAGCGGAACGAACGATCATTACGTGGCGCTGATCAACAAGCTGCGCCGAAGCGACGTGAACGATCCGGCCGTCTATGAAACGGTGAAGGAAGCGATCGACGTCGAAAATTTCATCGACTACCAGGTCGCGCAAATTTACTTTGACAACGGGGACTGGCCGGGCAACAACATCCGTTTCTGGCGGGAAAACAAACCGTTCGATCCGGCTTCCGCCTATGGCCGGGACGGCCGTTGGCGCTGGCTCGTGTTCGACACCGACTTCGGTTTCGGCATGTACGGGGAACGCAACTTTTTGAACAATACGCTCATACATGCCACCGCCACGAACGGACCGGAATGGCCGAATCCGGAATGGTCGACGTTCCTGCTGCGCACGCTGCTTCAGAACGACGAGTTCCGGGTCCGGTTCGTCAACCGTTTTGCCGATTTGATGAACACGTCCTTCGTGCCCGAACGCGTCATCGCCAAACTCCATGCGATGAAAAGCGTCATCGAACCGGAGATGCGGGAACATATCGCGCGCTGGGGACGCCCCTACGGCATGGATCACTGGTACATGCACATCGAACGGATTGAAACGTTCGCCGAGAAGCGGCCCTCCGCCATGCGCAGCTTTATCAGCGACTATTTCAGGCTGGGCGGCGCGTCCGCGTTGACGATCGGTTCGGTGCCCCAGGGACAGGGCGTTATCAAGCTGAATTCGCTCGTACTCGAACCGGTGCAAGGGTGGACCGGCATTTACTTCCATTCCGTTCCGGTGAAGCTGACGGCCATTCCGATGCACGGTTACCGGTTCGTCGGCTGGAAGGGCGACATCGCCTCGAATGATCCGACGATCACGATCGAGCTGACGGAGGACGTGACGATCACGCCTGTTTTTGAACGCCAATAAAGAGAGAAATCGCTGATTCCTGATCCGGGACGGATCGGGCAAAAAGGGGGGAGACAGGTTGTTCAAGCGGTTCTTTCCCGTTTTTCTGGTGAGTGTGATCATGATGACGGCATGCACGGGCGGCAAAACGCAAACGCTGGAGGCGTTCTGGAAGGAGGCCGGCATCGAAACCGTCGACAACGTGTCCATCCAGAGCGGCACGACCGGCGTCTACAAAACGTTGGCGGACGAAGCGCAGATTGACCGGTTCCTGAAATCGATCAAAGACACCGTGTTTGCGCCGCAGAAGGACCAAAGCGCCCGCGGCGGTTGGAGCTATCGGATCATCCTTCATGACGGTGACAAGACGTTCGAGTTTTTCCTGAACAAAATTGGCCGCGTCTATTATGATTCCAACCCGGACATCCGTCCCGTCGTGGAAGAATTTTATCAGAGGGCGGAGGCGGCCGAAGGGCCATGAAGGATCCGGACGGGGTTGCCGATCCCAACTTTGGATGAGACGAGGCGGAACATCATGAAAACGTGCGACACCATTCTGGACTGGACCCATTATCTCAAAGACGAGGAATTGCGCGATTATACCGGGCAACTGTACAGGCGCAACAAGGAATGCGTCGCATGGTTTGAGAAGTACGGAATCCCGCATTGCGACGTTTCGAACGACCGGAACCGGGTGCTGCGGCAGTTGGAGCGGGATGTCCTGGCAAAGGCGGCTGAACGACAGCATGACGACTAAACCATTTCCCTTGAGTGAAATCTTGTTCCCTGCACGCGAGCGGGCTGAACTGGATTGGACAACGATTGACAAATTGACCAAACTGAACAATGATTTCAAGCATTTCCTCGTCGGCATTACGGAGGACATTAAAATAGGCAAAGTCAAAAGCCAGTACGATCCGGTGATGTCCGACGAGGAAATGGAGAAGCATGTATCCGAAAAAGGCATCAAAGGCTGAACCCGGTTACGCGATGTGATGAAGCAATTGAAATCAAGCGTATTGTCAGACATTAAGGAAGGTGGCCATGCAAACCGTTTGCCGACTGATCCGGGAAGAGGAACTGGAGGACCTGCTGTGCCTGTACAAGCTTCTTCAACCTGACGATCCCGAATTGGAGCGTAACGGGGACTTGTACGCGCTCTGGAAAGACATGCTGAACGACGAGCACATGCACATCATCGTGGTGGAGCATGACGGCGTCATCGTTGCCTCGTGCGTGCTCGCCATCGTCAAAAACCTGACCCGAAACGCCCGGCCCTTCGCCCTGATCGAAAACGTGGTCACCCATGAAGATTTCAGAAAACGAGGCTTCGGCCGAATGGCGCTCAACAAGGCGATCGAGACGGCCAAAGCGAAAAACTGCTACAAGATTATGCTGATGTCCGGATCGAAGAAGGAAGAAACGTTGCGTTTCTATGAAAACACGGGATTTGACCGGTACAGGAAAACGGGGTTTGTCATCTATTTTGATGAACAGCCGTAAAACGGTGAATGGCCGGAACAACGCATGAACGGGATTTTGGAAGAAAAGGTGCCGATGCAATCGGGGCCTTTTCTTTTTTTTGTCGGGCAACGTTCGCGATTCATTAGGAAAATTATGTATACCCTTCCTTTAAACTAGCATAATTAGATAAAATTGATTATAATATCACTAGAATATCCAAAAACTTCCAATCTTGAAACACATGACAAGGGGTGGGGATGCGTGCGAATCACTCTGTCATGTGTTTTGTCTTTTCTCCTTGTGTTTGGGATTCAGTTGGATATTGGGCTTGCGGAAGAGAAGGAAGTCGCATCCGGCCAGGAACAGGTTATCGGCGGATTCGTCATCCGGCCGGTGGATTACGAATCGTTGCCGCGAGCGGTCCTTGATGCGATCGCGTCCATGGTGAAACGGGAAACGCTGCCCCATGTGGATGCCGGGCGAGTCGAAAAGATGGTCCGTGAAGTTCTGATCCGTCTCGAAAAGGAAGGGATCGACACCCGGCAACTGTTTGGCGGCCAAACCATTCCCGTCTATTTGACGAATGCCTCGTTCGGGAACGAAGATTCAACCGCCCTGGGATATACGATATGGTACGGAATCGGCCACGAATCGAACGCCATCGTCATGGCCGGACGCTCTCACAGCACGATGACGCATCTCAAATCCGTCGTTCATGAAATCGGGCATCTGGTGGAGTTCCATTACATGGATCAGAAGGCGATGGAAGACTACCGGAGCGCGAGAAACATACCCGCTGAATGGAACAATGCGCTGGCATGGACGCAACGGCCGAGGGAAGTGTTCGCCGAAGATTTTGCCATGTTGTTCGGGGACGGCTTTTTGACCAATTTGACGGAGAAGCGCTTCTTTCCCGAAGAAGAAAAGCAGACCGTCAAAGCGTTGGTAGTTGAGCAAATCAAAGCCAGACAGCTTGAAATCCGGTTCGCCAACGCCGGGCAAACGGCTTTGTACGAGCTGAAACTTCTGGGGATCATCCCCGGGCGCGATTTCATCCTGCACGAGATGGAGGCATACGAACGCGAACCCGTCACCAACCGGGAATTGATCGACTGGCTCGTTCGCGCCATGGCCCGCGATTATGCCCTCTCCTCATTCGGGGAAATCCGGAAGCTTGACCGTTTGTACGTCAAGCTGGATCCCCTGTATGCCGACAAACCGGCGGACAAAGCGGACGTCCTGGCCATTGTGGACGGGGTTTCGGAAGTTCTCGATGCCGCGCGGGTGACAACGTGGGACGTCATCGATTTCATGCATGCCGACCTTGACACGATCAACAAAGGCCAGGACCATGACGGGGACGACATGGCCGTCGTCATCGCGCTGAAAACGAGAACGGAAGAGAAGCGGTTGGCCGTCACCCTGTCGGGCCGGGCATTCCAATGGCTGAAGGAGAACGGCGCCCGGCAGCTGTACAGCAAATATTGTTCCACCTTCGATTCGACACGGGAAGGAAACATCGGGCCGATCATCGACCATGTGCTTGAAACGCACGGATATGCCTATACGATCGTGGCGCCAGCCCTTCCCGTGAACGGCCGGACCGTCAAAGACGGGCATTTGCTTGTCCATGGCGTGCCGCTGCAACATACGCACATGAAGGATCATCCCCTCACGCCGATGTGGGATTCGGATTTGGCCGAACTGCTGAAGCCGCAGGGGAAATATCCGAGCCTGAAAATCACGCATGACATGCTCGAACTCGCGAAGGAAGACATTTTGCAAATCGTCCGGGATTTCGGCAAGGACCACGAGCATTTTTACGTCATTCCGGATTATTGCGATGAACGCCACGCGAGCAAAATCGTCGAAGTGTTCGGCGATTTGCCCTTCATGACCGGCGGAAGCGGGCTGATGGGCGAACTCGGCAAAAAGCTTCGTGCCTTGTCCGCTCCTTCCGGAATGGTGGAGAGCGGCACGGAAGGAAAAGCGATCATCCTGGCCGGCAGCTGCTCGGTGGCAACGCTCCGGCAGATTGAAACGTACGGGGCCCGATCCGGAAAAACCATCAAAATCGACCCGATCCGGATCGCGGACGGTTCGCAGACGAAAGAACAAATCTGGCAGCAAATCGAAGCGGCGGGGGAAGAGTCCGTCCTGGTGTACAGTTCCGACAAGCCGGAAAATGTCAAATTCGCACAGCAATCCGTGGACAATGCCGCGCACATGCTGGAGCAGACGATGGCCTGGTTGGCCCGAAACGCGGAAAAAAACGGATACACCCGAATCATCGTGGCCGGCGGGGAAACATCCGGGGCGGTCACCCAGGCGCTGGGTTACAATGCCTATCTGATCGGACAGAGCATTGCACCGGGGGTGCCGATCATGGTGCCGCTCGAAAATCGGCGGATGCGGCTTGTCCTGAAATCGGGCAATTTCGGTCAGGAGGATTTCTTCCTGCGGGCAATCGACATAACGAGGGGATGAACGGATGGACAGTCTGAAGCGCAAATTGCAGGATGCGATCTGGATCGGCAAAGCGCTGTTCGACCGAAACAAGGTATCCGGCTCATCGGCCAACTTGAGCTTTCTCCACGAAGGCAACATCTACATCACCGGCAGCGGCACGTGTTTCGGCAGGCTGACGGAAGACGATTTTGCGGTGACGTCGATGGACGGACAACATCTTTCGGGCATCAAGCCGAGCAAAGAATTGCCCCTTCATCGCATCTTGTACGAGAACAAACCGAATGTGAAGGCCGTGATCCATACCCACAGTTTCTACTCGACGCTTTGGTCTTGCCTCAAACACGGGAACGAACGGGACATCATGCCCGAGTATACGCCCTATTTGAAGATGCGAATCGGAACGATCGGCCTGATTCCCTACGGCAAACCGGGGTCCGAAGCGTTGTTCCGTCATTTCGGGGAACGCGTCAACCATAGTGACGGGTACATGTTGCAAAACCATGGTCCTGTTGTCGGGGGCGAAGATCTCATGTCCGCCTTCTTCAACCTGGAGGAGCTGGAAGAGAGCGCCCGGATTGCCTGGGAGCTCCGGAATGCGGACGCCCGGCTCATTGGCGAAGCGCTGCAGACAAAGATGTGATTGGACGATCGGACGGGATCAGGAGATTCGGGATCGGAAAGCAAGGCCGTCATGCGGCGTATCGCGCATGGCGGCTTCTTTCGTTCCGGGTTTCAACGTCTTTCATCAGAAAATGGAAGAAAAATCAATTGTATGGTAAACTTTTGACGTATTCCCTATCATGATCAAGGATTCGGGGCGTTGGGACATGAACCATGCGGAACATGGAAGGACTTCCGTTTACGCCGGGAAGCGGGTGCTGTCGATCGGAGCAAGGCGTCGCGTGTTGGAGGCGTTGTCGGAAGCGCTGCGCCGCGAAGGATTTTCCGCCGTCTGGTCGGACCGCTATGCCGATGTACCGTATCTGATCCGGGAATTTGAGGCTTCGGCTTTTGATGTCATCGCCTTCGGCAGGGGAGTGTCTCCGGAAAACAGGCGCCGGCTGAAGGAGGTATTTCTGGGGCAAAACCCGGATGTCAACTTCGTCGAAGGGTTTGCTCCGATCACCAACCTGCTGGTCGATCAAATCAAATGCGCCTTCATGCCGGACCATGTGATGCCGGTCGTCGTGCGCCGGGATTCGACTGGCGGGTTGGTGGTGGAAAGCCGGGAACGTTGCCGTTTGCGGATCAAGCACTATCGGTTGAATTGGCTGTTTCAAACCAGGGAATCCATGCTGGCCGACCAACCGATCGAAGGGGGAACTTATCGGTTTCCGGTCAAGCGTTCCGGAGGACGCCGGTTCATCGTGGCCGAACAGGACGACATTGTGACCCGTGTCATGACATGGTGAGAGGGGGCACGGCATCATGGGAGAAACGATCAGGAGGGTCGTCCGTCCCGTGTTTGAATTCTGATGGAAGCCATGATCCGGAGGGCGAAAGAGGAGCTGAAAGCCGATGAAGTTTGCCTCGCGTGCCACAACACGAACACGGCAGCGATGCTCCTGTACCATAAACTCGGCTTTGTGCCGTTCGGCTTGAGGCCCATCGCGGATTATGAAAACAACCATATCGCCGGCATTTTGATGCGGTTGTCGCCAATCTGACGATCAGAGGGGAGACAATCCGGGTGCCGAAGGCAATCGAAAACCGGGGCGAATGATCCGGCAACCGAACCATTGCCCCGGTTTGACGTTTCCCGTTTCCGTCAGAAGTTGTGGAAATGGCGGTTGGGATTCATGATGTCATCGTTCATTTGATCGTTCATTCGCTTTTGCATATCCTCCATGTCCCGCTGGGCTTGCTC
>Ga0310827_101600_pt1 | contig 11586 bp, 10 predicted proteins | sample WT_ome_2_FD_201309 | JGI IMG/M metagenome (GOLD analysis project Ga0310827, IMG submission 201309) | Sorghum-adapted microbial communities enriched on wild type (WT) sorghum from Joint BioEnergy Institute, Emeryville, California, United... ... | reverse complement strand
TGAGCCAGGATCAAACTCTCCAAAAAGTGTTTGATAAGCTCAAAATTAAAACTGACTTAAATGGTTTTTTAAAACGCTTTGTCTTGTTCAGTTTTCAAGGTTCAATGTCAATCAGCAACACTCTTTATTGTAACTTACTAAGTTGTTTTTGTCAACCTTTCATTTTACTTTTTTAAGAGTGACAGCACATCTTTATCTATCAATCTCTACTATAGAAAATCAAAAGCGATCTTTTAAATATAACAAATATCATACCTGACGTCAATCCCAATATCGCAGGTAATATTTGGAATATGCTTAGATTCATACTCTATATCACAAACGAATACGATGAGAACACTCTTTTTATCAAAAATAAAATTTAGGTAAGGGATTACCTATTAAAAGCAGAAACAATTAATGAATAATTTGGGTTTCTATTCATAAATAATTTCAAAAACCCCAATTCAAAAAATTGGGGCTTACTAATTACTTTTCCATCAATTTCATAAACTCACGCATAAAAATCGGTAAATCCGGCCAAGCGTGGGCTGACACAAGATTGCCATCAACATGTGTTGTATGGTCTGTTACATAATTTCCCCCAGCAATTTCAACCCCTGGTTTACAAGCAATATATGCAGTTAAGGTTCGCCCTTTTAAAACATCCGGAATGGCCTCAAAGATGAGTGAGGCATGACAGATAGCTGCTATCGGTTTATTTGTTTCAAAAAAATGTTTCACAATTTGCTGTACATGATCATCTAAGCGAATATACTCAGGAGCCCGTCCGCCTGGTATTACCAAACCATCAAATTCACTTGGATCCACATCTTTAAATTGAGCGTTTGATTCCAATAAATAACCTGATTTCTCTTCATATGTATCCCAACCGGTGAAATCATGAACTACTGTTTGTAGTTTTTTTATAGAAGGTGCAGATATGGTTACTTCATATCCAGCCTCTAACAACCTGTAATATGGATAATATATTTCTAAAGCCTCTACCGCATCTCCTGCAAGTATTAAAACTTTTTTACTCATTGCTAACCCCTCCGTTTTATATTTTCACCTTACACTTCCATTTTAACTAACTTGTCCAAAAGATTTTGTCGAATTTTGTGGTGTTTCGCAAATTTTTTGTCAATAGTAACAAATCATGTTAAGTTAATGATAGAGGTGTGTGACATGCAAAAATTGTTGATGGAAGCTTTGAAAAATATCGGTGATCAAAGTCGAATAATTGAATATCGACGTGTTCCTGGTGGAGATATCAATGAATCATATTATGTTCAAAGCCAAAAACGCACGTATTTTATAAAATGTAAAAAACATCCTCCCCATAAATTTTTTCAGTTAGAAGCACTTGGACTTGAAAAGATTAGGGAAACAAATTCAATAGCAACTCCACAAATATACGGCATTGGCGAGAGAGATGGCTATGGTTATTTAATGATGGAATGGATTCAAGGAAAAAAAACTTCTCAAACGGGTGAATGGTTGGGACGAGGTCTTGCAGAAATGCATAAACATAAAGGACCAGGTTTCGGATTCCAAGAAGACAATTATATTGGCCTTCTTCCTCAAAAAAACAGCTATATCTCATCATGGATTGATTATTATCGTGAATTTCGTTTAGAACCGCAAATTACATTAGCTGTACAAAAGGAATTATTACATGCATCCATACAGAAAAAATTAGATAAACTTCTTACAAATTTAGATCAATGGTTACCAAAAGATTGTATCCCTTCACTATTGCATGGTGATTTGTGGTGTGGAAATTGGCTTCCGGGATATAACGGAAAGCCATATTTAATCGATCCGTCCATTTTTTATGGACATCATGAGTTTGAAATTGCTTTTACAGAATTATTTGGCGGTTTTCCGTCCAATTTTTATAAGTCTTATCAAGAAGTGTTTCCATTATCACCAAACTACCAAGAAAGGAAAGCATTATATCAATTATTTTATTTACTTGTTCATTTAAATCTTTTTGGAATTTCATATTTATCATCAATTGAAAATATAGTAACAAGGTATGTCGGTTAAAGGGCAAAGAGGCTGTTGAAAAGATTGCTTTTTTAAGCCAATACTTTAATTCTCTCTTTGAACAGCCTCCTTTCATTTATTATTAATGTAATTTAATGATGTTCCTAAGATTGAATATCTGACAAGATTTTGTTTTTAACAGCAACATCATGGAATAATAATCAGTTCGAACATAAACATGTCTATGTGAGCTCATTTCTACCATCTGTTCCCCTTTGCACCCCAAAGTATTTAATCCTTGCCAGAATTTTATTAATGGTTCTTTCCATAATTAAACTATCTTATAACAGCAATATTATGCCATGGACTACAATTTTATGAAGATATGTAATATTATTAGGTAGGTTATTGTTAATTGCTCAATAAATATAATCATATTATGGTTGATGTTTGGTTAATTTTACTATAAACTGTCACTAGGGCTTATATTTTTTTACGCAAAAATTACGCACCGTAACATTTGTCTATTGTATATTTTTACTCTTCATTAGGCTAATAGACCTAGATAATTATTGATAAACTTTTATTTGAAAACACTTTTATTTTTATATTTGGAGGAAATAAAATTGATAAAAGAAAAACGTTTAAAAAATATAAAAGAGTATATAACCAAGAATGAATCTGCATCTTTAGATGAATTGGTCAGTATTTTTAATGTATCAAAAAACACCATTCGCCGTGACGTCCAAGAATTGATTGAAACTGGGAATTTTAAGAAAATTTACGGGGGTGTTGCAGTTGCAAAAAACAAAGAGCTTCTTCCATTCCATGATAGAAAAATTCGAAATCAGTCAGAAAAAAGATACATTGCCCAATTAGCTTCCAATTTTATTGAAAACGGTGATATTATATTTATTGATTCAGGAACGACGACCATTGAATTGTTTGACTTTATTAAAGACAAGGAATTAACAATTGTTACAAATAATATTGAATTCATCACCCTGTGTATACCATATGAACAACTTAATATTATTTGTACGGGTGGGATTTTAGAAAGAAAAACAAAATCGTTCGGTAATTTTAATAACCCTGATTTTCTGGAAAATTACAATATTAATAAAGCATTTATGGCTTCAACCGGAATTTCCATTAAAAACGGTGTCACCAATTCTTCTCCTTTAGAGAGCAACTTGAAACAAATTGTCGTCAAAAAATGCAATGAAGTTTATTTAATGATTGATGCTGATAAATTTGATAAACAAGGGTTAATCACCTATTGCGGTCTTGATGAAATTGATTTTGTAATCACCAACAAAAAGCCGCCAGAAGAATTTTTTCATTTTTTTCAACAGCATGATATAGATGTCATATACGGTAAATAATTTTTCGATAAATTTTACTAAGAATTTCTACCTTAGATAATATAAAGACCAAGAATATATAGATTCATATCTTGGTCTTTTTTCATACAGTTTTCATTTACAAATTAGTATAATAATCAATTCATAATTGATAAACATCATTAGAGATTTTTTACCTTAACAGGTTGACCTGTCATTAAAGATTCCTTTGCTGAAGATGCAATTCTTTGAGCCATAATCCCATCTTCAAATTTACAAGTAACTTCTGTGTTATTTTCAATTGCTTCAAAAAATTGTTTAACCTCCATTATATAAGCTTCATTGTACCTTTCTAAGAAAAAGTGAAGCGGGTTATCTCTCCTTACTCCTTCTTTAGTTGCTATTTCAATTCTAGTTTCGGTTTCATTATTTACATTTACCGATCCTTTTGAACCAAAGACTTCCAAACGTTGATCATATCCATACACAGCTTGGCGACTGTTATCAATGACCCCTACAGCCCCATTTTCAAATTTCAAAGTAACAATGGCAGTATCAATATCATTATACTCAGAAATTTGTGGATTTATAAGGGTTGATCCTATGGCAAATACTTCTATAACTTCTGAACCTGAGATAAAACGTGCCATATCAAAATCATGAATCATCATATCCATAAAGATTCCACCTGATCGAGCAATGTATTCTAAATTTGGTGGTTCTGGATCTCTTGAAGCAATTTTTAATATATGTAGATCACCAATTGTCTTATTCACAACTAAATCTTTTACCTTGCTAAAGTTTCGGTCAAATCTTCTATTAAATCCCAATTGGAACTTCACACCAGCTTTTTTTATTGCCTCATAGGCTCTAATTGTTTCTTCATCCGAAAAACTAATAGGCTTTTCACAAAAAATGTGTTTTCCAGCTTTTGCAGCTTCTATGATAATTTCAACATGTAGATCAGTTGGAGCACAAATAAATACAATATTTATTTCAGGGTCATCGATTATATCCTGGTAATTTTTTGTCATCTTTTCTACACCTAATTGAAACAAATCTTGCATGTTGTTTACAAAAGGATCCGAAACAGCTTTAATACGTACATTTTTCATCTTTTCCATATTTGAGATATGTAACTTACCTATTCTACCTGCACCTATTACCCCAACGACCATCATATTATTGGTTGACATTTTTTACAACTCCTTAGAGGAAATTTTTTTCAGATTATTTATTAATGAACACTGTTAAAATACAAAACCTAATTGAACCAACAAGTATTGATGCTCTTTAAATCGCTTTTGATTTACTCTACATCTATCAGTTGTTTTGTTTTAATTGATTTTTGACAGGCTAATGCAACTTTAGTACTTTGTAACCCGTCATTCGCAGTAACATTTGGCTGACGTCCGTCTATTATGCAGGAAACAAACTCCTTCATTTCTCGAATAAATGCTTCCCTAAATCGTTCCGGAAAATTTTGCGTCGTAGGACGGACAATACCTTGTTCATTAAATATAGTTACTAGGTTTTTTTCTGGTTGCTGAGCTATCCGTAACATTCCTTTTGTGCCAATCAATTCAGTTTCTACATGGTAACCATGAACTGCATTCCTACCTGCAACCAAAATCGCCATTGTATCATCTTTCAATTGCATCATGGCTGCTCCAGTTTCTAATTCCCCTAAATCATCTAATTCAGGATAGGCAGCATTTTTCCCAAGTGCCCAAACTCTTTTAATTTCTTGTCCTGAAAACCACCTTACTAAATCAATATCATGAACGGACATATCAGAAAATAAGCCACCACTATTACTACTTGTTGCAAATTTCACAAAGCTTTCCAATTCAGTACTTGGATCAATTCCATAACAACGGATGAGTGTAAGTTTACCCAATATACCTTCATCGACCAGTTTTTTTGCATATTGATAGGACTCATCATATCGCCTCATAAAACCCAATTGGAAAATTTGGTTAGGATGAGAATCTATTATTTTTATTGTTTCTTTAATATCTTCAATATCTAAACCAATTGGTTTTTCGGAAAAGACATGCAAACCTTTTTCCATCGCCAAACGAATCTGTTTAGTATGAAAACCTGATGGTGAAGCGATTATAACTGCATCTATGTTAGGGCTTTCAATCATTTCCTCAAAATTTTGGTATAGTTCTTTTACACCGAACTCTCTTTTCGCATACTCAAACTCAACTTCTGCAACACTACAAGCTGCATATAGATTTGCTTCAGGAATATTTACAACGATATTTCGTGCATGGGTTTGCCCCATTCTACCTAAACCAACAATACCTATATTAATCTTATTCATTAAACACACTCCAATTTTTGAGATTTATAGATTTTATTGATTAGTAATTATAAATTATTTTGTGGAAGTAAAATTGTATCAATATATTTTTTCCCTTTTAAAGCATATTCCAATGGATGAGCTTTCTTTGGGTCTTGTTCAGCTTCAATTAATATCCAACCTTCATACCTTGTATCAAGTAATTTTTTGTATACAGGTACAAAATCGATACAGCCATCACCAGGAACAGTAAACATACCTGATAGAAAGGATTGTAAGAAAGACTTTCCCTCTTTTTTACATTGTTCTTTTATTTCTTTTCGTACGTCTTTAAAATGTACATGTTTAATTCTATCAATATGTTTATTTAAAAGAGTCAAATAATCATCATCAGAAACAAAAATATGACCAGTATCATACAAAAGATGAACATGATTTGGATCTGTATTTTCCATTAAACGATCTACTTCTCCTAGCGTTTGGACACCCGTTCCCATATGATGGTGGTACACTAATTTCAAGTTATATTCCTCAGCAATTTTTCCCAAAACATTTAATCCTTGACAAAGTTCCTTCCACTCATCATCAGTAAAATAAGGTTTTTCAGCAAAAACATTTTTTTCTGTACCTTGAATGCTATACGTTTGTTCCGATACTACTGCAACATCAGCATTTAAATCTTTTAAATATTGGCAGTGTTGACGAAATGCCTTAATAACAGAATCAATACCATCACGGATAATAAAGCTGCTAAACCATTTTCCTGCAATTTTAAGATTTCTTAGTTCTAATTCCTTTTTTAATATGTTCGCTCCCGGGAAAAACCCACTTACTTCTGTGCCTGAATATCCGGCAAATGCAATATCACTCAATATATGAGATAATGTATTTTCCGAACCAATTTCAGGAATATCATCATTTCTCCAGCCTATTGGTGCGATTCCCCATAAAATTTTTGAATTCATTTTTCCCGCCTCTTTCAAAAAATTTTTCACTAATTAATTTTACAGATAGCGCTTTCTTATTTGTGGTTAACCTCTTTAAAGAAATATTATATAATGGTTAACTATTGGTAACCTTTAGTTAGATTTTATTATATGCAATTGATTTAGTCAATACAATTTATTAATGTTTAAATTAAGTTTTCAATAATATTATAACAAAAAATAAATTTCATTTTGAGGTTTTCTAAAAAAATAGGTGAACTTTTGGTTATTTTTTGGTAATATAAATATGAAACATAATTAAAAATTATTATTACTAAAAATATTAGGGTGAGTTAATTGCTTAAAGAGAGAAGAATAAAACAAATTCACGAATATTTAATAAAAAATCAATCTGTATCTTTAGATGAATTAGTCCGTGTTTTTCATGTTTCTAAGAATACTATTCGTCGTGATGTCCAAGAATTAGTCGAACGTGGAGATTTTAAAAAAGTATACGGAGGTGTTACAATTAACCAAAAAAATTTAGAGTCTTTTCATGATAGACAAATAAAAAATCAACATGAAAAAGTAATTATTGGTAAATTGGCTGCACGTTTTGTTGATGAAGAAGATATCATTTTTTTAGATTCAGGAACTACAACCATTGAAATGTTCAATTATATTAAGGATAAAAGGCTAACGGTATTAACCAATAATCTGGAATTTATTGAGCGCTCTATACCATATAACAACTTAAATGTTATATCTACCGGAGGAATATTAGAAAGAAAAACTAATTCCCTTAGCAACTATAATAATTTAAATCTATTAAAAAACTATAACATTAATAAAGCATTTATGGCAGCGACGGGAATATCTATAACAAATGGAGTAACAAATGCATCACCGTATGAAACTAAACTGAAACACACGATAGTTGAAAAATGCAATAAAATATACTTACTTGTTGATCATAATAAATTTGAAAGTTGTGGGTTAATGACATATTGTCAATTAAATGATATTGATTTTATTATTACAAACAAAACGCCACAGAAAGAATATTTGGAATATTTCACGGAAAACGAAATTCAACTAATTGTTGGACAAAATCCCATGTAACTATAAGCTAATAAATAGAGGGCATCCACAAGACAAAAATGTTCTTTTTGGATGCCTATTTATTTCTTATCATGATGGCCATTCTTCTTCACTTAAATAGTAGTCATTAGTCATGTATAAAAATCTACATAGTTTTTATCTTTTAGATCAATATGTTTTTATATGTTATTAACGTAACAGAATATGCTTTTAAATTATAAAAACAGCTTTAAAATTAATAATATCCTGAGAGTATTTATTACTCAGGATATTATTAAGGATAATTATTATTTTTCCAGTGATTTTAAAAACTCCAAAAACTCTTCTGCATTTTCACTTGTTACTATATCTAATCCACTATCAATTCGAGGTTCAATTTTTTCCCCGTTTATCGCCTTTAATAAATTTTCAACTGCAAGGTATCCCATATCATATGGTTTTTGCGCAATTGTACCATATAAACCTCCTTCAATAATGGATTTGACAGCCTCTTCATTCCCATCTGTTCCAACAACCATGATATCTAAACCAGCAGCTTTAATTGCACGCAATGCACCAATAGCCATATCATCGCTTCCAACATAAACAGCTTTGATATCTCTGTGTGTTTGTAAAATATTCTCCATAACTGACATTGCTTTTGCTTTATCACTATCTGCTGGCTGTTCTGCTACCACTTCAATGCCTGCCGCTTTAAAAGCTTCTCTTGCCCCTTTTGCTCTTTCATCTATTGCGGGATTTCCAAGAGCACCAATTATTATGGCCACTTTATCCCCTTTATTTAGTTTTTTGATCAAGAGTTCTGCTGCTGTTTTTCCAACTGAATAATTATCTGAACCAATATAAGAAAGTTTACCTTCAAAATCAGAATCAGTATCAATTGTTAACATTGGTAGATTCTTACCACTCAATGCGGATATTACAGTGGCTGCTTGTATTGGTGCTACCGCTATCCCATTTGGTGCCTGACTCAATTGGTCTTCAATCATATTAACTTGTTGCATTACTTCTGATTCTGATGGAGGTCCAACAACTGTAACATTAACACCTAATTTCTTGCCTGCATCTTTTGCACCAGCTTCTACATATTTCCAATGCGGAGTAGATAATGTTTTTAATACAACAGAAATGTTTACTTCGCTTTTGTTTTTACTGTTACTACCATTATTTGTTTCTGTTCCACCATTACAAGCAGAGAGAAATAACAAAGAAGTTGCCAACATTACACCTAACAATTTAAATTTTTTCCACATAATCAATACCCCTTTAAATTAATTTTTATTTTTCTTTCTTTTTCGTTGACGAAGAACATCTACATAAACTGCCCCAATTATAACTGCCCCTATAACAGCCATTTGTAAATCTGCTGAAACATTTAGCAGATTTAGGCCATTTCTAAGAACAGCTATAATCATTACTCCAATGGCTGTCCCCCATACGGTTCCAACCCCACCAAAAAAGCTTGCCCCTCCAATAATAACCGCAGCAATTGCATCAGTTTCATATTGAAGTCCTGCAAGAGGAAAAGCAGAATTTACACGACCAGCCATAATAATTCCACCCAAACCTGCCATCAATCCACTAATGGTATAAACGGTAATTAATACACGATCTACATTAATTCCTGAAAGTCTTGCAGCTTCTTTATTACCACCAACTGCATAAATATGTCTACCAGTTTTCGTATTCGATAAAAAAGTATGCATAAATAAATAAACGACTAAAACCAAAAGAAAGCTGAATGGTATTGGTCCTATCTCCGCTGTACCAAAAAATTGAATTAATAACGGTAGACCAGCAATCGGAGCTGCACCAGTAACAATTAAAGCAAGACCACGACCAATAAATTGCGTACCCAACGTAGTAATAAATGGATGTGGTAAATGCAATTTAGTAAGTAATAAACCATTAACCAGTCCAAATATCGTACCTACCCCAAGGCTTGTTATTAAACCTAAAATTGGATGCATTCCTAAATTAACAGTAACGACAGCCATCAACATAGATGACAATGCTAGCATTGAACCAACAGATAAATCAATTCCAGCAGTTAATATAGCTAATAACATTCCTAACGATAGTAAAGCGTTAATTGAAGCTTGGTTTACGATATTCATTAAGTTGTCAACTGTAAAAAATTTTTCTGATGTAAGACTAAAAAAAACAAATAGCAAAAATAAAGCTAAAAGTGTACCAAACTTACTCAAATATTTTCTCAAACCTGACTGCGATTTTTTAAAAACTGTTGCTTTTTCAACTGTTTTTTGCTCCAAAACTTGACTCATACTCTCACACTCCTGTAGCCGCCCTCATGATATTCTCTTGTGTAGCCTGCTCAATTGGAATATTAGCGGTAATTTTTCCATCATTCATTACTAATACACGATCACACATACCTAAAATTTCTGGAAGTTCAGAGGAAATCATCAAAACAATGTTTCCGGCTTCTACAAGTTCATTCATTAACCGGTATACTTCAACTTTAGCCCCAACATCAATCCCACGAGTTGGTTCATCAAACATAAACACTTTTGCATTGGTACATAACCATTTTGCAATAACCAATTTTTGTTGATTCCCACCACTTAAAAATCGTGCATGAAGATTTACACTATCTGTTTTTACTTGTAATTCATTAATATATTTTTCAGCATCCTTTTTAATAATTTTTGAGTTTAACAATCTGGTTTTTTTATTTATATAATTTCTTAGATTGGCCATTGTAATATTAAAATCTAGTGGTTGGTCAAGTAAAAGACCCTCGGTTTTCCGATCTTCTGTAATAAGTGCTATTCCAGCATTAATAGCATCTTTGGGTGTGTTTATAGTAATTTCTTTTCCATCAATATAAATTTTCCCATTAATTTTTGGGTCTGCTCCAAAAATGGCTCTAACTAATTCGGTACGGCCCGCTCCAACCAAGCCGGCAATGCCTACAATTTCGCCATAATGTACTGAAAAACTTACAGGTTCAATTGTTCCCTCGACCTTTATGTTTTCAACTCTAAAACCCTCATCCCCATATTTAAATTTCTGTTTCGGGTATTTTTCACTTAGGCTACGACCAACCATTAATTCAATCCATTCATCTGGTTCAGTCGATTTAACCGGTAATGTTTTTATCATGTACCCATCTCTCAAAATAGTTATTCGGTCACCGATTTGTTTTATTTCCTCTAATTTATGTGTAATAAAAATGATGGCGACATTTCTCTGTTTAAGTAATTCAATTACTTTATATAATTGCTCTACTTCTTTACCACTAAGACTTGAAGTCGGTTCATCCATAATAATCAATTTTGCATCAAGAGCAATCGCCTTTGCGATCTCAACGAGTTGCTGTTGCCCCATTCCCAGTTTACCAACTTCCTTATTCACCAACTCGCTACCATTCTGTCCAAGCTCATTTAAGCAACGGACAGCCTCATTACGCATAAACCGTTTATCAATATAAGATAAAACACGTTTCTTATTAACTTCTCTTCCCAAAAATATATTCTCATAAACTTTCAACTGTTGAACATTATTAAGCTCTTGATAAATAGTTGATATTCCTAAATGTATTGCATCTTGAGGATTATGTAATTCTACAGGATTTCCATTCCAAATAATTTCCCCGTCATCTTTTGGATAAACACCTGTTAAAATTTTTATTAAAGTAGATTTTCCTGCTCCATTTTCACCCAGTAGTACATGGACTTCCCCAGACTTAACTGATAGGTCAATTCCTTTTAATACTACATTTGTATCAAAACTTTTTTTTATCCCTTTTATTTTCAAAAGATCTGCGGAATTTACAGCCATAGACAGACTCCTTTCTTCATCAAAGTTTTTTATTCTAATAATAACCAAGTAAATATTATTAAACGCTTACAATTACATATAAATGAATTGCAATTATTTTAAAACTAATAAATAGAAAATCTGTACAACA
>Ga0310827_101597_pt1 | contig 11601 bp, 7 predicted proteins | sample WT_ome_2_FD_201309 | JGI IMG/M metagenome (GOLD analysis project Ga0310827, IMG submission 201309) | Sorghum-adapted microbial communities enriched on wild type (WT) sorghum from Joint BioEnergy Institute, Emeryville, California, United... ... | reverse complement strand
CGGGCCAGGCGGTGGCGCTCCTCTTCCTGGGCGTACAGCGCGATCCGCTCGTTGGCGGAAGCGAGTTCGTGTTTGAGGGATTCGGATTTTTCCAGCGTGCGCACGACGAAGGGGATGGCCATCTGGATGATCAGGAAAGGCAGATGAATCGTTCGCACGAAATGCAGCGCATCCTGGTACAAAACGAAACTGACAACCGCATGCATGACGGGAAAGGCGGCGAGCCCGGCGGCCAGATGCGCCCGGGACCGGACGCGGCCGAGGAAATCGGCGAAAACCGCCGCAAACAGCAACAGCCACTCCTCATACAGAGCCGCAAACGATGCCATCAGCCCGCAACCGGCCAGCACGGCGGCGAGGAGGCGCCAATCCCGGAACCACAGCCCGGCATAATACAACGCCAAAAAAATTCCCAGCAAAAGCAGCGTGACCGAGAGGCTGACGCCGCTTTCGGCGGAAAGCACTTTGTAGAAGAAGAACACGCAAACGACGATGTCGACGAGCAAATAGCGTTTCATCTGTCCGGACGGATAAAGGTTGAACCGGATTTTGCCCATGCCGCATCTGGTCTCCCCGGCGCCGTCAATTTGCCGCAACCCGCCGCAGCAGCGATTTCCTCAGCCATTCCACGGGACCGAACTTCATCCGGCCGATCCACCATTTGGCGAAAACGGCCTCCAGCACGCAAATGGCCAGCCAGATGAGGATGACGGAGAAACTGCCGAGCCGGCCGCCCCATCCGAGTCCCCATCCGTAGAAAAGGAAGGAAGCCGCAACGTTTTGCAGCACATAGCAGCTCAATGCCATTTTACCGACGGACTCCAAATAAAGCCATACCTTGCCGGTTTCCCGCCGCTCCGCCCATTTCGCGATGAGGGCCATGTACCCGAGTGACAGGATCGGGGCAAAAAGGTAACGGACCGCCAAATCGAACATCCCGCCCGGCACGAACAAAAGCAGGTTGAGCGGCAAACCGAGACCGAGGCCGATCTGCAGCATGCGGCGGCGGATGCGTCGGCCGTTCCCATCGGGGGAGAAGGCGCCGGAACGCATCAGCAGGATGCCGACGAGAAAAAGGACGATGTTCATCGGAATGACGAAGAGGGCTTCCACCCGCAGGATCGCGAAATAGGCCAGACGGTAAACAATTTGCTCCGGCCATGTGCCTTCCCGGTACAGGGCGACGACCGGGCTCATGTCCCCGAATGAAAGGTTGGCCCCTGCCAGGGAAAGGGAAATTTCCGCGGCAACGATGGCCAGCATCATGAAAACGTGAAGGCCGCCAACGGCGAAGAGCGTCCGCCGGATCCGCCGGTCCCCGCCCCGCACGATGCACGCCACGATGGGCGCGGTGACGGCGTAGCTCATCAGGATGTCGTATTCCATCACCAGCGCAAAATGGATGAACCCCTCGATCAGCAAAAACGCGCAAATCCAAAGGTACGTGCCAGGCCAGGGGGCATTTCTCCGCAACGCCTGGCGGTATTTCAGCTCCAGGCCGGCGCCGAACAGGATGGTGAGTATGCCGAGAAATTTCCCGTTGACCAGAAAAAGGGCGGCCTGCCGCAGCCCATCGTCCACCGAAGACCACCAGGCGCGATCATAGGCAAACAGATAGGACAGGTCGCCCAGATGGGCGAACAGCCAAATGTTTGTCCCAAGCGTGCCGAAAATGGCCGCGCCGCGCAGGATGTCCAGCAGCCGGATGCGGCCGGATTTGGTTTCCGCCGTCATGTTCCCTCACTCCGTTGTTTCGTAGTCTGCGGCTACCATTGTAGAGGGAACGGTGTCGCGGCGGTATTCATGGCCGTCATGTGGTGGGCGTGACACTTGTCATGTTTTTTTGATTGAGGTGTGCGGGATGGTCGCTTGCCGTCGTGCCGAACGGGAGAAAGAGGGTCTCAGATGCGTGACTGGCGGTTCCTGCCTGCTGAGAGACGAAAAAAACGTCTCTCAGGGCGGCGAAGCGGGTGCCGCGCCTGCCGAGAGACGAAAAAATCGTCTCTCAGGGTGGTGAAGCGGGTGCCGCGCCTGTCGAGAGACGAAAAAATCGTCTCTCAGGGCGTTGAAGAGGGTGCCGCGCCTGTCGAGAGACGAAAAAATCGTCTCTCAGGGCGGTGAAGCGGGCGCTGCACTTGCCGAGAGGCGAAAAAATCGTCTCTCAGGGTGGCGAAGCGGGTGTTGCACTTGCCGAGAGGCGAAAAAATCGTCTCTCAGTGTGGTGAAGCGGGTGCCGCGCCTGTCGAGAGACGAAAAAATCGTCTCACAGGGCGGTGAAGCGGGTGCCGCGCCTGTCGAGAGACGAAAAAATCGTCTCTCATCAGGGCGGTGAAGCGGGTGCCGCGCCTGCCGAGAGACGAAAAAAACGTCTCTCAGGGCGGCGAAGCGGGTGCCGCGCCTGCCGAGAGACGAAAAAATCGTCTCTCAGGGCGGTGAAGCGGGTGCTGAACCCGGCGAGAGACGAAAAAAACGTCTCTCAGGGCGGCGAAGGGGGTGCTGCACTTGCCGAGAGGCGAAAAAATCGTCTCTCAGGGCGGTGAAGCGGGTGCCGCGCCTGCTGAGAGACGAAAAAAACGTCTCTCAGGGCGGCGAAGCGGGTGCCGCGCCTGTCGAGAGACGATTTTTCAGCACTCCAACCAGAAGTTGCTCGCTTGCGCTCATGGCAGCGGCATTGCCGGCGCCGGTCCGGTTCGTTCCTGCCAAGCCCGGGCTCAATCCTCCCCGCGCCGCGGCCCCGTCGATTCCCGCACGATGAGCGTCGTCGGCAACAACACTTCCAAGTGGGCGCCGTCCGGCCGATCCAGCCGCCTGAGCAACTGCTCGACGGCGACGCGGGCGAACAGGTCGCGGTCGATGTCGGTGGTGGTGATTTTGGGCACGGACATCTGGGAGAAGTGGCTGTTGTCAAAACCGCTGACGGAGATGTCCCCGGGGATGTCGTAGCCGAGTTTTTTCAGGCTGGAACAGACGAAATACGCGTATCCGTCATTCAGGCAAAACCAGGCGCTCGGTTGTTTGTCCATCGATCCGAGCAGCCGGTCGATGTCCGCTTCCGTTTCCGCCGTTTCGATTCGCTGATAGTTGTCCTCCGGTTGCAAGCCGTGTTCCCGCATCGCCAGCCGATAGCCTTCCCACCGTTCCTGATAGCTGGGCGAACGGCGCACGTCGCCGAGGATGCCGATGTTCCGATGGCCGAGCTCAATCAAATGCTGGACCGCCCGGTACGCCCCGAACCGGTTGTTGGTCAGCACAGCGTCGGCGTCGTTCAGCGGATGGTGATGGTCGACGAGCACCGTCGGAATGCCCTGTTCGAGCACCTTGTTGATGTACGCCGTGCTGATGTGCGAAAGGATGAGGAGGCCGTCCACCTGCCGGTCGGTGATAAAGGGGGACAGCACCAGTTCGTCCCGTGCGGCGGGCGTCACCGATTGGATCAGGAGACTGACGCCGTGGCGGTGCGCTTCCCTTTCGATGGAGAGAAACATTTCACCAAAAAAAGGCTGCAGGGAGAAAGTCACTTCGGACGCGATCAGCCCGACCTTCCGGGCCGGCACCCTGGCATTCGCCACCCGTTTCGCCTCGTACCGGTAACCCATTTCCTCGGCGGTTTTCATCACGAGTCGCCGTGTCGCCTCGCTGACCCCGTCTTTGCCAGACAAGGCCTGGGAAACCGAATTTTTCGAAATGTTCAATTTGTCCGCGATCATCTGCATCGTGACTTTCTTGGCCACGGCAACCCATCCCGCCCTTCAACCGCATTTCCATCCATCACTTCACAAAACACAGGAAATTCATTTTGTAACGTTACAAAATATACTATACATGATCGCAAAACAATTGTAAACAGGAGGATTGACAGCATATTGTGTCCCCATTACAATTAATAATGTAATGATACGGGTAACGTGACAAGCCTGTACATAATTCCGTTTTTGTCATGTTGTCCGTGCAATCATCTGGAATTATGGCAGAGGGGGAAGAGCTTACGATGAAACGCAGGTTTGCTATCCTGACGGCGTTGGTGTTGATCTTTGCGCTGATTGTATCGGCATGCGGAGGCAACGGCAACCAGGGTACCTCCGGTTCGTCCGGCTCAACAAGCTCGTCTTCGGGTACATCGTCCAGCGGTTCGTCTTCGTCGGGTTCGGACGGCGGATCCGGCAAGAAGGTGCAAATTCGCCTGGTCACCTGGGCCGGCACGGACGAAGCCAACGAGCTTCAAGCCATCCTGGACGAACTGAACGCCAGCAGCGACGTGTACGAAATTGTGCAGGATTCCAACCCGGCTGAATATGACACGCGGCTCATCACGCAGCTGACCGGCAGCTCCGGCCCGGACCTGTTCTGGGTAAGCGCCCAGCGGGCGGCCCAGCTCGCTTCGGAAGGCGCGATGCTGGACATTACGGATCGCCTGGCTGCCAGCGGCCATTCGGCAGCCAACACGGACGACTACTACGATTCGTCATTCGTTCCGTTCACCCATGACGGCAAGGTGTACGGATTGCCGTGGCTGCAACAGCCCGTCATGATGTACGTCAACAAAGACATGTTTGATGCGGCGGGCGTCGCCTATCCGAATGAATCGTGGACGTGGGACGATTTCATCGACGCGGCCACGAAGCTGACGAAGGACGCAAGCGGCAAACATGCCGGCGAAGCCGGATTCGACGCCGACAACGTCGTGCAATGGGGCTTCACGCTGAACGGCTGGCCGCCGGTGCAACTGTTCATCTGGCAGAACGGCGGGGAAGTCATCACGGAAGATTTCAGCGAGTCGCCGATCGACAGGCCCGAAGCGGTCGAAGCGTTCAAGTTCTACGCCGAACTGGTGAACGGTCCGCTGACGCCGCCGCAACAAATCATCCGCGACCGCGGCTTCGACACGATGTTCCGCAACAAACAGGTGGCGATGTTCATGGGCGGCGCCGCCGACGACCTGGACTTCAACGTCGAAAACGTGCAGGCATTCATGGTGCCGGGCGGCCCGAACGGTACGAAGGCCACCTTCGCCGACATTCTCGGCATGGGCATCAACGCCAAGACGAAGGAACCGGATGCGGCCTTCGCCGCCCTGCTTGATCTGTCCGACGCCATTCATCACTGGAAGATCATGCCGCCGCGCAAATCGCTCGCCGATCTCGCGACGCTGCAGGAAATGCATCCGAAGAAAGCCCATTCGCTCGAAAACATCATCGAATCCATGCAGTACGCCAAGCCGTACCGCTATTACGACAACTATCCGGAATGGGACAACATCTTCTGGACGCAGCTGATGGATCCGATCATCAACGCCGGTGCCGATCCGGAGGAACTGATCCCGAAAGTGAAGCCTCAGCTTGACGGCGCCCTGCGATAATCCACAAGGAAGGGAGGCAGCTGGCTGCCTCCCTTCCGCCTTTTTCGGCGAAAGGGGGAATCGGTTTGTCAAGCCATCTCGCCACGTTGATTCGCTGGCTGCTGGTGCCGCTTGTGCTGGTCGCCGCCGGGGCGCTGCTGTACGTCATCGCCCGCCGGTTGTTCAAATGGAACGGCAAACAGGCGCTCGGCCTCGCGCTCGTGTCGCCCTGGGTCATCGGTTTTCTCGTTTTTACGGCTTATCCGCTCCTCTATTCGTTTTACCTGAGCTTCACTGAAAACAATCTGTTCGGGCGGACGAAGTGGGTCGGGCTCGACAATTACATCTATCTGTTTACGACGGACTACGAGTTCTGGCCGTCGATCCGCATCACGCTGCTGTACGCGCTCCTGTCGCTGCCGATCGGCGTCATCGGCGCCCTGCTCATCGCCATGCTGCTCAACAACAAAATCAAGGGCATCGGCTTGTTCCGCACGATCTACTTCCTGCCGGCGGTGCTGCCGGAGGTGGCGGTGGCGCTCTTGTGGCGGTGGATGTTCAACAGCGAGGTCGGCATCATCAACTACGTGCTGTCGCCGTTTCTCAAACTGGCCGGCACCGGCACGCCGGACTGGTTCGGCAACAAGGATTTCGTGCTGGCCGCCTTCATCATCATGAGCGTGTGGGGCATTTTCGGCACGAACACGGTGGTGTTCCTGGCCGGGCTGCAAGGGGTGCCGCGCTCCCTGTACGAAGCGGCGGAGATCGACGGCGCCAACGGCTTCCGGCGGTTCCTGCACATCACGGTGCCGCAAATCTCGCCGGTCATCCTGCTGCAGGTTGTCATGGGCATGATCGGCGCGCTGCAAATTTTCACCATCGCGATGTTCGTGCGGCCGACATCCGCGGCGGGCAAGTTCATGAACCAGCTCGTGTACGAACGCGGCTTTGCGCAGCTGGACATGGGCGAAGCGTCCGCCATCGCCTGGGTGCTGTTCGTGATCATTTTGGCGCTCACGCTGCTCGTCTTCCGCTCGACGCCGTTCTGGGTCCACTATGAATCGGACGTTCGCCGATAAGGGGGTGCATGCGGCATGACTTCGACTCAAGCGGCATTGCCGCGCGGGCTCGGCCCGCACGTGCCGGTCAAACGGTTCAAACGGTTTCTCATCTACGTCATCGTCATCGCGCTCGCCGTCATCATCTTGATTCCGTTTTTCTGGATGCTGTCCACCGCCCTGCAGGAGGAAGGCAACATTTTCGCCTGGCCGCCCCAGTGGATCCCGGATCCGCCGATGTGGCGCAACTTCCCGGACGCCTGGAACGCGATGCCGTTCAACCGGTACCTGGGCAACACCGTCTACATCGTCGCCCTCGGCATCATCGCCGAGCTGGCCAGTGCCACGCTGGTCGCCTACGGATTCGCGCGTTTCCGTTTTCCGGGCAGCGAGGTCGTGTTCCTCATCCTGCTGGCCACGATGATGCTCCCGTTCCACGTCACGCTCATCCCGACCTACCTGATCTGGCAAAAGTTCGGGCTCGTCGGCGAGTTCGATCCGCTCGTGCTGCGCGCGTGGACGGCGTGGGGACCGTTTTACATCTTCCTGTTGCGCCAGTTTTTCATGACCCTCCCGAGGGACCTGGACGACGCGGCGGAGATGGACGGGGCGAACTGGCTGCAGACGTTCGTGTACGTCATGCTGCCGCAAATCCGCCCGGCGCTGCTCGCCGTCACCATTTTCGCTTTCCGCGGATACTGGAACGATTTTCTCGGCCCGCTCATTTATTTGACCGACATGAATAAGTACACGATGAACGTGGGCATGTACTTTTTCATGGGTGGGGTAAACGAGGCGCCGCAATGGAACTACCTGATGGTCATGTCCACGCTGATCGCCCTGCCGGTGCTCGTCCTGTTCTTTATCGCGCAACGGTATTTCATTGAAGGCATCACGTTCACGGGCATGAAGGAATGAGGGACGACTGTTGACCGCATTCAAAAAAGACGGGTACGGACGAAAACCGAACGCAACGCGATTGGACGCACATGCACATAGAAAAGAAGAAAAGAAACGGGGAAACCCGGTTCAAAGATACAAAAAGGATGGGAGTGAATGGTGCCATGGGCATGGCTGATCGTATCCCCGTAGTGCGCACCCCGGAAAATCCGCTCATTGCGCCGAAAGACGTGAAACCGTCGTTCCCCGGCTGGGAAGTGATCGGTGTGTTCAACGCCGGCGTCATCGAACACGAAGGGGAAGTCCTCATGCTGATGCGCGTGGCGGAGCGCCCGCTGCAGACGGACCCGGATCACGTGCTCGTGCCGGTGCTGGATCCCGCGGCGCTCGCGCGCGGCGAATCGACGGTTACGACGGTTCGGGTGAACCGGCACGATCCGGCGCTCGATTTCAGCGATCCGCGGGTCGTCCGTGAGCGAAGCGGCAAGACGATCTGGCTCACTTCGCTGTCCCACCTTCGTCTGGCGCGCAGCCGGGACGGCGTTCGCTTCACCATTGACGAGAAACCGACCATCATGCCGGAAGGCGAACTCGAAAGCTGGGGCATCGAAGATCCCCGTATCACCCGCATCGGCGACCGTTATTACATCACGTACAGCGCCGTATCCGGCGCCGGTGTGGCGGTGGGACTCATCAGCACGGCGGATTTTGCCGGTTTCCGTCGGGAAGGAATCATCCTTGCGCCGACGAATAAAGACGTAGTGTTGTTTCCCGAGTCGATTGGTGGCAAATTTTGGATGTTGCATCGTCCGGTGCCCGAAGGCATCGGTTCGCCGGAAATCTGGACGGCCTGCTCGCCGGATTTGCTCCACTGGGGCGGCCATCGCCGGCTGCTCGACGTGCGCGAAAACAGCTGGGAGAGCGGCCGCATCGGGGCAGGCGCCGTGCCGATCCGCACCGATGACGGCTGGCTGATCCTGTATCACGGCGCGGACAAAGACCAACGGTACTGCATGGGCGCCGCTCTGCTCGACCTGGAAGATCCCGGGCGGGTGCTGGCGCGGTTGGACGAGCCGCTCCTCGTGCCGGAAGCGGAGTACGAAACGTGCGGATTTTTCTCGCATGTGGTGTTTGCCTGCGGCGCGATCGTGCGGGACGGCCGGGTCATCCTGTATTACGGCGCCTCCGACAGCACGATGGCCAGCGCTTCCTTTGAACTGGAGCCGCTTCTTGACCGGTTGAAACACCGGAACGCGATTCGACAATAAAATGATAGTAACTCGATGAAAACGATGCCATGGATTCCTTCGAGGAATGACGGCAACGATCATGGTTCCGTACGCGAGGCACGGCTGCCGGAAGGCGGCCATGACCCATCACCATATTGACCAACAATGATTCCAGAACGGAAGGGACAACGGAACGATGGCGGAGTTGATGAACAGCGGTTTGAAGTCGGTCGAAACGCTGCTTGCCACCTACCGGGAGAGCGGCAACCCGGCCACCGGTGCCGAAAAGATCCGGTTTGCGGGAACGGACGGCCTGGACGTGTACAACATTTCGGCCCCTTTTGAAGACGAAGGGGAGCTCGTCATCGCCGGACGCGTGGAAGCGCGGGACAGCGAAGATTCCCGGATCATTTTCTTCGTGGAGCGGGACGGCATCTGGCTTCCGAAGGAGGGCGCACCCGTCTTTGCGCTGCAGGATCCTTTTCACACCCGCATCCAGGGAGAACTGATTTTCGGCGGCGTGGAGACGTTCCCGCATCCGGAGCTGGAAGGGATGCTCGGCTGGCGGACGGTGCTGTACCGGGGAGCCAACCTGGCGGGATTGAAGCCCTTTTTTACCGGCCCAGATTTCATGAAAGATTTGCGGCTGGTCGAAATGAAGGACGGCACGATCGGCGTGTTCACTCGCCCGCAGGGGGCGAAGGGCGGTCGAGGCAAAATCGGCTACGTGAACGTCCCGCGGCTGGAAGATTTGACGGTGGACATCGTGGAACAGGCGCCTCTCCTGGAAGGCCAGTTCCTTGACGAGGAATGGGGCGGAAGCAACGAGATTCACCTGCTGAAAAACGGGTTGCTCGGCGTACTCGGCCACATCGCCCGGTTCGACGAGGCGGGCAACCGCCATTATTTCCCCATGGTGTTCGTCTTCGATCCGGTGCGGAGGACGTTTTCCGACATGCAAATCATCGCCGAGCGGGCCAACTTCCTGAGCGGGCCTTCGAAGCGGCCGGATTTGGACAACGTCGTCTTCAGCGGCGGCCTCATCCGCCACGGCGACGGCACGGCGGATTTGTACGCCGGAACGAGCGACGCCGAGGCGCAGAAAATCCGGATCAAAGATCCGTTCCTCGTTTACGAGACGTGACCGCGGGGATTAGACGCGCCTTGGATCGAACGAAACCTTGGTGACCGTGCAGACGGTTGCCAAGGTTTTTTATTTTTCCGCCAATGGTGACAAAGGTTGACAATAAAATGTCATCTTGTCGGCATCTTCCGATTGAAAAGATAATGATCTGAAAAGAATGGGTCGGAGGATTTTGCGGAATGAAAACGTTACGAAAATCCATTATCGTGCTAATGCTGATCGCAATCGGATTGTTGGCCGGACTTTGGACGGCCGGGACGGCAGCGGCGAAGGGAACGGACATTCAGGATCATTGGGCGCGAGCCGCATTGCAACGGTGGCTGGACCAGGGATTGCTGAGCGGATACGGGGATGGCACGGTCCGACCGGATGGGGCCGTTACCCGTGCGGAATTCGTGACGCTGGCCAACAAGGCGTTCGGATTCGTTCGGGAAGCGGACATCCGTTATCCGGATGTCGCGCCGCAAGCGTGGTACGCGCGTCACATCCGCATCGCCACGGCGGCGGGTTATGTGCAGGGATACGGAGACGGAACATTTCGTCCGGACCAGCCGATCACGCGGGAAGAAGCCGCAGTGATGCTGGATCGGCTGCTGCGTTTGTCGGAATTGGACGACATCGGGCGTGAAGCGCCTTTTGCGGATATGGATTCCGTATCCGGTTGGAGCCGGGATGCGGTCAATCGGGTGTCGAAAGCCGGCGTTGTGCAGGGATATGCGGACGGCACGTTCAAGCCCCGGCGGAACATCACCCGCGCGGAAGCGGTGGTCATGCTGGGAAAAGGTGCAGGGGACGTCGTCCTCGAACGGGGAACGTACGGGCCCGGGGAAGGACAGGCTGCCTATGACGGCAATGTCACGATTGCCGCCGGCGGCGTGACGCTGCGGAATGCGCGAATTCAGGGAGATTTGCTGCTGGCGGAAGCGATCGGGGATGAAGACGTCATTCTGGAGAACGTCGCCGTGGAAGGGCGCGTGCTTGTCGCCGGCGGCGGGGTGCAAAGTGTCTACTTCATGGGCGATACGTCGATGAATGAACTGTTGGTGGACAAGAAGACGGGGCCGGTACGCATCGTTTTGCGGGATGACGTGCAGGTTGGCACCGTGATTTTGCTGTCTTCGGCCATCGTTGTGAATGAAACGGAAGACGGAAAACCGGAGCGCATTGTGGTTCGGAACGAGACGGGCGGCGAAACGCGGCTTGAAGGCGACTTTGACGAAATGGTAATCGACTTGCCCGGGATGGCCGTCCATTTGTCGGACGGCACCGTCGGTACGTTGACGGTCACCGGACAGGCGGAGGATGTCGTCATTTCATTGGGAGAGGAAACGGTGGTCGGCAGGCTCGTTTTGTACGGCTCGGCGCATGTGCAAGGATACGGGCAAATCGGGTTTGTTGCCATTTTTGCAGACAAGGTTGAGATTGAACGGGAACCGGATGAAATCGAGATTGGGGATGGATTGAAAGCGATCATTGAAGGGAAACCCTATCCGCTGGATGAGGAAAATGACGACGAAGATACCGCTGATTCCGGATCCGGCAACGGATCCGGCAACGGGGGATCCGGCGACGGGGGCGGAAGCGGACCGAGCCGTGTTTCCGTTAGCGGCATTGCGCTTGACCGGACGGATCTGACATTGAAGGTTGGGGAGTCGGACAAACTGACCGCCTCGGTGCAACCTGCCAATGCTACAAACAAGAAGGTGCTGTGGAAATCGAGCGACGAATCCGTTGCTACAGTGGCGAACGGTGTGGTGGCAGCGGTTGGTGGCGGTACGGCAACGATCACCGTAACGACGGAGGACGGCGGGTACACAGCAACGGCCGAGGTGAAGGTTGTCGTTCCTGTCACCGGGATTGAGCTGGATCAGGAAGACCTGACGCTGAAAGTGGGCGAGGCGGCGACGCTGACCGCGACGGTCAAGCCTGCAGACG
>Ga0310827_101594_pt1 | contig 11614 bp, 10 predicted proteins | sample WT_ome_2_FD_201309 | JGI IMG/M metagenome (GOLD analysis project Ga0310827, IMG submission 201309) | Sorghum-adapted microbial communities enriched on wild type (WT) sorghum from Joint BioEnergy Institute, Emeryville, California, United... ... | reverse complement strand
TTTGGGCTCCAGGCGGTATTCGCGCATGCAGAGGAGAACATCGGCCAGACGTGTGGGGCGGTGTACCATGCTGACCTTCCCTCCGGCTTTGACCAGCCGGCTGCAGGCGGCCGTCACATCCTCCAGCGTGCAGTGAATTTCATGGCGGGCCGCCGCGACATATTCATTGGCATTCTGTTCTCCGGCGGAAACGGGTAAATAGGGGGGATTCACCGTGACCAGATCGAATCCCCCGCATTGCAGGGTGCGGTGAATCGTTCGCAGGTCGCCGCAAATCATCTCCAGCCGGTTCTCAAGACCGTTCAGGATCACGTTGCGGCGGGCCATATCAGCAAGGCGCGGCTGAATTTCCACCCCCCACACCCGGGCTCGCGTCCGCGTGCTCAGAAGCAGCGGAATGACTCCGTTGCCGGTGCAAAGATCGACAATGTTTCCTTTGGGCGGAACGCTGCAAAAATGGGCAAGCAAAACCGCGTCCAGGGAAAAGCTGAATACTTCATCGCTCTGAATGATTTTCAGGTCGTTGACCAGCAAATCGTCCAGACGTTCCGAAGGCTGCAGAGTTACTTCTGTCATCGGCCAAAATCGACTCCATCCGTTAAATTGGTGATAGATAGGAAAAAACCGTAGGAAGAAGGCATCCTACGGCATTATTTATTTAAAAAGGAGAGACAGAACAGGCAATCCCCTTCCGTCCGCAAATGTCCGTAATATACATTGCAGATGTGGAAGCCTTCATGATACAAACGGGCAAGGTTGTCATGTCCTTCACCGACGATGTGTTCTTTGGCCGGCTGACCGGTTGCCGTTTCCGGCTCCGAAACTTTCTTGATTAATTTGCGCAGCTGCTGGTTTTCGATACTGAGCCGCTTGTTTTCCTCGAGCAGCAGGATCATTTTCGTTTTAAGCGAACTGATGTCCGCGCAAGTCTGGGCCATTTTCTCTTCCAGCTGGTGAATTTCGCCAAAAAGCTCTTTTTTCTCCACGAGTCCGTATCACCCCAGTAGGCTGACAGCTATTCAAGCTTCAACAACATCGTCAAAAGGCAATTCCATGACTTTTCCCAATTCAAAAAGCTGTACCTTCGCCGAGCGCTTGTCCACATTCAGACCCACAACCTTGCCCATTCCCAGCGAAGTGATCACTTGGGAACCGACGGCAGGCAGCTTCTCCCTGGCGCTTTCGTAATTATCGTGCTCGTATTTCAGACAGCACATCAGGCGCCCGCACAATCCGGAAATCTTGGTAGGGTTCAGCGACAAATTCTGATCCTTGGCCATCTTGATCGATACCGGTTCAAAATCGCCGAGGAAAGATGAACAGCACAGAATCCGTCCGCAGGGGCCAATGCCTCCCAAAATTTTCGCTTCGTCGCGGACCCCGATCTGCCTTAGCTCGATCCGTGTCCGAAAGACACTGGCCAGGTCTTTGACCAGCTCCCGGAAGTCAACCCGCCCTTCCGCCGTAAAATAAAAAATGATTTTATTGCGGTCAAATGTATATTCCACGTCCACCAGCTTCATCTTCAGCCCGTGGTTCCGGATTTTTTGCTCACAAATGCCGAATGCTTCCCTGGCCGCGTTCTTGTTCTCCTCGACGACCCTGGCATCCTCCTGGTCGGCAATGCGGATCACCTTCTTCAGGGGCAGCACCACATCTTCCTCCTGGACTGTCTTCCTGCCGACCACGACGCTGCCATATTCAACCCCGCGCGCCGTTTCGACAATTACCGAATGTTCCTTCTCCACCGGAAGATCAAGCGGATCGAAATAGTAAATTTTCCCCGCCGTTTTAAAGCGGACTCCCACTACGGAATACAATAAACCCCCCCCCTAACTATCGGACTTTTTTGTCAACGCGCGGCGCTCTAAAGGCATCTGCGCGGAACCGCGCGTCATTGACGGCCGCTTTCCTCCCGGCCGCAAAAACTTTCGCCGTCTTCCCTCTCCGCTCCGTTCACCGGGATGACATGCGGTGAATGCTTATGGCCAAATTCTCCAGCCCCAGCTGCGGATTGACGTGGAACCTCAGGCGCTTCCGGATTTCGAAAATCCGCTCCATGCAGTCAACCCAGGCGGCGATCCCGCCGGAATCGGCCAGGGAAGTCAACGTTTCGATCTGATCTATATAAACGAGTTCCTCTTTGCGTTCGACCTTGAGTTGAATCAAATCTTTAAACCATAATGCCCATAAATCAAGCAGCGCCGGCAGATGGCCGTTCGCCTCGCTTTTGATGACCTTGTTCTGTATTGTAAGCAAGGAAGACGGAAGCTTGCTGTGTGTCTCCATAGCCAATTGTATCACTAGATTTCTTGTTTCTGCAAACCAATTTGACTGAATCAGTTCCCTTGCCGCATCCGGCCCGGAAGCCAGATGTACAGCGGCCCGGACCAAAGCCGGCGGAAATCCCTCGCCGATCAGTTTCCGCGCCATATCGCCCGGATTCAGCGGAACGAAAGACACCCATTGCGCCCTCGATCGGATCGTCGGGAGCAGGGCTTGTCCGTTTTCCGTAATCAGGATGGCCATGACCTTGGATACCGGTTCTTCCAAAAATTTGAGCAGGCTGTTGGCGGCCTGCACCGTCATTTTCTCCGCTTCGTTCAGCACGTAAATTCTCGGCCTGCCTTCCGCCGAACGGTAGGCAAAACGCTGCTGGAGCTCGCGAATCTGGTCGATTTTGATCGAAGCCCCATCGGGATCGATCCAGTGAAAATCCGGATGATTGCCATGCTCGACCCTGCGGCATTCTATGCAGTTTTCGCAGGCCTCCTCTATGCCGTTAAGGCAGTAAACCGCCTGGGCCAGGGCCTGCGCCGCCTGTTTGCGCCCGGTTCCCGGAGGGCCGCTGAAAATATAGGCATGCGCCAGAGAACGCCGGCGCAACGCGTTTTGCAGCATGCGTTTGGCTTGGATTTGCCCGTCAATCTGCGCGAATTGCATGAGAATCGCCCCGTTAAAAAGAATAGTTGACCAGCAGGCCGCGAATCTCGCCGATGTTTGCCAATATTTCGATCCGTCCCTGTTCGCTTTCGAGCAGTTCGTCCGCCATTCCCGTGAGCCGGCTGTCGATTTCCTCCAACAGCTTGTACCGCTTCATCCGGCCCCGACGGTCGAGGCCGCGCGTCTCCTTGAGCCGGATGCCCCGGCGGGCCGTCTCCTCCAGAAATTGCTTGACCATCAGCCGGTATTGTCTGAGTTCCCGGACCGTCATCGACCTGGACAACCGCTGGGCCTGACGGTCCAGATTTTCCAGGAGCCGCTGAAGCTGCTCCTGCGTGGCGCGCTCTTCCTGCCGGGACATCAGATCGGAAAATCCCCCGGCCGGAATCTGCGCGGAGGCGGCGTTCCCCTTGACGTTCGCCGGTTCCAGGGGGCGCCAGCCCGGAATGATCTTCATCGCTTTCCCATCCTTTGCAAAGTTGAAGATTGCTTAATAGCGTTCAAACCGGTCGACCGGAAGGACGAATACCGCCGCGCCGCCAACCTGAACCTCGACAGGGAACGGAATGTAGGAATCCGCGGTGCCCCCCATCGGCGAAACCGGAGTGACCATTTGCTCGCGGATTTTGCAATTGGCCTGGATGATTTTTATAACTTCCTGAACGCGGTCGTCCTCTACCCCGATCATGAAGGTCGTGTTGCCCGCCCTCAAAAATCCTCCGGTGCTGGCCAGCTTGGTGGCGCGGAAGCCATCTTTCACCAGCGCACCCGACAGACGGTTGCTGTCCTTGTCCTGCACGACGGCAATCACCAATTTCATGCCGATTCCTCCTTTATCCGGGATAACAAGTTCGGCTGCCGGGCAGCCGAAATCGTTTCCATGGGGCTGCTTCTATTGTACACTATACTCCCGGCATTTCCTATGTGTTCTTTGTCCCGCCCAATTTTTGCCGGAGCAGTCCGCGGACTTCGGCAGCCACCTGGTCCAGCGGCCTTTCCGCTGAAACAACCCGGATCCGCCCGGGAAACAGGCGCGCCACTTCCAGATAGCCTTCCCGGACTTTCCGGTGAAAGTCCAGCCCCTCCAGATCGAGCCGGTTCACTTCGCGCCCCGCATCGCCCTGAATCCGGCGCAGGCCGACTTCCGGATCCACGTCGAGCAATAAGGTCAGATCCGGCATGAGGCTGCCGATCGCAAACCGGTTGACCCCGAGCACCGCTTCCAGCCCCAATCCCCGGGCGATACCCTGATAGACCAGGCTGCTGTCGAGAAACCGGTCGCAGATCACGATTTTCCCCGCCTGCAAGGCGGGAAGCACCCGTTCAACCAGATGCTGCCGGCGGGCAGCCGCATACAGCAGCGCCTCCGTGCGGGCATCCATGCGGTCGTGGGCGGGATCGAGCAGGATGGCACGGATTTTCTCCGCAATTTCAATGCCTCCCGGCTCGCGGGTTGTCATCACTTCCGCCCCGTCCGTTTTCAGATCCTTCGCGATTCGGGCGATCACGCTTGTCTTGCCGCTGCCTTCCCCGCCTTCTACGGTAATAAACATCCCCCGGTTCATTCGGACGCCCCCTCCTGTTGTTCGTTGTTGCGTTTACTGTCGCAAGATTTCATGGTTCTCCGCCTGGCGGATCGGCGGGTACGGGCAGGCGGCCGGCAGGCCGCTTGGGGGCCGCGGGCTATGCCTGCCCGGCATAGACGCAGAGCGTGCGTCCCTCCTGCCGGTCCCGGCCCTGAAGCCGGGAGCCGGCCGTCAGCAGCCGGTCGAGATAATCGACCGTCTCCGCCGAGACCGGCTCACCGGGATACAGAATCGGGATACCCGGCGGATACGGGATCACCATCTCCGCAGAGATCCGTCCGGTCGCCGCCTCCAGCGGCACCCGGCAGACGCCGGGCTGCCCCGGAGAGGGGAAAGCGACGGGCATGTCCATCGGCAGCTCAACGGGCGGCGACAGGCGCCGGTCCTCCGGGAAGGCGCCGCTGACCGGCGGCGGGGCCGCGGGCTTGCCGTCAAGGCCGTATTCGGCGTGTATGCGCCGGAAGGAGGCGAGCAGCCGCCGGGTATCGCCGGGCGTGGATGCCAGGCTGAACACGAGCAGCACATGTGCCGGATCAGCCAGCTCGATCATGCAGCCGTCGCGCTCGAGTTCGGCCTGCAGGGCGGTGCCGGAGAGGGTGCCGGTGGCGTCCCGGACGAGGACCTTGAACGGGTCCTTCGTCTCGTAAGCCGCCGCCGGAGCCGTATCGCCGCACAGTGCGAAGCCCGGCAGCTCCCGCAGGCCGCGGCGGAGCTCGGCGGCCGCGGCGAGGCCGCGCTCGAAGGCGCCGGCGCCGCCAAGGTGCAGCTGCCGACGGCAGAGGTCGAGCGAGGCCATAATCGGATACGACGGGCTCGAGCTCTGCACCATGGCGATGCGCTGGCGCAGGAGCGCCCGCGGGATCCGCGGGCCCCGCACGTGGAGCATCGCCCCCATGGTGAGCGCCGTCAGCATTTTGTGCGTCGACTGCACTACAGCGTCGGCGCCGCAGGCGATGGCCGGCCGCGGCAAAGCCGGGTGGAAGCCGTAATGCGCCCCATGGGCTTCATCGACGAGGAGCGGCAAACCGCGCTCGTGTACAAGCCGGGCCAGGGGGCCGAGATCCACCCCCATTCCGTAGTAATTTGGGGTGGTGACCAGCAGCCCCCTGGCTCCCGGATAGGCGGCGAGCGCCCGCTCCACGTCTTCCGGCGCCGGCGCGGTGGCGATCCCTGTCCCGCGATCGATGCGCGAGGGCAAAAATACGGCCCGGGCTCCGGCCAGCATCAGCCCGTGGATCACCGACTTGTGGACGTTGCGCTGCACCAGGAGAAGATCTCCCCGCCTGCAGACCGCGAGAATCATTGCCAAATTCCCCGCGGTGCTTCCGCCTACGAGAAAGTGGGTCTCTTCCGCGCCAAAACATTCGGCGGCCAGCTGCTGGGCTTGTCCGATGACCCCTTCGGCATGGTACAGATCGTCCAAACCGCTGATTTCGGTCATATCGATGGACATGACCGATTCCATTAGCCCCCTGGCTTGCGGATCGACCTCCCGGCCGGATTTGTGCCCCGGCACATGAAAGCTGATCCGCCCCTCCCCGCGGTATTGCACCAGCTTTTCGAAGAGAGGGGCGCGTTCCTGATGCTGATGCTCCCCGTTTTCCAAATACGTCCCCCCGTTTCATCCTTTATCGTCCATCCGGGTTGCGGTTCCCGGCCCGTCCATGCCTATATTATACTAAAAAAGGCTTCCGGCCGCCGCCGCAGCCCAGAAGCCTTTTTCCGGCATTCTATGCATTCTGTTTATACCAGATCTGCTTCATTTGATGAATGAAGAACGGATATTTCTCGTCTTTGACGTCGGTATGCACAATCTCATTCTCGCAGCTCAGGCAGATAAACTCGGATACGATGAAAAAACCCTCGTCTGCTTTTTTGGCTTGGCCGCAAATGATACAGGTATGGGCTTGATCGACGGGTTCCATGATTTTCCCCCCTACAACTCTTCTTACTTCCCAGTATGTCCGCAATCTATTGGATTATACTAGATTTCTTCCGTTTTCCCGGCTTATGCTGTATTCATATGTGGGGGGCAGTATCAGGGTTACAACATTTTCCATACGGCCCGGCCCAATGCCATCAACGGAGGCGGAAAGCAGGATCCGGCGGGGTCCTGTTTCCTCATTAGAAGAGGGGAAACCCGGAAGAGACCGTCAGCCCCTGCCCAGAAGCCGCAGCAGCTCTTCCTCGTTGTCGATCACCCGTACGCCCAGGTCGCGGGCTTTGGCCAATTTGCCGCCCGCCTTCTCACCGGCCACCAGAAAATCGGTTTTCTTCGAGACGCTGCCGGTTACCTTGGCCCCGGCCGCTTCCAGCAGCCTGGCCGCCTCGTCGCGGCTGAGCGAAGTCAGTGTCCCCGTCAGGACAACCGTTTTGCCGTAAAACGGATTTTCCGTGTCGACCGGCGCCTCCGCCCGGGTCTCCGCCACCGGACAAACTCCCGCTTCCAGCATTCGGCGAACACTCTGCCGGATGACCGGATCCTCGAAAAACTTCACAATGCTGTCGGCGACAACATCCCCGATATCGTGCAGAGCGGTCAAATCCTCGCGGGTAGCCTTCATCACGGCTTCGAGGCTGCCGAAATGCTCGGCCAGCACTTTGGTCGTCGTTTTCCCCGTATTGGGAATCCCGAGCGCAAACAGGAAGGAGGAGAGATCCCGCTGTTTGCTCTTCCCGATCGCTTCCAGCAGATTCCTCGCTTTCTTCTCGCCGAACCGTTCGAGCGAGAGCAGCTGTTCCATGGTCAAATCATAGAGATCGGCCGGGTCGCGAACCCCCAGTTCCTGGTAGAGCTGCTCGGCGGTCATGACGCTGAAGGTTTCGATATCCATCGCATCCCGCGAGGCAAAATGGACAATGCGGCCGATCAGCTGAGGCCTGCAGCCCAGCCGGTTCGGGCAAAACAGATGGGCCCCCCGTTCCTCCACCGGGGTGCCGCAGGACGGACAAACCTCCGGATAGACGATTTCTCCGCCGTCATTGACCTCTTCCACCTTGCCCAGAATTTCCGGAATCACATCGTTGGAACGGCGGATGAAGACCTCGCTGCCCAGGGCGAACTTCAGATTTTTCCGCTCGATATCCCCCATATTGTTGAGGGTGCACTTCTGCACCGTGACACCGGCGATATCGACCGGCTCCACGGTCGCCACCGGAGTCAGCTTGCCGGATCGCCCCACTTCCCAGGAGACGGAACGCAGCCGGGTCACGGCTTCCTCGGCCTCAAACTTGTAAGCGACCGCCCAGCGCGGAAATTTGTCGGTGTAACCGAGGATTTCCCTGGTGCGCATATCGTAAATCTTGACGACGGCCCCGTCGATCAGGAAATCGAGCTGCAATCGTTTCTCTGCAAGGCGTTCCACTTCCTCGCATACCTCTTCGATCGTATCGAAATATTGCACATAAGGATTGACGGGAAGATGATTTTCCCGCAGAAATCCGATCATCTCCCGATGATTCTCGAATTTCAGTTGATCCGCATAGCCGATGTTGTAGAAAAAAGCCGTCAGCCTGCGCTCGGCGGTCACTCTGGGATTCAGGTTGCGAAGCGCGCCGGCGGCCGCGTTGCGGGCGTTTTTCAAGGGCTCGGCCGCGGTCTCGTTGTATTTTTCCAGCACGGAAAGCTTCATCAGCCCTTCGCCCTGAACCTCAATAATCCCCTTATCGCAGGGAATGGTGAGCGGAATGGAGCGAATCGTCTTCACCTGGGGCAGGATTCCCTCCCCGATCACACCGTTGCCCCGGGTTGCCGCCTGGACAAGCCGCCCTTTCTCATAGGTCAGGTTGAGAGTCAGCCCGTCGTATTTCAGTTCGACGGCAAAGCTCAAAGCGGGCAGGGGATTCTCCGGATGCCGGGCGTTGTAGTCGGCAACCAGCTTCTGCGCGCGGACATGCCAGGCCAAGAGATCGTCCCGGTTCTGGGCCTTATCCAGACTCCACAGGCGGGAACGGTGGCGCACCTCGTCAAAGCCTCCGAGCAGTTCTCCCCCGACTCTCCGGGTGGGAGAGTCGGGAAGTACAATCCCGGTTTCCCGTTCCAGGGCGACAAGCCGATCATACAGCGCATCATATTCCCTGTCGCTGATTTCCGGCCGGTCATACGTGTAATAGAGCGTATTATGCCGATTCACCTCTTTTACCAGTTGTTCCATTTGTTCCAAAACGTCGGACAACCCGTATCATCCTTTCCCGCCTTCGGGGGCATGTCTTTTGGTCAGGCACGCTTATTCTGCCTTCGTAATCGGGGCAAACTTGGCCAGCAGCCGCTTGATCCCGACCGGCGCCGGGAAAGCGATCTGCAGCTCCGTATCGTCTCCGCTTCCCTTCACGGCCACAACCGTGCCGGTTCCCCATTTGCGGTGCGCAACCTTGTCGCCGGTCTGATAATCGACTCCGGCGCCGCCGGGCGCCGCTGATTGAACTGCCGCCGCCGGATGCGGCCCAACCGGGTTCGGCCTGGCCGCAGGGGATGCTCCACGGTAGCCGTAGGGACCGGCTCCCCGGGCCATTCCGCCATAGCTTCCCGCCGGGCTGCCGTAATTTCCGGCCGGGCTGCCGTAAGCCCCGCCGCCGAAGCCGCCCGCCCTTCCCGCATGGACGACTTCAATCGCTTCCTGCGGCAGCTCCTGCAGAAATCGGGAGGGCAGGTTGGTGCTCGTCCTCCCGTACAGCGTGCGCATGCGGGCGCAGGTGAGATAGAGCTGCTCCTCGGCGCGGGTAATACCGACATAGGCAAGCCGGCGTTCCTCCTCCAGCTCCTCATCGTCCGCCCAGGCCCGGCTGTGGGGGAATACGCCTTCTTCCATGCCGATGATGAACACAACGGGAAACTCGAGTCCCTTGGCGCTGTGCATCGTCATCAGGACAACGGCATTCTGCGCCGCCTCTCCGGGCGCCTTGTCCATCGTGTCGATATCGGCGATCAGGGCCAGATCGGTCAGGAAGGCAACCAGCGACTTATCCTCATTGCGATTCTCAAATTCCATCGTTACCGACAGCAATTCATCGATATTTTCCAACCGGGACTGGGCCTCCAGCGTTCCTTCCCGGGTCAGTTCCAGCCGGTATCCGGTCATTTCGAGCAGCTTCTCGGTCAATTCGGTTACCGACAAATATTCAACCATCCGGTGCAGATGATCGATCATCCCGCGAAATTCCGCCAGAGCGTTCCGGGCCCGGCTGGTCACCTCCAGCGCATCGGGATTTTCCAGCAGGGTAAAGATGGATACTCCCTGCCTGCCGGCCTGGTCGGCCAGCTTATCTACCGTAGTGTCGCCTATGCCCCGTTTCGGCACGTTAATGATCCGGACCAGACTGATATCGTCATGGGGATTGGAAACCAGCCGCAGGTACGCGAGAATATCCTTGATCTCCTTCCGGTCGTAGAACCGGATGCCGCCGACGATCTGATAAGGAATCTCCGACTTGATCAGGATTTCCTCAATGACCCGGGACTGCGCGTTTGTCCGGTACAGAATGGCGTGGTCGCCGTAGCTTTTGCCAGCGGCCAGATTGCGGTTGATCTCCCCGGCAATGAAATAGCCTTCGTCATGTTCGGAGTCCGCCATGTACAGCTTGACTTTGCCGCCTTCCCCTTTGTCGGTCCACAGGTTCTTCGGCTTGCGCCCGATATTGTGGCTGATGACCCGGTTGGCGGCATTCAGGATGTTCGCCGTGGAACGGTAGTTCTGTTCCAGCAGGATGGTCGTCGCCTCGGGGTAATCTTTCTCGAAATTCAAAATGTTCGTGATGTCTGCTCCCCGCCAGCGGTAAATCGACTGGTCGCTGTCGCCGACCACGCACAGCCGGTGGTGTTTGTCGGCAAGCATCCGGCAGAGCAAATACTGGGCGCGGTTCGTATCCTGGTATTCGTCCACGTGAATGTATTGAAACTTGTTCTGGTAAAATTCCAGGACTTCCGGAACCTCCTGGAACAGACGAATCGCCGTCATGATCAGATCGTCAAAATCGAGGGAATTGTTGCTCTTCAGCTTCCTCTGGTAGAGATGGTACACCTTCGAGACGATCCCCTCGAAATAGTCCCCGATTCTGCTTTCATAGCGTTCCGGGGTGACCAGCTCGTTCTTGCTGCTGCTGATCGCTGCCAGAACGGCCTTTGGATCGAACTTTTTGCTGTCGATATTCAATTCCTTCATACAGGCTTTGACCACGGACAGCTGATCCGCGGAATCAAGAATAGAAAAATTCGAGGTAAAGCCGATGCGGGCAATATCGCGTCGAAGGATCCGGACGCACATGGAGTGGAACGTCGATACCCAGATGTCCTCCGCGGGCGGGCCGACCAGCCGGCTTACCCTTTCCTGCATTTCCCGCGCCGCCTTGTTCGTGAAGGTAATCGCCAGAATACTCCAGGGTGCCGCCTTCCCCGTGGCGATCAAATAGGCGATCCGGTGGGTCAGGACGCGGGTTTTGCCGCTGCCCGCCCCCGCCATGATCAGAAGAGGCCCGTCGACCGCTTCGACCGCCTTTCGCTGCTGGGGATTCAGCTTCGCAGCCTCCTGCTTGATATCAATCATAGGATTCATCGAAGACAACCTTTCTAATCCGTTCTCTGCCGCACCCGTCGCAGCGGGTTTCTTTGAAGGAAACCCGCCCGCCCTTCCCGTTTGCTTCACACCGATGGCCAAATATCCACGGTCTGCAACGCTTTGTCCAAATTCTCGTAGATAGCGTTCCCGACAATGATGGTATCCGCGTACCCGGAGGCCAGCCTCGCTTTCTCCGGGCTGTCGATTCCGCCCCCGTAAAACAGCCGGGCGTCCTGGACCACTTCCCTGACCGCCTTCAGCCGATCCAACTCGCCGAAGCGTCCGCTGTATTCCAGATAGACAACCGGAAAACGGAACAGTTTGTCTGCCAGCCGCGCAAAAGCAGCGGCATCCTTCGCATCCAATTCCGTGTCTGCGCCGGTAATCCGGGCGGCGGCGGAGTCCCCGTTCAAAATAATGTAAGCCTCCGGCACGATCAGCCCCCAGTCCAGAATTGCGCCATATTGACGCACGGCCTGCTGCTGCCTGCCTGTGATCCATTCCCCGCGCGGCGTATTCATGACCACGGGAACG
>Ga0310827_101592_pt1 | contig 11616 bp, 9 predicted proteins | sample WT_ome_2_FD_201309 | JGI IMG/M metagenome (GOLD analysis project Ga0310827, IMG submission 201309) | Sorghum-adapted microbial communities enriched on wild type (WT) sorghum from Joint BioEnergy Institute, Emeryville, California, United... ... | reverse complement strand
AACCGCAAACGAATCCACAGTTCGATTGGGTATCTGACGCCCGCTCAATTTGCTGCACACTTTGGAAAAGTGGTCTCATGACCTTGTTATTTCGTGTCCACTTTCTTGACAGAGGTCCATTTCTTCCGTTATTTGCCCCGAAACGCTCGTTTCCGCGATCCCCTCCGAAAAGCGCCGTACCGCAGGCCGGACACGGGATTATTCACCGCAAAAACCGCTCCGCGAACCTGAGGAAAACGTTGAAAAAAGGACGCACACCGCACCGCAACCGCCGGATCAAAGCCGTGGCGCTGACAGGCATGCGTCCTGGTTGCATTTTCAGTACACCGTTGCCGTGTTTTCGAACGTCCAGACTTTCCCCGATGCGTCCACAATGTTCACGACGACGGTCCAACGGCCCGGCCGGTCGATGTGTCTGCCGGTCGCCGCGTAATGGTAATCGGCAAACCCGACAAAAACGAGATCCGTTCCCGCCTCCCGGCGTTCAAGTACGACGGTGTGCACCTCCGCATTCCCGTCATCCGGACGAAGCTCCAATTCCACCGATCGGGGCTCCCCGGTGCCTTCCGGGAACCATACCGTCACCCGGTACTCGTTGTCGCCGATTGTCAGGGGGTCGATTTCTCCGGTCATGTGCACGTCTTCGCCCATCACGTGCCAATGCAGCGGGCCTTCGTCGGGCACCGGTTCCGAAATCGGCAAGATGCCCGAAACGGCGGCGAGAATGACCACGATCAAAAACTGCAGGCGAAGCAATCCCGGCATCCGGTTTCTCTGACGCCGACGGGAGATGATCACGAGCAGCACCATCAGCGCAAACAGGATCGTTTTGCCGACCAACATCCATCCCCAGCGCGTGTGGACGATCAGGCTCAAATCCGGCAAATACATGGCCGAATTGACGAGCCCGCTGACAAAAAGCAACACCATCGCGGCGATGGACGCGTTGGCCACGTTCGGGGCCAGACGCTCCGCATCATGCCGGAATCGTCTCCGCAAGGCGAGCAACACGTACAATCCGCCGATCCACAGCGCGCCCGCCAACATGTGAATGCCGGAGAAGATGGACGAGAGAACGTGATCGAGCGACATCTCCGCATGGCCGATCTGCGTGGTTGCGGCGATGCCGAGAAGCAGCCACAGCATGTCGACAAACCGGTTGCGCTGCAGGGTAAGCAGGCCGATCGCCGACAGGGCGAACAGCACGAACCATGCCAGTCCCTCGGGGTCTCCCGCCATCGCGCGGAAGGCGGACAAGTCGTCGAATCCGCCATTCAGCCAAACCATCCGAAGCACGTTCGCCGTGACGGCGAGAAACGTCAATCTTTGCAGTTGCAAAATGTGGCGGCCGACATGCCGTTTCAGCATTTCCGTCCATCCCCGGCTAAGCACCCACCACAGCACAACCCCGATCAATGGCATAAAAAGGATGAAAAAGGCGATGTGCAACCCTTCGTCGAGTCCCAGAGACGAAAAAAATTCCTGCACGGAATACCGACCGGCATCATTCGTCCCCGCCTCCGGGGCATGTCCGCCATGCGGCGCGGAGTCGTCCGTGCCGTGACCGTGACCATCGTGTGACGTCGGCATTTCCGCCGCGATTCCATGCCCCCGGACATGACGATCGTTCAACGCCGACTCCCACGCCGTGCTCACATGCTCCTGGACATGATCGTCGTTCAACGCCGACTCCTTCACCGCGATTCCGTACCCGTGGACAAGACCGCCGCGCAACACCGTCTGACCCGCCGCAATCCCCTGGCCATGACCGCGAACGTCGCGCGGCACCGACTCTCCCGCCACAACCAAGCCGGAACCGGCGATCCCGGCACCGTTCGCGGCAGCATAAAGCGGTGCCGACGAAACAAAGCCGGCCGCGAGAAACACGGCCGACAGCATCATCAGCGTGCGAACAACCGCTTTCAATCTTCGATGGGCATCCTCCCCATGTAGCCGGCGTCCTTGCCGTGCCAGTGGGACACCTTCTCTTCGTCCATCCGCCAACACAAAAACACCTCCACGCCGTCCTTCCACGCCGGAAAATCGACCAATCCGATGTCCGGGTCTTTCAGTTCGACTCCGGTCCGGCTGATGTTGGCCAAGTGCACTCTCGCTTCCAGGGCGGCACGTTCAATCTCCCACTCCAGTTGAAGGATCAAATCGCCGAATCCGGCGGAATCGCCCGCGGCGAGCAGCGCTCGCCTGCGGGCCAGGTTTTGTTCCATTTCCCGTTTGAGTCGTTGCAGGGCCGTCAGCTCGATGCGCAACATCGGCAACAGCCGATTCGCTTCTTCCAAAGTGAAATATTTGCGCATGGGGTTTTCCCTCCCGTTCTGCTTCCCTATCTTCGACACATTTGCCGCCGGTTCCTGCGCCCTCGTCTGTTTTCGACGCGCTCCGATCCATTCCAACAAACCGGCCGTTCCATCCGGCGAACGGAGCGGCGCGATCCGCAAGCCGGGCGGCACGCCGGTCCTTGATCGGCGAACAAACCGGTCCAATGGCGCCAATCCGGAGAGATGCGTCAAGAAAACGGGCCTGCGGCGAACCCGGTCAATTGACGCGAATCCGGAGCGTCCCTTCCGGCGAACGGGCCAGAGGCGTTCCGCAAGAAGGACAATGGCCCGGATCTCCGGCGGGGAGCCGGACGCGGGAACCGCAGGACGGGCACGTTTCCTTCAACAGCCGCCTCTCTCCAGCGGAAGAAGCAGGCCGGCGCCTGAACAAAAGCACCAACAGAAAAATCAGGGCGCCGATCGCCAGAAGACGGGTGAGCAAAATCATCATGCCGGCAATTCCTCCCCGAAAGCGAACAAACCGTCTCCCGGCTAGCATATCAAATCGGGACGCATCAGACAAACGGCGCCGGGCGGCAGACATCAGGCCTGTTTCGCGGATTTTCTACATTTTTCGTCAGCAGATAGTAGGTCCAAACGCATTTTAATGATATATTTTTGATAAGAGAACTTGGATCAGGATTGAAAGAGAGTGAGTTTACTTGTCTTTCTTTGCAAAACGGACTTCTTTGGTGCTGGCAATCATCATCATCATCATTGCCCTCAACAACACCGTGTATTACTTTTCCACGAAAGCGCTCCTGATCGAAGAATTGGAAGAAAAGATGGAAACGGTGGCCAAACAGATGCGGATTGCCATCGAACAATCGGAAGCGGGCCAAAAACACATTGAACAGCTTCTGGCCGAAAACTTGCGCACCGCCTCCATCGCCGTCAAATACGCCCTCGATCCCGACATCAACAACGTGACCAACGTTCAACTGGCCGCTTTGCGTGATGAGCTCGGCATTGCCCATATCTCGTTGTTCAAACAGACGGAAGATGACATCGTGGCGTTCCGGTGGACGGAACCCGATGAAATGTACCTGTCAACCAAAGACTGGGGATACTGGTATGATGCGTTCCTGCAACTGCTGGCCCTCGAGGAAGTGAGCGTGGGTCACGGCGAAACGTTGCCCCATTTTTGGGCCGGCCCCTTCGAAATTTCCACCGCGGCGCCGGAACATACATACAAATGGGGATACTTCTATGACGGAACGACCAACTATATCATTGATCCTTACGTCCGCCTGGAAAAAATCCGCGATTACAACAAGCAGGTCGGCCCGGATGCGGCGGTCGCCAAACTGCTGGAGCAAAACGATTTCGTGCGGGAAATTACCGTTTTCAACTATGACATTTTCGGAACCGAGCCGAAAATCAGCCGCAATGCAAAAAATGAAACCTGGGTGCACCTCGCGCGTAGACCGATATTGTACGGGACTTACAGCCTTGGCAACGTGGACCTCGACCTGTCTTCCGTACGCGCCTCGATGGAAAAAGATCGCATCGTCAGCAAGGAAGTCACGTGGGACGGGCAACGGCTGCACAAAATCTTCATCCCGGTCCGGGAAGCGGAGATCCCGTACGTCATCGGCATTACGAGCGATTACTCCGTCATCCGGGACAAACTGAACGACCAATTCAGTTACCTGGCGCTGATTGTGCTGTCCGGTTCGCTGATCAGCATCGTCACCATCATCGCGGCCGTGCGGTTGTTCGAGAAACGCCGCGATATCGCCGTACGCTCGACACAGGAAGCGTACATTCACGAAGTCAACGAGCTGTTTACGGCCATCCGCGGACAGCGGCACGACTTCCTCAACCAGGTACAGACGATCCATACGATGGCGGTGCTCAACAAGCTGGACGACCTGAAGGCGTTCACCGCCGAACTGATCGGCGAGATTCGCGATATCAACGACATCATCAAGATCGGCAACCCCGCTCTCGCTGCGCTCATCCAGTCGAAGATCGTCTCCGCCGCCAACCGGAAAATCAAGCTGACCTACGAAGTCTCCGATCTGGAAGGCGTGCAGCTCGGCATCAAATCCGTGGACATCGTCAAAATCATCGGCAACCTCGTGGACAACGCCTTCGACGAAGTGGCCACTCTTCCCGAACCCGAGCGGAAAGTGGAACTGTACGTGCTGGAGAAAGACCGGCATCTCCACATCGAAGTGAGAAACCCGGGCAGGGTCATCTCCGATGAAGAACTGTCCAACCTGCGGAAATCCGGCTACACGACTCGCATGGACGGCGAACATCTCGGGCTCGGACTCGCGATCATTCAGGAACGGGTACGCCATTACCGCGGCACCATCCGCTTCGTCAATCCGCCGGAAGGCGGGCTCATCGTGGAAGTGACCCTTCCGCTCGAATGATCGCATAACGGCTCCGTTCATGCCTGCCAGCCGCTGAATGACCGCCCCGCCGGCAAGCGGATGACATCGCGCCTCCGACGGCAGCCGGGGCCAACCGATCCATAAAATCAAAACATGTGAAGCGAGGAGGAATCCGGCGTTGAATCCGATTCTGTTTTTCGTCCGACTGTTCGGTTACATTTTGGGCACCCTTCTTGGCCTGATCATTCTCATGCGGCTTGTCATCCGGCTGCCCGGCTTCGTGGTGGGCCTGTCCGCAGCACTCCTCGTTCTGTTTGGCGTCGCCTGGGCGCGCGGCGGATTGTCCGCCATCGGCATCCGCTCCCGCAAGGCGGCCGCTCTTGCGACCATCGCCTCCACCATCCTGCTGATCGTGTCCATCGCCATTCTGGTCAACGTCAAATAAACCGCCGTCAACCGGGACGATGGCAAACCTCCGGGCTCCTGCATACAATGCAGCATGACATCCTGGAGGTGCCCATCCATCATGAACGTTTCGACCGGAATTGGCCAAAACGTCGTTTATGAAGCCGATTCTTCCCTCGTGCAAGCCGTCCATCAATGCCGGGAAAAAATCCATCACGTCTGCCGCCAGCACATGAACAAGCGGGTAAGGGTCCGCACCATGGGCGGCCAGATGATCGAAGGGGTGATCGTCGGCGTTGACGAACACTGGCTGTATCTCGACACCGCCGGAGGCTTGCCCCGCCAACCGTTCATCCCCTATCCGCCTTATTACTACAATCCGTACGCCTCGACCATCCTGCCTCTTGCCCTGTTCGATCTGCTGGCCATCGCGCTGCTCATCTGAAGACGCCGGTCCGCAAGCCGGTGATGCATGTCCGCGACATGCAGGCCGGGAACCTGAACGAGAAAACCGGCAGGCATGCCGGGCCGGACACCGGTCCGGAGGCGTTCCCGTGCGCCCTGGCCGTCCCCCGCCGACTTGCCGGGCAAGCGATGCACGGCTTTATGCCCTCCCTTTCCGCCGGACGGCGGATATGGTAAAGTTTGATTGGGCATCATGGACAATCAACCTTGCCATATCCCTGTCACAAGGAGGGCTTTCGGCGCATATGGAACGCTTTCGTTTTTGGAATCCGACCGCGCTTTATTACGGCCAGGGGCAAATGGAAGCGCATCTGGCGAAGGAAGTGACCCGCTGGGGGCGAAACGTGCTGCTCGTCTACGGCGGAGGAAGCATCAAGCGGATCGGCCTCTACGACAAGGTGACCGGCATACTCCGCGAAGCGGGGTGTACCGTGCACGAACTGCCGGGCGTCGAACCGAACCCGCGGCTGTCCACCGTGCGCAAAGGCATCGAGATTTGCGAAAGCGAAGGCATCGACCTCGTGCTCGCCGTCGGCGGAGGTTCGGTGCTGGACGCGGCCAAGGCGGTGGCGGCAGGCGCAAAATACGACGGCGACGTCTGGAATTTCTACACCCAGAAAGACACGGTGCGGGATGCGCTGCCGCTCGGCACGATCCTGACACTGGCGGCCACCGGTTCGGAAATGAACGGCAACAGCGTCGTCACCAATTGGGAGACGAACGACAAGCTGTCCACCGGCTCCATCCATCTGTATCCGCGTTTTTCGTTCTGCGATCCGACCGTCACCTATTCCGTGCCGCGCGATCATACGATGTACGGCATCGTGGACATGATCAGCCACGTGTTCGAGCAATATTTCTCGCACACGAAAAACACGCCGCTGCAAGACCGCCTGTGCGAATCGGTCATGCGGACGATCGTGGAAACCGCGCACGAGGTGCTGGACAATCCGGAAAACCCGGAAGCCCGCGAAACGATCATGTACTGCGGCACGATGGCATTGAACGGCATGATCAGCATGGGCATGGAAGGCGACTGGGCCAGCCACGACATCGAGCACGAAATCAGCGCGATTTACGACATTCCCCACGGCGGCGGGCTCGCCATCGTGTTTCCCAGCTGGATGGACCATGTCGTCGAAGCGGGCCCCGGCAAATTTGCGCAGATGGCCGTTCGGGTGTTTGACGTCGATCCGGCGGGCAAAACCGAGATGGAAGTCGCGCGGGAAGGCATCGATCGGGTGCGGGCGTTCTTCCGTTCCATCGGCGCTCCAGCATCCCTGGCCGATTACGGCATCGGCGCCGAACGCATCCCGGAAATGGCGGAAAAGGCGGTTCGCTTCGGCCCGATCGGCGGGTACAAGGCGCTCCATCGCGAAGACGTGGAGCACATCTTGCGGGCTTGCCTGGCGTAAACGGTTCGGCATGCGGCCGATCGTCGCAAAAAAGCCTCCGGCAAGGGGAAGTTTCGGTTCCCCGGCCGGAGGCTTTTTGGTGCGGACCCCGCACATGGCAGCCATCGCCCGATGATGCAAGGCTCATGCCGCAGGTCGCGCCGGAAGGCGGACAAAGGCGAACGTCAGCCCTTGACACCGCCTACCATCATGCCCTGGACGAAATATTTTTGCAGGAACGGATACACCATGATGATCGGTGCCGAAGCGACGATCGTCATCGTCGCGCGGATCGACAGCGGCGTCACCTGGGCTGCGCCGGCGTTGCCGGAGTTGGCGAAGGCCGATGCCGCCGTCGTCGCCGCATTCGAGTTTTGCAATATTTTCTGCAGTTCGTATTGCAGGGTGCTCAGTTTGATATTCGAGGAGTTGTAGATCATGACGTCAAACCAGGAGTTCCACTGGTAAACCCCGGAGAACAGCGACACCGTCGCCAGCACCGGCGTGGAAAGCGGCAGCACGATGCTGAAGAACGTCCGGAAGTCGCCCGCTCCGTCGATCCTCGACGCCTCCAGGATGCCTTCCGGCAATCCTTCGATGAAGGAGCGGATGATGATCAGGTTGAACACCCCGATCAGTCCGGGCCAGATATAAACCCAGAAGCTGTTGATGAGACCGAGGTTTTTCATGAGCAGGAACGTCGGGATGAGGCCGCCGTTGACGTACATCGTGAGCACGAAGGCGATGGTGACGAATTTGCGGAGCACGTAGTCCGGACGGCTGATCGTGTAGGCGACCATCGCCGAACTGAGCACCGTCAGCACCGTGCCGAGCACCGTCCGCAGCACGGAGATCAGCGTGGCATGGAAGATCGTCGCTTCCTTGAACACATATTTGTAGTTTTCCAGCGTCCATACCCGCGGCCACAAATAGATGCCCCCCTTCAGGGAATCCGTAGCCGAGTTGAACGAAATGGCGATCTGGTTCACAAACGGATACAACGTGACCACCATGAGCAACGTCAGAAACACATAATTGCAAATATCAAACACCAAGTCGCCGGTCGATCTGCGAATTCTGCGGCGTTTTCGCTTTATCGGTTTGGCTTCGCTTCTCACGGCAGCAGCTTCCGCCATAGCCATGTTCGGTACCTCCTTTGATCCCCTTCGGGAGATTAGTACAGCCGGGCTTCACCCAGCCGTCTGGCAAGGTTGTTTGCGGCAAAGAGAAGAATGAAGCTGACGATCGTTTTGAACATGCCTGCCGCAACGGACAAGGAGTAGTTGCTCATTTTGATCCCGTAATTGAGCACGAATATGTCAATGTTCTCCGAGTAATCGATGTTCATCCCGTTGCCGAGCAAGTATTGAACGTCAAAACCCGATTCCAGGAGATACCCTGTATTCATGATCAAAAGAACGATAATGACGGATTTGATGCCGGGCAGCGTCACGTGCCACATTTTTTTGAACCGGCCCGCACCGTCCATTTCCGCCGCTTCGTACAAGGAAGGGTCGATCATCGTCATCGCCGCCAAATACACGATCGTGTTCCAGCCGACGTCCTTCCACACGATGCTGGCGCCGTAAATGCCCCAGAACCATTCCCCGATGCCAAGGAACAAAATCTCTTCGTTAATGAGACCCAATTTCATAAGCAACGTATTGATGATGCCGTCCGTCGCCAACGTGCTCTGGATGATGCCGGCGGCGACGACCCACGAGATAAAGTGGGGAAGATAGCTGATCGTCTGCGTGACGCGTTTGAACACAATGTTTCTCACTTCATTGAGCAGGAGCGCCAGGGTGATGGCGGTGACAAACCCGAGGATCAGGTTTTCAAAACTCATCACCAGCGTGTTGCGCAACACGCGGAAAAACCGCTCATCGGTGAACAAAAATTTGAAATGTTCAAGCCCGACCCATTCCTGCTCGGAAAAGCTGCGTGCCGGTTTGTATTTCTGGAACGCGATCGTCCATCCCCACAAAGGCAAATATTTGAAAATGAACAGCCAGATCACAAACGGTACGGACATGATGACCAGCGCCCGCTGAGCGTGCAATTGCTTGAAAAAATGCTTGAATCCCGTCGGTTTTCCCGGCTTCGCCACGTGCGGCGACGCGATCGCAGCGTTGTTTTCCATCGTCATTTTCTCTCCTTTCGTAACCGATTCGGGGATTTTGAATAAAAAGGGAAAGGCCGGACTTACACCCGGGGGAAGCCGACCTTTCCTTTTTGCCGCATTGGCTATGCATTGCTCATTGCATCATTTCAACGCTGGCCGGATCAGTTGCCGAGCGCCTTGGCGACGGTGGCTTTCACTTGTTCCGTGAACCATTGTTCGTAACCGGCGATGTCGAGCTTGTTGAGCTCGGCCGTGTACTCGTTCCACACGCTCTCGAATTTGTCCGGAGACGTCAGAACAAGTTCCGGCAAGTACTTGCGTTGGATTTCCGTCTTGCGCGTTTCAAACACTTGCGGAGCGGAACCTTGTTCCTTCGGATAACCCCATGCCGGGTACCAAGGACGGTCGTCCGGATCGGAGAACAGTTCGGAATACGTGCTCACGCCGTATTTGCCGAGGATCTCTTTGTCTTTCTCGGTGAGTTGCAGGGCAAACACTTCCGGCTGCATGCCCGGCGAAGCGGCGTTGCCGTCGGACAGCGTGCCGTTCGTCCCGTAATGCGGCCAATCCCAGTCAAACACCGACAAACCAAATTTCTCGCGGAATTCCAGCGTTTCCTGGTCCACCATTTCCTGCGTCTTGTAGAAGCGGCCGTTTTCGTCGACGAGATACGTCTCGCCTTCGATGCCCCACTTGACCAGAATTTGGTTTTCTTCCTTCAGCAGGTTGTCCAGAAATTTCATGATGCGGTCCGGATCTTTCGCGCTGACCGTGATGCCCATGCCGCGGTTGTTGACGAATCCCGGCGGATCCAGGTATTGGTCCTTGATGTTCTCGTCGAACACGACCGGCAGCGGGAAGTAACGGTAGCCGTCCTGCGACGGATCAAGACGGGCGGCGTCACGCAAAGCATCGTTGGCCGTGGCCACCTGCCAACCGTAGTCGAAGAAGCCGAGCACGTTGTGGCTCATCAGCTTGGCGATGTACTGGTCGTAGTTGTCCACGAAGGACGATTTGTCAAACAGCCCTTTGGCGTTGATTTCGTTCAGCTTTTTGAACCATCTGTATTCGTACTCGCTGCCGGCGTAAATCTTCGCTTCCAGCGTTTCCATGTCGACCATGACTTCGCCGTCGTTCGGATAGCCGGCCAGGTGATTCGGCACGTTCGTCGTGGCGAAGAAGCGCCAGTCGTGGGAAAGCGTGATGAAGCCGGTCAAGTTTTCTCCCGGATGGGCCGCGATGTACCGTTCAATCAGGTCGAAGTATTGGTCAACCGTCTTGATTTTCGGATAGTTGTCCCATTCCAGCACGCGGCGCTGGATCCAGAAGGCGCCCTGGTTGATGTTCGGGTCGGAAATAAATTCGCCGACTACGGGCGAGAACGAAAGAAGCGGAATCGTTCCGTCGTCCCATTTCATCAGGTTCAGGTACGGTTCATACACTTTCTTGAGGTTCGGGTACTCATCGCTGGTGAGATATTTCGTCAAGTCGATGAGCGCTCCGGCATCGATCACTTGGTTGACGCCTGCGTCCGGAATGATGACGTCCGGATATTCGCCGCCGGCCACCATCGTCCCGATCTTCGTGTTCAGGTCGCCGACCAGGTGTTCAATGAAGAAGTTGACGCCGGTTTGATCTTCCAGGATTTTGCCGATGCGGGTTTCGTTCGTGTTGACGTCTTTTTCCCCTGCGACACCGTTGAAGATCGTGAACGTGACTTTGTCCAGCGGTTGTTGTCCGTCACTTCCGCCGGTTTCCGTGCCCGTTCCGCCCGTTGCGCCGTTATTGGCGTCATTGTTGCCGCATGCGGCCGCCACAACGGAAAACACCATGACAAGCGAAAGCAACAGAGCAAACATTCGTTTTTTGGACACTTGTGATACCCCTTTCATGTTGGTTGGTCCTGTTGCTCTTTCAGTTTAGGCCATCGTGTCCCATTAGTTTACCCCGCAAACTAAAGACGATTCTTAAAAAAATATTGATGAAACGACTGGTTTTTCGCTTGTTTTTGACCATTCCGGGAAACGGAAACCCTTCCTTTCCAATTTTACGGAGACAACGTTCACGATTTGGACAAAAAAGCCCCGCGGGAATGATCCGCGAGGGGAGCTGCCCGGAACGGAACTCCGGGAAAGATTCGGCTTCGCAAAAAAACACTCCGCATGGGCGTCCATGCGGAGTCATGGGGAGGATCGGTCAGCGGGAACACGAGGGCGATCAACCCTTGACGCCGCCGACCATCATGCCTTTGACGAAATATTTTTGCAGGAACGGATACACCATGATGATCGGTGCCGAAGCGACGATCGTCATCGTCGCGCGGATCGACAGCGGCGTCACCTGGGTCACGCCGACGTTGCCGGAGCTGGCGAAGGCCGATGCCGCCGTCGTCGCCGCATTCGAGTTTTGCAATATTTTCTGCAGTTCGTATTGCAGGGTGCTCAGTTTGATATTCGAGGAGTTGTAGATCATGACGTCGAACCAGGAGTTCCACTGGTAAACCCCGGAGAACAGCGCCACCGTCGCCAGCACCGGCGTGGAAAGCG
>Ga0310827_101591_pt1 | contig 11617 bp, 10 predicted proteins | sample WT_ome_2_FD_201309 | JGI IMG/M metagenome (GOLD analysis project Ga0310827, IMG submission 201309) | Sorghum-adapted microbial communities enriched on wild type (WT) sorghum from Joint BioEnergy Institute, Emeryville, California, United... ... | reverse complement strand
CTCTTTCGATCGTCTTGTTACTACTATAAATTCGATAAAACCATGGGAAAGGCCTGCTTAGGCGGACTTTTTCACCGGACTTTTAGAGTTGGCCAAAAATGTGTGACATTTACCAACATGATTCAAAGTATTGCTACCCTGGCAGTGATGTTTTGATCAACATTCCCGGATTGCGGGATCAGAAAAACTAGAACCGCTTTTGTTTAACGCGTCTGACGAGAGGTAAGGCGTCTCAAGCTTGATGAAAAATGAGTCGTCGGGAGAAAATTGCATCAACTCTCCAACCGTTTTTAGAATATAGGCAAAATGAAGCTGAAACGATGCTTCGTTCTGCAGCACAATACGTCGCTTTGCAACTTGCCCCAGCAGCAGATCGCGGCTTGTTTCAATGATGCTCTTCAATACGTCCGCCTGGCTAAAAGTTGAAAATGGATGTTCGGGAACCGCGCTTCTTCTCATGATCCCTGACTCCTTCCCATCGCGGATAAATCGATGACTCGGGCGGTCATAATGACCTTGCACTCTTTTACCATCTAGGCCTTGCATCATGGACAATCTGACGTCAGGTGACTCAAGTGATCACCTTGCATTCAATTTGGGAGGTTCGTCTGTCGCGTTTTCCCTTCATTTTAACATAGACTATTGGTCGTTTAGCCAACGCCCGTCTGACAATTGACGAACAGCAAAACCTTCTGTCCGAACAGAAGCAAATGCGAATTTGCCATACCGCGGTTCGCCGCCATACAAAGCAGGCTCCGATCGAGAGATCGGTATAGCCGCGCAAAATTTTTGGCAAAAATGATCAAGATTTTTGGCAAAAATGCGAAGGTTTTTCGGGGTTCCCCTTAGTGAATACGGTACGTTGAAAAATTCGTTTTCGGAGGTTGTAGGTATCGGCATGTTTCAGGTATCCAATGTATGATTGGATTGCCGAATTCACTTCATCCAGCGATTTTTCACCCCTCGCGTATGCCCTTTGCAGATACCGCAGACCACCTTTGATTTTCCGTACCGTTCCCTTCCTTATTTTCCGATGCGTCCCCCAAATGCGGAATCCGCAAAACTCCACACCTAAATGAATTGGCCGGATGGCCGTCTTGTTGTTGAGTGTTAATCGGAGCTTGTCTTCGAGAAATCTTTCTATTTCGCGTCGCGCTTGATGCAGTACCTCTTTGCTTGGGTGCAGGGCGACAATATCGTCCATGTACCTAATATAGCATTTTAACCGAAGTTGATGCTTCACGAATTGATCTAGCTCGTTCAGATATAAATTGGCGAACAACTGGCTGGTGAGGTTTCCGATTGGCATGCCTATGCCCTCGATCCTGTCTTGTTCGAATCCATGATCGCCGAGCGGAATGCCGAAACTTGTATGCTCGGATCGCACGATTTTCTCAAGCAACCACATCAAATCGGGATCGGCAAATTTTCTTTCCAGAATTGACAGCAGTACATTATGATCCACCCGATAAAAATATTTCGATATATCCAGTTTAAGGTAATACGCCTTGCCATGTTGCCGCCAAAGGCGGCGAATCCAGTATTGCATCCTGTCTGCCGCTTTCTGAACGCCTTTGCCTTTACGACAGGCGTATGAATCGAATATGAATTGTCGATCCAATAGCGGCTCAATGACACGATATACGGCCCATTGAACAACCCGATCCTTGAACGGAAGGGCCATGATTAGTCGTTTCTTTGGTTCGTAAATATAGAATTCGCGATACCGCCCGATCTCATAGGTCTTGTGAATAAGCTCGTTCTGTATGTTTATCAAATTTTCTTCAAGGTTCCGAGTAAATTTCAATACGTCAGGTCTATAACGCTTCAATTTCGTTGCGCTTCGATAAGCAGCTTCCAGATTTTCAAACGAGACAACTTCTTCGAATAAATCGGTGTAAAACTTCAAACCAAAAACCTCCATACCAGGGAGATCGAGCGTGTCAGGCATGCCGCTTGACTTCTCGATATTTCATGTATTTTGCCTTTCGGCAGGGAGACGGGTCCCTTTTCCCCCGTGTACTGGATGATCCCACTTGGGGAGCAACTTTCTGACTTTCGGGAAGAGCGGAGCGGAAGCCGATGTTCGCATTCGAGTTCGAGCGAGCGTTGTTCAGGTTGAGCGCGAAGACGCCCGCATTAGCGCCATTGTTCCAGTTGCCGCCGCGAATCGGCAGTTAACGACCCGTCCCCCAGAAAGTCATTGCTTGATGCTTCGCTGCCAGCCGCCGATCATACGGCCAATCTCATTTAGCATTTTCATCCAATTTTCATATTTCTTCAGCGGAAGAAATCCCAAATCTTTCGCCAGACGCGTGTAATATCGCAATGTGTCTAGCTGGACATCCAAATCCTGAATGGTCGTTTTCTTGTAATACCTTCGGTTAGCGGTGATCATAAGTTGGATCAGACCCAGCATACATTGCTTCGTTTCAGCGGCTAATGTATGCTTTTCCGACTTCGGATACTGCCGCAGACAAATGTATCCGTACTTGATCATGTCATAACACTTCTGAAGGATTTTCAATTCTTCCATCTTGCACACCTTTCTGAATGAGGGGCCTGCTATCGCAGGCCCGAACAGATAGCCAGATTACAGATTCCAGATTACAGTGAAATATAAGCGGAGCGGAAGCCGAGGCCCGCAAGCGAGCTCGAGCGAGCCCAGCCTGGACCCGTCTCTGATGACCGACGCGCAATCTCATATCGTGGGTGTGGGATTGTTTGAAGGCCTGTACCGCCTGAATCCCGACGGGAATTCCGAACCGGCCCTGGCCGAGTCCGTAGAAATTTCTCCCGACGGCAAAACGTACACCTTCAAAATCCGCCAGGGAGCGAAATGGACGAACGGGGATCCGGTGACCGCCCACGATTTCGAATATACCTGGAAACGCACGCTGGCGCCGGAAACCGCGGCCGATTATGCGTACATGCTGTACTACCTGGAAAACGGCGAACAATACAACGCCGGAGAAGCATCGGCCGACGCGGTCGGCGTCAAGGCGCTTGACGACTACACGCTGCAAGTCAAGCTGCAAAACGAGACGCCGTACTTCCTGGACGTTCTCGCCCACAACTCGTACTGGCCGGTCAACCCCAGTGTCGTTGAGGACAACCCGGCTTGGGCAATCGACGCTTCCACGCTCGTCACCAACGGTCCGTTCATGATGTCCGAATGGCAGCACGGCGGCAAGCTGGTGCTGGTGAAAAATCCGGATTACTACGACAAAGACAAGATTCATTTCGACAAAGTGACGATCACGCTCGTCGAGGAAGATTCCACCGTCTTCAACATGTTCCAGACGGACAAAATCGACTGGATCGGCGCTCAAGCGGGATCGGTGCCGACGGACCAGGTGGCACAGGTGCTGCAAAGCGGCGAAGCGGAAGTGAAGGCGATTGCTTCCACATACTATTATCTGTTCAATACGACCAAAGAACCGTTCAACAACGTGAAGATCCGCAAAGCGTTCGCGATGGCCATCGACCGGCAAGCCACCATCGACAACGTGACGAAGGCCAATCAACAAGCGGCTTTCGCCCTCATTCCGCCCAGCATTCGGGGCACGGACGGCAAATCGTTCCGTGACATGTATCCGGACACCGGCTACTTCCAGGAGAATGTGGATGAAGCGAAAAAGCTGCTCGCAGAAGGTCTGAATGAACTGGGGCTTTCCCAATTCCCCGACGTGACGCTGCTCTACAACACGAACGAAGGCCACAAGACCATCGCGGAAGCGATCGTGGACCAATGGCGCAAAAACCTGGGCGTGGAAGTGAAGTTGGGCAACCAGGAATGGGGTACGTTCCTGGAGACGAGAAGCGCGCAGCAGTTCGACCTGGCTCGTGCCGGCTGGGGCGCGGACTTCAACCATCCGATCAACTTCTCGTACGACCTGATTCACTCCAAATCCGGCAACAACGACGGCCGCTACAGCAACAGCCGGGTCGACCAGCTGCTGGATGAGTCGTTGGCGGCCAGCTCCGAACAAGAAGCCATGGCCAAAATCGGAGAAGCGGAGAAAATCGCGATTGCCGACGACATGGCGGTTATCCCGATCTATTACTACACGACGGTGACGATGATGAAGCTCGGCTTTGTGAACGTCGTCTCGGACTACGCCGGCCACCTCAACTGGGTCTACGGCGACAAACAATAAGACGACAATCCGCCATCCCGAAATTGAATGGTTACGGTTCATGATCAAAAGGGTATATATAGTCCCTATATATACCCTTTTGAATTTTCATAACAGGTGGTGATGCCGATGGTGCGTTTCATCGTGAATAAATTCTTCTTTATGCTCCTGTCGCTGTTCGTGCTGGTCACCGCCACGTTCATCCTCATGAACGCGGTTCCGGGCAGTCCCTTGCAGCGAGAGAAGGCGACCTCGCCGCAAATCCAGAAAAACCTGGAAGCCTATTACGGCTTGGATAAACCGCTGATTCAACAATACGGCGTTTATCTCAAAAATCTGCTGAATTTCGACCTGGGCATTTCCATGAAAAAGCGGTTTTACTCCGTCAACAAAATCATCGAAGATTCGTTCAAATATTCGCTCCGGCTCGGCGTCGTGTCGATTATCACCTCGGTCACCGGAGGCTGCGTGCTTGGCATCATCGCCGCCTTGTATCACCGAAGGTTTCTGGACAACCTGGCGATGGTGCTGGCGGTGATCGGGCTGGCCATACCCAGCATGGTGATGGCGCCGGTGTTGCAATACCTGTTCGCCGTGAAAGTCCGCTGGTTCGAGGTGGCGGGGCTGGAAGGGCCGCTGGATTACGTATTGCCCACCATAGCACTCTCCTCGGTTTCCATCGCATATATCGCCCGTTTGATCCGCTCGACCATGATCGAAGTTTTGCATGCCGATTTCATCCGGACGGCGAAAGCCAAGGGCTTGTCCGGGCATGTGATCGTCTGGCGGCATTGCCTGCGCAACTCGATGTTGCCCGTTGTCACGTATTTGGGCTATCTGGTTGCCGGCGTCATTACCGGTTCCGTCATCATTGAAGCGATCTTCGCGATTCCCGGCATGGGCAAGTTTTTCGTGCAAAGCGTAGTTGACCGGGATTACCCGCTGATCATGGGGATCACGGTGTTTTACGCCGTCCTGCTGATGGTGAGCCGGTTTCTGGCCGACATCGCCTACGCGCTGGTGGATCCGCGAATGAGACTCTACTCATCGAAGGCGGGGGATTGAATCGTGCAGAATGAAAGCAACGTCAACTTTGTCCGGCAGCCAAGCGCCGATCGGTTCGCCCCCATCGAGCGCAAACTGGCCGAAAGCGAGCACATTGAACGGAAAGGCATGACGGCCTGGCAGCATGTCCGGCACCGGCTGGTGTCCAACAAGCTGGCGATGACCGGACTCGTCCTCATCATCCTGATCGTGCTGATGGCGATCTTCGCGCCCATCCTTTCACCCTATGATCATTACTCCAACGACCTGGAAAACGCGAACCAGCCGCCAAGCTGGTCCCACTGGTTCGGGACGGACGACCTCGGACGGGATATGTTCGTGCGGACGTGGAAAGGCGCGCAGGTGTCCCTGTTCGTCGGCATCGTGGCCGCTTTGATCGATCTCGCCATCGGCGTCGTGTACGGCGGCATCATGGGATATTACGGCGGCAAAGTGGATGAGGTGATGAACCGGATCGCGGAAATTTTGTACGCCATTCCGTATTTGCTCGTCGTGATCCTGCTTCTGGTGGTGATGGAACCGAGTTTGACCACCATCATCGTGACCATGTCCATCACCGGCTGGATCAACATGGCCTGGATCGTGCGCGGGCAAATCATGCAGCTCAAAAACCAGGAGTATGCGATGGCGTCGCGGGCGCTCGGGGCCAGCAACATGCGTATCCTGTTCCGGCACCTGATTCCGAACGCCATCGGACCGATCTTTGTCACCCTGACGCTCACCGTCCCCAGTGCGATTTTCACCGAAGCGTTCCTCAGCTTCCTCGGATTGGGCGTCCAGTCGCCCGTCGCTTCCTGGGGAACGATGCTGAATGACGGAATCAACGCGATTCAGAACTATCCGTGGCGGGAGCTCTTTCCGGCCCTGTTCCTCAGTCTGACCATGTTTGCGTTCAACGTATTCGGGGACGGACTGAGGGACGCGTTTGATCCGGTCATGCGGAAATCATCGTAACGGGAGGAGGAGCGGTCATGGCCAAAACCATTTTGGAAGTGCGAGATTTGCGCGTGTCATTCCAGGTGTACGGCGGAGAAGTGCAAGCGGTGCGGGGTGTCAACTTTCAGGTGAAAGAAGGGGAAGCGGTCGCGATCGTCGGGGAGTCCGGCTCCGGCAAAAGCGTCACCGCGCAAGCGATCATGCGCCTCATTCCCACACCGCCGGCTCGAATCAAGGAAGGGGCCATTCTGCTCGAAGGCCAGGATTTGGCGGCACTTTCCGAGAAAGAGATGCAGAAAGTGCGCGGCAACAAGATCGGCATGATCTTCCAGGACCCGATGACATCCCTGAACCCGACGATGACGATCGGGATGCAGATCATGGAAGGGCTGATCCAGCACCAACGGTTGAGCAAATCCGCGGCGAAAGAGCGGGCGATTGAACTGCTCGCCATGGTCGGCATTTCCAATCCGGAGACGCGGATCAAGCAATATCCGCACCAGATGTCCGGCGGCATGCGGCAACGGGTGATGATTGCCATGGCGCTTGCTGCTCATCGCCGACGAACCGACCACGGCGCTGGACGTGACGATTCAGGCGCAAATTTTGCAGCTCATGAAGGAGCTTCAGCAGAAAACGAAAACGTCGATCATTCTGATCACGCACGATTTGGGCATTGTGGTCGAACTGTGCGATCGCGTGATCGTCATGTACGCGGGACAAATTGTGGAAACGGGAACCACGCGGGAAATATTCCGAAACCCGCAACATCCGTACACGAAAGGCTTGCTCAAGTCGCTGCCGCGGCTCAACCAGGCGAAGGACGAACCGCTCGTTCCGATTTACGGGACGCCGCCGGACATGATTCAGCCTCCGCGCGGCTGCGGGTTCTGCAGCCGGTGCAGCGAAGCCATGGTCATCTGTGAGACGGAAGATCCGGACTGGACCACGATCAGCGAAACGCAGCAAGTGCGCTGCTGGCTGCAGCAAGCCCGTGGCAAAACGGCCGTCGTCGGCGGGAAGGAGGCTCTGGCATGAGTGAGGCGTTCGTTGAAGTTCGTGACCTGAAAAAATACTTTCCCGTGGGAAAACGGCGGATGCTGAAAGCGGTGGACGGAATCACGTTCACCATTCGGAAAGGCGAAACATTGGGACTCGTCGGCGAATCCGGCTGCGGCAAGTCGACGGCCGGCCGCACCGTCATCCGTCTGTACGAGCCGACGTCCGGGAGCGTGCTGTTTGACGGCACGGATGTCGCGAAACTGCCGCGCTCCAAGATGAAAGCCTTCCGCCGCAAAATGCAGATGATTTTCCAGGACCCGTACGCCTCGCTCAATCCGCGGATGACCGTTCTGGACATCATCGGCGAAGCCCTCGACATCCACGGTCTGGTGAGCAGCCGGGCCGAGCGGACGCGCAGGGTGGAACAGTTGCTGGAACTCGTCGGTCTGAACGCCCAGCACGCTTCGCGGTATCCCCACGAGTTTTCGGGCGGGCAGCGGCAGCGGATCGGGATCACCCGGGCGCTCGCCGTCGAACCGGAGTTCATCGTGTGCGATGAACCGATTTCCGCGCTTGACGTGTCCATTCAGGCGCAGATCGTCAATCTGCTCTCCGACCTGCAGAAACAGATGGGCTTGACCTATCTGTTCGTTGCGCACGATTTGGCGATGGTCAAATATGTCAGCGACCGCATCGCCGTCATGTATTTGGGCCAAATCGTGGAACTGGCGAAAAGCGAAGATTTGTATGATGACCCGCAGCATCCGTACACGAAAGCGCTCATGTCCGCCATCCCGATCCCCGATCCCGATCTGGAAGCGAGGCAGGATCGGATCATCCTGCAAGGGGAACTGCCCAACCCCATTTCGCCGCCAAGCGGCTGTCCGTTCCGCACGCGTTGCCCGTTTGCGATGGAGCGCTGCGCGAAGGAGACCCCCGCGTTCCGCGAAGTGCGGCCGGGGCACTGGGCGGCCTGCCATCTGCACGACTGAAGAAAGGCGTCCGGGTTTGCCTGCGGGCTCGGGCTTGGGGCGGCTCAAGGATGATTCGCCGCTCACGGCTCGGCCGTCTTCAATCCAAACCAACTGAACCAACAACAAGGCCCGGCAACTGCCGGGCCTTCGTGCTGATCAGAAGCGGGCGGGACAAACCTAAACCTATTAAAAATATCCCTGTGATCCGCTAAATTTCAAATACGAGCGAACCGTTCCCGGCCAATTCGAACGGGCCGGGCGTGACGTTCGCATCCGGCCGCCTGTTGCCGCAGAAGTCGGTATCGAAGCGATACGGCCTGCCGTCCGGTTCTTCAAATTTCATGTCGGCGTGATACGTTTTGCCGAGCAGGTCGGTGGTCACCATCATGGGGGAGGCGCCGCTTAACAGTTCGGGCGTCTGGATTTGCACGCGCACCTTGCCCTTGGCGCGGTCAATCTCCACTTCCACGCCTTGCTCCGCATGGACGTTCGCATCGGGTTCATGACGGCTGGGCACCGCATCGTTCACGTACACGTTTCCGCCCATGTCGACCGGAAGCACGGCGTTCCCGACGAAGAAGTTTTTGACGGCGTCGCCGAGGGCGGCAAGTTCGTCTTTGGTCATTTGCCACATCGGCTTGTCTTTGGCGTTGGGGTGCCGGTTGTAACCCCCGAGTCCGACGGGGTGCAGGTAACAGATGGAATCGTCCGGGACACCGTCCATGACCGTTTTCCCGTCTTCGCCGGCTTCGTCCCGGGGTTTGAGCGGCAAATGTTCAAAGAAGGTGATCGGAACCGGCTCCTTGCTCCCATCGCCGTCTCCCACAAACACGTTGTTCCAGTATCGGTCATCGCCGCCGGTGATCTTGGCGTACCCGGCCACGGCCGTCTCGTGGGGGAAGTGGTACGGCGTCGTGCGGGTCAGCTCGTTGCGGACGACGAACCGCCCGGTGAACAAGTTATGGACAAATGCCCCTCCCTGCGACATGTTCCTGAAATTCATCGGCGACAGGAACAGGTTGTGGTCCACCGTGTACGGGCCATGGCAAACCTCGACAAAGAAGTCCTCCGAAAGGTTGTCAAAAAACACGTTGCGGCTGACGCGGGTGCCTTGCGCCTGCCAGTCCAGCCACAGGGCGCGGTAGCAACTGTAAATGATGTTGTCGTGAATTTGCGTGTCCAGGGCGGCGTGCAGTTTGATGCCCGCGACTTCGGCGCCGTGCCGGATCCGTTTGTGATGGATGTTGGAAATGCGGTTTTGGTAAATCTGGCTGAACGCCGCCCCCATGTGGCCGACGATGCCGGCTTGCTCGCAGTCGTGAATGATGTTGTTTCGCACGATATGGCCGCCGACGCGATCCTTGTGCCAGCCGTCGCGCACCGCCCGAAAGATGACTTCCTGCTCGCGCTGCGTGCCGCCTTTGGGGTGCTTGCCGTCCACCCTGGGATGGCCCGTGCCGACGGGGGTGCCCAGGCTGATGCCGACGTTTTTCGATTCGCAGATGACGTTGTTTTCGATGATCCACCCTTTGCTCCAGTGGGGACCGATCAAGCCTTCCTGGAAGTCCGTGGGCGGCGCCCATTGCGGCGCGGCCTGGCGGAGGGTGAAGCCGCTCACGGTGATATAGCCGACTCCCGGTTTATCCGGCCAGAAGCAATGGGGCCGGACGCTGATTTCCACATTCTCCTCGCGAGGGTCTTTGCCGCCGAAATGGGCCCAAATTTTCGTCGTCCTCGGCCCGACCTCGGCGTACCATTTCAACAGGGAATCTTCGGGATATTTCGCTTCGGGCCACACTTCGGGTTTGCGGACGTTGTCCACGCTTTCGCATTCGTACAGCGATTTGCCGTCCAAATACACTTCGCCGAGATGGGCCGTGAAGGCCCCGTCAAACAGCCAGTCTCCGCTCAATTCCACCGCGAAGGGGTTCCGGACGGAAAACAGGGCATTGGGCACTTCCGTGCTCCACACCTGGTCGCCTTCCGGCTTCCAGTCGGTGATCCGCTCCGCGCCGGTAATGACGACCTCACCGTCCCCCGCCGATCGGTAGACGATGCGGTGTTCCTCCGTTCCGCCTCGGGCAGGATTCACCCATTCCCGGTAGACACCGGCATGCACAATGACCGTATCCCCGGGCATGGCCAGTGCGGCAGCGCGCGAGATGGTGCGAAACGGTTCGTCTGCCGTTCCGGATGCCTGGTCATTCCCGTGTATGGCAACGTGATACTCCATGATCAACGCTCCTTCTCAAGTTGGTTTCATTATCCCGAGCTCCCGGAAAGCAGGCGGAAGACCCGGGCCTGTAAAGATGACGTCCCCGATTCCAATCCGGTTTCATGGATTTGGACGACGTTCGTGTTCAGCGGAGACCTGCTCCTCCTTCAAGGAGTTTTTCCTTTGGGCAGGGAGGGGATTCCGTCATGTTGAAAGGTGCAATTCGAAGGCTTGCGCCCCGCCGTGCTTCCTCGCATACATCGCCTTGTCCGCGGCGTTGATCAGCGCATGGCCTTCGGTGCCGTCGGCCGGATAGAAGCTGTAGCCGACGCTCAGCCCGACGTCATCCAGCCCGAACGTTTCCGACACGTAATCGGAAAACCACTGCGTGATGAGCTTTGCCAAGCGTTCGACGTGGCTCCCGGACGGCGAGCCGGCGACGTACATGACGAATTCGTCGCCGCCCATCCGTGCGGCCAGGCCGGACGGGCCCTGCGCGTCCCGCAGAATTTGGGCGACATGCCGCAGCGCCTCATCCCCTGCCAAATGCCCGCGGGTGTCATTGAGCAGTTTGAAGTTGTCGATGTCGATCAGAAGCAGTGCCAACGTTTCGCCGCTGCTTCCGGCCTGCTTCAGCGCATCATCGAGCCGGTCGTGGAAATACCGCCGGTTCGGCAACCGCGTCAACGGATCGTGATAGGCCAGAAACGCGATTTCCTCCTGTTGCAACTTTTGAACGGTAATGTCCTGCAGGATGAGCAAAATGTGACGTTCGTTGTCCACCCACACATGGTCGGCGTCGATGAGCAGCACGAGCCGCATGTCCGGTTGGTAACGAAACTCGATCTCGCGGCCCTTGATTTTTTTCCGGTCCACGATGTCCTTCGCCAGTTCGGGATCCAGCCAATCCGACAACCGTTCGGCGGCGAAGGGGAGCGATTCGAGCATTTGCACGGCCGCGGGGTTGGCGTGTTTGACGACGAGCCGCTGGTCCGTCAGCAAAATCGCATGCGGGTTCATGTTGAACAGCTTTTCAAAACGTTTGTCATACAAATTGAGAAAATCGTGCCGCTTCATCGTCATCCGCAGGAAGTAGCACCAAATGACCCCGCTGTACAGATAGGGATACGGGGGCAGCTTGTCTCCGTAATTGATGTAGCCGAAAACGCAATGCCAGGCGATGGCGATCAAAATCCCGACCACAAGCTGGTTGTAGATCGATTTTTGCTCCTGCAGTTCGGCTTTCCTTTTGGCAATGAGCAGCGGAACGAGATACAGGGTATCCA
>Ga0310827_101581_pt1 | contig 11683 bp, 6 predicted proteins | sample WT_ome_2_FD_201309 | JGI IMG/M metagenome (GOLD analysis project Ga0310827, IMG submission 201309) | Sorghum-adapted microbial communities enriched on wild type (WT) sorghum from Joint BioEnergy Institute, Emeryville, California, United... ... | reverse complement strand
AGAAAATGTCCTTATCATTTCCAGATTTTATAACAATGATTACTAGTAATCCGCTTATGCTTGTGACAGTTCTTTTGACATTAGGTGTCGTACTTGTAAACGGGTGGACGGATGCCCCAAATGCGATTGCCACATGTGTTTCAACACGTTGCATGAGTGTTCGTCAGGCGATCATTATGGCAGCCTTAATGAATTTTTTTGGTGTAACTGTCATGACTGTTTTTAATGCAACCGTTGCTGAAACGATTTATAATATGGTCGATTTTAGCGGTGATGCCCACAATAGTATTGTTGCTTTATGTGCAGCCATGGTGGCCATTGTTTTATGGGCTACGGGTGCTTGGTATTTTGGAATCCCAACCAGTGAGAGTCATGCATTAATTGCCGGTTTAACCGGTGCTGCCATTGCACTTCAGGGAGGTTTAGCAGGAGTCAATGGACATGAGTGGATGAAGGTTATTTACGGGCTAGTAATTTCAACCGTCATGGGATTCGGACTTGGATTTTTTATTGTAAAAATAATCAATCGTTTATTTAAAAATGTTCCGTTAAGTAAATCAGCGAAATTTTTTCAATATGGGGAAATATTTGCCGGCGCAGGAATGGCTTTTATGCATGGCGCACAAGATGGACAAAAATTTATTGGTGTCTTTCTATTTGGCGTTTTTCTCTCTCAAGGTGTCACAGAAGCTACTGTGTTTACAATTCCAGTATGGGTGATGTTTGTCATCAGTGTGGTAATCACATTAGGGACCAGCATCGGAGGTTATCGTATCATCAAATCAGTTGGAATGAGCATGGTGAAACTGCGAAAACATGAAGGATTTGCCTCAGACCTGGCCGGTGTCATTTCACTTTTAACTGCCTCTATTTTTGGTTTGCCCGTTAGTACAACTCATACAAAAACTACAGCCATTATGGGTGTCGGCGCCTCTAAACGCATTCGGAATGTGAACTGGGATGTTGCAAAAGAAATGGTATGGGCTTGGATTTTAACCTTCCCGGGGTGTGGAATCATCGGATACTTTATGGCAAAATTATTTATGCAAATATTTTGAAAAGGAGTTTATCGCATTTGGGTTAACAAAGTGATTGGAAGATCATACAGCAGAAGTGTTCAACTGGGTTTTTGTCTCATACAAATAGTTCTGCTTAGTAGACCATGCTCTTAGTAGACCATGCTTCATGTAAAAAAAGCCAATACCTTGAGTGTTTCAAAGCATTGACTTTATTAGTTTTCCAAAAAATGAATGCGGATAGGGAGACTCGAACTCCCACGCCGGTTAAGGCATATGAACCTGAATCATACGTGTCTGCCAATTCCACCATATCCGCAAAATTTAAAATGAATCTAAAACATCAACGACAAAGACAGAAACAACGAACAAAATTTATTATATATCTAAGGGAAGGAATTTTCAAGTACCGAAAAATGCCAAATTGTCGGTCTCGCTTGTCCATGTTCGGTACGTTTCAATGTTTTCCTGCAACCTTTGAAAAATATTTTTTCCTTCCAAAAAGATGGTCGTCTCACCATTTTAATAAAAGTTTCCAAGGAAGAGACCGGGTACCCGATCCCTTGATTCAATTATATGATCGATTACTTTTTAGCATTGATAGGCCTTCTAAAACTTGGGGAAAATCTTTATATGATGATAAATGAAAGTCGGCTTCTTCATTTTCATTTTGAAATAAACAAGTTGGAATACCCAATGCTTTTGCCGGTATAATGTCCAATGCCCGATCCCCAATAACGAGGTCAATTCCGTATTTGTCATGAACATAGGCATAGGATGCGACGTGGGGTTTGCGTGGAAAACCATCTTCCACAGGGCAAACAACTTCTTGAAAGTAATGATCCATTTTCCAATGTTTTAATAGACGTAAAGTAGATTCTCTTGATCGATGGGTAACAATGATATTTTTATCTGCAATTTTTAACACATCTTCCACAAAAGGAAACGGTTTTTTGTCCTCATCTTTAAACTGTAAATCAATTTTTTGATATTCTTGCCGCTTGTCTTCGGAAATTCCGTAATGTTTGAAAGCTTGTTTGGAATCTTTTTTTAACCAGCGGATAAGTTCATCCTCATCGATTTGCTTTCCGGCGAGTTTTTGAAAAGAAGCCATTAATTTGGGGTATGTATCAAATAAAGTTCCGTCTAAATCCCATAATATATTCACCGAGTAACCTCCGAGTTGATTAAAATAATGTTTTCCCATATGTTTATTGTAAGCAAATCCATAGTTTTCGACAAGTGGATGAAGAATGATTAAACGGATATTCTGCAGAGATATTGATTTTACTTTGTCGAAATGAAGAAGCCGGATGCTTAAATGAAATCAGTGGAGGATAGCGATTCCCCCACTGAAGTGAGCCTTTATTTTGATATCGCGTTAATGTTTGTTTTATTAATAATGAACGTGCTTAACAGGTCATTTTCCTTAATATGTTTTCCGGCTTCCAGATCAAAAATCTTCTTAACAGCTAATTCCGCAAATAGTCTTTGTCTTTGGGAGACAACCGCATCGAGAACACCTTGTTTGATCGCTTGTAAATTGACCGGATTGTCATCAAAACCGATAAATTTTTTATTTGAAATGTCATGTTTTTCGGCATAAAGCATAGCGACTGTTCCAAAATCACTGTCAACCCCTGCAGCAAGGTCGAAACCACCGCATGTTTTAACGATTTTCTCGAAATCCTTCACCCGCTCTTGATTATCGAAGAAACCGGATTGCTCACCAACAACTTTAATATTAGGGTATTTTGCTAAAACATCGTATACACCTTTCACCCGTAATTTTAAATTTTCCTGATTGATGTTGGTTGCACTCAAAATAACCTTACCACTTCCGCCAAGTTGTTTGACAATCAAATTCGCTAAGTTTTTCCCTGCTTCATAATTGTCGGTACCGATAAAGCTAATTCGTTTACTGTTAGGGATATCTGCATCCACACAAATGGTTTTAATTTGCTCACGATACAAATCATCAATAACAGGTGCAAGGCTTTTTTGCTCGGAAGGTATGATAATTAAATAATCCAATCCTTTCTTTTTTACATCATTAATCATTTGAATTTGCTCCGACTTATCAAAGCGATTCATGAATTTAGCGGTAAAATGAAAACCGTATTTCTTCGCTGCTTTTTCTCCGTTTTCTATCATCAGTTCCGTAAAAGGATGCCCCTTTTGCAAATTGCTGATAAAAGCAATTTTTTTAGTAGTTTTTGTTCTTTTGTCAACCCGATAATTATGAATGGATTTCTCAACTTCTACCACTACTTGTTGTAATTGTTTCGATAAGTCTAGTAAAATTTCATTGGATTGTTTTTGCTGCATGCTTAAGGTGGCAGCTTCTTGCGTTGAAGCGGCGGATTGTTGGGCGATGGCGGCAATACTATTAATCGCATCAGTTAAGTTATCTTTCGTGTCATTTAACACATTCATATGTCCACGAATATTATTTTGGTCATTGATTAAATCAAGTACATTTGTATCAAATTGATCAAAGACTTGATTGACTTCTTCAAACGATTGCTGTTGAATTTCAAACTTTTGATTAGTCGATTCAACCGATTGAATAATTGCATTGATTTTTTCCTTTAAGTTATCCAATATTTTACCAATTTCTGAAGCTGAATTGTAGCTTTGATCCGATAGTTTCCTGATTTCGCTGGAGACGACAGAAAAACCTCTTCCAGCTTCACCGGCTCTTGCAGCTTCAATTTGCGCATTCAAGGATAATAAGTTCGTTTGTGAAGCGATATCAGTAATAACAGCAGTAATCGTGTTAATTTGTGAAAGACTGTCTTTTAACAGTTCGATCGTTTCAAAAACTTGATTAATTTCTTCCTTTGTACTGTTTCCGGATTCGATTGTTTTTTCCAGACTAAGATTTCCTTGTTCTGTTAATTTTTGTAAAATATTAATCCGGTTTTGCATCGTATCAACTGCTTGTAACACATTTTGAAATCTTGTTGCCAATTCTGTTGTCATTTTACTGCCTTTTTCAGCATCTTCCGCTTGTTGCTGGGCTCCTTGAGATACGGTAAGATTAACTTCCGCCATTAAATTGGATTGCTTCGTTGAGTCACTTGCTGTATCAATGACCACATCAGTAAGTTTTTGAATTTCCTCGATCGATTCTTGAAAATCACGAATCGTTTTCGTAAACACATCCAAAATATATGACAAATGAGGGTTATTCATAGATATAAGATTTTTCTTATTCTGATCCTGTAAATCTCCTTCTTTAATAAATTCAGCTAATATTTTTGAATGGTCTTGTTTACGTGATTGAAGAAGATAAATGAGGATAACGCCAATAATTCCTAATGATAATAAAATATTTCCGGCTATAGGGTAAAATAGTTGTAGGATAAGGGCAACTATCAAAATGAAAAATAAAGCCAACAGTTGTTTTTTTATGGATGTCACATAGACCAACTCCTTGAAATGTTTAATCGGATGAAAAATGTAACGCTATTTTTGGAAAGCGCTTTCAAATTACTATAAGCATATATTACCATATTTATTTCTTTATAAGGTGACAATTTCTAACATATTTTTTGCATTTTCTGGAATTGTAAAAATCATCAATACTGTTTTATCTATGTAAATGGGGGAATTTCCGGAAATCAATCTAGTTTTTTCGGCGAGACCACCCACACGTCTTTAGGATGCGATACCCAATTAAAATTTTGCAATACTAGATTTGGCGTAACTAGAATCATTATAGTAGGCCGTTTGTATTAAAAATGACGGTGTGCTATAGTTACATTAAAAAAGAAATTTTCCTTATTTATTTTTGGTGAGTATTGAAAAGGCTTGCTATTTTTGTCACTTCCGTTAAATTGAAATGTCCATCCGAAACTAAAGTGAGAGGGAGTTAGGAATGATACGGATTGCCATCGTTGAGGATGATCATAATTATAAAGAACAGTTAATTGACTTTCTTCATAAGTTTAAACAAGAACAAGGTGAAACAATTTCAATTGAAACTTATAATGATGGAGATGAAATGGTTGAAAACTATCATGCCCAATATGACATCATTTTAATGGATGTACAAATGCAATTTATGGACGGGATGTCAGCGGCAGAGGAAATAAGAAAAATAGATTCCGAAGTTGTTATCATTTTTATCACGAATTTGGCCCAATATGCGATTAAAGGGTATGCTGTGGACGCTTTGGACTATATTTTAAAACCGATTTCCTATTTTCAGTTTTCACAACGATTAACTCGGGCGATTGAGCGAATGAAAAAAAGAGAAGCCCAATTTATTACTGTACGAATCAAAGGAGGAGTACGGCGATTTCAAGTTTCTGATATTTATTATATTGAAAGCTTTGGACATCAATTAATCTTTTATACAAAAGAAGGCGAGTTCACCTCATCCGGAACGATGAAAGATTTAGAAAAGGAATTGGCTGACTTTCATTTCTTTCGGGGCAATAAAGGTTATTTAATAAACTTAGCTCATGTTGAAGGAATGAATGAAAACTGTGCCGTTGTTAGAGGGAAGGATCTTTTGATCAGCCGTCCAAGAAGGAAAGCATTCATGGAAGCGTTAGCTAATTATTGGGGCGAGGTGATTAAATGACTAATGTCATTCCGGATATACCGAGAATCTATACAGCCTTGGCCGAATGGATGGCCTGCCTCATTTATATCTCATTATTAAAAAAGCGATTAACCGGTTGGAAACTGATAACATTTTCCGTTTGTACACTATTCATCCAATCTATTTTTTTAGTTATAACGAGAGATTTACCGATTGTTTTTTGGATTCCGTGTATGATCATGGCAATCGGTATGATGCTTTTTTTCATTTTTTTTAGTTGTGATATTACGATTTTTGAAGCAGGTTATTTTAGCGTAAGAGCATTTGTCGCTGCAGAACTGATTGCTTCTTTGGAATGGCAAGTGCATTTCTTTTTTTGGAATGCAGAAAAAGCGACTTTGCCAATGGAATTACTATTATTATTTGCCATCTATGGAGTAGCATTTTTATTCATTTGGTTTCTGGAAAAACGTCAAGTTCCGATTGATGGAAAATTAAATATAAGACTGCACGAATTATGGTCAACGGTTGTGATCGGGGCGGCCGTCTTTGCCATGAGTAATTTAAGTTTCATAACGACGAGAACACCGTTTAGTGGGCAATATGCGCAAGAAATCTTTAACATTCGTACATTGGTAGATTTAGGTGGATTTGCCATTCTTTACGCTTACCATATTCAATTAAATGAATTACGCGTCAGACATGAATTAAAAGCAGTGCAAAATATTTTGCAAAATCAGTTTGTTCAATATCAACAATCAAAAGAAAGTATTGAAATGATCAATTTTAAATACCACGACTTAAAAAACCAAATTATTGCGCTTAAAGCAGAAAAAGATGCAGATAAGCGCAATGAGTTTTTAACAAAAATGGAGAATGACATTAAGCTGTACGAGGCACAAAATAAAACGGGGAATCATGTATTAGATACATTGTTAACCAGTAAAAATATGAATTGTATGAAAAACGGGATTACGCTAACCTGTGTAGCAGACGGAACATTACTGAATTTCATGGATGTCGTCGATATTTGTACGATTTTCGGAAATGCGCTCGATAATGCAATTGAATACGAACAAAAAATAGCTGATAAAGAAAAACGATTAATCCATGTTTCTGTTTTTGCACAAAAGGGATTTTTGATGATTCGTATTGAAAATTATTTCGAAGGCGAGCTCAAGCTTGAAGGGGACTTGCCGGTCACGACAAAAAAGGATACGTTTAATCATGGTTACGGGCTGAAAAGTATTCGCTATGCGGTTCAGAAGTATGGCGGTGTCGTTAGTGTAGATCAAAAAGATCATTGGTTTGAACTAAAGATCCTCATACCTTTGAAAAACGAAAAATCGGATCTTTGAAAGAATTTTCATGGCTTGGATAAGACTCAGTGTCAATCCAGGCCTTTTCTATTTAAAAAGGCTCTTTTATCGTCCAGCAGCATTCGGTCAAGATTTTTTCAAAAAAGGAAATGCAATAACAGTTTGTGCAAAAAAATGAACAGTTTATGCAACGTATTTTTACAAACAAAATAACATGATAACATTTGACTATGTTTTAATGTCGGCAATAGTTGCGGCTATCCTAATCAGACCGGATAAGCTTAATAGAAACGAACTACTTTCCAATTAATTTCCAGCTATATAAAATGGGACTTCTATCTCTATGCTGAATCCTTTAGGTCATATTGTCCTTAAATTAAATATTTGGAGGTAATTATCATTGCGAAAATCGATTACATATCGAATTTTGATTATACTCATTTTTTTATTGTTTCTTTTTCTATTTAATACTGTCATAAGTGGTGTTACGAACAGCCAAGTACAGTTATCATCTGCCCTGTTTTCAAACTACTTTGTAAAAATAGAAGGGGAGCAGGTAAAAATAGCCAAAGAAATAGGGGAAATTAAATTATCAGTTGATCGGTATATTCAAGGAACAGTGAATGATCCAAAAGAAGTGTCTGAAAAGATACAAAATAATATTGAAAAAGTAAGAAATAGTTTAAAGATAATTGCAAATAAAAGCGATGGGTTTTCCGAAAAGGCGATGAATGATGAACTTAAGAATGCTTTTGCTCCTTACTTAAAGAATATGGAAGCGTTTTTGGAACAAGCTACGAATATTGCAGAAGATATTTCAAATGGTGATATTCCATCAGTAAAAGAAAAATATCTAACATATGAGTCACTATTAGAAGAAATGCATGCCGCAGAGACCGATTATCAAACGGTTTTAGATAAAAGTATTGACCACGAAGGTAGTCTCATCCACTCCCGAGTTTACAGATCCACTATTATCGTTTGGGTAATGGGAGTAATTTTTATCGCAGCAGTTGCAATAGCTGTTTGGATTTCAAAAAAGACGATTATATCACCGTTAAAAAACGCAACAACGAGTTTAAATCATATCATTCAAAAGCTCGAAAATAATGAAGGCGATTTAACAGTTCGCATTGAAAACCGTTCTGAAGATGAAGTCGGACAGATGGTTAAAGGTATCAATCAATTTTTAGATGCTTTACAAAATGCTATGATTTCTATTAAATCCGGTTCCAAGTTCATTTATCAATCTACTGAAAATATTAGTCAGCAAATATTAGAATGTAAAGATTCTACATCCAGTATTTCTGCCGGATTAACTGAATTAACCGCAAGTATGGAAGAAATAAGCAGTACGATCCAGAATGTCGATTATGGCGCTCAAGAAGTCCTATCCGCCTCTAACGATATTGCCGATGACGCCAAAACAAATTTAACGCATGTCAGTAGTATTGTTGAACAAGCAGATGTAATTCAAATACAAACGATAGAAAGTAAAAAACAGACAGAAGAGGTTCTTCAAGATATTAACAAATCAATGAGTTTGTCTATAGAGAATAGCCGTTCTGTAAAAAGAATTAATGAACTTACGGCAGATATTTTAGAAATTTCCAATCAAACGAACTTACTTGCTTTGAATGCATCGATTGAAGCAGCGAGAGCAGGAGAATCAGGAAAAGGGTTTGCAGTAGTTGCTGAAGAAATTAGGAAACTATCAGAGAGTACCAAGGAGATTGCAAGTAATATTCAAAATATCAATTCGCTAGTCATTCATGCTGTAGATGAACTTGTAAATAATGGCGAAAAACTGTTGTCCTATATTACGGAAAACGTTCTGCCTGATTATGATGGGTTTGTAAATATCGCAAATAAATATAAACAAAATATTGATACAATAAATGCTATGTTAACTCGCTATCAAGAAAAGTCCGGCGATTTGAGGAGAATTTCAAATAATATGGCTGAAGGTATTGAAGGAATCACAATAGCAGTGGAGGAAAGTGTAAGAGTCATGGTTCAATCAAGTGATGATACCGCTATGTTATTAAACTCAATAACGGTCATTTCTGATGAATCTTCAAGAAATTGGGAAATTGTAGATGACTTAAATAAACAGGTGGATAAGTTTAAAAAAGTTGAAAAAGAGACATTGGAACAACCTGCTAAATAAGTTAGTTCGTTTTATCTTTACCTTGGTTATGTAGTTTGCTAATTTTTATTATGTGAATCAAAAATTGGCTTGAACTAAAGATTTCATACCTTAGTGAATCGAATATTGGATGAATTTTCTTGGCTTGGATATGACTCAATGTCAATCCAAGCCTTTTCTGTTAAAATATAGATTTTATTATTCAGCATTCATTTCAGAGCAAGATTTATAAATAGAAAACGCTTTTACAGTTTATGCAAAAATCCATGCAGTTCGTGCAAGTAAATTTTATAAGAAAAAAACTGTGTTAGTATAAGAATGTCAAATATGAGGAAGGAAGAAAGGGCTTAAATTTTTTTGAGGATATGGAGAAATTATGAAGCTATTATTATATTTTTGAAAATGAATACGCTTAAAATCCTCTGAAAATTTAAGTTTTCGCAAAGATTTCTTCCACATAAAAAAATACTATATTAAGTGAGGGGGAGTAATTACATGAGTAAAACCAAGAATAAAAAAAGATCTCGCATTATTTGGAGATCGGTTTTGTCTGTTTTGTTGGTAATTGCTATTGGGGCAAATATTGCCTTGTATCATTTTTCAGATGTTATTTCAGCTTATTTTTCTACGATTGACATGGATAGTAAGGAAGCGGTTGCTGCACGTGAGACATCAACAAAATTAGTTGAAAAAATTGCTGATGAAGGTATTGTCCTTCTTAAAAATGATGACAATACACTTCCACTTAAAACTTCACAAGAAAAAAAGACGAAGGTAAACGTTTTTGGATGGAGTTTTACAAATCCAATCTATGGTGGGACTGGTTCCGGTTCAGCGGATGCTTCTACAGCCGTTACACCAAAGGCGGGACTAGAGTCTGCAGGATTTGAAGTGAATGAACAATTATATAAAGCATATGTAGATACAGGTTTAGAAAGACCAATGGTAGGAATGAATGGTCAAGATTGGACGATTCCAGAACCTGAACCAACAAAATTTTATACAAATGAACTTATGAGACAAGCTAAGGAATTTTCCGATACCGCTATCATCTTTATTGCTCGTTCCGGTGGTGAGGGTGCAGATCTTCCGGTAAGTTTAGATGGTGAAGATACCTTTGATCCAGAGGGCGGAGCATTCGGTGCTACGGGCGTAAGATATGGGAATAAAGATGATCTTGACGCAAATAAACATTACTTGGAACTAAGTAACCGTGAAAAAGGGATGATTGATGCAGTTACAGCAAACTTTGATAACGTTATTCTTGTTGTCAATAGTTCCAATACATTTGAGCTTGGCTGGGTTAAAGATTATAGCCAAATTAAAAGTGTGGTCAATATTGCCGGTCCAGGTCAAAATGGCTTCACTTCTCTTGGTAAAGTTCTTGCCGGGCAAGTTAATCCATCAGGTAGGACAGTCGATATTTATACTGCTGATTTGTTGAAAAACCCGGCAATGAGTAGTTTCGGTGATCAATACTATGTACTTAAAAACGAAGATGGATCATATTCTATTGCAACTGATAAACAAAAAGTAAAATTAAATTACGTTGATTATAAAGAGGGCGTTTATTTAGGATACCGTTTTTATGAAACAGCCGCCGATGAAGGTGCAATTAATTATGATGAAGAAGTTGTTTATCCGTTCGGTTATGGTTTAAGTTATACAGAGTTTGCACAAGAAGTTGTACCAAATAGTTTAAAATGGGATGATGAAAATATTTCGGTTGATGTAAAAGTAACTAATACAGGTTCAGTGGAAGGTAAAGAGGTGGTTCAGTTGTACTACTCAGCACCTTACACAGGAAAAATTGAAAAACCATCAAAAGTTCTTGGTGCTTTTGCTAAGACAGATGTGATTAAACCAGGTGAATCAGAAACGATAACTCTATCATTTAAGGTAGAAGATATGGCATCTTATGATTCAAATAAAGTTTATACATCAAATGGTGGATATGTTCTAGAGGCGGGAGAATATTCCTTAATGCTTATGAAGAACTCTCATGAAAAAATTACGGATGTAGCTTCTAAGGAACTCTCTCAAGTTACTTATTATACAGAAGGTCGTTCCAGTGATCAACAAGTTGCTGTGAATCGGTTAGACAACGAACTAACAGGTGAAGGTAGTCTAACTAAGGTTCTTTCAAGAGCTAATGGTTTTGCAAATCTAAATGAAGTACTTACACAAGATCAAACTTATACGGTTAAAGATGCAGAGAACAAAACAATGACGGTAAAAGGTAAAGTTACAACTACTAATTTTGTTAATTATATAAACGGAATCAGATATGATGTACCTGCTGATACAAATGACAAAGCACCAACTACGGGAGCAGAAAACGGAAAGACATTAAAAGACTATGTAGGTGTCGATTACAATGATGAAAGTTGGGATACTTTACTTGATCAATTAACGGTTGATGATTTGGTTAGTCTTTCAACCTTAGGAGGATACAGAACCGTTGAAATTGAATCAGTAGGTAAACCTGCAACTTTAGACTATGACGGGCCAGCAGCTATTAATAATATGAATATGGCTGCAAATGGACAATCTGGTATCGCATTCCCTGCAGAAGTTATGCTTGCATCTACTTGGAATGTTGAATTAGCAAAACAAATGGGCGAAAGTATTGGTGCTGAGGCTC
>Ga0310827_101573_pt1 | contig 11695 bp, 13 predicted proteins | sample WT_ome_2_FD_201309 | JGI IMG/M metagenome (GOLD analysis project Ga0310827, IMG submission 201309) | Sorghum-adapted microbial communities enriched on wild type (WT) sorghum from Joint BioEnergy Institute, Emeryville, California, United... ... | reverse complement strand
CGATATGCTCTACTTGCCGATGGGCGCCTCGAAGCCCGTCCGGGTACAAGGGGCTTTCTTGTCCGACCAGGAAGTGGAATCCGTCGTTCACTTCTGCAGTTCCCAGGAAAAAGTGCAATACCGGGAAGAACTGGTTCCTGAAGTCGAGGAAACGGCAGAGGCCCCGGAGGAATTCACGGACGAGCTATATGATCAGGCGGTACAAATCGTACTGGAAGCAAAACAGGCATCCGTCTCGCTTCTTCAGCGCAGAATGCGTGTCGGCTATACGAGAGCGGCCCGTCTCATTGATGCCATGGAAGCGAAAGGGGTTGTCGGTCCTTACGAAGGGAGCAAACCACGTGAGGTGCGTATGACCATGGATCAATATCAGCAGAACCGGATCAGTTCATAAACGGCAACAATTTAAGCCCGGCTTCTCGTCAACAGGGAAGCGGGCTGTTTTTTTCTGACTCCGGCCGGCTTATTTTTTGGGTTTGCCATGGTCCAGCAAACGGGTTAATTGATCCATTAACTGTTTCACTTTCGGATCATTAATCAGTGTCATGATTTCGTCGATCCATCTCCCCGTTTCGGCTGAACGCCCCGAACGGGGCGGCTGGGAAATCGCCGGCAGGGAAGAAAGGGGCTGCTCATATTGGGGCATGAAGTAAGGCGCCTCCCGGAAGGGAAGGGCGGGATATTCGGGCCCCGGCGGATGGGGAGCAGAACGGGCCTGGATTTTCTCAATAGACCGTTTGAGATCCTGCAGTTGCTGCCCGATCGCTTCCAGCTGATGCCGCAATTCGGCATCTCCGCTTTTTTTGCCTGATGCCGTTTTGCGGAAGGATGGATTGCCCATGATTGGCACCTCCACTTGAATTCGTTCCATATCAGCATATGCCCTGTCAAAAGTTGCTGTTCTGGCCGTATGCCTATTTTTGCATAGAAGCTTGGCAAGAGCCCCATAATAACCTTAAACATACTGCCAATCCAATTTGGAGAAAGGTTGATTACGGGCATGAACAAGCGCATTCTGATTATCACCGTGTGCCTGGTGATCGGACTGTTTGCCGGCTTGGAAATCAAGAAAAACTTGCATTCCGCGAAACAAACATTTGAAAATTGGGATATTAAATACGGTGCCGTGGGGAAAGATGTGTACGAGCTGCAGGGCCGATTGAAATTTTTGGGCTTTTATCACGGGAAAGTGGATGGAGACTTTGGTTACAACACGTTAAAATCGGTGAAAAACTTTCAGTGGAAATTCGGCATGAAGGTGGACGGGATTGTTGGTCCCAAAACGAAGCTGAAGCTATGGGAGGCAACCAAAAACTGGAAGCCTACGGCGGAGGAGCTGCCTCCTGCCGCTTCCGGGGGAGGTACGGCGGCGCCCGCGAAAACAAGCGGTCTGCCCAAGTCCAACCGGCTTGGATTATCGGATCAGGATATCAATCTGATGGCGAATGCGGTATACGGAGAATCTCGCGGTGAACCGTATCTGGGCCAGGTTGCCGTGGCGGCGGTTATTTTAAATCGCGTGGATAGTCCAAGTTTTCCGAATACCGTATCGGGGGTTATTTTTCAGCCCGGTGCTTTTACCGCGGTGGCGGACGGTCAGATCTGGCTGACTCCGAATGCGACGGCCAAAAAAGCGGTGCTGGATGCCGTCAATGGATGGGATCCGACGGACGGGTGCCTGTATTATTTCAACCCCAAAACGGCCACCTCCAAGTGGATTTGGAGCCGCCCCCAGTACAAGACCATCGGAAACCACATTTTTTGCCGCTGATGTCCTGGGCAGGAAGCAACCGCATTGGTTGCTTCTTCTCTTTCAATAGGAATATAATGGTATAGATGCATGCCGCCCAGAATAAATTGAATGCAGAACGTCAAGCAAGGAAGGGAGCCATCACTCATTGAAAACGTTGAATTATGATCGTACGGTCGCAGGCCGGCTTCGTCTGCATGTCCTGCCAACGAGACAATTCAAAACCTATGCGATATCCGTCTACATAGGCCAGCCGCTCGCGGAACAAACCGTTACGCCTTATGCCTTGATCCCATTTGTTCTCAGGCGCGGAACGCAGACTTACCCCGAAACGAAGCAATTCCGCGAAAGATTGGACGAGATGTACGGCGCGGGATTCGGTTTTGACATATACAAGCGCGGCGATTATCAGATCGTGCAGTTCCGGATGGATATTATCCAGGATCAATTCGTCTCGGGGACGAAGTCGCTTCTGGATCAAGCCTTTCAGTTTCTTGGCGATGTGCTCACCCGTCCGGCCTTGGAAGACGGAGTTTTTCGGGCAAAGTATGTAGAAGATGAAAAAACGACGATCACAAGGCGCATTGAAGCGATGATTAACGATAAGATCCGGTATGCCGCAGAGCGCTGCATCGCCGAAATGTGCAGAAACGAACCCTATCGCCTGCATCCGCTCGGCAAAATCGAGGATCTTGAAGGGTTGACTCCCGAATTGCTATACAACCATTACCAGCATTGGCTGTCCACGGCTCCCATTGACATTTACGTGGTCGGAGATACCACTCTGGATGAAGTAAAAGCTTTGGTCGAACAGTATTTCCGCATCTCTCGCGCGGATTGTTTTGAATACCGCGCTTCCCGTTCGCAGGTTGTACCCGCTGAAGTCAATACGGTCGTGGAGCGGCTGGAAGTCAGCCAGGGCAAATTAAACATGGGTCTGCGCACCCCCGTTACGTATAGCGATCCCGAATATCCGGCTATGCTCATGTATAACGGAATCCTGGGGGCTTATCCGCATTCCAAGCTTTTTATTAACGTTCGGGAAAAAGCGAGCCTGGCTTATTACGCTTCTTCCCGCCTGGATGGACACAAGGGCATATTGACCATCCAATCGGGCATTGAGATTGAAAATTATGAGAAAGCATTGGGCATTATCCGTGAACAGCTGGATGCCATGGAACGCGGAGAGATTTCCGATCTGGAGCTGAGCCAGACCCGTGCGATGATCGCCAATCAATTGACGGAGAGCCAGGATTCCGCCTTCGAGCTGATTGCCTTTGATTTTAATGCCGTGCTTTCCGGCAAGCAGAGAAGCGTGAACGAATTGATTGAGCAGATTGGCGGCATCGGCAAGCGGGAAATCCAGGAAACCGCGCGCAAAGTAAAACTGGACACCGTCTATTTCCTGAGGGATCGGAAGGGAGAAAAATGATGCGCCAAATACCTTACGAGCAGCTGAAAGAAACGGTTTACTGCGAAAAAATGCCGAACGGGCTTGACGTGTATGTCCTCCCAAAACCGGGATTTCAAAAAACGTATGCAACGTTTTCGACCCGGTACGGATCCATCGATAACCATTTTCAGGTGGAAGGCAAAGAAGAGGTGCGCGTTCCGGACGGTATCGCCCATTTTCTCGAGCATAAAATGTTTGAGGAGCCGACAGGGGACATCTTCTCGACCTTCGCCTCGCAAGGGGCTTCGGCCAACGCCTTTACCAGCTTTGACCGGACGGTATATCTGTTTTCGGCTACAGGGCAAATTGACGAAAATTTGACCACGTTGATCAATTTTGTACAAAACCCCTATTTTACCGACGAGAACGTGGAGAAAGAAAAAGGGATCATCGGTCAGGAAATTAAAATGTACCAGGATCATCCGGATTGGAGGTCCTATTACGGATTAATTGAAGCCATGTACAGGGATCACCCGGTCCATATCGACATTGCCGGTACCATCGAGTCAATCTCCCGAATTACCAAAGAAACCTTGTATGAGTGTTACCATACCTTTTACCATCCAAGCAATATGAATTTGTTTGTGGTGGGCGGCGTAGATCCGGAGCATGTGCTCGAACTGGTTCGAAAAAACCAGGAGGCCAAGCAATTCCCTAAACAAGGCGGCATTCGCAGGATCTTTCCTGCCGAACCCAAAGAGGTAGCCAACCCGCGCAAAGTCATTGTGCTTCCTGTATCTCAGCCCAAATGTCTGTTTGGATTCAAGGAAATTCCCGGGGAACTGGAAGAATGCGAACTTTTGGAGAGGGAACTGGCCACCAAGCTGCTGCTCGATATCCTGTACAGCCCAAGCTCCGCCAATTATCAGGAGCTGTATAATGAACATTTGATTTCGGACAATTTCGGAACCGACTACAGCTGCGGCAAAGATTATTCTTATTCCATGTTCGGCGGCGACACCCGCGACCCGGATCTTTTGCTCAAGCGGGTTCGCGAACAAATCGACAAAGCCCTGGAGCAGGGGATTCATGAAGCGGATTTTGAACGCAGCCGGCGCAAAAAAATCGGAGGATTTTTGCGCATGCTGAATTCCCCGGAGGCTATCGCCCACGAATTCACCAAGTACCAGTTCAAAGGCTGCAATCTCTTTGATATTTTGCCGGTGTACGAGAGACTGACCCTCGACCGGATCAATCGCCGCCTGCGGGAACATTTCAATTGGAACCAGCTGGCGGTATCCATTGTGAGAAAGGATGAAAACTGATCAAACCGTTTCCTCAGCAGTGTGTTCTGGTAACGGGAGGCAGCCGGGGAATTGGTGCGGCGATTGCCAAACGATTTGCTTCTGCGGGCCTGAACGTGGTCATCCATTATTTGCAGTCGCATGAAGCTGCCCAGGAAACGGCGCGGGAGTGCATGAAGCTTGGGGCACAAGCGCTTGCCATCCCGGCCGATCTCCGGTCCAGGGAACAGATCGGGAGGATGAAGGAGCGCCTCGATCAGCTGGGATTGGCGCCGGATATTTTGGTCAATAACGCCGGAATCGCTCATTACGGGCTATTGGGCGATGTCAGCGAGGAAGATTGGGATAACGTCATGGATGTGAATTTGAAAGGGGCGTTTCTTTGCACCCAGGCCTTTCTTCCTCCAATGATCCGGCAAAAATACGGGCGGATTATCAATGTCTCTTCCATTTGGGGTCTTACCGGAGCTTCCTGCGAGGTCGTTTATTCCACGGCCAAGGGCGGCATTAACGCCTTCAGCAAGGCACTGGCCAAGGAGCTTGCCCCTTCGCATGTGACGGTCAATGCCGTAGCGCCGGGGGCCGTCGAGACCCGGATGATGGAAGGCTTTAGCCGGGAGGAAAAAGAGGCGATTGCCAGCGAGATCCCGGCTGGAAGGTTTGCCTCTCCGGAAGAAATCGCGTCTTTGGTTTATTTTCTGGCCTTGCCCGAATCGGGATATATCACTGGACAAATCATCAGCCCGAACGGCGGATGGCTGACGTAAAGAACACCTGTATAAATTCCTTCCCGTTTGCAGATATTACAACTGGCAAAACCATTATTTCTGCATAAGGAGGAGAAGCTTAAATGGAAACAACTGTTCTCTCTGTTTTCGACAAATGGAAAGAATTCCTCGGCGAGCGTGTGAAAAACGCCCAGCAATCGGGGATGAGCGATGAAGTGATTTCGAAGCTCGCCTTCGAAATCGGTGAATTTCTCGCAAATAAGGTCGATCCCAAAAATGATGAAGAACGCGTCCTGAAGGAGATCTGGGACGTGGGCAATGACGAGGAACGAAAAACGATTGCCCGTTTGATGGTAAAACTGGTCAATAAATAAGCAGCTGCAAAACGAAAACGAACCTCCTAAGCGTTCGGGCCGGGCCTTGCAAGAGGCCCGCATGAATCCGAGCCCGGGAGGTTTTTCTATTCATTCCGTGTTATACTAGATACAGCACGTTACATAGAAGGAGTTTATGAAAGCAATGAAGGCTCGTTGGGTTGCGGTTTGGTTTTTGATGATTTTCGTTTTGACAGCATGTGTTCACACCCTCCCTGCGGCCAGTCCGGACCTTTTGCAGCAAAAGCCCAGTGTTCTGATGGTGACGGCTTCCGGACTATCGTCCCAAGCGGAGGACATCGTCGGAACTGTTCTTCAGACCTGGAATCAGCAGCAAATGATTGCATACGACTGGCTGAGAAAAATTCAAACGATGGAAAACGATCAGGTTCAGGCCGATATAAAAAATAAATCCTACGATTATATTTTTGTAGTAGGGAACGAGCTGCTGCCCCAGGCGGCTGAAATTTCTGCGAAATATCCCGAAAGCAGATGGGTTTTCATGCAGGATGGTCCTGGTTCCGCCGAATGGGCGGCTTCGGCGAACGCGATGACCTGGACACTGGATACTGCCTTGATCAAACCGGTATGGGATCAATGGGTCCGGGAACAAACCAGCCAGGGCGTTTCCCTCGAATGGATTACCAGGCAGGATCGGCCGATTCCCCTGGAATGGGCCCCGTCCGAAGAAGAGGATCATATTCTGCCTGTCGACCTTTATGGAAATCAGTGGTACCCCCAATTGATTTTTCAGATCAGTCGAAATAAACCGAAATGGCTGATTGTTTACGCCAATCTGGACGAGAACCAGTACAAGCGGATCCGGGGGCTGAATATTCCCATTGTCGACATGGCATCCAGCCGGGCGGTTTCAGTCCGATGGGATTTGGTCTGGCCGCAGCAGCTTGCCATGATCAAAAAGGGGGCATGGGAAAAAGGAACTCATTCTTATTTGAGGGAGCAGATGCAGATTTCTTTTCCGGCCTCATAGTCTAGACAAAAATAGAGGAATTTGGCGAAATTTGTAGAATGATATGGACAGGTCGATGGAAAGGGTGCTGACAATTGGAAACGAAACAATGGTACATGGAATACAAAATTCATAAGAACCGTCCCGGATTGCTCGGAGATATCGCTTCACTGATGGGCATGCTGGAAGTGAACATTTTGACGATCAACGGCGTTGAAGACAAGACACGCGGCATGCTTTTGCAGACCAACGATGATGAAAAGATTGAAATTATGGGTAAAATGTTAAAGAAAGTCGATAATATAACCATTACCGCTCTTCGCCACCCCAGGCTGGTGGATATTCTTGCGGTCCGTCACGGACGGTATATCGAACGGGATTCGGATGATCGCAAAACGTTCCGGTTTACACGCGACGAACTGGGGCTGCTTGTTGATTTTCTGGGGGAATTGTTCAAACGCGAAGGGAATCAGGTGATCGGGCTGCGCGGCATGCCCCGGGTAGGCAAAACAGAATCCATCATCGCAGGCAGCGTTTGCTCCAACAAACGATGGACGTTCCTGTCGTCGACACTGCTCAGACAAACCGTACGGAGCCAGCTTTCCGAAGACGAAATGAATCCCAACAACATATTCATTATCGACGGCATTGTCTCGACTCTCCGTTCCAATGAGAAGCATTACAGTCTCCTCCGTGAAATCATGGCTTCCCCGTCCACGAAGGTCATCGAGCATCCGGATATTTTCGTCCGGGAATCGGAATATACATACGATGATTTTAACTGCATTGTCGAACTTCGCAATAATCCGGAGGAGGAAATTACATACGAATCCTTCACCCACAACCTGGAAGGATTTTGATTCGTCAATTGATTAGATGGAGGTGAAGTCGTGTCTGAATTGGGTCAACTCTTGAAAGAGGCCAGAAAGGAAAAGGGGCTGAGTCTGGATGATGTGCAGGAAATTACGAAAATCCAAAAAAGGTACCTGAAAGCGATAGAGGATGGAAACTACGCTATACTGCCGGGCAGTTTCTATGTCCGGGGGTTTATTAAAAACTATGCGGAAGCGGTAGGCCTGGAGCCGGAGTCCGTGTTGCAGCTCTACCGCAATGCGGCCCCTGCGCCCGAGAATGAACCGGTTATCGAGCAGCCGATTCGCAAGAGACGGTCCGGCCTGAGAAGCGCCGACCGGGTGAACAAATGGTTGTCGGGATTGTTGATGTGGAGCTTTGTAATCCTGATCATCGGGCTGATATATTATTTTGTCAACGTCAATTACAAAACAGATGAAAGTCCGTCCGCCGGTTCGGAAGAGAAGCGAATCACCGAAAAAACGGATTCCGGGCAGACGGCTGCAGTCCCCCCGGCTGCCGATTCCCATTCTTCCACGGATAAAGTTGCGGTTCCGCCGGCAGAGAACCCTCCCGTTCAAGAGGAAAAGCCGAAGCCGGATGTGAAGCTTTCACGAACGGAGAATGGAATCGATTATTACACGGTCTCCAATACCGACAAAATTTCACTGGAAATGAAGGTTACCGGTGACAAATGCTGGATCCAAGTCGATGAATTGCTTGGAAACAACAAGAAGGATACCAAGGAAGCCAAAAACATTGTTCAGGGCGAAACCCGCAGCTGGGATCTGGGGCACTCGGTTCATGTGCTGGTCGGAAAGGCCAACGCGATTGAAATCACCGTTAATGGAACCTCCATCCCGGTAGGAGATCTGCCCAACCCCAAGCATTTTCAATTTGAACTGCAGACTGCATCGTAACGTCGTGAGAATAAAACCCATTTTGGAGGGCAAGCTATCATCAGCCGCTGATACAATTTCCGTAACAAGTGAGGTGCAGGCTGATGACAACGAGTTGGGTAGTGACGATAGTAGGCGTAGTGGTAACCCTGTTAGGGTGGTATCTGACGCCAAACGCCTGGGGCTACGGATTATTCGGACATGGTCTGGCTTGGGTTCTTCTCGGGGTTTTGAGCATGTTCCGGGAACCGGCCCGGGACAGATAAACGTTTTTGATTTCCCAGGGCATCCTCAAAGAGGATGTCTTTTTTTGCATGGGCATAAAGCGCGTGCAGTTTTGTTTGCATCCGGGCCGGCAACTGGTATAATGATTGGCATAAAGAACCATGCGGAATTTGGAAGGAAGTGTCATTCGGTTGAGTTCGGAAAATTCATTCGATATCGTTTCCCAGCTGGACATGCAGGAATTGACCAACGCCGTACAGCAGGCGGAGAAGGAAATCTCCACCCGGTTCGATTTTAAAGGAAGCAAAAGCCGGATCGATCTGGACAAAGAGGAACTTGTGATCGTATCCGACGATGAATTCAAACTGCAGAATGTATTAGATATACTTCACTCCAAAATGGCCAAACGAGGAGTTTCCCTGAAGCATTTGGAATACGGCAAGGTCGAGCCCGCCGCCTCCGGCACAGTAAGGCAAAAAATTGTATTGAAGCAGGGGATTGACCAGGAGAATGCCAAGAAGATCAACACCCTGATCCGCGATTCCAAATTGAAGGTCAAAAGCCAGATCCAGGGTGATCAGATCCGGGTCAGCGGCAAAAGCAAGGATGATTTGCAAAAAGTAATCCAACTGCTGAAACAGGCGGATCTTCCTCTTGAACTTCATTTTGTCAACTTCCGTTAAGTTATGCGTTCGAATCGAGGCCTTATCATCGAGAGCCGGGAGGCTTGGAGATAAGGCCGATTTTTTGACACTCAAATTAGGCATGTATTATACTTGATAGGAAGAACGAAGAGAACGAATGGATAGGGGACATTGGAGGAAAGTGTCTATGACAGAAAAAGTAAAGATCGTCACCCTGGGATGCGAGAAAAATCTCGTGGACTCGGAAATTATGTCCGGTTTGATTGATGAACGCGGCTATTCCCTGACAGATTCCGAGGACGAGGCGACGGTAATTATTGTCAATACATGCGGGTTTATCGATGCCGCGAAAGAGGAGTCCATCAATACCATCCTGAATCTCGCGGATTTAAAGGAAACGGGAAATCTCAAAGCTCTGATTGTATCCGGCTGTCTGACCCAGCGCTACAAGGAAGAATTGATGAAAGAGATGCCGGAAATTGACGGAATTGTCGGTACCGGTGATTTTCACCATATTAACGATATTGTCGACCAGGCGCTCAGGGGCCGGAAGCCGATCATGGTCGGCAATCCGGTGTTTAATTACGAGAAGGTTCTTCCGCGCAAGGTGACGACTCCCCGCTATACGGCCTATGTCAAGATTGCTGAAGGCTGCGACAACGCTTGCACTTTTTGCAGCATCCCGATTATGCGCGGGAAATTTCGCAGCCGCAGTATGGAGTCCATTCTTTCCGAGGTAAACCAGCTGGCTTCGCAGGGCGTCCGGGAAATCAGCCTGATTGCTCAGGATTCCACCAATTACGGGACGGATCTGTACGACAAATTTATGTTGCCTGAACTGATGAATCGGGTGACCGAAGTTCCCGGAATTGAATGGGTTCGGCTTCATTATGCCTACCCCGGGTTTTTTACGGATGAGCTGATGGACACGATTGCCGGCAATCCGAAAATTTGCAAGTATGTTGACCTTCCGCTGCAGCACAGCGAGGACCGGATTTTGAAGCGGATGCGAAGACCGGGTCGGCAGCGCGATTCGCGGGAATTGATTCGCCGGATTCGTGAACGGATACCGGATGTGTCGCTGAGAACCTCCATTATTGTCGGTTTTCCGGGAGAAACTGAGGAGGATTTCCGCAACTTATGCGAATTTGTGAAAGAAATCAAGTTTGATCGGCTCGGTGTGTTCACTTATTCCCAGGAACAGGATACCCCTGCATCCCGGCTTCCGGATCAATTGCCGGAGGAAGTGAAGGAATACCGGGCCAATCTCCTGATGGAGATTCAAAGGGAAATTTCCAAGGCCCGCAATGAAGAACGGATCGGCAAAGTTCTTGATGTGCTGATTGAACGATATGACGGGAGAAACGATGTGTATATCGGACGATCCCAGTACGACGCTCCGGAAATTGACGGAGAAGTGTTCGTAACGGGACACAAACTGTCCATTGGCGAAATTGCCAAAGTTCGTATAACCCACTCACTGGAATACGACCTGTCCGGGGAGGAAATCGCATGAATCTGGCTAATAAAATCACGTTAGCCCGAATATTCCTGGTCCCGATCATCATGTTTTTTTTGTTGATCAAGGTCAAATTTCCGGATATCCGGATCGAGGATTTCAGCATTACCTACAATCAGATTATCGCTGTGCTGATCTTTATCGTCGCGGCCAGCACCGACAGTCTGGACGGTTATATTGCCCGTAAGCGGAAGCTTGTCTCGAATCTGGGAAAGCTCCTGGATCCCCTGGCCGACAAGCTTCTGGTTACCGCAGTGCTCGTATCCCTGGTGGAAATGGGCAAACTGGATGCCTGGATCGCCATCGTCATTATCAGCAGGGAATTTGCCGTGACGGGCCTGCGACAAATCGCGCTTCTGGAAGGCGTGGTCATGGCCGCCAGCAAGCTGGGAAAATGGAAAACGGCTACCCAAATTACGGCGATTATTGCTCTCTTAATCAATAACTTTCCGTTTACCTTTATCCACGTTCCGTTTGATTTGATTGCCAGCTGGGTTGCGGCCATCATCACGGTTTACTCGGGCATTGATTACTTTGTGAAAAACTGGAGCATTCTCAACTTTACGGATTCCCCGTCCTGATAGCCTCCGGGGGAAGGAGGAACTTTTATGAGAGCGGAACTGATTGCCGTCGGAACGGAATTGCTTCTAGGGCAGATCGTCAATACAAATGCCCGATTTTTGGCCGAGGAGCTTGCCGCTTTGGGGATTGATGCCTACTACCAAACCGTGGTGGGAGACAATGCCGTCCGTATAAAGGAAGCTTTGCATATTGCCAGAAGCCGTGCCGACTTGATTATGATGACCGGCGGTCTCGGACCGACCCTGGATGATTTGACCAGGGATGTATTGGCGGAAGATCTGGGCCGGAAACTGGAGATTCACGAACCGACACTGGCGAAGATTCGCGATTTTTATGCCAAACGGGGACTCCCGATGGCGGAAAGCAATGTCCGCCAGGCTCTGCTTCCGGAGGGGGCTGAACCTCTGCCCAATGATGAAGGGATGGCTGTGGGCTCGGCGATCACGGTAAATAAC